>JADGMW010000037.1_pt1 | contig 156119 bp, 147 predicted proteins | sample 8641801 | NCBI WGS metagenome assembly JADGMW01 (sample SAMN16272018, study PRJNA661076) | feces metagenome | isolation source: fecal sample from diarrhoea affected cattle A | host: Bos taurus | place: South Africa: Lokaleng Village, Mahikeng | collected 2019-09 | reverse complement strand
GCGATCGAGTTACGCCTCGGGTTGTGGGGGGTGACTGGATTGCACTCTCGCGGGGCGAGGGGTGCGTGCCCTACCCCAACGCTGGCGTGAGAGTGCGATCGAGTTACGCCTCGGGTTGTGGGGGGTGACTGGATTGCACTCTCGCGGGGGGAGGGGAGGGGAGAGGGAGGGTCAGAGGGGGCCGACGTCGAGGATGCGTAGGCGGACCTCGCCGGCCTCGTCGGACGCCGCGAGGTCGACGAGGGCGTCGATGCGCCAGTCGTGGTCGCCCGCCGGGTCGTCGAGGATCTGCCGCACGTGCCACGTACCGGCCGCGGGGCCGTGCGCGTCGGCTGCCGTGCCCGCGGTCACCTGGAACAGCGCGGGACCGCGCGCGGCCGCGCCGGTGCCGATCTCGTCGTGCGCGTCGAAGTACGGCTCGACGGCGTCGGCCCAGCGGTCGGCGTCCCACGGCTGGTCCTCGGCGTCCACGTCGCCCAGCGCCGCGAGCGCACCCCAGCGCTCGCGCGCCACCAGCTCGACACGACGGAACATCGCGCCGCGCACGAGCGCGCGGAACACGCGCGGGTCGGCGGTGATCGGCGGCGGAGTGTCCTCGCCGTCCGGGTCGGCGTCGTCCTCGAGCGCCGAGGTCGGGTCGGACAGCCGCTCCCACTCGTCGAGCAGGCTCGAGTCGGTGCGCCGCACGAGGTCGCCGAGCCACGCGATGAGCTCCTCGAGCTCCTCGGTACGGCGGTCCTCCGGGACCGTGCGGCGCAGGGCGCGGTACGCGTCGGCGAGGTAGCGCAGCAGGACGCCCTCGGTGCGGTCCAGGGAGTACAGCTGGACGTACTCGGCGAACGTCGCCGCGCGCTCGTGCATCTCGCGCACCACGGACTTGGGCGACAGCGTGAGGTCCGCGACCCACGGGTTGGTGCGGCGGTACGTCGCGAACGTGGCCTCGAGCAGCTCGCTCAGCGGACGCGGGTACGTGACGCCCTCGAGCAGCGCCATGCGCTCGTCGTACTCCAGCCCCTCGGACTTCATGCGGGCCACGGCCTCGCCGCGGGCCTTGTTCTCCTGCGCCGCGAGCACCTGGCGGGGGTCGTCGAGCGTGGCCTCGATGACCGAGACGACGTCGTGCGCGTACCCGGGGTCCTGCGGGTCGAGCAGGTCGAGAGCCGCGTACGCGAACGGCGAGAGGGCCTGGTCGAGCGCGAAGTTGAACGGCAGGTCGGCGACCAGCTGCACGGTCCGGCGTCGGCCGCCCGGTGCCGAGGGGTCGTCGACCCACGGGCGCTCGACGACGCCGCCCGCGCGCAGGGACCGGTACACGTCGACGGCACGCCGCACGTGGCGCGAGCGCGCGCTCGCGGGCTCGTGGTTGTCGGTGAGCAGGTGCGTCATGACCGCCACGGGGTCCGCGCGGCCGTCGCGGCCGCGCTGCAGGACGTGCAGCACCATCGCGTGCGACACCTGGAAGCTCGACGTGAGGGGCTCCGGCGGGGCGTCCCGCAGGCGCTCGAACGTCTTGTCCGTCCAGTTGACGTGGCCCGACGGCGCCTGCTTGCGGACGATCTTCTTCTGCTTCTTCGGGTCGTCGCCGGCCTTGGCGAGCGCCTTGCGGTTCTCGATGACGTGGTCGGGCGCCTGCACGACGACCTCGCCGACGGTGTCGTACCCGGCGCGTCCGGCGCGGCCCGCGATCTGGTGGAACTCGCGCGCGCTCAGGTGCCGCATGCGGACCCCGTCGTACTTGACGAGGCTCGTCAGGACGACCGTGCGGATCGGCACGTTGATGCCGACGCCCAGGGTGTCGGTGCCGCAGACGACCGGCAGCAGCCCGCGCTGCGTGAGGCGCTCGACCACGCGGCGGTACTTCGGCAGCATGCCCGCGTGGTGCACGCCGACGCCGTGCCGCAGCAGGCGCGAGAGCGTCTTGCCGAACCCGGGGCCGAACCGGAACCCGCCCAGCTCCGCGGCGATCGCGTCGCGCTGCTCGCGGCTGGCCAGGGGCGTCGAGAGCAGCGACTGCGCGCGCTCGACCGCCTCCTTCTGCGTGAAGTGCACGACGTACACCGGTGCGCGGCGGGTGCTGACGAGCTCGTCGAGCAGCTCGTGCAGCGGCTCGACCGAGTACGTGAACGTCAGCGGCACGGGCCGCTCGGTGTTCGCGACGACGGCCACGTCACGGCCCGTGCGGCGCGCGAGGTCCTCGACGAAGAACGACACGTCGCCGAGCGTGGCCGACATCAGCAGGAACTGCGTGCGCGTCAGCTCGAGCAGCGGCACCTGCCACGCCCACCCGCGCTGCGGGTCCGCGTAGTAGTGGAACTCGTCCATGACGACGAGGCCGACGTCGGCGTCGGGGCCCTCGCGCAGCGCCTGGTTGGCCAGGATCTCGGACGTGCAGCAGACGATCGGGGCGTCGGAGTTGATCGCCGAGTCGCCCGTCACCATCCCGACGTTGGCGGACCCGAACACGTCGACGAGCGCGAAGAACTTCTCGCTGACCAGCGCCTTGATCGGTGCGGTGTAGTAGGAGCGGCGCCCCTGCGCCAGCGCCACCGCGTGCGCGGCGACGCCCGCGAGCGACTTCCCCGACCCCGTCGGCGTCGACAGGATCACGTGCGCCCCGGTGAGGAGCTCGAGGAGCGCCTCCTCCTGGTGCGGGTAGAGCGACAGGCCCTGGTCCGCGGCCCAGGACGTGAACACCTCGTACAGCGCGTCGGGGTCGTGCGCGGCGTCCCCGGAAGGCAGGCGGTCGGTCAGGTTCGCAGCGTCGGGCACGGGGCGATCCTCGCACGTGGTGCTCCGCGGCCCGTGGCCCGGCCGGTGCCGGCCGGGCCCCGCGACACCCGGCGGCCGGCCTCGGACGCCGTCGTCCCTGCACGCGTCAGGTCGCGTCCCACAGCAGCCGGTAGTACGCGATGCGCTCGTCGTCGGGCTCGACGCCGTAGGCCTCGTAGACGGTGGTCTCGTACCCGGGGCCGTAGTTCCACCGCGTGCTCCACGCGGCGATCGCCAGGTCGGCCCAGCGGTCCGCGACGCCCAGGCGCCCCAGGTCGACGTGCGCGGCCCAACGGCCGTCGTCGCCGATCAGCGTGTTGGGGGCGCAGGCGTCGCCGTGGCACACGACGAGCAGGTCGACGGGCGGGACGTCGACCAGCCGCGCACGTGCCTCCTGCACCGTCAGACCCCGGTGCTCGGGCGACCACGCGGCGGGGGTGTCACCCGCGTCGAGGTGCTCCAGGGCGATCGCGAGGCGCGCATCCACCGACCAGTCGAAGGGGCACTCGCCGACGGGGAGGCTCTCGTGCAGGGACCGCAGCCCGGCGCCGATCGCGGACGCCGCCTCCGCCGGTCGGCCGGACCACGGCGGCACGACGGCGCTGCGGGCGTCGAGGGCTGCGGTGACCAACCAGGTCCCGTCGTCATCGGCGCCGAGGTCGAGGACGTGGGGCACGGGCGTGAACCGGACGGCCCACGCCAGGCGCTCCGCCTCGGCCAGCAGGTCGATCTCGGTGACGTCGGCGGGTGCCCACTTGACGTACCTGTCGCGCCCGACGCGGAACGTCACGCCGCCGAGCTGGTTGACCCACACGGCCTCGACGGGGGCGCCTGCGGCGATCCGCTCCACCGCCGCCGGTACGGGCACCTCCTCACCGGGTATCCCGCTGGGGATCTCGGGAGGGACGATCGGTCCGGTGGCGATGTCGGGCACGCGGCGATCATCGCACCGCCGCCGCCGTCAGATCCCGAGAACCGCCTTGGCGATGGTGAAGTAGACGATCAGGCCCGTGGTGTCCACGAAGGTCGAGATGAACGGCGCCGACACGATCGCCGGGTCGACGCCGACCCGCTTGGCCAGCAGCGGGACGCTCGAGCCGACCGTGGTGGCGAGCGTGCACACCGCGACCACCGTGAGCGCGAGCACGAGGCCGATCGCCGGGCCGGCCACGAGCATCGCGGGACCCACACCCACGGCTGCGAGCGTCAGGCCCAGCAGCAGGCCCGTGAGCATCTCGCGGCCGACGACCCGCGCCACGTCGCCCGTCCGCACGTCGCCGACGGCGCTCGCACGCACGACCGTGGTCGCCGCCTGCGACCCGGCGTTGCCGCCGGTCCCGATGAGCAGGGGCACGAACAGCGCCAGCGCCACGACCTGCGCCAGCTCGTCCTCGAAGTAGGACTGCACGCCGACGGTCAACGAGGCGGCGACGATGAGCATGAGCAGCCACACGACGCGCGAGCGCACCAGGCCCAGCACGGAGACCGACAGGTAGGGGCGGCGCAGCGGCTCGGTGCCACCGGTGCGGGCGGAGTCCTCGTCGTCCTCGGCCTCGAGCACGCGCATGGCGTCGTCCACCGTGAGCACCCCGACCAGGCGGTCCTCCTCGTCGACCACGGGCACGCCCACGAAGCCGCCGTCGCGCACGACGTTCGCGGCGTCCTCCGCGTCGTCGGTCGCGCGCACCGTGGTGGCGGGCGACATCACCGCGTCGACGGGCGTGGCGGGGTCGGTGAGGACCAGCCGGCGCAGCGACACGACGCCCCGCACGCGCCGCCCGTCGGCGACCACGGGGACGACGTAGACCGTCTCGGCGTCGTCGCCGGCCGCGCGCACCTGGGCGATCGTGTCGCCGACGGTGGTGCCGACCGGCACGGCCACCACCTCGGGGGACATGCGGCGGCCCGCGCTGTCCTCGGGGTAGCCCAGCAGGGCGGTCGTCGCCGCGTGGTCGTCGGGCGCCAGGCCCGCCAGGAGGCGCCGTGCGACGCCGGCGGGGACCTCGTCCAGCAGCGCGGCGCGGTCGTCCGGGTCGAGGGCGGCGAAGATCGCGGCGGCGTGCCCGTGCAGGGAGGTGACGAGCTCGCCCTGCAGCGCCGGGTCGAGGTCCTCGAAGACCTCGACGGCGCGGCCCTTGGACAGCAGCCGGAAGGCCACGGCACGGTCGGTGGCACCGAGCCGGCCGAGCTCGTGCACGATGTCCGGCACGTCGAGGGTCGCCAGGCGCGCCCGCAGGTCGCGCAGGGCGGGGGAGCGTTCGGCGGTGGCCGTCGCGTCGCCGTGGTCGGGGTGGGGCATGCCGCCTCCTCACGTCGTGCGCTGGTCGCGCCCGGGGGTCGGCCGCCCGGGCGGTCGGCCCTCGGCAGCGTACGTGGCGACGTGATCCTCGCCGTCCTGGGACGTACGGACCAGTAACCTACGGTCACGTAGGTTACGCTGGCGTAGTGATGCTCCCAGCAGTCCCCGCCGACCTCCCCGCTGCCTGGCCGCAGGGGGTTCCGCGCGACATCGAGATCCCCGACGAGCCGCTCACCGCCACGCTCGACCGCGCCGTGTGCGACCACCCGGACCATGTCGCCGTCGACTTCCTGGGTCAGGCCACCACCTACCGCGAGCTGGGCGCCCGCGTGGAGCGCGGCACGCGCGTGCTGCACGACCTCGGCGTGCGTGCCGGTGACCGCGTCGCGCTGGTGATGCCGAACTGCACCTCCCACGTCGTCGCGTTCTGGTCCGTCCTGCGGCTCGGTGGGGTCGTGGTGGAGCACAACCCCACGTACACCTCCGACGAGCTCGCGCACCAGCTCACCGACTCCGGGGCCACCGTCGCGATCGTCTGGGAGCAGGCGGTCCCGCGCGTGCTGGAGGCTAAGGACCGCACCGACCTGCGCCACGTCGTGGCGGTCGACCTCTCGGCCGACCTGCCCCGCACCTCGCGCTGGGCGCTGCGGCTGCCCGTCGCCACGGCGCGCAAGACGCGTGCGGCGATGCGCGGGCCTGTGCCCGCCGACATCCCGCACTGGCACCGGCTGCTGGACGCCGCCGAGCCGCTGCTGCCCTCCGACGCGCCCGACGCGTCGGACGTCGCCCTCCTGCAGTACACCGGGGGCACCACCGGCACCCCTAAGGCCGCCGTGCTGAGCCACCGCAACCTCGTGGCCAACGCGCTGCAGGGACAGACGTGGACCCAGCACGAGACCGGCACCGAGGTCGTCTACGGGGTCCTGCCGTTCTTCCACGCCTTCGGCCTGACGCTGTGCCTCACGTACTCCGTGCGGATCGCCGCCACGCTCGTCGTGCTGCCGTCCTTCGACCCGGCGCGCGTGCTCGCCGCGCAGCGCCGCCGGCCCGGCACCTTCATCCCGGCCGTGCCGCCCATGCTCGACCGCCTGGCCGCCGCGGCGGAGGAGGCCGGCGCCGACCTCACGTCGTTCGAGTACGCGATCAGCGGTGCGATGGCGCTGCCCCGCGCGACGGCCGAGCGCTGGGAGCGCGTCACCGGCGGCATCGTCTCCGAGGGTTACGGGATGACCGAGACGTCGCCCGTCGCGCTCGGCAACCCGCTGAGCCCCGACCGGCGGCCCGGCTCCCTCGGCCTGCCGTTCCCGTCGACCCACATCCGCGTCGTCGACCAGGAGGACCCCACGCGCGACGTCGCGACGGGCGAGCAGGGCGAGCTGCTCATCTCCGGTCCGCAGGTCTTCCAGGGCTACTGGAAGCGGCCGGAGGAGACGGCCCACCAGCTGCTCGAGGGCGGCTGGCTCCGCACCGGTGACGTGGTCCGCGTGGACGACGACGGCATGGTCGTCCTCGTCGACCGGATGAAGGAGATGATCGTCACCGGCGGCTTCAAGGTGTATCCCTCGCAGGTCGAGGACCACCTGCGCGGCATGCCGGGCGTCTTCGACGTCGCCGTGGTCGGCGAGCCCGCCGGCGACATGGGCGAGCACGTCGTGGCCGCCGTCGTGCTGCACGAGGACGGGTCAGGCGCCGGCATCGACCTCGCCGCGGTGCGCGAGTGGTGCGAGACGCGCCTCGCGCGGTACGCGCTGCCGCGGCGCCTGGTCGTGCTCACGGACCTGCCGCGCTCGCAGGTAGGCAAGGTGCTGCGCCGGGTGGTCCGCGAGCAGGTGCTCGACAAGACCCCCAAGAAGCCCTGACACCCCCGCGTGAGCGTCGCCCCCGCCGCTCCCCAGGCGCCGGGTCGGTGACGGACCGAAGTACCGTGTGCGCGTGAGCGAGACGGACGACGCAGCCGTGGTGGAGATGTGGACCGACGGTGCCTGCAAGGGCAACCCCGGCGTGGGCGGGTGGGGCGCCTGGATGCGCTTCGGCGACCAGGAGAAGGAGCTGTGGGGCGGCGAGGCCGCCACCACCAACAACCGCATGGAGCTCACGGCGGTCATCGAGGGGCTGCGGGCGCTGCGTCGTCCCTGCCGGGTGACGCTGCACGTCGACTCGACGTACGTCATGAACGGGCTCACCAAGTGGCTGCCCAACTGGAAGCGCAACGGCTGGGTCACGGGGGAGAAGAAGCCCGTGAAGAACAAGGAGCTGTGGCAGGCGCTCGAGGCCGAGGTCGAGCGTCATCACGTGACGTGGGTCTGGGTGAAGGGCCACGCAGGCGACCCGGGCAACGAGCGGGCTGACGGCCTGGCGAACCGGGGTGTGGACGACGTGCGCGCGGGGGCGCCAGCCGGGCGCTGAGCCCGGCCGTGCCGACACCGCGCGCACTGCGTGGGTGTGTCAGCCCCCGACGGGCGTCCACCGCGAGTCGTCCGCCGCTGACCGCTCGACCGCGTCGAGCACGCGCTGCACCTGCAGGCCGTCGGCGAAGGTCGGTGCCGGGTGGGTGCCCGCCGCGACCGCCTCGACGAGGTCGACGACCTGGTGGGTGAACGCGTGCTCGTAGCCCAGGCCGTGGCCGGTGGGCCACCAGCTGCCGGTGTACGGGTGCTCGGGCTCGGTGACGTAGACGCGGCGGAAGCCCTGCAGGCCCGCCGGGTCGTGCGCGTCGTACACGTGCAGGACGTTCATGTCCTCGAAGTCGAACGCGAGCGAGCCCTCGGTGCCGTTGATCTCGACGCGGATCGCGTTGCGCCGCCCGAGCGCGAAGCGCGTCGCCTCGAACAGGGCGAGCCCGCCGCCGGACAGCCGTGACGTGAACACCGCGGCGTCGTCGACCGTCACCGGGCCGGTCGCGCCGCCGGCGTCCCCGACGCCCGACAGCCCGCCGAACGCGGCCGCCACGGGCCGCTCCTCGACGAACGTCGCGAGCTGCGCCGAGACGCCCGTGAGGCGCTCGCCGGTGATGTGCTGCACGAGGTCGATGACGTGCGCGCCGATGTCCCCGAGCGATCCCGACCCGGCCTTGTCCTTGTCCAGCCGCCACGACAGCGGCGTCGCCGGGTCCGACAGCCAGTCCTGCAGGTACAGGCCGCGGGCGTGTCGCACGGTGCCGATGCGACCTTCCGCGACGAGCCGGCGTGCCAGCGCGATCGCCGGGACCCGGCGGTAGGAGTAGCCCACCATCGCGACCTGGTCGGGCGCCGCCTGCGCGGCGGCGACCATCGCCTCCGCCTCGGCGACCGAGTTGGCGAGCGGCTTCTCGCACAGCACGTGCTTGCCCGCCTGCAGCGCGGCGATCGCGATCTCGGCGTGGGTGTCGCCCGGTGTGCAGATGTCGACCAGGTCGACGTCGTCGCGGTCGAGCAGCTCGCGCCAGTCGGTCGTCGACGAGCGCCAACCCAGGCGCTCCGCTGCGGCGGCCGTGCGCTGCGCGTCGCGCCCGGCGACGACCGTCAGGTCGGGGCGCAGCGGCAGGTCGAAGAACCGGGGCGCCGTCTGCCAGGCGTGCGAGTGGGCGAGGCCCATGAACGCGTGGCCCACCATGCCGACGCCGAGCCGCGGCGCGGTCACGAGGCGGTCCGGGTGAGCGGGGCGGACGCGGTGCGGGCCATGTCGGGCCTCCCGGGGGTGGTGAGGTCGGCGAGCGGGACGAGCGGCGGGACGTCGCACGTGCTGGTGACGGCCAGCCGGGTGCCCGCGTCCGCCGCGCGCAGCACCGTCTCCATGGTGTCGAGCACGTGCAGCGCGACGTCGGCCGACGCGCGGGTCGTGCGGCGGTCCGCGCTGCGGGCGGCGTCGACGAGTCCGGCCCCGCGCCCGGCGTTCGCGTACCCGGCGGACGGCGGCAGCGTCTGCCACTCGCCGCCGCGTGCGTGGACGAGCACGTCGCCCTCGAACCGGTTGGGGTCGGGGACCAGCAGCGAGCCCTCCTCGCCGTGCACCTCGATGGGCCGCGCCATCGAGGCGGGCGCGTCGAAGCTCATGACGAGCGTCGTCACCGCCCCGGACGCGTGCTCGACCAGCGCGGTGACGTGCGTCGCGACGCCGACGGGCACGAGCTCGCCCGCGCGCGGTCCCTGGCCGATCGTGCGGTGCGTGCGCGGCTGGGTCGCGACGCCCTGGACCGCCGTGACCGGTCCGAGCAGGTGCACGAGCGTCGTCAGGTAGTACGGGCCCATGTCGAGCAGCGGGCCGCCACCGGGGGCGTAGTAGAAGTCCGGCTGCGGGTGCCAGGCCTCGTGGCCGCCGCACGCCATGGTGGCGGTGGCGGCGACGGGACGGCCGATCGCGCCGGACTCGACCGCCGCCCGCGCGGTCTGCACGCCGGTGCCCAGGACCGTGTCCGGCGCGCCGCCGAGCGCGACGCCGGCCGTGGCGGCAGCGTCCAGCACGTGCCGGGCGGAGGCGACCGTCGCGCAGAACGGCTTCTCGTTGTAGACGGACCGGCCGTGCGCGACCGCCGCCAGCGCGACCTCCTCGTGCGCGGCGGGCGTCGTCAGGTCGAGCACCCACTCGACGTCGTCGTGCGCGAGCAGGTCCGGCAGGTCGAGCGCGCGGACGCCGTGCTGCAGCGCCGTCGCGTCGGCGCGCGCGCGGTCCAGGTCGGCGACCGCGACGATCTCGAGGTCGGGGGTGGTCGCGGCGGTCGTCAGGTAGGCGTTCGAGATGACGCCGCAGCCGACGACGCCGACCCTCAGCGGCTGGCCCACACCATGCTCCTCTCGATCATCGTGCGGACGCTGGGGTGCTCGAGCACGTCGACGCTGTGCCCGGGGGTCACGACGCAGATCCGGCCGTCGCCCCACTGGCGCGTCCAGACGGCCGGGCAGGTGATCGTGCGGTGCCACGGGTGCCAGGGCGGCGCGGGGTGCGTCGTGGTGGCCAGGACGTCGTTGAGGTCGTCGGTGAGCACCCAGTACTGCTCGGTGGTCAGCTCGAAGGACTCGATCCCGGCGGTGACGGGGTGGTCGGCCGCGGCGGGCAGCATGTCGACCGTGTAGGGCAGGTAGTTGTCGGACTGGTCGCCGTGGCACTCGTCGGGGTGCTTGGAGGGATGGGTGGTGAACTGGCCGCCGATCAGCTGCAGGTAGTCGGAGCTGTTGCGGAACGAGTCGGCGATGCCGCCGTGCCACCCGACCAGCCCCGTGCCGGCCGCGACGGCCCTGCGCAGCCCGGCGACGGCCGCGCCGGACGCCTCGCCCATCGTGTAGCACTGCACGACCAGGTCGACGTCCGCCATCGCGTCCTCGGCGTACACCTCAGGGGTGTCGACGATGCGGACGGTGTGCCCCGTCGCCTCGAGATGGGGGATGAACATGTCCGTCGCGGCGACGGGCGCGTGCCCGTCCCAGCCGCCCCGGACCACCAGAGCCTGCTTCACGTGGAGCCTTCCGTGGGGATCTCGCGTCGATGAGAGATCGATCTCTCGCACGCTACCCGGTGACCCGGGCAGAGGCCAGGAGGTCAGACGGACTCGCGCGCCGTGAGCGCGGTGGGGAGCAGGACGTGCTGCGGCTCGACGTGCGGGTCGGCCAGCACGTCCAGCACGAGCTCGGCGGCACGCGCCCCCAGCTCGCGCAGCGGCTGGCGCACGGACGTCAGCGGCGGGTCGCACGTCGCGGCGACGACGGTGTCGTCGAACCCGACCACCGAGACGTCGTCCGGCACGCGCCGCCCACCGGCCTCCAGCACGCGCAGTGCGCCGAGCGCCATGAGGTCCGAACCGGCGAACAGGCCGTCGACCGTGGGGTCCCGGCGCAGCACCGACGCGGCGGCGGACGCGCCCGACGACATCGAGAACGACCCGTGCACGACGGGTCCGGGGGTCAGGCCCCACGCCGCGAGCTCGTCCCGGAAGCCGCGCGTGCGCTCGTCCGCCGGCGCGTAGCCCGCGGGCCCGGCGATCGTCGCGACCCGGCGCCGGCCCGCCTCCAGCAGCGTCCGCGCGGCGAGGCGGCCCCCACCGTAGTTGTCGCTGTCGACCGAGGTCAGGGCGTCGTCCATGCTCGCGCGAGGGCGTCCGACGAACACGACGGGCAGGGGCAGCCCGCCGAGCTCGGCGAACAGCGGCTCGGACTCGCGCTGCAGCACGACGACCGCGGCGTCGACGTGCCCGGACGCCAGGTACCGCAGCAGCGGCGCCCGGTCGCGGCCGTCGTCGAGCAGGAGCACGGGCTGCACCGACCGCGCGAAGAGCTCGGCGGTCGCGCCGCGCAGCGGGGCCCCGACGAACGGGCCGCCCTGACCCTCCAGCTCGCTGCTGGGCGCCACCAGAGCGACGGACCCGGTCGCGCCGCTGCGCAGCGCGCGTGCCGCGGTGTTGGTGCGGTAGTCGAGCTCGGCGGCCGCGGCACGCACGCGGCGAGCGAGCTCGGCGTCGACGCTGGGCAGCCCGGCCAGGGCGCGTGAGGCGGTCGCGCGGGACACGCCCGCGGCGCGCGCGACGTCGAGCAGCGTGGGGCGCGCGGACCGGCTCATGGACGCATGGTGCCACGGTGAGGGGTCCACAGGGTTGGTCGGAGATCGATCTCTGTCAACAGGGTGACGAACGCGCCGTCGGCTGCCAGGCTGGCGCCCGTGAGCACCGTCGCCACCCCGTCGTCGTCCGTCGTCACGCTGTTCGACCTGTCAGCCGTGCGGCTGCTCGACGGTCCGATGGCCGCCGCGCAGCGCACCGCGCGGGAGTACCTGCTGGGGCTGCGGCCCGAGCGGCTCCTGGCACCGTTCCGTCGCGAGGCGGGGTTGCCGCCCCGAGCCGAGCCGTACGGCAGCTGGGAGTCGATCGGGCTGGACGGGCACATCGGCGGACACGCCCTGTCGGCGGCGTCGCTGCAGTGGGCCGCGACCGGGGAGGAGCGCGCGGCGACGATGGCCCGGGCGCTGGTCGACGGCCTCGTCGAGTGCCAGGACGCGCTGGGCACCGGGTACGTCGGGGGTGTGCCGGGCGGCGTCGCGCTGTGGGAGTCGGTCGCGTCGGGCGGTGCCGAGGCGGGCACGTTCGACCTGGGTGGCGCGTGGGTGCCCTGGTACAACGTCCACAAGACGTACGCGGGGCTCATCGACGCCGCCCGGTACGCGCCCACCGACGTCGCGGCCCGGGCGCTGGGCGCCGCCGTGCGGCTGGGGGACTGGGGCGTCGCGCTGTCGGACCGGCTCGACGACGAGGCGTTCGCCCGCATGCTGCGCACCGAGTTCGGTGGCATGTGCGAGGCGTACGGCGACCTCGCCGAGCTCACGGGGAACGCGCGGTACGCCGCGCTGGCCCGGCGGTTCGCGGACGAGTCGCTGCTCGCGCCGCTGCGCGAAGGACGTGACGCGCTCGACGGCCTGCACGCCAACACGCAGATCGCGAAGGTCGTCGGCTGGCCGGGGATCGGCGAGACCGAGGCCGCGGCGACGTTCGTCCGCCACGTGCTGGACCGGCGCACGCTCGCGTTCGGCGGCAACTCGGTCTCCGAGCACCTCACGCCCGACGCGCAGGCCCACGTCCTGCACCGTGAGGGCCCCGAGTCGTGCAACACCGCCAACATGCTGGAGGTCGAGCGGCGCCTGTACGCCCTGACCGGGGACACCGGGCTGCTCGACGCGGCGGAGCGGCAGCTCGTCGACCACGTGCTCTCCGCGCAGCACCCCGACGGCGGGTTCGTGTACTTCACGCCCGCCCGGCCGGGCCACTACCGCGTGTACTCCACGCGCGACGAGTGCATGTGGTGCTGCGTGGGCACGGCCCTGGAGACGTACGCGCGGCTCGGTGAGCTCGCGTACGCCCGCGCCGGCGACGACCTGCTGGTGAACCTGCCCGTCCCGTCGACGCTCGACTGGGCCGGGCGCGGCGTGCGCGTGCGGCTCGCGTCGTCGTACCCCGCGGCGCTGCCGGCCACCGAGGTCGCGCTGACGGTCGACGTCGACGCGCCGACCGAGCTCGCGGTGCACGTCCGACGCCCGGCGTGGGCACGCGAGGACGTCGTGCTGTCCGTCGACGGAGCGGCCGTGACGCCCGCGTCCGAGCGGGACGGCTACGTGACGGTGCGCCGCACGTGGCAAGGGGGCGAGACGGTCACCTGGAGCCTCGTCGCGGGCCCCGCGGCCGAGCGGCTGCCCGGCGACGACGGCTGGGTCGCGCTGCGCTGGGGTCCGGTCACGCTCGCCGCGCGTGGCGACGACGACGACCTCGTGGGCCTGCGGGCCGACGGCGCCCGCATGGGGCACGTCGCGCACGGACCGCTGCGCCCGCTGGCCGACGCGCCGATCCTCGTCGGGTCGGACGACGACCTCGCCGGGGCGCTGCGACCGGCCGACGACGGCGCGTTCGTCCTCGACCGCGGCACCGACGCGCCGTTGGTGCTCGAGCCCCTGCGCACGCTGCACGAGGCCCGGTACACCCTCTACTTCCCGGCGGTCCGCGACGCCGCCGACCTCGGACGCCGACGTGTCGAGCTCGCGGCCCTGGACGACGAGCAGCTCGGCCTCGCCGCCCGCACCGTCGACGCCGTGGCGTGCGGCGAGCAGCAGCCCGAGACCGACCACCACTTCGCCGGCTCCGACACGTGGACGGGTGCCGTCGACGGTCGGCACTGGCGCGCGTCGCGCGACCGGTTCTCCTACCTGCTGGCCGACCCCGAGGGTCGCGGCGCGGTGCTGAGGGTCACGTACCTGGCCGAGCCCGGGCGTGCTCGCGTCGTCGTGGACGGCACGGTCGTCGGCGTCGTCGAGGTCACCGACCCGGCACCGGGCACCCGCGTCCTGGACGTCCCGGTCGCCGCCGGCCCCCACGAGGTCACCGTCGTGGCCGACCCGTCACCCGCGAGCCCATCCCCGACCCCGACCAGATCCCCGATCCAGACCCCGAGAATCGTCGCCCTCCACCTCCTGACCGACCCCACTGACCACCCCCACTGACCACCCCCACTGCCCCGCCCCCACTGACCCACCCCCACCCGCCGAACTCGTCCTTTGGCGGCTTATGAAAGGTCAGAAGCCGCCAAACGACGAGTTCGTCGTCAGGGCTGGGGGTCGACGTGGTCAGAAGCCGCCGAACGTCGAGCTCGTCGTCAGGGCTGGGGGTCGACGTGGTCAGAAGCCGCCGAACGTCGAGTTCGTCGTCAGGGCTGGAGGGCGACGTGGGTCAGGAGCCGGTGGCGGAGGGTCGTCGAGCGGTCCGCGTAGTCGCGTTGCCGACGGACGTACTCGGCCTTGCCCTCGACGGTCTCGATCGCGACCGGCTCCAGCCCGTAGGACGTCACGTCGTACGGGCTGGCCTGCATGTCGGTCGTCCGGATCTCCCGCGCGAGCTCGAAGCAGTCGAGCAGCAGGTCACCCGGCACCAGCGGACCCAGCTTGAGGGCCCACTTGTAGAGGTCCATGTTGGCGTGCAGGCACCCCGGCTGCTCCATCGCGGTCTGCGTCTCGCGCGTCGGGGACAGCGTGTTGCGCCCGACCGCCTCCGGCGTGAAGAACCGGAACGCGTCGAAGTGCGTGCAGCGGATGCGGTGCGCCTCGACGACCGCGTCGGTCCCGGCGCCGCCGAGCCGCAGGGGCAGGGGGTGGCGGTGCGCGTCGTCGCCCTCGCGGTAGACCATCGCCCACTCGTGCAGCCCGAAGCACCCGGTCGCCGCGGGGCGGGACGCGGTCGCCGCGAGCAGCCCGGCGACGAACCGTACGGTGTCACCGCGCGCGTCGAGGAACGCCGCGACATCGAGCGTCACCGTGCCGTCGTCGGCGGTGCGGTACCAGCGCCACGCCGCGTGCGGGGCGGGACCGTCCGGGCCGGCGGCTAGCGCGACCCTGGCCCCCGGGTGCCACCGGCGCAGCTGGGCAGGCGTCGCCGGGTAGTACTCGAACAGGAAGTCCTCGATCGCGTGCTTCTCGTGCCGGGACCGTCGCGCCCGGTGACCGGCGGTGAGCGCGTCGGCGCGCTCGGCGTGCGCGGCGGCGCGCGCCGACCACGTGGCCGCGTCGAGCACGGTCAGGGTCGGGGCGGCGGACGGGACGGGAGGCACACGTCCAGGGTAGGTCGCCGGCGGTTGCCCCCGCCGCGTCCGCCCGGCAGGGTGGCGCTCGTGCGCGAGCTGCTGCGGTCCCTGCCTGCCCTGTCCGGCGACGCGCCCGCCTTCGACCCCGACGCGGCCCCGGACGACCCGCTCGAGCTGTTCGCGACGTGGTTCGCCACCGCCGTCGAGCGCGGCGTCCCCGAGCCGCACGCCGCGACCCTCGCGACCGCGGACGCCGACGGCCGCCCCTCGGCCCGCGTGCTCGTCCTCAAGGACCTCGGCGCCGACGGCTTCGCCTTCGCGACCGACGCGCGCAGCACGAAGGCGGGGGACCTGGCGGTGAATCCGCAGGCGGCGCTCAGCTTCTGGTGGCAGCCGGTGGTGCGGCAGGTGCGGGTGTCCGGTGCCGCGCGGTACCTCGGGGACGAGGTCTCCGCCGACGACTACCTCGCGCGGTCGCCCGCGTCGCGTGCCGCTGCGGCGGGCGTGCGACCGGGGGAGCCCCTGCCGTCGGTCGCGCACCTGCGGCACGCCATGGCCCAGGCGCGCGAGCGGATCGACGCCGACCCGGGCTTCGTCCTGCCGACCTGGCAGGCGTGGCTCGTGGTCCCCGAGGTCGTGGAGTTCTGGCAGGGCAGCGCGGACCGCGCACACGTCCGCCTGGTGTACCGGCGCGACGCCGCGGGGTGGTCGCACGGCCTCGTCTGGCCGTGACGAGGGCACGCCGAGTCCGCTCGGGCGCCGGTGTAGGGTCTGCCGCATGACCACGACCCCGCGTGCCACCTGCGCCGCCACGTGTCGTCGTCATTCCTGTCGCTGCTGTCGCTGACACGCCTCGACCCGCCGGACTGCTCCGGCCCCGCGCGACGCGAGCCGTCGCTCCGGTGGCACGTACCCCCGTCCCGTGGTGCTCTCGTCTTTCCTGACCCCTCCCGGGCCTCGTGCCCGGCCGCGAGAGACCGCTGCCCCCGCGCCCCGAAAGGCCCAGCCATGCTCCGCACGTCCCACCGCCTGCTCGTGCTCCCCGTGATCCTCGCCGTCGGTGCGCTGGCCGCCTGCTCGTCCGGCGACGAGGCGCCCCAGGGGGGCGCGACCTCCGAGTCGGGCGTGCTGCGCGTCGGAACCGAGGGCACGTACTCGCCGTTCAGCTTCCACGACGCCGACGGCGAGCTGACCGGCTACGACGTCGAGGTCGTCACGGCCGTCGCGGACGAGCTGGGCCTCGACGTCGAGTTCTCGGAGACCACCTGGGACTCGATCTTCGCGGGGCTCGAGTCGGAGCGGTACGACGTCATCGCCAACCAGGTCACCGTCAACGACGAGCGCGCCGAGAAGTACGACCTCAGCGAGCCGTACACCGTGTCGACGGGCGTCGCGCTGGTGGCCGCCGACAACGACGCCGTGACGTCGCTCGCCGACGTCTCGGGGCTGACCGCCGCGCAGTCCGCGACGTCGAACTGGTCGCAGGTCGCCACCGACGCGGGCGCGACGGTGGAGTCCGTCGAGGGGCTGACGCAGGCGGTCGCGCTGCTCAAGCAGGGGCGCATCGACGTGACGTTCAACGACGACCTCGCGGTGCTCGACTACCTCAAGCAGTCCGGGGACACCTCGGTGAAGATCGCCTTCGAGACCGGCGACACCGTCGAGCAGGCGTTCGCGCTGCGCAAGGGCGCGGACCTCACGGCCCGCATCGACGACGCCCTGGCCTCGCTGCGCGCCGACGGCACGCTCACGCAGATCTCGGAGAAGTGGTTCGGTGACGACGTCACCCAGTGAGCCGGGCGGGACGCGAGGGCGTGCGACGAGCCGAGGTGACGCATGACGGGGGACACCTGGGACCTCGTCGTCTCGTCGATCGGCCCGCTGCTGTCGGGCGCGATCCGCGGCACCATCCCGCTGACGCTGATCTCGTTCGTCATCGGGCTCGTGCTCGCGCTCGTCGTCGCCCTCGCGCGGCTGTCGCGGCACCGCCTCGTGTCCGGTGCGGCGCGCGTCTACATCTCGCTGATCCGCGGTACGCCGCTGCTCGTGCAGCTGTTCATCATCTTCTACGCGCTGCCGTCGCTCGGGCTGGTCATCGACCCGTTCCCGTCGGCGGTCGTCGCGTTCTCGCTGAACGTGGGCGGGTACGCAGCCGAGACGATCCGCGCCGCGATCCTGTCGGTGCCCCGCGGGCAGTGGGAGGCCGCCGCGACGATCGGCCTGGACCACCGGCTGACGCTGCAGCGCGTCGTGCTGCCGCAGGCGCTGCGCGTCGCGGTGCCGCCGCTGTCCAACACCTTCATCTCGCTGGTCAAGGACACGTCGCTCGCCTCGACGATCATGGTCACCGAGCTGCTGCGCAAGGCGCAGGAGATCGCGGCGCCGACGTACGAGTTCATGACCCTGTACTCGCTGGCGGCGGTCATCTACTGGCTCATCTGCCTGGTGCTGTCGACCGGGCAGTCGCGCCTCGAGCGCCGCCTCGACCGGTTCGTGGCGCACTGACGTGGGAGACGACATGACGAGCGACGCGACGACGCCACCCGACGCCCGGCCGCTGGTCGAGGTCCGGGGCCTGGAGAAGTCCTTCGGTGACCTGCACGTGCTGCGCGGCATCGGCCTGACGGTCGACCGCGGCAGCGTGACCGTGCTCATCGGACCGTCCGGGTCCGGCAAGACGACGCTGCTGCGCTGCCTCAACTCGCTCGAGGTGCCGGAGGCGGGCACCGTGCGCGTCGACGACGTCGAGATCGACCTCGCGCGTCGCCCCACGCGTGCCGAGCTGCGGCGCCTGCGCGCGACCTCCGGCATGGTGTTCCAGTCCCACCAGCTCTTCCCGCACCGCACGGCGCTGCAGAACGTCACGGAGGGGCCGCTGTTCGCCCAGCGACGCCCGGCCGGTGAGGTGGTGGCCGAGGCGACGGCGCTGCTCGCGAAGGTCGGGCTCGCCGACAAGGCCGACGCGTACCCGCACGAGCTGTCGGGCGGTCAGCAGCAGCGCGTGGGCATCGCGCGCGCCCTGGCGCTGCGCCCGCGGCTCCTGCTGTTCGACGAGCCGACGTCGGCGCTGGACCCCGAGACCGTGGGGGAGGTGCTCGCCGTCATGCGCGACCTGGCGGCGGAGGGCTGGACGATGGTCGTCGTGACGCACGAGATCCGGTTCGCGCGGCAGGTCGCCGACCACGTCGTGTTCATGGACGACGGCGTCGTCGTCGAGGAGGGGCGGCCCGACGACGTGCTGGCCGACCCGCACCACGAGCGCACGCGGCGGTTCCTGCAGCGGATCCTCGATCCGCTCTGAGCCGCGCCTCGCGCGGTCAGCGCTGGTCGACGGGGTCGGTGCGCGGGGCGTCGGGCGCACGTGCCGGGGCCGGTCGATGCCCCGGCTCGGTGCGCGGGGGCAGCGTGTCCGGTGCGACGTCCGCGGCGCGCACCGACACCGCGTGCAGCACGGTCTCCAGCGGGCCGCGTCCCACGGTGGCGTGCCACAGCCAGCAGAACCCGACGGTGACCAGCAGGAAAGCCAGCCAGCTGGTGGCGGTCGCCTGCCACACCACGTCGTCGCCCAGCACGGCGATGGCCAGGAGCTGCCCGGTGTAGGCGGTCAGGGCGAGCGCGCCCGTCGCCGACACGGGCGCCAGCGCGCGCGGCCACCGCACGCCGACGGCGAGGCAGACGGCGAGCACCAGCAGGCACGTGCCGGTGTTGCCGGCGACCTCGAAGAACGTCGACGAGTGCGGCTCGGCCGTCGTCAGCTCGGTGACGCTCCCCAGCAGGAGCCGCGCCGCCCACGCGCCCCCGTGACCGAGGACCACCAGCCCCGCACCCCAGGCGGCCAGCGCCGCGTGGGTGCGCCCGGCGCGCAGGTCGCTGCGGCCCACCGCGAGCCCGACCAGCACGTACGCGATCCACACGATCGCCGGGTAGTACTGGCCGAGCAGCACCGTCAGCAGGTCCAGCGGGCGGGCGTCGTCGACCTCGACGTGCACGGCGAGCTGCTGGCGCAGCACGGGCCCGAGCAGCGCGACGACGGTGGCCGTGACGACGAGCGCCCAGCGCGGCCACCGCAGCACCGCCGTGCCGGCCGCGAAGAGCGCGGCGTAGACGACGAGGATCACGACGACGGGCGTCTCGAGGAGCACCAGGCCCGTCCCGAGAACCACGAGCAGCACGGCACGCACGAGGATCCGCAGCCGGGCCTGGACCAGGCGCGTGCCCAGCACCGGGGTGTCGCCGCCGGACAGCAGCGCGAGGCCCACGCCCGCCAGGAGGACGAACAGCGCGGACGGCCTGCCGTCGGTGAGCTGCGCCCAGCCGCCGGGCGGGAAGGTGCGCTCGGGGTCGGCCAGGCCGACGTGCGCGGTCACCATGCCGAGCACGGCGAGTCCACGGGCGGTGTCCACCCCCACGATGCGTCGCACCCTGGGCATGCTAGACGGGTGTGCCGAGGTCCGCCCCGGGTGGCGCACGCGGTGCAGGGCGCACCAGTTCTCAGCATGTGACCTCATCCGTCCCGGACCTTGGTCCGGTGGCCGGGCGCGCGCCTACAGTGCTCTGTGACCACGCGGACCCACGACGTCTACACGCACGGCCACCACGAGAGCGTGCTGCGCTCGCACAGGTGGCGCACGGCGGAGAACTCCGCCGGCTACCTGCTGCCGGCGCTGGCGCCGGGCCAGCGGCTGCTCGACGTGGGCTGCGGCCCGGGCACCGTCACGGTGGACCTCGCGTCCCGCGTCGCCCCGGGTGACGTCGTGGGTGTCGACCGGTCCGCCGCCGTGCTGGCCGTCGCCACCGAGCACGCGGCCGAGAAGGGCGCGGCGAACGTGCGCTTCGAGGTCGGTGACGCGTACGCGCTGGAGTTCGAGGACGACACGTTCGACGTCGTGCACGCGCACCAGGTGCTGCAGCACCTCACCGACCCCGTGGCCGCGCTGCGCGAGATGCGACGCGTGACGCGCCCCGGCGGTGTCGTCGCGGTGCGCGACGCCGACTACGCGGGCATGACGTGGTACCCCGCGCACCCCGGCCTCGACGAGTGGCAGGCGCTGTACCACGAGGTCACGCAGGCCAACGGCGCGGAGGCGGACGCCGGCCGGCGCCTGCTCTCCTGGGTGCGGCAGGCCGGTTTCGACCCGGCGGGCGTCGCGCCCGGTGCGGGCGTCTGGTGCTACGCGACACCCGAGGACCGGACGTGGTGGGCGAGCCTGTGGGCCGACCGGTGCGTCGCGTCGAACTTCGCCGTGCAGGCGATGGGCCACCACCTCGCCGACGAGGTGGCGCTCGAGCTGCTGGCCGACGCGTGGCGCGAGTGGGGGACCTCGCCGGACGGCTGGTTCATGGTCCCGCACGGCGAGGTCCTCGCCCGCGCCTGAGGCGCCCGGGGCGGACTTAGGCTGGGCCCGTGCGCATCGCCAGGTTCACCAACGGTTCCGACCCCCGCTACGCGCTCGTCGAGGGCGAGCCCGGCCACGAGGAGCTCGTCGTCATCAGCGGCGACCCCATCTACACGCCGGTGCAGCCCACGGGCGAGCGGGTCCGCCTCGACGACGACGGCGTGCGCCTGCTCGCGCCCGTCATCCCGCGGTCCAAGATCATCGGGGTCGGCCGCAACTACGCCGCCCACGCGGCCGAGCACGGCAACGACGTCCCCACGTCGCCGCTGCTGTTCCTCAAGCCCAACACCTCCGTGATCGGCCCCGACGACCCGATCGTGCTGCCGGACTGGACCGAGCACGTCGAGCACGAGGCCGAGCTGGCCGTCGTCATCGGCAAGGTCACCAAGGACGTGCCGCCGGAGCGTGCACTCCACCACGTGTTCGGGTACACCGTCGCCAACGACGTCACGGCGCGCGACATCCAGCGCTCCGACGACCAGTGGACGCGCGCCAAGGGCTTCGACACCTCCTGCCCGCTGGGCCCGTGGATCGTGCCCGGCCTGGACGTCGACGACCTCGCGGTGACCGCCCGCGTCAACGGCGAGAGCCGGCAGGACGGTCGCACGTCGCAGATGGTGTTCGACGTGGCGTACCTCGTCTCGTACGTCTCCGAGGTGTTCACGCTGCTGCCCGGTGACGTGATCCTCACCGGCACGCCCGCGGGCGTCGGCCGCCTCGAGCACCGCGACGTCGTGGAGGTCGAGGTCGAGGAGATCGGCGTGCTGCGCAACCCGGTGCTGCGCCGGACCCCGTAGCCCTAGCCCCACGGGAGCGCCCCGTCTAGCGTCGGCTCCACGGGACCGACGACGGGGGCGCGCCATGGACCTGCAGGTGGGGATCGACTGGCTGACGAACGCGCTGTACTCCTACTGGCTGGTCTACGCCCTCGTCGGCGTGGGCCTGTGGTTCACGCTGCGCACGGGCTTCGTCCAGGTGCGGCTGTTCCCGACGATGGTCGCGCAGCTCGTGTCGTCGCGCTCCGGCGCGGAGGGCGGCATCTCGTCCTTCCAGGCGTTCGCCGTCGGTCTGGCGTCGCGCGTGGGAACGGGCAACATCGCCGGTGTGGCGGTCGCGCTGACGCTCGGCGGACCCGGCGCGGTGTTCTGGATGTGGGTCGTGGCCGCGGTCGGCATGGCCACCGCGCTCATCGAGGCGACGCTCGCCCAGGTGTTCAAGGTGCGCCAGGAGGACGGCTCCTACCGAGGCGGCCCCGCGTACTACATCCAGCGCGGCCTGGGCTCCTACCGGTGGGGCGCGGTGTTCGCCGTGCTGCTCGTGGTCACGTTCGGGTTCGCCTTCAACATGGTGCAGGCCAACACCATCGCCGACACGTTGTCCTCCAGCCACGAGGTCCCCGTCGCGTGGACCGCCGTCGGGCTCATGGTCATCGCCGCCCCGGTGCTGTTCGGTGGGGTGCGCCGCGTCGCCCGCGTCGCCGAGGTCGTCGTGCCGCTCATGGCCGCCGCGTACCTGCTGCTCGCGATCGTCATCGTGGCGCTCAACATCTCGGCCCTCCCGGACGTGGTGGGGCAGATCCTGCGCGGCGCGTTCGGACTGGACAGCGCGCTGGCCGGCACGGCCGGGGGCATCCTGGCGGCGGTGCTCAACGGCACCAAGCGCGGCCTGTTCTCCAACGAGGCGGGCATGGGCTCGGCGCCGAACACCGCGGCGACCGCCACCGTGTCGCACCCCGTGAAGCAGGGCCTGGTGCAGTCGTTCGGGGTGTTCGTCGACACGATGCTCGTCTGCTCGGCGACGGCGTTCATCGTCCTGTCGGCCGGGCCCGAGGTGTACGTGCCGGGGGAGACCGGCCCGAACGCGGGTGCGGCGCTGACGTCGGCCGCGATCGAGCACGAGCTCGGGTCGTGGACGATCCTGCCGATGACGGTGCTCGTGTTCTCGTTCGCGTTCAGCTCGGTGCTCGGCAACTACTCCTACGCGGAGACCAACCTGACCTACCTGGGCATCCGGGGACGCGCCCTGACGGCGCTGCGCACCCTGGTCCTGGCCGCCATCGGCATCGGCTCGCTGCTCGCGCTGACGACCGTGTGGGCCGTCGCGGACATCGCCATGGCGCTGATGGCGACCGTCAACCTCGTCGCGATCCTGCTGCTGTCCCGCTGGGCGTTCGGCGCGCTGGCCGACTACCAGGCCGCCCGGCGCGCGGGCCGGGACGACCGGTTCCAGGGGCACGGCAACCCCCTGCTGCCGGGCGACGTGCCGGGTGACGTCTGGGCGGCGGGGGTGCACGACGGTGACGCCGTCCCGGCCCGCTGAGCGCGCCGCAGCGCGGTCCTCGTCAGGCCGGTGTCGTCTCGGCGTCGCGAGGTGCGCCAGGGGCGCCCTCCGTCCCCAGGTCACGCACCTCGTCGCGCAGCCGCCCCATGCGTGCGTCGAGCTCGGCTGCGGTGTGCGCGGCGTCCAGGAGCTCGGTCGCCAGGTGGCCGGGCACGTCGCCGCGGTACTTGTAGGACAGCTTGTGCTCGACGCTCGCCCAGAAGTCCATCGCGATGGTGCGGATCTGCACCTCGACGAACACGTGCTCGGTCCGGTCGGACAGGAACACCGGGATGCGCACGATGAGGTGCAGCGAGCGGTACCCGTTGGCCTTGGGGGCGGCGATGTAGTCCTTGCGCTGCACGATCTCGACGTCCGGCTGCTGCGACAGCATGTCGGCGACCCAGTACGCGTCCGACTCGAAGCTGCACGTGATGCGGATGCCGGCGATGTCCCGGATGCGCTCGCGGATCGTCGGCACGTCGGTGGCGCAGCCGTAGCGCACGGCCTTGTCGAGGATCGAGTCCATCGACTTCAGCCGGGAGGTGACGTGCTCGATCGGGTTGTGGTCGTGCGTCTGGCGGAACTCCGAGCGCAGGATGCGGATCTTCGTCAGCATCTCCTCGATGCCGAACTCGTAGCCCATCCGGAAGCGCGCCATCTCACGCTGCGCGTCACGCACGTGCCCGGCGACGCTGCCAGGGTCCATGTCGGCTGCGACCAGCTCGGCGGCCCGCCGTCGCACGACGTCGCCCACGGCCTGGGACGTGCCGGCCGACGCGTCGCCGTCCGGCGGTGCCGCCGCTGCGGGTCGAGACGTCGGGTCGATCAGCGGTCCTGCGGCGGTGCCGTGCATGTCCCCTCCAACGACCCGCGGCACGTCGGGGTTCCGGCCGCTCGGTAGGCTGCAGGGGATCCCGCTCCTGCCATCACCGAGGTGTTCCGTGTCCGCCAGCAGCCCCGTGCGTGTCCGCTTCTGCCCGTCCCCGACGGGTACGCCCCACGTCGGCCTCATCCGCACCGCGCTGTTCAACTGGGCGTACGCCCGGCACGTCGGCGGCACGTTCGTCTTCCGCATCGAGGACACGGACCCGGCGCGCGACTCGCAGGAGTCGTACCTGCAGCTGCTCGACGCGCTGCGCTGGCTGGGCATGGACTGGGACGAGGGCGTCGAGGTCGGGGGCCCGCACGAGCCGTACCGGCAGTCGCAGCGCTACGACCTGTACCGGGACGTCGTCGCGCGGCTGGTCGACGGCGGGTACGCGTACGAGTCCTTCTCGACCGCCGAGGAGGTCGAGGCCCGGCACCGCGCCGCCGGCCGCGACCCGAAGCTCGGCTACGACGGCTACGACCGGGACCTCAGCGACGAGCAGAAGGCGGCCTACCGGGCCGAGGGGCGCGAGGCCGTCATCCGGATGCGGATGCCCGACGAGGACGTCTCGTTCGTCGACGTCGTCCGCGGCGAGATCACGTTCAAGGCCGGGTCGGTGCCCGACTACGTCATCGTGCGCGGCAACGGCCACCCGCTGTACACGCTGGTCAACCCGGTCGACGACGCGCTCATGGGCATCACGCACGTCCTGCGCGGCGAGGACCTGCTGTCCTCCACGCCGCGTCAGGTCGTGCTCTACCGCGCGCTGCTGGACCTGGGCGTCGCCACCGTCGTGCCGCAGTTCGGCCACCTGCCGTACGTCATGGGGGAGGGCAACAAGAAGCTCTCGAAGCGCGACCCCGAGTCCAACCTGTTCCTGCACCGGGAGCGCGGGTTCACGCCCGAGGGGCTGCTGAACTACCTGGCGCTGCTGGGCTGGTCGATCGCGCCCGACCGCGACGTGTTCACGCTCGAGGAGATGGTGGCGGCGTTCGACGTCGCCGACGTCAACCCGAACCCGGCGCGCTTCGACCTCAAGAAGGCCGAGGCGATCAACGGCGCCCACGTGCGGCTGCTGGCCCCCGAGGACTTCCGGAACCGCCTGGTGCCGTACCTCCACGCCGCGGGCCTGGTCCCGGCGGACTCCTACGCCGACCTGTCGGCCGAGCACCGGGCCCTTCTGGACGCGGGCGCGCCGCTGGTCCAGGAGCGCATGACGCTGCTCGGCGAGGCCGTGGGCATGCTCGGCTTCCTCTTCGTCGCCGACGACGCGCTCGAGGTCGCCGAGGACGCCCGCGGTGCGCTGCGCGCCGAGTCCGCGGACGTGCTCGACCGCGCGGCGCAGGTGCTCGCCGAGATCCCCGCCGACGGCTTCACGACCGACGCGACGCAGACCGTGCTCGGCGCCGCGCTCGTGGCGCCGGCGGAGGAGGGCGGCCTGGGCATCAAGCCGCGGTTCGCGTACACGCCGCTGCGCGTCGCACTGACGGGCCGCCGGGTGTCGCCGCCGCTGTTCGAGTCCATGGAGATCCTCGGCAAGGACGCAACCCTGGCGCGGATCGCCGCGCTGCGCACGACCCTGTGACCGCGGTCGACGGCGTCCTGTTCGACATCGACGACACGCTCGTCGAGACGCGCGCGGCGTTCCGTGTCGCGCTCGCGGCCGTCCTCGAGCGGTACGCGCCGGGTGCGGACGTCGACGCGGCGCTGGCGTTGTGGCGCGCCGACCCCGGCGGCCACTACCGCGCGTACACGCGCGGCGAGCGGACGTTCCGCGAGCAGCGGATGACGCGCGCGAACGAGCTGCACGCGGCGTTCGGCGGTCCGGCGCTCGATGACGACGCGTACGACGAGTGGGACGCCCTGTTCGACGACGCGTTCGCGTCGGGGTGGGCCGCGCACGACGACGCGGACGCCGTCCTGGTGCGGCTCCTCGATGCGGGCGTCCGCGTGGGGGCGCTGACGAACGCGAGGAGCGCCTACCAGACGACCAAGCTCGTCCGTGCCGGGCTGGGGGACCGGCTCGAGGTCCTGGTCGGCGTGGACACGCTCGGTTACGGCAAGCCCGACCCGCGCGTGTTCCTCGAGGCATGCCGACGGCTGGGCACCGCGCCCGGACGCACCGCGTACGTCGGCGACGAGCTCGACGTCGACCCGGTCGCGGCGCGTCACGCCGGGCTGCTCGGTGTGTGGCTCGACCGCCCGGGCCCGCGCCGTGTCGTCGTGACCGACGCCGACGTCGCTGCAGCGGACGTCACGGTCATCCACTCCCTGGACGAGCTGCCCGGGGTGCTGGACCTGCCCTGAGCGCCCTGCCCGTCAGCGGCGGCGAGCCGAGTACACGCGCGTGACGTACGGGACCGGGACGCGGTCGCGCCCCGCGATGTCCGGGTGCGTCGTGACGAGCGTGCGGACGCGCTCCAGCAGCGCCTCCCGCTCGTCGGCCGGCAGGACCAGCGCGTACGAGCGGGTGCCCGCCAGGCGCACGAGCTCCTCCGGCGTCAGGACGTGCTCCCACCGCACGTCGGTGCGCAGGACGTCGGTGAACGCGTCGCCGAGCGTGGGATGGGTGCCCCGCGCGAGCTGGGGTCCGGCGACCTCGTGCAGCAGCGCGCCGTACGCGCCGACCCACGGCACGTCCTCGTCGCGGTCGTTCCAGACGATCCCGAGCGTGCCGCCCGGGCGCAGGACGCGCGCGACCTCGGCGGCGGCCACGGGCTCGTCGAACCAGTGCCACGCCTGGGCGACCGTGACCGCGTCGACGGACGCGTCGGGCAGGGGGATCCGCTCCGCGGTCCCGTCGAGCACCTCCACCTGGGGGAGGCGGGCGACGAGCTGCTCGCGCATGCCCTCGGCGGGCTCGACGGCCACGACACGCAGCCCGCGTGCGACGAGCGGCTCGGTGAGCTTGCCCGTGCCGGCGGCCAGGTCCAGGACGTCGTGGGCGTCCGACGGCACCAGCAGGTCCACCGCTGCGGGCGGGTAGCCCGGCCGGACGGCCGCGTACGCGTCGGCGTTGTGGGTGAACGACTCCGCGTGCGCTGCGTGCCGACCCGTGGAGGCGTCCTCGCGCGAGCTCATCGGCCGTCGAGGACGGCCAGCACCTCGTCGTGCAGCAGGCCGTTGGTGACCACCGCGTTGCCGCCGTGCGGGCCGTCCACGCCCTTCAGCGACGTGAAGCGTCCGCCGGCCTCGGTGACGACGGGGACCAGCGCGGCCATGTCGTACAGCTCGAGCTCCGGCTCGGCGGCCACGTCGACCGCGCCCTCGGCGACGAGCACGTAGGACCAGAAGTCGCCGTACGCGCGGGTGCGCCACACGCGACGGCTGAGGTCGAGGAACGGGTCCAGGCGCCCGTGCTCCTCCCACTCGCCCAGGTCGGAGTACGACAGCGACGCGTCCTCGAGGCGCTCCACGCCCGAGACGCGCAGCCGCGTCGCGGCCGCGAGGGACTTGCCGGTGAACGCGCCCGTGCCCTTCGCCGCCCACCAGCGCCGCCCGAGCGCCGGTGCGCTGACCACGCCCAGCACGACCTCGTCGCCGTCCATCAGCGCGAGCAGCGTCGCCCACACGGGGACCCCGCGGACGAAGTTCTTCGTGCCGTCGATGGGGTCGACGACCCAGCGGCGCGGGCCGTGCCCGGTGTCCGAGCGCTCCTCGCCGTGGACCGCGTCGCGTGGTCGCGCGCGGCCCAGCTGCGAGCGGACCAGGTCCTCGGCGGCACGGTCCGCGTCGGTGACCGGCGTCAGGTCCGGCTTGGTCTCGACCTGGAGGTCCTGCGCCTTGAAGCGCGACATCGTCAGCGAGTCGACCGTGTCGGCGACGACGTGCGCCAGCCGGAGGTCGTCGTCGTAGGCCATGGGGCTCCTCTACTACGGGTGCGGTACCCGTCCGCCGTCGTCGGCGGGCGGTCCGCGGCGTCAACCTACCGAAACGCGGGGCACATCACCGGCCGCGCGCGCCGTCCCCGTCGCTCTCGTCCTCGACGCCGAGGCGGCTGACCAGCAGCCGGCGGAACGAGTCGAGCCGCGCGGCGCGTGCCGCGCGGACGACGTCGTCCGGCGCGTCCGCCACCCACTCGTCGAGCATGCAGTCGGGGGAGTCGGCCAGGTGCGTGCACCCGCGGGGGCACTCGCGCGCCACCTCGTCGAGGTCGGGGAACGCCCCCAGCAGGTGGCTCGGGTCGACGTGCGCGAGCCCGAACGAGCGCACGCCCGGGGTGTCGATGACCCACGTCGGGGCGTCCGTGCCGTGGACCTCGAGCGCGATCGCGGAGGACGACGTGTGACGCCCGCGGCCCGTCACGTCGTTGACGACTCCCACGGCGCGCCGCGCGTCCGGCACGAGGGCGTTGACGAGCGTGGACTTGCCGACGCCCGAGTGGCCGACCAGCACGGACACGTCGCCCGTCAGCACGTCGCGCAGCCTGTCGAGCCCGACGATCGTGCGCTCACCCGTCACGGGGTCGACGCCACGGCTCGTCACGACGACGTCGACGCCGATCGGTGCGTACATCGCGATCAGCTCGGCGGGGTCCGCCAGGTCACCCTTGGTGAGGGCCAGCAGCACCTCCATGCCCGCGTCGTACGCCGCTGCCACGCACCGGTCGATCATCCGCGTGCGCGGCTCGGGGTCGGCCAGCGCGGTGACGACGACGAGCCGGTCGGCGTTGGCGACGATGATGCGCTCGACCGGGTCGGTGTCGTCGGCCGTGCGGCGCAGCACGGTGCGGCGCTCACCGATCCGCACGATGCGCGCGAGCGAGCCCTCCGCACCGGTGGTGTCGCCCACGACGTCGACGCGGTCACCCGGCACGACGCGGTCGCGGCCGAGCTCGCGCGCCTTCATGGCGAGGATCCGGGTCTCGTCGGGGCCGCCCGGGTCGAGGAGGACGGTGTACCGGCCGCGGTCGACGGCCACGACCATGGCCGTGCGCGCGTCGGCGTGCTCGGGCCGTCGCTTGGTGCGGGGGCGCGAACCTCGACCGGGACGGATCCGCACGTCCCGCTCGTCGTAGCGCCGCTCGGCCATCAGGCGGTCGGTCCCGCGGTCAGCCCGTCACGCACGACGTGGCCGGCGGACGCCGCGAGCATGCCGGTCCACAGGTCCACGAAGCCCGGCAGGGTCTTGGCGGTGGTGGCGACGTCCTCGACCTCGACGCCGGGCACGCGCAGCCCCACGAGGGCGCCCGCGGTCGCCATGCGGTGGTCGGCGTACGTGCGCCACACGCCGCCGTGCAGCGGCCGCGGCGTGATGACCAGGCCGTCGGACGTCTGCTCGGCCTGGCCACCCAGCCGGGTGATCTCCGCCGCGAGCGCGGCCAGCCGGTCGGTCTCGTGCCCCCGCAGGTGCGCGATGCCCCGCAGCCGCGTGGGGGAGTCCGCGTGCGTCGCGAGCGCGGCGATCGTCGGTGCGAGCTCGCCGGCGGCCCGCAGGTCGAGGTCGACACCGCGCACCTCACCGGTGCCGGTGACGGTCAGCACCTCCCCGTCGAGCGTGACCGACGCACCCATGCGCGTGAGGATGTCCGGCAGCAGCCCACCGGGCTGGGTGGTGCTCGCCGGCCACCCGGGGACGCGCACGGACCCGCCGGCGACCATCGCGGCGCACAGGAACGGCGCGGCGTTCGACAGGTCCGGCTCGACGTGCACGTCACGTCCCGCGACGGGGCCGGGCTCGACGCGCCAGATCTCGGGACGCGAGTCGTCGACGACGACGCCCGCGGCACGCAGCACGGCGACGGTCATCTCGATGTGCGGCAGGCTCGGCAGGGTGGGGCCCGTGTGACGCACCGTGAGCCCGCGCTCGAAGCGCGCTCCCGCGAGCAGCAGGCCGGAGACGAACTGGCTCGACCCCGACGCGTCGATGTCGACGTGGCCACCGCCCACCGCGCCGCGGCCGTGGACCGTGAACGGCAGGTGGCCGGGCTCACCCTCCTCGTCCACGCGCACGTCCAGCGCGCGCAGCGCCTGCAGCAGCGGACCCATGGGTCGCACGAGCGCCTCGACGTCGCCCTTGAAGTGCACCGGGCCGTCGGCGAGCGCCGCGATCGCGGGCAGGAAGCGCATGACGGTCCCGGCCAGGCCGCAGTCGATCGTGACGTGCCCGCGCAGCTGGGCAGGGGTGACGCGCACGGCGTCACCGCCGAGGTCCACCTGCACGCCCAGCGTCTCGAGCGCCGCCGCCATGAGCCGCGTGTCGCGCGAGACGAGCAGCGAGCGCAGCGTGCTCGGCCCCTCGGCCAGGGCGGCCAGGGCGAGGTAGCGGTTGCTCAGCGACTTCGAGCCGGGCACGGCGACCGTGGCGTCGAGGGGTGCCTGGGCCACGGGCGCGGACCACAGGTCGGTGTGCGAGCTCGTCATGCGGCCAGGCTAGCGGCGTCGGTGCGTGGCGGGCGTCAGCCGTCCACGTGCTTGGCAGCCTCGGTCGCGCGTGCGGCGCGCAGCGCGGCGCGGTCGGTGCGGGCGTGCTGCACGCGCCACGTCACCCCGGGCCGGCCCTCGAGGTCGACCCCCGCGAGGACGGCGCCGCCGGCGAAGGACAGCGCGCGCACGAGTCGCTCCTTGCGCGCCTTCTTCTCCGCGGCCGTCAGGACCCCCCGCCCGCCGATCGGGAGGTTCACCAGCACCAGCGGCACGGTCAGGCCCGCGAGCGCGAGCGCAGCCGTGCGGGGCGCTCGGCCGACGGCGAGCATCGTGCCGGCGACCAGCATGGCGGCACCGTGCGCCTGCGCCGCGGTCGCGAGCTGCTTGTCGCTCAGACCGCCGTCGAGGGCCTTCGCCAGCGGCGCGGGCGCTGACGACCGCGCCGCGGCGGGCACGCGGGAGCGCACCGAGTCCAGCCCGTCGCGCACGACCTGCGCGTGGGCGCCGGGATGCCGCAGCGCGTCGAGCCCCTGGCTGACGAACCACGACGCGAACATGGGACGGGCGAGGCGACGCAGCAGCACGGGTTCCTCCTGAAGGGATCGACCGCGGTTCGGCGGTGCTCCCACGCTAGTGTCGTCGGACCCCTGGCGCGCACCCACGGGAATGCGCACGTGGTGGCGCGGTGTTGGGCCGGTCATGAGCTGTGCCCTCGAGACCCGTCCCGCGCCCGGACCGCTGCCGGCCGTCGCGCCGTGGGGTGAGCCCGCCGCCCGGTCGGGTCCCATGGTCCCCGGAGCACTAGGCTCGTGGGCGATGAGTGAGCTACCCGAGGGCGTCGACGACGACCAGGGCACGACGCGTGCCCCTGCCGGCGAGGACGACGCCGCCCGCACCGACCGGTTCGAGGCGGAGGCGCTGGTCTACCTCGACCAGCTGTACGGCGCTGCCCTGCGGATGACGCGCAACCCGGCCGACGCGGAGGACCTCGTCCAGGAGGCCTTCACCAAGGCGTTCGCGGCGTTCCACCAGTACCGTCCGGGCACCAACCTCAAGGCGTGGCTCTACCGGATCCTCACGAACACGTACATCAACACGTACCGCAAGAAGCAGCGCGAGCCGCAGCAGTCCCGGTCCGAGGAGATCGAGGACTGGCAGCTCGCCCGTGCGGAGTCCCACACGTCGCGCGGGCTGCGCTCCGCCGAGGCGGAGGCGCTGGACCACCTGCCGGACTCCGACGTGAAGGACGCACTGCAGCAGATTCCCGAGGACTTCCGCATCGCGGTGTACCTCGCGGACGTCGAGGGCTTCGCGTACAAGGAGATCGCCGAGATCATGGGCACGCCGATCGGGACGGTGATGTCCCGCCTGCACCGGGGGCGCGCACAGCTGCGCGACCTGCTGTCCGACTACGCGCGCGAGCGAGGGCTGGCCGGTGCCTCACCGACGGTCCCGGACGGTGCGCGGTGAGCGCGACCGAGGACGCCGCGAGCGGGTCGGCCGCCGGGCCCCGCCCGGTGGAGGGCGTCCCGTGCGGGTGCGACGAGGCGGTCGAGCGGCTCTGGGAGTACGTCGACTCCGAGCTCGGTGCGCTCGACCAGCAGCGTGTCGAGGCTCACCTCGAGGAGTGCGCGCCGTGCCTCGAGGAGGAGCACATCGAGGTGGTCCTCAAGCAGCTCGTCCGGCGCTGCTGCAAGGAGGAGGCGCCTGCCGCGCTGCGGATGCGGATCCACGAGCAGCTGACGGTGCTGCGGTTGCGCACAGGGACGGCACCGGAGGTCTGAACCGCACGGCCTCGAGAGGTCGGGTGGGACGGCGACGGGCCCGGAGCGATGCTCCGGGCCCGTCGGCACGTCAGGGCGTCGAACGCTCAGGCGTTGGGACGCTTGCCGTGGTTGGCGGCGTTCCCCTTGCGGGAGCGACGCTTGCGGCCACGCTTGCTCATCGCTGGTTCTCCTTGGTTCGCGGCGCGCGCGCAGTAGCCGCGCACGCCGGGGATATCGCTCCATCGTCCCACATCGCGCGGGCCGCGCGCGCCCCCCGTCGTGGCTCAAGTGCGGGCGTCCGCATCCCGATACCCCTGACGTGAGTCAGCAGCCCCAGTCCGTGATCCCGTTCCTGCACGCCCTGGCCAGCACCGGGGGCTCCGACCTGCACTGCAAGGTCGGGTCCGCACCGCGCGTGCGGGTCGACGGCCGCCTGCGCAAGCTGCAGGCGCCGGAGCTGCGGCCGCTGGACACCGAGCGGATGCTCGAGGAGGTCCTCCCCGACGACCTGGTGGAGAAGTTCCGGGACACCAAGGAGGCGGACTTCGCGTACTCGCTGTCCGGCGTCGGGCGGTTCCGCGTCAACGCCTACCAGGCGCGCGGGACGTACGGCATGGTCTTCCGCCGGGTCGCGGTGGGAGCGCAGTCGCTCGGGGAGCTGGGGCTGCCCGAGGTCGTCGGCGAGCTCGCGCTCGAGCCGCGCGGCCTGGTGCTGGTGACGGGCCCGACGGGGTCCGGCAAGACCACGACGCTGGCGTCGATGGTCGACCTCATCAACTCCTACCGCGAGGTCAACATCGTCACGATCGAGGACCCGATCGAGATCCTGCACTCGGACAAGAAGGCCATCGTCTCGCAGCGCGAGGTGCGCCAGGACACGGCGGACTTCACGGTCGCGCTGCGGGCGGCCATGCGGCAGGACCCCGACGTCATCCTCGTCGGCGAGATGCGCGACGTCGAGACGGTGCGTGCGGCGCTGTCGGCCGCCGAGACCGGCCACCTCGTGCTGTCGACGCTCCACACGATCGACGCCGCCGAGACCATCAACCGCATCGTCGACTTCTTCCCGCCGCACGAGCAGAAGCAGGTCCGCATCGCGCTCGCACAGTCGCTGCGCGGCATCGTCTCGCAGCGTCTGGTGCGCAAGGCCGACGGCAACGGACGGCAGGCGGCGATCGAGGTCATGGTCAACACAGGCCGCACGGCCGAGGCGATCATCGAGCCGCAGGACAACCCGCCGCTGCTGGACCTGATCAAGGACGGCGACTTCTACAAGATGCAGACGTTCGACCAGCACCTCTACGCACTCGTCCACGACGGGGTCGTGACGTACGAGGAGGCGCTGGCGGTCGCGTCGAACCCGCACGACCTGACGGTCGAGCTGCGTGGTGCCGGCGTCGTGTCCTGACGCGCGCCCGCGGACGGCCGGCGGCCGGTGACCCTCACGGGTCGCCGGCCGTCGTGCTGTGCACTCTTGCGCGGCGTCGAGACGCGATATAGCGTGTCTTTATCACACGACATATCGCGTTGGAGGTACGGATGTCCACGGAATCCTGGGTCGTCGCCGGCCCGCAGGTCATCGAGATCGACGACGTGCGCGCACTGCGCGTCGGGCTGGTCGGCGGACGGGTCGACGTGGTCGCGCACGACGACCCCGAGGCGCACGGTGCCCGGCTCGAGGTGCACCGCGTCGACGGGCGCCCTCTCGAGGTGACGCTCTCCGACGGGGAACTGCGCGTGGGCTACAGCTTCACGCTCGGTGGCTGGGAGGGCTTCGTCGAGAAGTTCCGCAACTTCCAGGACAAGGACCGTGCCGACGTGCACCTCGCCGTGCCGCGCAGCGTCCTCGCCAAGGTCGCGACCGTCAGCGCCGACGGTCTGGTCGCGGGCCTGCGGCAGGACGTGTCGGTCTCGACCGTCTCGGGCTCCGTCGTCGTCGACGACGTGCACGGCAGGCTGTCGACCAACTCGGTCTCCGGGGAGATGGTCGTGCGCCGCCTCGACGGCGACCTGCGATTCAACACCGTCTCGGGTGAGCTCGCGGCGTCGGGGGACCTCACGCTCGTGCAGGGGAACTCCGTGTCCGGGGCCGTCTCGCTCGACGTCGGTGCCGGCACCTCCTCGCTCACGGTCACGACCGTGTCGGGTGACCTGACCGTGCGGATCCCGGACGGCGCGGGCCTGCAGGTGCGTGCGCAGTCCGTGTCCGGGCGGCTCGTCATCGACGGCCGGGAGCACAAGGGCACCGGACCGGGCCACCGCACGGTCGACCTCGAGGCCGGCGAGGGCGGCGCCTTCCTGTCGGCGACGACCGTCACGGGTCACGTCACCGTGCTGCGGGCCCCCGTCGCCGACGCGGTGCCCGACGAGGCGGTGCCGGGCGAGGCGGTGCGGTACGGCACGGCCGCCGGTGACGTCGCCGACGCCCCCGTCGACGGGTCCCGCTGATGGCCCAGGTCTTCGCGCACGGCCAGCTGCGGCTGTACCTCCTGGCGCTGCTGGAGGACGGGCCCCGGCACGGCTACGAGCTCATCACCGCGCTCAGCGACCGCTTCGGTGGCACCTACCGGCCCAGCGCCGGCACGGTCTACCCGCGCCTGGCACGGCTGGAGGAGGAGGGTCTGGTGCGCCGGTCCGACGACGGGCGCAAGGCGACGTACACGCTGACGGACGCCGGGCGCGCCGAGCTCGACGCGCGCCGGGGCGACCTGGCCCATCTCGAGGCGTCGATCGCCGAGACGGTGCGCGCACAGGCGTCCCAGGTGCGTCAGGACGTGCAGGCGGCGATGCGCGGCCTGCGGGCGGATCTGACGTCCGCGGCGCAGCGTGCCCGTGACGGTGCCCACCCGGTGGCGGGGGAGCCGGACCCGCAGCGCACGGCGTCGCACCGGCGCCGGGTCGAGGCCGACGCGATCGTGCGGCGGTTCGGCGACGAGGTGCGTGCCGACCTGCGCCGGGCGGACGCCGCGGCAGGTGTCGACGAGCTCACGGTCGAGACGCTGCGCACCGTGCTCGACACCGCGCTGCGGACGATGCGCGCGACCCTGCGCTGACGCGGTCGCGCCTTCCGGGCCGGTCGCGTCAGGTCGCCGCGGGGTGCGTCGACCGGCGGGCCGCCCGGCGGTGGCGCGCGTGACCGGTCCACGCGCGCGCACCGCCCGCGGACACCCCTCCGACGACGGCCCACACGCTCGCGGGCCCGGCGGAGCCGATCGTGAGCAGCACCGCGGCGCCCAGCACCGCTCCGGTCACTCCGAACGCGGCGACGTGCCGACGCTCGGACGTGTGCCGGCGCATGAGGTGGGCGGTCACCATCCCACCGGGCCAGCCGAGCGCGAACAGCGCGGCCAGGTGCACGCCGTACATGAGGGCGACGATGATCGCGGCGCTCTCGGCGTCGACGGTGTCGTGGGCCGTCGGTCGCTCGAGCGCCAGGTAGCCGACGTACAGCACGAGCGCGCCGCCCAGCAGGATCAGCGCGGCGCGCGCGCAGACCTCGAGGACGGCCTGCGGGCCCAGGACCGTGGCGGCCACGTGCGTGGCCGTGACGTCGACCGGCGGTGGTTCGGGTGCCGGCTCAGACGTCATCGGGCAGGCCGAGCCACGTGCGCCAGCCCGTGTGCAGGACGAGCCACGCCATGAGGCCGTAACCGGCCTGGCCCGGGAGGTGCTGCGGCGACGTCGCCATGTCGGCGAGCCACTGGTCGTGCGCCGCGAGCGGCGAGTACATGTCCACGAAGGGCACGCGGCGCCGCGCGGCGACGTCGCCGAGCGCGGCGGACAGCTCGGCCAGCCGGTCGCCGTCGTGGGGTGCGCCCGGAGGAGGCCCCACGACGAACGCGGGGATGCGGCGCTGGTCGGCGACGTCCAGCACGTTGGCGAGGTTGAGGCGGCTGCGCGCGAGCGACAGCCCGGCGGCGATGTCCGCGCGTCCGAGCGCCACCACGAGCCGGTTGTCGGCGTGCGGTGACAGGCGGCGTGACACCTCGGCGTCCCACCTGGCTCCCAGGTCGGTGCTCGTCTCACCCGGGACGGCGAGCGTGAGGACCGTCAGCGGCTCCGGGGTCGGGGTCCGCGCGGCGACGCGCCCCACCCACCCGAGGCCCTTGGGGTCGCCGGTGCCGGCGACCAGCTCGTCCCCGACCACCGCGAGGCGCAGCGGCTGCTCGCCCACGCACATCACCCCTGCCCATGCCCGCAGCGCCGGGCCGTCCGGAGCCTGCTGGGCGACAGTCTCTCAGGCGGCGGGAGCGTAACAGCGCCGTTCCGGCCCCGGATGGCGGCCGTGTCGTGGTGCGACGGGAGGCGCGCGGGGGATCAACGGGAGAAGACGTGCATGACGGGCGTGCCGTCGTTGTCGTGCGGGTGGGAGCGCGGCGGTTCCCGGTGACCGAGACCGTCGTCACGGACGGCTCGGGCGAGGCCCCCGAGGACGGCGGCGGTGGCCAGGAGGGTGAGGACGAGCCAGAAGATGTCCATGGCAGAAATCCTCCGCTCATGCACATCGCGCCACGAGTGGCAGAAGCGACGATGCACGTTGAAATTCCGCCAAGGGCGTGCGACGGTGGGGCATGCTCCGGACCGTGGCCGTCCTGGCCCTGCCGCACGTCGCTGCCTTCGAGCTCGGGACCGCGTGCGAGGTCTTCGGCATCGACCGCTCCGACACCGGTGGCCCCAGCTTCGACTTCCGCGTCTGCGGCCCGACCGCCGGTGCCGTCATGCCGACGAAGGGCGGCTTCTCCATCGTCGTCGAGCACGGTCTGGAGGCGACACGGGACGTCGATCTCGTGGTCGTGCCGGCCTACGGCATGCCCGCGGCGGCCGTGCCGGCGGAGGTCCTGGAGGCGTTGCGGGACGCGCACGCGCGCGGCGCCTGGATCCTGTCGATCTGCAGCGGCGCGTTCGCGCTGGGGGAGGCGGGCCTGCTCGACGGGCGTCGCTGCACGACGCACTGGATGCACGCCGCAGCGCTCGCCGCCCGGTTCCCGGCGGCGACCGTCGACCCCGACGTGCTGTTCGTCGAGGACGGCCGTGTGATCACCGGGGCCGGGACGGCTGCGGGCATCGACGCGTGCCTGCACCTCGTCCGTCGGGAGCTCGGCGCTGCGGCCGCCACCAGCGTCGCCCGGCGGATGGTCGTGCCGCCCCAGCGCGACGGGGGACAGGCACAGTACGTGGACACGCCCCTGCCCCCGGTGGCCGACACCCTCGCGCCGCTGCTCACCTGGATGCTGGAGCACCTCGACGAGGAGCTCGGCGTCCCGAGCCTGGCCGCACGCGCACTGATGTCGGAGCGCACGTTCGCCCGCAGGTTCCGGGCCGAGACGGGTGCCACCCCGGCCGCGTGGGTCGCACGGCAGCGCGTCGCCCGGGCCCAGGAGCTGCTCGAACGCACCGACGTCCCCGTCGACGAGGTGGCCAGGCGCTGCGGCTTCGGCACGGCCGCGCTGCTGCGCCACCACTTCGCCCGCACGCTCGGGACGACACCGATGGCCTATCGTCGCCGGTTCACCTGCAGACCGCGCGGCGACGTGGACGAGACGGGCGACGAGCAGGACGAACGGGCGTCCTGACCGCGCGGGACGGCCGCGCGCAGGACCCGGCACCGACGACGACGGGCCGGCCGGTCTCCCTCGCGGGAGTCGGCCGGCCCGTCGCGGTGGCTCAGCGCTCGAACGAGGCCTCGACCAGGGCCTTCTGCTCGGCCGCGTGCTTCTTGGCCGAGCCGGCCGCCGGGGAGGCCGACTCGGGGCGGGAGACGACCTGCACGTCGCGCCCGACGATCTGCGGCAGGTGCGTGGACATGAAGGTCCACGGCCCCTGGTTGCGCGGCTCGTCCTGCACCCACACCAGCTCCGCGTCGCCGTACGGTGCGAGCACCTCGGCGATCGCGTCGGGCTCGAGCGGGTAGAGCTGCTCGAACCGCACGATCGCGGTCTGCTGGTCCCCGGAGGACACCCGGTGCGCGAGCAGGTCCCAGTAGACCTTGCCCGAGCACAGCAGCACACGCGTCACCTGGTCCGCCTTGGCGGCGGCCAGGTCGTCGCCGACCACCGTGCGGAACGTGCCGGACGTGAAGTCCTGCACGTCGGACGTCGCGGCCTTGAGGCGCAGCATCGACTTCGGGGTGAACACCACGAGCGGACGGCGCGGGCGCTGGTACGCCTGACGACGCAGCAGGTGGAAGTGCGACGCGGGCGTCGACGGCTGCGCGATCGTCATGTTGTCCTCGGCCGCCAGCTGCAGGAACCGCTCGATCCGGGCCGACGAGTGGTCCGGTCCCTGGCCCTCGTAGCCGTGCGGCAGGAGCAGCACGACCGACGAGCGCTGCGCCCACTTCTGCTGCGCGGAGGAGATGAACTCGTCGATGACGGTCTGCGCGCCGTTGACGAAGTCGCCGAACTGGGCCTCCCACAGCACCAGCGCGTCCGGCCGCTCCACCGAGTAGCCGTACTCGAAGCCGAGCGCGGCGTACTCCGAGAGGGAGGAGTCGTAGGCCCAGAACTTCGCCTGGTCGCCCGAGAGGTAGAGCAGCGGGGTCCACTCGGCGCCGGTCTCGCGGTCGTGGAGCACGGCGTGGCGCTGGACGAACGTGCCGCGGCGTGAGTCCTGCCCGGCGAGCCGGACGGGCGTGCCCTCGATGAGGAGCGAGCCGAACGCGAGGATCTCCCCGTAGCCCCAGTCGATGCCGCCCTCGCGGCTCATCCGCTCGCGCTTCTCCAGGAGCTGGGCGAGCTTCGGGTGGACCGTGAAGCCCTCGGGCGGGCTGACGTGGGCCTGGCCGATGCGGTGCAGGACCGACGCGGGCACGGCGGTCTGCCAGCCGACCATGACGCCGGCGTCCTCCTGCTGCGACTCCGGGCGCTCCAGACCCGCCACCGTGTCGACGTCGGCCGGCGGGAGCGTCCAGCCGTCCTCGCGCGTCTCGCTGAACACCCGCTCGAGCTGCGACTGGTAGTCGCGCAGGGCCTGCTCGGCCTCCTCGATCGTGATGTCGCCGCGGGCCACGAGCGTCTCGGTGTAGATCTTGCGCACCGACCGCTTGGCCTCGATGAGGTTGTACATCAGCGGCTGCGTCATCGAGGGGTCGTCACCCTCGTTGTGGCCGCGGCGGCGGTAGCAGACCAGGTCGATGATGACGTCGCGGTCGAACTGCTCGCGGTACTCGAACGCGAGCTCGGCGACGCGGACCACGGCCTCGGGGTCGTCCCCGTTGACGTGGAAGATCGGGACCTGCAGGCCCTTGGCCACGTCCGTCGCGTAGTGCGACGAGCGCGACGACGACGGGCCCGTGGTGAACCCGACCTGGTTGTTGACGATCACGTGGATCGTGCCGCCCGTGCGGTAGCCGCGCAGCTGGGACAGGTTCAGCGTCTCGAACACGACGCCCTGGCCCGCGAACGCGGCGTCGCCGTGGATGAGGATCGGCAGCACGGAGAACCCGTCGCCGCCGAGGTCGATGAGGTCCTGCTTGGCACGGACGATGCCCTCGAGGACCGGGTCGACGGCCTCGAGGTGCGACGGGTTCGCCGCGAGGTACACGTCGGTCGTCGCACCGGACTCCGCCGTGAAGACGCCCTCCGTGCCGAGGTGGTACTTGACGTCGCCCGAGCCCTGGACCGACTTCGGGTCCTGGTTGCCCTCGAACTCGCTGAAGATCTGCCCGTACGACTTGCCGGCGATGTTCGCCAGGACGTTGAGGCGGCCGCGGTGCGCCATGCCGATGCCGACCTCGTCGAGACCGCCGTTGGCGGCCTTCGACAGGATCGCGTCGAGCAGCGGGATGAGGGACTCGCCACCCTCGAGCGAGAACCGCTTCTGGCCGACGAACTTGGTCTGCAGGAAGGTCTCGAACGCCTCGGCCGCGTTGAGGCGACGCAGGATCCGGAGCTGGTCCTCACGCGGGGTGCGGGCGTACCCGGACTCGAGGCGCTCCTGCAGCCAGCGGCGCTGGCGCGGGTCCTGCAGGTGCATGTACTCGGCGCCCACCGTGCGGCAGTACGAGTCGCGCAGCAGCCCGAGGACCTCACGCAGGGTCGCGCGGGTCTTGCCGGTGAAGCCCCCGGTCGGGAACGTGCGGTCCAGGTCCCACAGCGTCAGGCCGTGGTTCTGCACGTCGAGGTCCGGGTGCTTGCGCTGGCGGTAGGCCAGCGGGTCGGTCTCGGCCATGAGGTGCCCGCGCGAGCGGTACGCGTGGATGAGCTCGGCGATGCGCGCGGGCTTGATCGCCTCGGCGTCCGGGTCGTGGTTCGCGTCACGGACCCAGCGCACGGGCTCGTACGGGACGCGCAGCGAGGCGAAGACGCGGTCGTAGAACCCGTCCTCGCCCATGAGCTTGCGCGCGAGGATGCGCAGGAAGTCACCCGACTGCGCGCCCTGGATGATCCGGTGGTCGTACGTCGAGGTGACCGTCAGGACCTTCGAGACGCCCATGCGGTTGAGCTGCTCGTCCGACGTCCCCGCGAACTCGGCCGGGTAGTCCATCGCGCCGACGCCGACGATCGTGCCCTGACTCTGCATGAGGCGCGGCACGGAGTGGACCGTGCCGATCGTGCCGGGGTTGGTCAGCGAGATCGTCGTCCCGGCGAAGTCCTCGACCGTCAGCTTGTTGTTGCGGGCGCGGCGCACGACGTCCTCGTACGCGTTCCAGAACTGCGCGAAGTCGAGCGTGTCCGCCTTCTTGATCGACGGCACGAGGAGCTGGCGGGTGCCGTCGGGCTTGGCCAGGTCGATCGCCAGGCCGAGGTTGACGTGGGCGGGCGCGAGCACGCCCGGCTTGCCGTCCACGAGCGTGTACGAGGAGTTCATGGCGGGCATCTCGCGCACCGCCTCGACCAGCGCGAAGCCGATGAGGTGCGTGAAGGACACCTTGCCGCCACGACCGCGGGCCAGGTGGTTGTTCACGACGATGCGGTTGTCGACCATGAGCTTGGCCGGCACGGCGCGCACCGACGTGGCGGTCGGCACCTCGAGCGACGACTCCATGTTGGTGACGACGCGTGCAGCGGGCCCGCGCAGCTTCTGCACGTCGTCGACCGGCAGGACGTCGGGTGCGTCGGTGCGACGCGTCGCGACCTCGGCGTACGGCGCGGTGGCGGGCTGGGCGGTGGCCACCGGCGAGGGCGTCACCTCGACGACCGGTGCCGCGGCCGTGTCGGCCCGGGGCGCGGCGTCCGGCGCGGGTGCGCTGCCCGAGGGCGCAGGGGCGGTCGGCGCGGCTGGAGGGGCCGCTGGCCCCGGCGGTGCGGACCTGGCGACGTCACCGTTGGTCGCAGCACCCGTCGTCTCGGGCTTGTAGCCCTCGAAGAAGTCCCACCAGGCGGGGTCCACCGCGTTGCGGTCCTTCTGGTACTGCTCGTACAGCTCGTCGACCAGCCACTCGTTCGCACCGAAGTCGGCACGGGTGGAGTCTGACTGCGCGTTCTGCGTCACGCTGGGATCGCCCACTTCCGGTGCGCGGCTCACGGACCGCGCCATCGCCAGTTCTGTTGATGACAACACTACGTGCTGCGGGAGGCCCCAGGCCCCTTGCGCAGCCGCGTCGGTCGTGATCTGTGCAGCCTCTTCACCCCGTCCGCGTGCGGGGGTCAACAGCCGCTAAAGCGGGTCTGGGACGCGGCTCAAGGCCGGGTCCGCGGCAGGCCAGCGGCGTGGGACGCCACCGCGGGTGAGCCGTCACCCCGGGGGCCGTGCGGCGGGCAGCCGCACCCGCATCGTGCAGCCCGACGCGGAGTCCGCGACGACGACCGACCCGCCGTGCAGCTCGACGGCCCACCGGACGATCGCCAGACCGAGCCCGGTGCCCCCTGTGGAGCCCTGGCCGGTGAGCGCGGGCGTGTTGCCGCGCACGAAGCGCTCGAACACGTGCGCGCGCTGGTCGCGGGCGATGCCCGGGCCGTGGTCCACGACGTCGATCCGCACGTCGGCCCCGTCGCGGCGGGCGACGACGCGCACCTCGTCGTCCGCGGGTGAGTGCCGTGCGGCGTTCTGCAGGAGGTTCGCGATCACCTGGTGCAGCCGCTCCGGGTCGGCCGGCACCGTGAGGTCGGCCGGTTCGACGTCGACCGTGAACCGCAGCCGCTTGTCGGCACCGACCAGCGTCGCCTCGTCGGCGGCCTGCCGCAGCAGGTCACCGACGTGCACCTCCTCGATCCGCAGCGCCATCGCGCCCGCCTCGACGCGTGACAGGTCGAGCAGCGAGGACACCAGGCGCGAGAGCCGCTCGGTCTGCGCGAGCGCGACCGCGAGGGTCGCGGGGTCGGGCTCGCTGACACCGTCGACCATGTTCTCCAGCTGGGCCTGCAGCGCCGTCACGGGCGTCCGCAGCTCGTGCGAGACGTTCGCGACGAGCTCGCGGCGGAACGTGTCGAGCTGCTGGAGGTCGTCGGCCATCGTGTTGAACGCCTCGGCGAGCTGACCGACCTCGTCGCGGCTGGTCGAGCGCACCCGCCGGCTGTAGTCGCCGCCGGCCATCGCACGCGCGGCCTCCGTCATCTCGCGCAGCGGGGACGTCATGCCGCGCGCGAGGATCTGGGTGGCGATGAGGGACAGCGCGATGGCGAGCGGCAGCGTGCGGCTCGGCCCCAGCGCCTGCCCGTAGCCCACCCAGATCACGAACGCGGCGAGCGTGACCGTCGCGGCGACCAGGACCCCCAGCTTCATCTTGATGCTGCGCAGGGGGTCGAGCGGCCGTACGTCCGGCAGGCGCCAGCGGTCGGCGTCGCCGCGTGCGTGCCGGGCGTGCGGTTCCTGAGGAGAGGTCACAGGCCCTCGTCCGCCTCGTCCGCCTCGTCCGGTGCGTCCCCGGCCGGCTCGTACGCGTAGCCGACCCCGTGGACCGTGCGGATCAGGTCCGGCCCGAGCTTGCGGCGCAGCGCCTTGATGTGGGAGTCGACGGTGCGCGTGCCGCTCGCGTCGACCCAGTCCCACACGTCGGCGAGCAGCCGCTCGCGGGTCAGGACGGTGCGCGGGGACGACGCGAGCGTCAGCAGCAGGTCGAACTCCGTCGGCGTCAGGTGCACCTCGGTACCCGCCCGCTGGACGCGTCGCTGCGCGCTGTCGATCGTCACGTCGCCGACCACCAGGGGCGGCTCGGGCTGCTGGACGGTGGCCAGCTCGGCGGCGCGTGCCGCGCGCTCGGTGCGGCGCAGCAGCACCTTCGTGCGGGCCACGAGCTCGCGCATCGAGAACGGCTTGGTCATGTAGTCGTCGGCGCCGACGCCGAGGCCGACGAGCATGTCCGTCTCGTCGTCCCGCGCGGTCAGCATGAGGACGGGCACAGGGCGTTCGGCCTGGATCTGACGGCAGACCTCCAGGCCGTCGATCCCCGGCAGCATGACGTCCAGCACCACGACGTCCGGCTGCAGGCGGCTCGCGGCGGCGACGCCCGCGTGACCGTCGCCGACGGCCTCGACCGCCCAGCCCTCGGCTGTGAGCCGGTGCACGATGGCCTGGGCGATGGCGGGCTCGTCCTCCACGACGAGGACGGTGGTGACACCCGGGCGCGACACGGTGGTGACCATGGGGTCAGCGTGGCACACGGACCCGTCAGCAGTCCCGGTGAGGACTCGGCACGTCGGCGGTCTGTCCGTAGGATGTGCCCACCATGAGCAGCTCAAGTCGCTGCCGGCATCGCGTCCCGTCCCGCTCCCGCCGCACCGCGCGTGCGCGCCTCGGAGCAGGGCCCGTCCTCCCAGGACGCGAGACCGCCGGCCCACCCCCGTCCTCCTCCGCTGCACCGGAGGCACACCGTGCCGCCCGGGTCCCGGTCAGGGTGCCCACGTGCTGACCGACTGGCTGCTCGTCGGTCTGGGCGTGCTGCTCACGGCAGGCACGGCGGTCTTCGTCGCCGCCGAGTTCGCCCTGGTCACGCTCGACCCCGGTCTCGTCGAGCGGCAGACCGCCCCGGACGACGCCCGTGGCGGCTCGGTGCTGCGCGCGCTGCGCCGGCTGTCCACCCAGCTGTCGGGCGCGCAGGTCGGGATCACCGTCACCACCGTGCTGCTGGGCTACACGACCCAGCCCGCCGTCGTCCGCCTGCTGGGCGTGCCGCTCGACGCGTCGGGCGCCAACCGCGCGCTGGCGGGGGCGATCGCGGCGGTGCTCGCGCTCGTGCTGGTCAACGGCTTCTCCATGCTCTTCGGCGAGCTGGTGCCCAAGAACTTCGCGATCGCCCGCCCGCTGGGCACCGCACGGCTCGTCGCCCCGCTGCAGCTCGGGTTCACCACGGCGCTGCGGCCCGTGATCTCGGTGACCAACGGCACCGCCAACTCGCTGCTGCGGCGGGTCGGCGTCGAGCCGCGCGAGGAGCTCTCCGGCGCGCGCTCGCCGGCCGAGCTGGCGTCCCTCGTGCGCCGCTCCGCCGCTCAGGGCACGCTCGACCAGGCCACCGCGACGCTGCTGACCAACTCGATCGACTTCTCCACCCTCACGGCCGTCGACGTGATGACCGACCGCACCCGCCTGGTCGTCGTGCGTCGTGACGACTCCGCGGCCGACGTCATGGCGCTGGCACGCCAGACGGGTCACTCGCGGTTCCCCGTGATCGGCGACTCCGTCGACGACGTCGTGGGGTTCGTCCACCTGCGCAAGGCCATGGCCGTGCCGTACGAGCGTCGTGCCGACGTGCCCGCCGCCGCCCTGATGGTGGACGCCCCGCGCGTCCCCGAGACGGTCGGTCTCGGCCCGCTCCTCGTCGACCTGCGGGCGCAGGGCCTGCAGATGGCGGTCGTCGTCGACGAGTACGGCGGCACCTCGGGTGCCGTCACGCTCGAGGACGTCGTCGAGGAGCTCGTGGGGGAGGTGGCCGACGAGCACGACCGCTCGCGCGGGCAGCTCGCCCGGCAGGCGGACGGCTCGTGGGTGCTGCCCGGTGTGGTCCGCCCCGACGAGCTGCACGAGGCGACCGCGCTGCGCGTCCCCGACGACGGCCCGTGGGAGACCCTCGGGGGTCTGCTCATGGCGCGGCTCGGTCGCGTGCCGGTGGACGGCGACGAGGTCGTCGAGGGCCGTGTCCTCCTGCGCGTCGAGCGGATGGACGGCCGCCGGGTCGAGCGCGTGCGCGTCAGCGAGCTGCACGACGAGGGAGGTGAGGAGTGATGGACAGCACCGTCGCCCTCGTCCTGGCCGTCGTCCTGCTCGCCGCCAACGCGTTCTTCGTCGGCGCGGAGTTCGCGCTCATGTCCGCCCGCCGGTCGTCCGTCGAGCCGCTGGCCGAGGCGGGCGACCGTCGTGCGGTCACCGTGCTGTGGGCCATGGAGCACGTGTCGCTCATGCTCGCGGCCGCCCAGCTCGGGATCACGGTGTGCTCGACGAGCCTCGGGCTGGTCGCCGAGCCGGCGATCGCGCACCTCATCGAGACGCCGCTGCACGCGCTGGGGGTCCCCGACGCGTTCACGCACCCGATCGCCTTCGTCGTCGCGCTGCTGGTCGTGGTCTACCTGCACGTCGTCCTGGGCGAGATGGTGCCCAAGAACCTCGCCGTGGCGGGGCCCGACCGTGCCGTGCTGCTGTTCGGGCCGCCCCTCGTGTGGGTCGCGCGTGTCCTGCGGCCGGTGATCGTCGCGCTGAACTGGCTCGCGAACCACGTGCTGCGGGCGTTCCGCGTCGAGCCGCAGGACGAGGTCGCCTCGGCGTTCACGGCCGAGGAGGTGCAGTCGATCGTGGAGCGCTCGCAGGCCGAGGGCCTCCTGGCCGACGAGCAGGGCCTGCTCGCGGGTGCGATCGAGTTCTCGGACCGCACGGCGGCGGAGGTCATGGTCGCGGTCGGTGACCTCGTGACGGTCGACGGCGCGAGCACGCCGGACGACATCGAGCACCTCGTGGCGCGGACCGGGTTCAGCCGGTTCGTCGTCGTCGACGGCGACGGCCGGCCGACGGGCTACCTGCACATCAAGGACGTCCTCTACGCCGACGACGCGTCGCGCGCCCTTCCGGTGCCCTCGTGGCGCGTGCGCACGCTCGCGGTGGTCCGGCCGCAGGACGAGGTCGAGACCGCGCTCGAGGCGATGCAGCGGTCCGGTTCGCACCTCGCCCGCGTCGACGAGGACGGCCGGACCACCGGTGTGGTCTTCCTCGAGGACATCCTCGAGGAGCTCGTGGGTGAGGTGCGGGACGCGATGCAACGGGGCCAGCTGCGGTGACCGGGAGGGTGCAGGGCGCATCCCGAACGGTTGTGCGCGGCCCCGCGTTGTGGGCCGCCACGTGGAGGAAGTGTGGACAGGCGGCGTGTCGCTCGGCGTGTCGCGTCGAGAGCACGCCTTACCACCTGCCCCTGACCTGTTCGGGTCTTGGAGTCCACGGCTGAGGCCGTTATGGTTCCGTGACCGCATCGGGGGGCCGATGTCACGCGGGACGAGCTGAGACGGAGGTGTCGTGGGATCCCACCGAGCGGAGCCGACGACACGTGCGCGCCGGGACCGGCGTTCGCACCCCGGCGCTGACGTCCCTGTCCCCGTCGCCGGCACCCCCGTCACCGAGGGCCTGCGCCCGCCGGTCGCGGTCGAGGCGCAGCGCCGGCGGTCCACCCGGGTGCTCGGTCGTGGTGGTGTGCTGGCCGCACTCGTGGCCGTGACGGTGGTGGTCCCGATCTCCCAGGGCCTGGCCGACGGCGAGATCGTCGCCGGGGTCCCGGAGCCCGACCCGAGCCTGCCCTCGACGGTCACCGCGCTCACCGCGATCCCGCTGTCCGACCTGCCGCCGACGCCGCTGGTCTCCGCCGACGGGGCGTCGCGACTGCGCGCACTCGCGGAGGTCTCCCGCGACGCCGAGCGTTCCGCACTCCCCGGGTGTGACGGCTCCGTGCGCGCCGCAGGTGAGAACGGCCTGCTGGCGACCAAGGACCTGTGCACGCTGTGGGACGGCCGCACCCAGATGCGCGCCGACGCAGCCGTCGCCCTGGCCGAGCTCAACGAGGCGCACGTCGCGCGCTTCGGCACCGACCTCTGCGTGGTCTCGGGGTACCGGACGCTCGCGCAGCAACGGTCCGTCAAGGCGCAGAAGGGCGGCCTGGCCGCCACCCCGGGCAAGAGCAACCACGGCTGGGGCCTGGCGATGGACTTCTGCTCCATCGAGACGTCGGGTGCCCGGTGGACGTGGCTCAACGACAACGGCCCGACCTTCGGCTGGGAGCAGCCGAACTGGGCGGTCAGGGGCGGGTCGGGGCCCTACGAGCCCTGGCACTGGGAGTACACCAAGGGCGTCAAGGCGGACGGCGAGTTCTACGGCTGACGGACCGGCGGACCCGCGCTGCGGGCCCGCCGGTCGGTGGTCTCAGCGCAGGCCCATGCCCCAGCGCACCCGGTGGGACGCGCCCGGCGCGATCTCGACCAGGCGGTCGCCCGTGCGGAAGGCGTCCGCGACGCACGTCATGGGCTCGACGGCCACGCCGCGGCGTTCGATGCCCGCGATCCCGTCACCCGTGCACACCTGCCACGCCGGCAGCGTGGCGTCGGCCCACACGGCGACCGTGCGGCCGTCCGCTCCCGTGAGCCGCGCCCACGTCAGGCCGTCCTGGTCGGGCGTCACGTCGACCCACGCGTCGTCCAGGGTCACGCCCGCGAGCGGACGGCCGCCGCGCAGGTCGAAGCTGCCGGTGACGGCCTGCGTGCCGGTGGGCAGCAGGCGCTCGTCCACGGTGACGCGTCGCGCGGCGTCGAGCTCCAGCGTGCACGCGTCGACGGGGCCGGGCCCGGGGGAGAGCCACGGGTGGAACCCGACGCCGTACGGGGCCACGTCCGTCCCGAGGTTGGTCGCCTCCACGGTGACGGTCAGGCCGTCGTCCGCGAGCGCGTACGTGACGTCGAGGCGCAGGGGCCAGGGGTACCCGGGGACGGGCACGAGGTCGTGGCGCAGCGTCACGGAGTCGTCCGCGACGGCGACGGCCGCGAACCGCTCGTACGACACCAGGCCGTGCAGCGCCGTGAGGCGCTCGTGCTCCGTCAGCGGCACCTCGTAGGTGACGCCGCGGAAGCGGTAGGTCGCGTCGCGCAGCCGGTTGGGCCAGGGGGCCAACACCGCACCGGAGAACGCGGGCGCGATCGAGTCGACCGCGAAGGGCAGGACGACGTCACGGTCACCGACGCGGTACTCGCGCAGGCTCGCGGCGACGGAGGCGACGACGGCGACCTGGTCGGCGTGCCGGAGCACGTGCTGGTCACCTGTGGGGGGAGGCGTGTTCACGCTCCCAACCTACTGGCGCAGCGGGCACGCGCCGCGGGACCCGCCGCACGGCCGGGTCCGGGGACGCGCGGGGACGATGGACCCTGGCGGTCACACCTGCATCGGCGATGATCCGGGGATGGAGCACCGTCGCCCCGCCAGCCCTGACCTGCCGCGTCGCACGCCCGAGGAGGTCGGCGTCCCGTCCGCCGCGCTGCTCGCCCTCGTCGACGCCCTCGACGCCCACGACGAGACGCACTCGCTCATGGTCGTGCGCAGGGGCGCCGTCGTCGCCGAGGGGTGGTGGGACCCGTACCGCCCGGACCTCCCGCACGACCTGTACTCGCTGTCGAAGACGTTCACCGCGATCGCCCTGGGGCTCGCGCGGCAGGAGGGTCTGCTGAGCTTCGACGACCCGGTGCTGTCGTTCTTCCCCGACGAGGCGCCCGCCGAGCCGTCCGCGCACCTCGCCGCGATGCGGGTGCGGGACCTGCTCACGATGCGCACCGGGCACCACGAGGACACGAGTGATCGCACCTTCGAGCACGAGGACTTCGTGCGCGCATTCCTCGCGCTGCCGGTCGAGCACGAGCCCGGCACCTGGTTCGTCTACAACACGGCCGCGACGTACATGCTGTCCGCCATCCTCACGCGACTCACCGGGCAGCGGCTGGTCGACTACCTGGAGCCCCGCCTGTTCGCCCCGTTGGGGATCACGGGTGCGACGTGGGAGCAGTGCCCGCGCGGCGTGGACATGGGCGGGTTCGGGCTCGCGGTGCGCACGCGTGACATCGCGGCCCTGGGCGTGCTGCTCGCGCAGGACGGCGTCTGGGAGGGCGTCCGCCTGCTGCCCGAGGGGTGGGTCGCCGAGGCGACGGCCGACGGTGCGCCGGCGGCGTCGGACCCGGGTGACGACGGACCCGCGGCGCCCCGGCCCCACGACGACGGACCGCCGGAGTGGCACCAGGGCTACGGCTACCAGCTGTGGCGCTGCCGCCACGGCGCCTTCCGCGGCGACGGTGCGTTCGGCCAGTTCTGCGTGGTCGTCCCTGAGCACGACCTGGTCGTCGCGATGACCTCCGGGAACATGGACATGCAGGGTGTCCTCGACCGGGTGTGGGACCTGCTGCCGCAGCTGTCGCCCGAGGCGCTGGCACCCGACCCCGCTGCGCACGGGGCGCTCACGCGCCGGCTCGCGGGCCTCGCTCACCCCGCGCCCGCGCAGCCCGTGGGCGACGGCGTGCCCGCGCTCGTGGGGCGTGAGCTCGTCCTGGAGCGGGCGCTGGGGCCGGTGCGCGGGCTGCGTATCGACGTGGGGGCCGACGAGGACGCCGTGCTCGTGCGCACCCCCGGCGACGACGTCGTGCTCCGGGTGGGGCACGGCACGTGGGTGGAGCAGACGACCACGCCGCCCAGCGAGCACGGCGGGCCGCCGCGCGACCTGCTCACGCTGGCGTCGGCCGACCGTCCCGGCCCCGGCGAGTACCGGGTGACGCTGCGTGCCGTCACCACGCCGTTCCGGTGGACCGCGACGGTGCGGGTCGGGCCCGACGGTGGGGCGACGCTGAGCGCCGAGCAGAACGTGGGCTACGGCGTGACGTCGTCGGGGGAGGTCCCGCTGCGCGTCGACGCCTGAGCGCGCGTCGGGTGGAAGGTGTCACCCGTCCGTTCTGTCCTGTGGACGAAGCTCCACGCAGGCGCTGCCGATGCCCTACCGTCACTCCCGAAACGGACGAACCCGACATCGGCGTCCGGCGGTCAGGGGAGCGGAGGTGGGCGTGGACGGCGTGGCGATCCTCGAGAGCGAGGTCCGTGAGCTCATCCGGCGGCGGGGCGTCGATCCCGTGCGCGACCGCGCCGGTGTGGTGGCCCTGGTGCACGCCGCCATGGCGGACTACGACGAGCGCTCCCTGATCGGCTCGGTCCCGCAGCTGGGGGACACCGCCGCCGCGCACAAGGCCGTGGTCGACGCCGTGGCCGGGCTGGGGCCGCTGCAGCGCTACCTCGACGACGACGAGGTCGAGGAGATCTGGATCAACTCCCCGTCGCAGGTCTTCGTGGCCCGCCGCGGTGAGCCGGAGCTGACCACGACGATCCTCACCGACGCGCAGGTCCGGGACCTCGTCGAGCAGATGCTCAAGGTCTCGGGACGTCGGTTGGACCTGTCCAGCCCGTTCGTGGACGCCTCCCTGCCCGGTGGCGAGCGCCTGCACGCCGTGATCCCCGACGTCACGCGCCGGCACTGGTCGGTGAACATCCGCAAGTACGTCGTGCGTGCGACGAGCATGGAGGACATGGTCGGCCTCGGGTCGTTGACCCCGCAGGCCGCGGCGTTCCTGCAGGCGGGCGTGCGCGTCGGGCTCAACGTGCTCGTCTCCGGGGCGACGCAGGCGGGCAAGACGACCATGCTCAACGCACTGGTCGGCGCGGTACCCCCGCGCGAGCGCGTGATCAGCTGCGAGGAGGTCTTCGAGCTGCGGCCGGCGGTGCGCGACTGGGTCGCGATGCAGACGCGCCAGGCGAACCTCGAGGGCACCGGTGAGATCACGCTGCGGCGCCTGGTCAAGGAGGCGCTGCGCATGCGGCCCGACCGGCTGCTGGTCGGGGAGGTGCGTGAGGCGGAGGCGCTCGACCTGCTCATCGCGCTGAACAGCGGCGTGCCGGCCATGTGCACGATCCACGCGAGCTCGGCGCGCGAGGCGCTGGTCAAGCTGTGCACGCTGCCGCTGCTCGCGGGCGAGAACATCTCCGACCGGTTCGTCGTGCCCACGGTCGCCTCGTCGGTGGACCTCGTCGTGCACCTGGAGCTCGACGCACGCGGACGGCGCCGCACGCGCGAGATCGTGGCCGTGCCCGGACGCGTGGAGGCCGGGATCGTCGAGACCGCCGACCTGTTCACGACGCGCGGCGGCGTGCTCGTGCGCGGCGACGGCTTCCCGCCGCACGCGGAGCGCTTCGCCCGGGCCGGCATCGACGTCGTCGCCATGCTGCGGCAGGGCTGAGGCGTGGGCGTCGTCGCGGGGCTCCTGCTCGGGGCCGGGCTCGCCTGCCTGTGGTGGTCGTGGTGGCCGGTGGCACCTGCCCCCGACGGTCGGCGCGACGGCTGGTCGGCGCGAGTGCACGACGTCCTCACGCAGGCCGAGGTCACGGGGGTGACGCCCGGTGGCCTGGTGGCCGTGAGCGGGCTCGTGGGGCTGGTCGTGGCAGCGGTGTCGTTCCTCGTCGTCCCGGTGGCCGCCGTCAGCCTGTGCTTCGGCGTGTTCGCCGCCATGGCGCCGTGGACGCTCGTCCGCGGGCGCGCGCGACGCCGGCTCGCCGCGACCCGGGAGCTCTGGCCCGACGTGGTCGACCACCTCGCGTCCGGCGTGCGCGCCGGGCTCTCCCTGCCCGAGGCCGTCGCCCAGCTCGGCGACCGCGGACCGGCCGAGCTGCGGCCGCCCTTCCGGGCGTTCGCCGAGGACTACCGCGCGACCGGTCGGTTCACCGACAGCCTCGACGTCCTGAAGGACCGGCTCGCCGACCCGGTCGCCGACCGCATCATCGAGGCGCTGCGGCTCACGCGCGACGTCGGCGGTACCGACCTCGGCCGGCTGCTGCGCACGCTGTCCTCGTTCCTGCGCGACGACCTGCGGACCCGCGGCGAGATCGAGGCGCGCCAGGGGTGGACCGTCTACGCAGCGCGACTGGCGGTCGCCGCGCCCTGGGTCGTGCTGGCGATGCTGTCGACGCGCCCCGAGGCGATCGGCGCGTACGACTCGACGGCGGGTGCCGTCGTCCTGCTCGCGGGTGCGGCGTGCACGGTCGTCGCGTACCGCGTCATGCTGCGCGTCGCGCGCCTGCCCGACGACCCGCGGGTCCTGCGGTGAGCCCCGGCCTGCTCGGCGCGCTCGTCGGGCTCCTCGGCGGGTGCGGGCTCGCTCTCGTCCTGCTGCGGCTGCGGGCGCGCCGCATCACGCTCGAGCAGCGCGTGGGGCCGTACCTGCGCACGCGCGGCACGTCGTCGCTGCTGCGCGTGGAGACTGGCGGCGGGCCCTGGGGCACGGTCGAACGGCTCGTCGCTCCCTTCCTCGCCGACGGCGTGCGGCTCGTCGCGCGCATCGGCTCACCTGCAGCCGAGGTGCGTCAGCGGCTCGCGCGCGCCGCCCGCTCCGAGACGGTCGAGCAGTTCCGCGCGCAGCAGGTGGTGTGCGGTGTGGTCGGGCTGGCCCTCGGGCTGCTCCTCGCCGTCATGCTCGCCGCGACCCGCGGCGGGGCGCTCGTGCCGCTCGTCGCCCTCGTCCTCGTCGTCGGGTTCGTCGGCGCGCTCGCGCCCGACTGGTGGCTGGGGCGGCAGGTCGCGCGGCGCGAGGCGCACCTGCTCGCCCAGATGCCGACGGTCACCGAGCTGCTGGCGCTCGCGGTGAGCGCAGGCGAGGGAGCCACGGGCGCGCTCGAGCGCGTCGTGCGCCAGACCCAGGGCGAGCTCGCCGACGAGCTCGCGCGCACGCTGGCCGACGCGCGTGCCGGTGCACCGCTGACCGAGGCGCTGCACGGGCTCGCGGACCGGACGGGTCTGCCCGCGCTCGCGCGGTTCGCCGAGGGCGTCGCCGTGGCCGTGGAGCGCGGTTCGCCGCTCGCCGACGTGCTGCGCGCCCAGGCTCAGGACGTGCGTGAGGAGGGACGCCGCGCCCTCATGCAGACGGGTGGGCGCAAGGAGGTGCTCATGATGGTCCCGGTGGTGTTCCTCATCCTCCCGGTGACCGTCCTGTTCGCCGTCTTCCCCAGCGCGGTGGTCCTGCGGGTGGGGCTGTGACCCCGGCCGCGACACATGCGGAGGCGCCGCCCGGCGCGCTCCGGACGACGACGGAGGTCGACGATGAGGTTCTTGGCTCGGACGTGGTGCGCGGTCCTGCAGCGGACGGCAGCAGCGACGCAGGACGACCCGGAGCGCGGGGACGTCCCCGGCTGGGTGCTCGTCACCCTGATGACGGCCGGCCTGGTCTCGGTGCTCTGGTTCGTGGCGGGCGACGCGCTGCAGCGGCTCTTCGTCGACGCCATCTCGGACGTCAGCCCGCAACCCGGGACCTGACGACGCGCGCGCGGGCGTGCGCCGGGGACCGCGGCTCCGCGATCGTCGACTTCACCCTCGTCGGGGGACTCGTGGTCGTGCTGTTCGCGTCCGTGCTGCAGCTCGCGCTCGTCCAGCACGTCCGCAACACGTGCGTCGACGCGGCAGCCGAGGGAGCGCGGTACGCCGCCCAGGTGGGGCGTACGCCGACCGACGGCGCGCAGCGCACGGCCGACCTGCTGCGCGCGTCGCTCGCCGAGCGGTACGCGCAGGACGTGACGGCACGGCGCGTCGACGCAGCGGGACTCGCCGTCGTCGAGGTGACCGTGCGGGTGCCGCTGCCCGTGGTCGGCCTGCTCGGCCCCGGCGGCGTGATGGAGCTCGACGGGCACGCACCGGTGGAGTGGCCGTGAGGAGGGCGGTGCGTCGCGTGGCTCGCCCGTGGGCTGCCGCGCGGGCACGCGGTGACGGTGACGGGGGCAGCGCGCTGGTCGAGTTCCTCGGCATCTCGCTCGTGCTCCTCGTCCCGATCGTCTACCTCGTGCTCGTGCTGGGGCGGATCCAGGCCGCGACGTTCGCCGCCGAGGGTGCCGCGCGTGAGGCGGCGCGCGTGTACGTCGCCGCCGACGACGCGGAGCAGGGCGCGGTGCGGGCGGTGACGGCTGTGGGCATCGCGCTCGCGGACCAGGGCTTCGACGACGACCCGGCCGGTGCGCTCGACGTGCGCTGCTCGGCCGACCCGTGCCTGACGCCCGGCGCCGAGGTCGCCGCGACCGTGCAGGTGCGGGTCCCGCTGCCGTTCGTGCCGACGTTCGTGCGTGACGTCGTCCCGCTCGAGGTGCCGGTGACCGCGGAGCGTGTGGCACCGGTCGACACCTACCGGGTCGCGCGGTGAGGCGCGTGCCGGCCGGGCACCGGCGCGCGGCGCGGGGCGATGCCCGGGCGCATGACGAGGGCCGGGGGCGTGACGAGGGGCAGGTGATGATTCTGTCCCTCGGGTTCGGCGTGGTCGCGATCCTGCTGGTGCTGGTCATCACGGCCGCCACCGGGGTGCACCTCGACCGCAAGCGGCTGCTGGCGCTGGCCGACCTCGCGGCACTGTCGGCCGCGGACCAGGTGAGCAGCACGTACTTCGGTCCGGACGGCGCGCGCGCCTCGGGTGGTGTGCCGCTCACGGACGCGACGGTCCGGGCGGCGGTCGAGGAGTACGTGCGCGACCACCCCGAGCCGGCGGCGCGCTGGGACGGTGTCCGCGTGCTCGAGGCCACGACGCCGGACGGGCGCTCCGCCGTCGTCCGGCTGGGGGCGGTGACGCGCCCGCCGCTGGTCACCTGGGTGCTGGCGCCGTGGAGCGAGGGGATCGAGCTCGTCGTCGACGCCAGCGCCCGCGCGTCCTGACGTCGCCCGCCTCGCGGGGGTCTCGGTGCCGGGCGCGTGCCGCACGTCGGGGGAGGGCCCCGGTTGTCGTCCTCGGTGCGCGGCGGCACGATCGGGGTGTCACCGAGCGTCGAGGAGGACGCGATGGACGGGCACGTGGTCGTGGGGTACGACGGGTCGCCGGAGTCGGTGGCGGCCGTCCGGTGGGCGGCAGGGTCGGCAGGACGCCTCGGTGCCCCGCTGGAGGTGGTCCACGTCTGGGGGATCGCCGGGCACCTGGACAGCCCGCCGCTGAGTGCGGCGTCCGCGTACGTGCGTGCCGGCGCGCAGGAGGTCGCGGAGGAGGGGGCCGAGGTGGCCCGCTCCGCGGTGCCGGAGATCCAGGTCGCCGGTGTGCTCGACGACGGGCCACCCGCGCGGGCGCTCGTCCGGCGGGCCGCCGGTGCACGGCTGGTCGTCCTGGGGCGGCAGGGCTCGGCGCGCCTGTCCGGCGTGCTCCTGGGCTCCGTCGCGCTGGGCACCGTGCAGCACGCCCCGTGCCCCGTCGTCATCGTGCCCCGGACGCAGGTCGACCGGGCGTCGACCGGCCTCGTGGTGGTCGGGGTCGACGGCTCGCGGCACTCGCTCGGTGCGGTGGACGCGGCCGGTCTGTACGCCACGGGCGCCGGGGCGCGGCTGCGCGCCGTGGCCTGCTGGCAGGCACCGGCGAACAGCCGGTCCCTGGCCGCGTGGCTCCGCGAGAACCCCGACCGCTCGACGTCGGACCTCGCGTCGCAACGCGCCGAGGAGGCGCTGGAGGCCGCGGTGGCACGGCTGCGGGAGCGGTACCCGCAGGTCGACGTCGAGCAGCGGGTGGAGGAGGGGCCGGCCGCGCACGTCCTGGCGCGGCACGCCGAGAAGGCGGACCTGCTCGTGGTCGGCACGCGGGGACGCGGCGGGCTCGCGGGCCTGGTCATGGGCTCCGTGAGCCAGTGGCTGGTCGCGCGTGCGGCGTGCCCGGTGCTGGTGTCGCGCGCCGTGCCCGACTGAGGGGGAGGTGGGGTGCGGACCGGGTAGCCTGGTCGGTCGTGGCCACCACCGACTTTCCCGCCGAGCTCCGCCAGCTGCGCACCACGCTGGAGTCGATCGAGACGGTGAGCGACCCGACCGCCCTCGAGGCGAAGATCGCGCTGCTCTCCGACCAGGCCTCGGTGCCGAACCTGTGGGACGACCCCGACGAGGGTCAGAAGGTGACGAGCGCGCTGTCCGCCGCGCAGTCCGAGCTGGAGCGCGTCAACCGGCTCCGCTCGCGCATCGACGACCTCGAGACGCTCGTCGAGATGGCGGCCGAGGAGAACGACGAGGACACGCTGGCCGAGGCGGAGGCCGAGCTCGTCGGCATCCGCAAGGACCTGCGTGAGCTCGAGATCCGCACCCTGCTGGCGGGCCCGTACGACCAGCGCGACGCCGTCGTGACGATCCGCGCCGGCGCCGGGGGCGTCGACGCCGCGGACTTCGCCGAGATGCTCCTGCGCATGTACCTGCGCTGGGCCGAGCGGCACGGGTACCCCACGACGGTGCTCGACACGTCCTACGCCGAGGAGGCGGGCCTCAAGAGCGCGACCTTCGAGGTCAAGACGCCCTACGCGTTCGGCCACCTCTCGGTCGAGGCCGGGACGCACCGGCTGGTGCGCATCTCGCCCTTCGACAACCAGGGCCGGCGACAGACGTCCTTCGCGGCGGTCGAGGTCATCCCACTGATCGAGCAGACCGACTCGGTCGACATCCCCGAGTCCGAGATCAAGGTCGACGTGTTCCGGTCGTCCGGCCCCGGCGGGCAGTCCGTCAACACCACCGACTCCGCGGTCCGGATGACGCACATCCCCACCGGCATCGTCGTGTCGATGCAGAACGAGAAGTCGCAGATCCAGAACCGTGCCGCCGCGCTGCGCGTCCTGCAGTCCCGGCTGCTCCTGCAGCGCCAGGAGGAGGAGCGGGCCACCAAGAAGGAGATGGCCGGCGACGTGAAGGCCAGCTGGGGCGACCAGATGCGCTCCTACGTCCTGCAGCCGTACCAGATGGTCAAGGACCTGCGCACCGAGCACGAGGTGGGCAACCCGTCGGCCGTGTTCGACGGTGAGATCGACGACTTCATCGAGGCCGGCGTGCGCTGGCGGCGCGCCCAGCAGGGCATCGACGACTGACGTCGCACGGCCCGCCGGGGCCACCGCCGGACGGGCCGGCGGGACGGACCGGGACGACCCGGACACCGCGCTGCCGGTCCGTCGATTCACAGGGGGCACGGCGGCGTGTCCTGCCCTCGAGCGCGTGAGGACGTTCCTACCCTCGATGAGTCCCGCGGCCTGCGGGCGACCACGGGGGTGCCCCGGGGCATGACGAGGCGAGGTCGGCTGTGATCCGGTTCGAGAACGTGACGAAGGTCTACGCGCGTGGCGCCAGGCCTGCGCTGGACCGGGTGTCGCTCGACGTCGAACGCGGCGAGTTCGTCTTCCTCGTCGGGGCCTCCGGATCCGGCAAGTCGACCTTCCTGCGGCTCGTCATGCGTGAGGAGCGCGCGTCCGCGGGCCGGGTGTACGTCGCGGGCAAGGAGCTCGGCTCGCTGTCGAGCTGGAAGGTCCCGCACCTGCGGCGGCAGATCGGCGCCGTGTTCCAGGACTTCCGGCTGCTGCCCACCAAGTCGGTCTTCGAGAACGTCGCGTTCGCCCTGCAGGTGATCGGCAAGCCGCGCCACCACATCCTGACGACCGTGCCCGACGTGCTCGAGATGGTCGGCCTGGCGGGCAAGGAGAAGCGCCGTCCGCACGAGCTGTCCGGCGGTGAGCAGCAGCGCGTGGCCATCGCCCGCGCGTTCGTCAACCGGCCGTCGATCCTGCTCGCAGACGAACCGACCGGAAACCTCGACCCGACGACGTCCCTGGGGATCATGCGCCTGCTCGACCGCATCAACCGCACCGGCACCACCGTGGTCATGGCGACCCACGACGACGAGATCGTCGACCAGATGCGCAAGCGCGTCATCGAGCTGAGCACGGGCGAGATGGTGCGCGACCAGTCGCGCGGCGTCTACGGCTCGGACCGCTGAGGGGGCCGGCAGATGCGCGCCCAGTTCATCCTCTCCGAGATCGGCATCGGCCTGCGCCGCAACCTGTCGATGACGATCTCGGTCGTCCTCGTCACGTTCGTCTGCCTGACGTTCCTCGGCGCCGCCGCACTGCTGCAGGCGCAGATCGACAAGATGAAGGACGACTGGTACGACAAGGTCGAGGTCTCGGTCTTCCTCTGCCCGTCGAACTCCGCGGCACCGACGTGCGCGGCCGGGGAGGTGACGCAGGAGCAGCGTGACGACATCCTCGCGGCCCTCGATGCACCGCAGGTCGCCGAGTTCGTCGAGGAGATCTACCCGGAGTCCAAGGAGCAGGCCTTCGAGGCGTTCCAGCGGCAGTTCGGCGACCAGTTCTGGGCGTCCGCCGCCACCGCGGACGACATGAACGCGTCCCTGCGCATCAAGCTCACCGACCCCGAGCAGTACCAGGTCGTGGCCGACGTGGTCTCGGGGCGTCCGGGAGTCGAGTCCGTGGAGGACCAGCGCCGGCTGTTCGACAACCTGTTCCTGGTGCTCGACCGCGCCACCTGGGCCGCCGGCGGCCTGGCGGCGATCATGCTGCTCGCCGCGGTCCTGCTCATCACGACGACCATCCGGCTGTCGGCGCTGAGCCGCAAGCGCGAGACCGGCATCATGCGGCTCGTCGGCGCCTCGACGCTGTTCATCCAGCTGCCCTTCATGCTGGAGGGCGCCATCGCGGCGACGCTGGGCGCCGCGATGGCGATCGGCGGGCTCTGGCTGGGGGTCGAGTACCTGGTGACGGACTGGCTCGGGCAGTCCGTGACGTGGATCCCGTACGTGGGGACCGCCGACGTGCTCGCGATCGCCCCCTTGCTCGTGATCGTGGCATTCGTCCTGGCGGCGATCTCATCCCTGGTCACCCTGAGCCGATACACGAAGGTATGACCATGCGTCGAGCCGACCGCACGCCCTCCACCGTCGCCCCGCGGCGACCGCTGCAGGCGCTCGTCGCGGTGCTGTCCGCGATCTGCGTGGCGGTGCCGGCCCTCCTCGCCGGCTCCGCGCCCGCCGTGGCCGACGACCTGTCGAACCGCCGCGCGGCGACGGAGCAGCGTGCCGCGGCCGCCGACCAGCGGGCGGCCGACCTCGCCGAGGCGATCGAGGAGCTCAGTGGCGAGCTCGCGGCGGCCCTCACGAGGCTCGCCGAGGTGGAGGCGCAGCTGCCCGCCGCGCAGGCGCGGCTCGACGCGGCCGTCGCCGCCGCGCAGGCGGCGCAGCGCGAGGCCGAGATCCTGGCCGCGAGGCTCCAGGCCGCGCGCGACGAGGAGGCGGCGATCACCGAGCAGATCGCGCTCGACGACACGCGCGAGCAGGAGATCCGCTCGGCCATCGGCCAGATGGCCCGCGAGGCGTACAAGGGCGGGCGCGACGTCTCCGGCATGAGCGTGATGCTCGACGCCGAGAGCTCGCAGGACTTCGTCGAGAAGTACGGGCTGGTGTCGACCGCGCTGCGCACCCAGACGCAGGTGCTCGACGAGCTGACCGCCCTGGCGGCGAAGAACAAGAACGCGCAGGCCCGTCAGACCGCGGTCCGGGCGAAGGTCGACGAGCTCAAGCTCGCGGCCGACGAGAAGCTCGAGGAGGCCCGCCAGGCGCAGGCGGAGGCCGAGACGGCCAAGGCCGAGGTGGAGCGGCTCGTCGCCGAGCAGCAGCAGCGCAAGGCCGACATCGAGTCGCGCAAGTCGGAGGCACAGGCGCAGGTCGCGGCGAACGACGCGGAGCGTGCCCAGGTCGGGCGCGAGCTCGCGGCGATCATCGAGCAGCAGCGCGTCCAGCGGCAGAAGGAGGAGGAGGCGCGGCAGGCCGCCGCGAACGCCGGGGGCAGCGGCGGAGGCGGTGGCGGCGGCGGGGGAGGCGGGAGCGCGCAGCCCGGCGGTGTGCGCCCCGGTGCGCTGTTCGCCAACCCCACGGCCCACAACCCCATCGTCGTGACCTCGGAGTACGGCAACCGGCTGCACCCGGTCCTCGGCTACTGGCGGCTGCACGCGGGCATCGACCTGCGGGACCGCTGCGGCGAGCCGGTGTACGCCGGCCGCGAGGGCACCGTGCAGTGGGCACGTCACCGCAGCGGGTACGGCGGTCAGGTGATGGTCGACCACGGCTGGGTCAACGGGTCGTCGCTCATGTCGAGCTACAACCACATGTCGTCGTTCGCGGTGGGAGGTGGTGCCCGCGTGCGTGCCGGCCAGCTGCTCGGGTACGCCGGCAACACCGGGACGTCGGCGGCGTGCCACCTGCACTTCGAGGTGTACGTCAACGGCAGCACCGTGAACCCGCGCCCGTACCTCGGGCTCTGAGTCCGCGCCGGGCCGTGCACCGCAATCGCCTGGGGCTCGTGGTGCCACGCCGGTAGGCTCGACCCCGGTCCGACGTCCGTCGGGCCGCGCCCCTGACGGGCGATCGTCCCGGCGGCCTGCAGCCGCCGGTCCAGCACCAGGAACGGAGGGCCGTGTCGTGGCGAAGGCGAAGGCCGACGGCCGCACGATGGTCGCCGCCAACCGCAAGGCCCGGCACGACTACCTGATCCAGGACGTCCTCGAGGCCGGGCTCGTGCTCACGGGCACCGAGGTCAAGGCGTTGCGTGCGGGTCGCGCGTCCCTCATCGACGGCTGGGGTGAGATCGACGGCGGCGAGGCGTGGCTGCACGGCGTGCACATCCCCGAGTACTCGCAGGGCACGTGGACCAACCACGCGCCGCGCCGCAAGCGCAAGATGCTCCTGCACCGTGAGGAGATCGAGCGGCTCGAGGCGAAGACGCGCGAGAAGGGGCACACGATCGTGCCGCTCGCGCTGTACTTCCTCGACGGGCGCGCGAAGGTCGAGATCGCCCTGGCGGTCGGCAAGCGGGAGTGGGACAAGCGGCAGGCCCTGCGGGAGCGGCAGGACAACCTGGAGTCGCAGCGCGCGATGCGGGAGCGCCGCGACCGGTGAGCCCCGCGCCCTTCGCCTCGGACCGACCCGCACCCACTGACCCCGCGCTGTCGCGCGCGGTGCGTCGCCTCGCCGTCCTGACGCTCGTCGTCCTGCTCGCGCTCGGCGCGATCCTGCTGGCCCCGCCGGTGGCCTTCGCGGGCTCGCAGCGCGCGGACCTGACCAGCGGTCGGGAGATCACGCGCTACGACGTGACGGCCGACGCCGCGCCCGACGGCACGGTGGACCTCGTCATCGACCTCGACTTCGACTTCGGTGACGACCCCGGCCACGGCCCGTACCTCACCTTCCCCACGCGCGTGTCGTACGACGACGAGCAGGACCGGTTCTTCGACTACGGCGACGTGCGGGTCACGAGCTCCACGGGCGCCCCGGCGGACCTGCACCGCGAGGACGAGACCTCCGCGGTGATCCTGCGGATCGGCGACGAGGACGTCGACGACGTGTCGGGCGTGCAGACGTACCGCGTCGAGATGACCGTGGACGGCTGGATCAACCCCGCCAACGCCCAGCACTCCGGTGACGAGCTGTACTGGAACGTGATCGGGCCCGGGTGGGAGGTCCCGCTGTCGGACCTGTCGGTGACGGTCACGGGGCCGGCCCCGGTGCAGGGAGCCGCGTGCTTCGTCGGGCCCGAGGGGTCGACGACGCCGTGCGACGACGCCACGACGACGGGCACGTCCGCGACCTTCACGCAGGACGTCGTCACGGTCGGGGACCAGTTCACGACCGTCACCGGCTGGGCCGGGGGGACCTTCCCGGGCGTGCAGCCGATCCTGCGCGACAAGCCCGACCCGGTGCTGCCGCTGCGCCCGGGGAACCTCGGCGGGGCTGCTGCAGCTGCTGTGGTCCTGCTCGGCGGGGGTCTCGCGATCGCCCGCGTGCGACGGACCGGCCGGGACCGCGCGTACCTCGGCCTCACGCCCGGCCTGCGGCCCGCCGACGGCATGCGGCCCGCCACCGGGTACCGGGACCACCGCGCACCCGTGGCCGTGCAGTTCCAGCCACCCGAGGGTGCTCGCCCGGGGGAGATCGGCACGCTCGTCGACGAGAAGGCCGACCCGGTCGACGTGACCGCGACGATCATCGACCTCGCCGTCCGTGGGTGGCTCCGCATCGAGGAGGTGCCCCGCGAGGACCCGCGCAAGAAGCCGAAGGACTGGACGCTCGTGCGCCTGCGGCCGGGGACCGAGGGGCTGCTGCCGTTCGAGGCGTGGCTGCTCAGCGACCTCTTCGAGAAGAGCGACGAGATCACGCTGTCGGAGCTCAAGACGACGTTCGCCTCCTCGCTCGCCAAGGTGCAGAGCATGCTCTACGACCACGTCACGAGCGTCGGGTGGTTCCGGGCGAACCCGAAGAGCGTGCGCGCGGCGTGGATCGTGGCCGGCGTCCTCCTCGCCGTGATCGGGCTGTTCGGCGCCATCGTCGCCATGGCCATCGAGGTGGTTCCCGGGCTCGCACTGGTGGGGATCGCGCTGCTGCTCGTGGGTGTGCTGGTCCTCGTCCTCAGCGGATCGGCCCCCGCCCGCACGCCGGACGGCACCGCGGTGCTCGCGCAGGCGCTCGGGTTCCGCCGCTACCTCGCCACGGCGGAGGCCGACCAGATCCGGTTCGAGGAGGGGCAGGACGTCTTCAGCCGCTACCTGCCGTACGCGATCGTCTTCGGCCTCGCCGACCGGTGGTCCCGCGTGTTCGCCGAGCTCGCGGCACAGGGTGTCGCCGTCGCGACTCCGATCTGGTACGTCGGCGCGTACCCGCCCGGGGCCGACGGCTTCTGGGGCGCAGGCTTCGTCGGGGCTCTCGACCGGTTCGAGTCGATCACGACGGCGGCCATCTCCGCACCGACGCCCGGCTCGTCCGGGGACTCCGGGTTCAGCGGGGGTGGGGGCTTCTCGGGCGGTGGCGTCGGTGGCGGGGGCGGCGGCGGCTGGTGACGTGCCGGCGGTGGGGCGCTGGTCGTGCGGCCCCCGCGTCGAGCAGGTGTCAGTGGCCGTCCGCGCGTGACCCGAGGGCGCTCTCGCCCGTGCGCCGCAGGGTGTTGCGGGCCACCACCTGCTGCCACGTCGAGGCCCGCTCGGAGCGGCCCCGGCCGACGAACGACACGGCCCAGTGCAGCAGCGTCGTGACCCGGTTCTTGAACCCCACCAGGTACACCAGGTGGACACCCAGCCACAGCCCCCAGGCCACGAAGCCGGACGTGCGGACCGAACCGATCTGCGCCACGGCGAAGAACCGCGAGACGGTGGCCATGCTGCCCTTGTCGCGGTACACGAACTCCTGACCGGTGGGTTCGCCCGCCAGCCGCCGCCGGATCTGGTCGGCGGCGTGCTGCCCGCTCTGGATCGCGACCTGGGCGACGCCGGGGAGCTTGCCGTGGCGCATGAGGTCGCCGATGACGAACACCTCAGGGTGCCCCGGCAGCGTGCAGTCGTCCTCGACGGGCACCTGCCCCGAGCGGGTCGGCTCGACGCCCGCGCGCTCCGCGAGCACGCGTCCCACGGGCGCCCCCGCGACACCGGCGGCCCACACCTTGCACGCCGACGGGATGACGCGCCGCTGCCCGCCGTCGTCCTCGACGCTGACCGACACCTCGTCGACGTCGACGACCTTCCACCCCGTCCAGACCTCCACCCCGACGTGCTCGAGCTCGCGCGTCGCCGCGGCCGACAGCTCGTCCGGGTAGCCGGGCAGCACCTGCGGCACCGGGTCGACGAGCAGGATGCGGGCCCGTGTGGGATCGATCCGCCGGAACTCGCCGGGCAGCACGCGGTGCGCGAGCTCGGCGACCTGCCCGGCCATCTCGACGCCCGTCGGACCGGCGCCGACGACGACGAACGTCAGGAGCCGGTCGACGACCTCGGGGTCGTCGGTGATCTCGGCCAGCTCGAACGCGCCGAAGATCCGCGCGCGGATCTCCATCGCGTCGTCGAGGCTCTTGAGCCCCGGCGCGTGCTCGGCGAACTGGTCGTTGCCGAAGTACGACTGGCCGGCACCGGCGGCCACCACGAGCGAGTCGTAGCGGGTGCGGCTGACGCCCATCGGTGAGCGGTGCACGACCTCGCGCGCCTCGAGGTCGACGTCCTCGACGACACCGAGGATCACCCTCGCGTTGCGCTGGAAGCGCAGCACGTCACGCGTCGCGGGAGCGACCTCACCCGCCGACAGGATGCCCGTGGCCACCTGGTACAGCAGCGGCTGGAAGAGGTGGTGGTTCACGCCGCTGACGACCGTGACGCGCACGCCGGGCACGCGGGCCAGCGCCCGGGTCGCGAAGAGGCCACCGAAGCCGGATCCCACGACCACCACGTCGTGCGGGCGCTGCGTCGATGCCATCAGGTCCTCCCGGGCCTCAGGTCGGGCGTCGGACGTGTCGTCCAGACGTTACGGCCGCAGACCGCACCTCGCGCGTCGGCCGGTGCGGCCCGTTCGACGCGCGCTCGGGGCCTGCAGCGGGTAGACCTCCACCCGGGGATCGACCGTGAGGACGGTGGCGTGACGACGACGACGGACAGCACGACCGGGACGAGGCTCGACGAGGCGGTGCAGCGCGTGCTGGGCGAGGGCTCCGCGCTCCGCCAGGCGCAGCGCGACGCGCTCGCGGGGCTGCCGGCGCACGACACGGTGCTCGTCGCCCGCACGGGCGCGGGCAAGACGGCGGTGTACGCGATCGCGACCCTGCTGGCCGCGCGGCTCACCGTCGTCGTCTCACCCCTGATCGCGCTGCAGCGGGACCAGGAGCGTGCCCTGGAGGAGGCCGGGCTGCGCGTCGCCTCGGTGAGCTCCGCCCGGACGGCGCGCGAGCAGCGCGACGCACTGGAGGCGGCCGGGTCCGGTGGCCTCGACGTGCTGCTGCTCGGGCCCGAGCAGCTCCAGCGCAGTGTCGTGCTCGACGCGCTGACCGGCGCCGACGTCGGCCTGGTCGTCGTGGACGAGGCGCACTGCGTCGCCGAGTGGGGTCACGACTTCCGCCCGGACTACCTCCTGGTCGGGTCCGCGGTCCAGCGTCTCGGCGCCCCGCGGCTGCTCGCGCTGACGGCGACCGCGTCGACGCACGTGCGTGAGGAGATCGTCGCGCGCCTGGGCATGCGCGACCCGCGCGTGCTGGTGCACGACGCGGACCGGCCCAACATCTGGCTGGGTGCGCGGCCCGCGGCGTCCCAGGACGAGCGGGACGCGGTGGTGTGCCAGCTCGCCGCCGAGGAGCCCGGTGCGGTCATCGTGTACGCGCGGACCCGGGCGCACTGCGAGGAGCTCGCGGCGCGGCTCACGGAGGTGCGCCCCGCGTCCGTCTATCACGCAGGGCTGCCGGCCGCGGAGCGCGCGGCCACCCAGGACCGCTTCCTGTCCGGCGAGGACGACCTGGTGGTCGCCACGTCCGCGTTCGGCATGGGCATCGACCGCCCCGACGTGCGGCTCGTCCTGCACGCCGGTCCGCCGACGACGCTCGACCAGTACTACCAGGAGGTCGGCCGCGCCGGCCGCGACGAGGACCCCGCGCGAGCGGTCGTGGTGGTCAGGGCGGAGGACCACGCGCTGGCGCGGTACCAGCGCTCCGGCGGCGGCCCCCGGCCCGCCACGCTGCTGCGCGTCCTGGACGCGCTCGCGACGACGCCGGGCGACCAGGCGACGCTCGCCGAGGCCACCGGGCTGGGGCGTCGGACCGTCGCCCGCGCGCTGGGCACGCTGCAGCACGTCGGCGCGGTGCGCGACGACGGGGGCACCCTGCGGCTCGCGGACGACGCCGACGCCCGGCAGGTGCTCGCGGACGTGCACGAGGCCCGTGAGAGGCGGACGCGTCTCGAGGCGTCACGCGTGGACCTCGTGCGCACGTACACGGACACCACGGACTGCCGCCGTCGGCTCCTGCTGGAGCTGCTCGGCGAGGAGCGCCGCGACCCGTGCGGGCTGTGCGACACCTGCGACGCGGGCACGTCGCTTGCGGTCTCCGCGCAGCGCGTGCGACCGGGCCAGCGGGTGCACCACCAGGAGTTCGGCGACGGCTCCGTCACCGTGGTGGAGGCCGAGCGGGTGACCGTGCTGTTCGAGGACCGCGGCTACGTGACGCTCGACACGCAGATCGCCCTCGACGCCAAGCTCCTCACGGTGCGCGGGCGCTGAGGAGACCGCCGCGGGGTAGCCAGCGGTTGCCGCGACGCGCCCGGGCGCGCACGGTGGAACGCACCACCCGACAGGAGGCACCTGCATGAGTCAACCGACGAGCCCTGACCCGGACCCGGCGACCACGCCCGGGCTCGAGAGCGGCGGCGGCGTGGCACCGGGGGACACGCCGCCCGGGGAGTCGTCGACGTCGGGCGCCTCGGACCGCCAGCCACGCACGGGCTCCCGCGGCGCCAACTGGATGGCGTACGTGATCATCGGCCTCGTCGTGGTGTTCGCGGCCCTGTTCTTCGTCGGGTACGCGATCGGCCTCGCCGACTGACGGGCAGGGGACCTCCGGCCCACGTCGCGCGGACCCGTCCCGCCCTAGCCTGCCGGGGTGAGCACCCCGTCCCTCGCCGCGGCGCCGCCCGCCGCGAGGGCCCGCCGTCGACGTCCTGGACCCGGCTGGGTCCCGCGGCAGCACGGCGCGTGGGCGATGCTGATCGTGCCCCCCGTCGTCGGGGGAGTGCTCTGCGGGTGGTCGTGGCGCCACGTCCTGCTGCTGGTCGCGTGGCTGGTCGGGTACCTCGCGTACCACGCGGCGGGCCTGTGGCTGCGGTCGGGGCGCAAGGCCCGCTACCGGGCACCGGTGCTCGCGTACGGCGCGGCCGGGCTCGTGCTGCTCGGGGCGCTGCTCGGGGTCGCGCCGCGCCTGCTGGTGTGGGCTCCCGTGTTCGCGCCGCTGCTGACGATCTCGCTCGTGGCGTCGCTGCGCCGGGCGGACCGGTCGTGGCTGAACGACACCGTCACGGTCGTGGCTGCGGCCCTGCTCACGCCCGTCGCGGCGGCGCTGGGGGCGGGCGACCCGCGGCCGGCGGCGGTCTGGACCGCGACCGGCGTGCTCGGGGCGTACTTCCTCGGCACCGTGCCCTACGTGAAGTCGCTGATCCGGGAGCGGGACGACCCCCGGGTGCGGCAGGTGTCGGTGGCGTACCACGCCATGGTCGCGGCGCTGTTCGCATTCGTGCACCCGCTGCTGGGTGTCGTCGGGGCGTTGCTCGCCGCGCGTGCTGCGATCGTGCCGTGGCGGTGGCCACGGGTGCGCCCCGCCGTCCTCGGGGCCGGGGAGGTCGTCGCGACGCTGCTGGTCACGACGGTGCTGCTCGTCGCCCTCTGACGGCGGTCAGCCGCCGAGCACGTCGGCCAGGTCGTACCCCACGGGCTCCTCGAGCTGCTCGTACGTGCAGGTCCGCGGGTCGCGGTCGGTCCGCCAGCGCCGGAACTGCGCCGTGTGCCGGAAGCGGTCGCCCTCCATGTGGTCGTACGCGACCTCCACGACCAGCTCGGGGCGCAGCGGCACGAACGACAGGTCCTTGGTGGCGTTCCACCGGCTGACCGCGCCGGGCATGCGCCGGTCGGCGTGCGCCTGCTGGTCCGCCCAGGCGCCCCACGGGTGGTCGGCGAGATCGACGTCCCGGTAGGGGGAGAGCTCGTCGAGCAACTCGCGGCGTCGCGCCATGGTGAACGACGCGCTGACGCCGACGTGCTGCAGGTGCCCCTCGTCGTTCCACAGCCCCAGCAGCAGCGAGCCGACCACGTCACCGGACTTGTGCCACCGGAAACCGGCGACGACGCAGTCGGCCGTGCGCTCGTGCTTGATCTTGAACATCGCCCGCTTGTCCGGCTGGTACGGGGCGTCCAGCGGCTTGGCGACCACGCCGTCGAGCCCGGCGCCCTCGAACTGCATGAACCACTGCTGCGCCTCGGCCATGTCGGACGTCGCGCGCGTGACGTGCACCGGGGGCCGGGCGTCGGCGAGCGCCTGGACGAGCAGGGCGCGGCGCTCGGAGAACGGGCGGGCCGTGAGGTCGTCGCCACCCAGGGCGAGCAGGTCGAACGCCACGAACGACGCGGGCGTCTGCCCCGCGAGGAGCTTCACGCGGCTGGCCGCGGGGTGGATGCGCTGCTGCAGAGCATCGAAGTCGAGCCGGTCACCCGTCACCACCACGATCTCGCCGTCCATGACGCACCGCTGCGGCAGGTTCGCCTTCAGCGACTCGACGAGCTCGGGGAAGTACCGGGTCATGGGCTTCTCGTTGCGGCTGCCCAGCTCGACGTCGTCGCCGTCCCGGAACACGATCGTGCGGAACCCGTCCCACTTGGGCTCCACGTGCCCGGTGGCGGGGATCTCCTTGACCGACTTCGCGAGCATCGGCGCGACGGGCGGCATCACGGGCAGGTCCATGAGGCCATCGTGCGGCACCACACCGCCACGTGCACCGCCTCCCGCGCACGGAAATCGCTGCGGTCGCAGGCGGGGAGCCGATAGCGTCCGTCCGGACGCCGCCGGCGAGACGTTCGACGACCGCCTCGGTCGTCGTCCATCGAAGAATGGTGTGAAGCATGGGCAGGCCGTCGGAGATCCTTGGAGGAGCAGTGCTGCGTTCGGTTGTCGCGTGGGGCGCTGCGGCCTCGCTGTGCCTGGTCACCGCGGGATGCGTGGAGCAGGACGCGCCCGCGGTGCCGATCGGAGAGCTCTGGGAGGGTGACAACGGCGAGGCGGTGCGTCTTGAGGACGGTGGTGTCGGCGTCGTCGAGGCGATTCCCTACGGCTCGGGCGAGGGGTGTGACCCCGAAGCCTTCCGCACGATGTCCGGCGATATCGAGTGGGAGACGGTCGACGACGGAGAGCTGATCCTCCGCCAGGGCGACGCAGAGGTCACACTTCGGGCGGACCGAGGAGGTTTCGGCCCCGACATCATCTGGCGCGACGTCTTTATCGGTCCGTGCGGTGACGCATCGGGTGACCGAACCATCGAGTTGACCATGAACGAGTACGGATAAGTCTTTCCGTGGCGTCGCTCTCGGGCGAGCGTCTGACGACGCGGATGGCGTGCAGCGTGCGGCGGGTTGAATGCCGAACCCGTTGTCGAGTTCGTCTCTCGCGGGCGCGGTGAGGTCGCGGTGTTCAACCTCACGGTCGCAGATCTCCACACCTACTTCGTCGCGGTGGGTGATGCGTCCGTACACGTCCACAACGACCTGGACCCGTGCCTTCCCGCGTATCTCGATGACCACAGCATCGACAAGGTCGAGAATCTGCACACTGCCACCGCTGCGAACCGGGACCTGATCATCCCCCGTGACAAGAGCGTCTTCTGCCAGGGGACGGACTACCAGGCGCTCGTCGATCACGCAAACAAGCGTCCATGTCTCAAGAACGAGCATGGCAACTTTGAACGTCGCGTGCAGTCGCCGGACGGCCAATCGGTCGGAGGGCTCGGCGCAGATTTCGGAGGGTTTGACATGGACTGGTACGTCGTGGCGCAGGACAAGTGGGGCTTTATTGTCTCGATTCATCCGGTGGTTCCGCCGGGGGTGGCGCCGTGAGTCGGAATCTGAAATTCCAGGACCTTCTGCACCGGCAGATCTACGAGGATGTCAAACTCGACCGTGAACTCAACAAGATTGCCGACATCGCCGGCGGGCGCGGTGGATTGCTGGGTGACCTGGACCCGCACAGCGACACCATGTTCAACCCGTTCCAGCTTCGGCGCCTCGTCGAAGAGCTTGCGCACCTGCTGCGCGAGCAGCCCGAGCTGGAGGACGATGTCTGCCGCCTCCAAGAAATGGCTCACGTCATATCGAGACGAGGAGGTTACTTCTGGATCGTGGGTGACTGATCCGAAGGATCTCGTTTGCGCGGCTCGCCGCTCGTCGAGGACTTCGCCTACCCCGGTGCCGACGCGATCCTCGCCGAGCACGGTCTGAAGCTCTATTCGAGTGGCGGCCACATCGAGTTCGTCGCGCCCGAGGACGGTGCGTGCGCGTCCGGACTCGTGCGGGTGGAGACCACGCCCGACGTCGAGCCGTTCCGGGGGCTGTACTGGTTCCGCACGTCGGGGAGCCGTGGGTTCGTGACCATGGAGATCCCGGACGCCTTCCGGGTGCGCGCCGGCGGCTGAGCCGCTGGAGGCGGCGGCGCTGGTCCTCGACGAGACGAACCTGAGAGCGAGGCGACGGAGGAGGTCTACCAGGTCCGTGCCAATCGGTCGGTCGCGATCGGTGACGGCAACGTGAACACCGGTGTCAGCATGATCCGCACGAACGGTCGGACCAAAGCGGTCTACGACATCGTCTACTCCTCGGAGCACGTCAACGGTGTCGTGGACCTGTGGTACCGGCAGATGCTCGGACGTCCGGCCATCACCGCGGAGGTGACCTCGTCCGCGAACGCACTCTGGCGAGGTGGCACGGTCCAGCAGCTCCTGACGCGGCTCGTGCCGAGCGACGAGTACCTAGCCAGCCGAGTGCGTTTCCCGTCGTTGGGCTGACCGCGCACGGGTCGCTGACGACATCGCGCAGGTGGAGGTGGACGAGGCGGGCAGGTCGTCGACGACGTCGCTGTCCGGCCGGAGGGCAGCTGAGGGTCGGGCTGCGGCTGGACCTGCCGGTGGGCTTCCTGGCGGCGCGACTTGACGAGCCCAGACCTGCGGCGGCCCCGGTCGTGGCGCGCTCCCGTCCGTGTCGGAGCGACTCACAGGTCCGTCCCAGCCTCACCACAACGTCGTCCCACCTGCGGGGGGTGTGCTTGTCCCCATCACGCACCACCGAGGCGTCCGGGAGGAGTACATGGACGACAACACCAAGGAGACCCAGCCGATGAGCGCCACCCCCTCGCAGGGGCCGGCACCCGCTCCGCAGGGCGCTGCGGCGCCGGCGTCGAGCACCCCCGCCTCGCCGGGCAACCCGCTGCAGGCCCCGGGCGAGCCGGTGGGCGTCGCGGCGAAGCCCGCACGCGCGTTCGGCACGGGCGTCACCGCTGCGATCGCGGGCGGCGCACTCGTCGTCGGACTGCTCGCCGGCGGCGGTGTCGTCGCGGCCGTCCAGCACGACCACGCCCCTCGCTTCGCCGAGAGCTCGCAGGGATTCCCCGGAGGCGACCGCGGCGACATGCGCGGGTTCCCGGAGGACGGGGACCACGGGTGGACGCGCGACGGCGACGGCCGGCCCGACCTGCACCACGAGCACGACGGCGCGCGCCCGGGCGACGAGACCGAGCGCGGCGCTCGGCCGGACGACGACAGCGGCTCCGACGAGGACCGTTCCGGCTCGGACGAGCAGGACTCGCAGCAGCAGGATCGCGGTCGCGACCGCGGTCGCGACGGCGACGGCTCACAGGACCGTGACCGGCGCTCGCGCCCGGACCGCGAGGACAACGGCAGCACCGACGGACCGACCTCGCCGGCGTCCGCCCCCCTGGGGCTCTGACCCACCCCGACGCCTGTCGACGCTCATCGCCACGGCCGTCGCCCCCACGGGCGGCGACCGGCGGCGTCCCGGGTCGTGGGGCGGGGAATCCTCGAGACCGGCGTCGCGTTGTGCAGTACGCTGGACCTACCTCCGCCCCGCCAGGGCGGACGGTCAGCTTGACAAGTGCATACACCCATGGGGGTGATCGGTTTCGACGGTGATCGTCGAGCCAGGTGAAGCGGGTCGAGGATGCACGGTTATCTCGTAAACGCTCCGTGCAAACTTATAGGTGCCGATTCCAATCGCACCGACTTCGCCCTCGCCGCCTGAGCGAGCCTCGAAGTCCGTCGGCCTAGACATGCTCTCGGTCTAGTTCCCGGCGTCATCTAGAGAGCCACTGCTGTCCGTCCTCGTCGGTGGGGCGGGCGGGACTCTTAGCCGACTGAGCCCGTCCACGTCTTGTCCGCGTGATCGTGGGGGCTGAGAAAATCTACTGCGGACTGCACCCGGAGAAGCCCTGGTCCCACGTCATCGGACGCGGGTTCGATTCCCGCCACCTCCACGTCGAGGTCTTCGTAGATTGCGAAGGCACTCTTCGTAGATTGCACCGAGGCCCGTCCCGCTTGGGGCGGGCCTCAGTGCTGTCCACGGCACGGGTGTCGGTGACGTCCGCCAGCACTCCGGCGAGTGCCCTCGGAGGGGTCTGCTGCACGGAGAGGCGACGCCTTGACCTGTGGTGCCGGGAGGCGCCGCTGGGAGGATGTGCACCGAGGCGCTCGACCCGCCGCAGCGAGGCGGAGAAGGTCGACTGCCGACATCGTCCTCGTCGATCCCGTCGATCCCGTCGAGCCCCTGTGACCGGTGGGATGCCCCTCGCCGTGCGCACCGGGGTGACGGCTGTCGTCCGCCGGTCGGCTAGGTTCGCCCGGTGCCGACACACCACGCGCGCGGACGTTCCCGCCGATGAGCACCGCGACCGTCGTCGGCGGCGGGCCGGCGGGGCTCATCGCCGCCGAGGTGCTGGCCCGTACCGGCGTGGACGTCACCGTGCACGACCGCATGCCGTCGGTGGGACGCAAGTTCCTGCTGGCCGGCCACGGCGGTCTGAACATCACGCACACCGAGGGGCGGGACGCGTTCGCCGAGCGGTACGGCGAGTCGGCGCCCCGGCTGCGGCCGATGCTCGACGTGTTCGGCCCGGAGGACCTGCGCACATGGTGCGCAGGGCTGGGAGAGCCGACGGTCGTCGGGACGAGCGGGCGGGTCTTCCCACGCTCGTTCCGGGCGACGCCCCTTATGCGCGCGTGGCTCGCACGCCTGACCGACCTCGGGGTGCGGATCGAGAAGCGGCAACGGTGGGACGGATGGTCCGACGACGGTGCGTCGCTGTTCACCGGCGCTGATGGCACGACTATCGAGGTCGGCGGTGATGTGACGGTGTTCGCCCTCGGTGGCGCGTCCTGGCCGCGGCTGGGCGCCGACGGCGGCTGGGCCGGGCCGTTCACGGACCGCGGGATCGCGGTCACGCCGCTGCGAGCGGCCAACGTCGGCGTCCGGGTGGGATGGACGGAGGTGTTCGCGCAGCGGTTCGCCGGCACGCCGCTGAAGAACGTCGCGCTCACCGTCCGCGGGCGCCCGGCACGGGGCCGCGGGGACGCGATGCTCACCCGCACCGGCCTCGAGGGTGGCCCGGTCTACGCCATCGGCGCCGCGATCCGCGAGGCGCTCGACACGGACGGTCGGTGCGTCGTCGAGATCGACCTGCGGCCGGACCTGACCGTCGCCCAGCTCGACGAACGGCTCGGGCGCCGCCGCCCCAAGGACTCGGGTTCGTCCTGGCTGCGCCGCACGGTCGGACTGGACCCTGCCGCGATCGGGCTGCTGCGCGAGGCCGACGCGGGCACCCTGCCGTCGTCCGGGATGGCGGAGCGGATCAAGGCCGTGCCGGTCGTGGTGACGGCCACCATGCCGATCGAGAAGGCGATCTCGACCGCTGGCGGCATCGCGTGGTCCCAGGTTGACGAGGCGCTGATGCTGCGCGCCCTGCCGGGCACGTTCGTCGCCGGGGAGATGCTCGACTGGGAGGCGCCGACCGGCGGCTACCTGCTGCAGGCGTCGTTCAGCACGGGTGTCGTCGCGGCCCGGGGTGCGCTGGCGCGGCTCGGGACGGCGCCGTCGGGACACGGGCTCGACGGCCCCGCGCACGTCTGACGGCGGGCGGCGCCGTCAGGCCGACAGCCCCGGGCGGCGTCGGTCTCCGGGGTGAGCCGGGTGAGCCCGGGCGTCGCCCGTATCCGGCTCGAACGGCCGCCCCCCGGCGGTCTACGACATCGTGTACTCCCGGCGCACGTCGACCGCGTCGTGGACCTGCGGTACCGGCAGGTGCTCGGCCGCCCGGCGACCACCGCGGAGGTGACGGCGCAACGGAAGGTTGCAGGCGCTCGAGTGTCCTGCCGCTCGTACCGTCGAGACATCAACCAGCCCGCGTGCGTCAGCGGCGATACCGTGCTGTGAGCGGGGACGGCGTGTGTCGACGGATGCCACTGGAGTACCGGACCTTGGGGATGCACACGCACTGCTCAGACGTTCGTCGGCTCCTGACCGAGCGTGCGCTGTGATTCGCATCGTCGAGGCCGCCGACGCGCAGCGCATGCCCGATATGGGGGGGTGCTGAATGCGAGCAAGCGCGGTGCGATCCGCGTGAGTGAACCGCCCCGGCTTCCATGGAAGCTCTGGTGTGCGGGCGGCGCACGGGTCCACGATCGGACAAGGGGCCGTGACGTCTGCGGGCGTCGCAGAACGCCTTGCCGCTCCTGGGTCGGGAAGTGAGGCGGAAGACATGGCGGAGACGACGAGTCACGCGACGTCGGGGGACGACCGGGCGAAGGAACTGGCGGCACAGCTCGCGGTGCTCGAGGCGCGCGCGAAGCTGACCACGGCGAGGACGGCCGCCTTGAGCGCACTGGCGCCGGGCGTGGCAAACGGCCCCACCGGAGAGGTGACCGTCGGCGAGAAGGCCGGTGGGCTCGGTCCGTGGCTCGCGCACCAGGTCGTCGCGGAGATCGCTGGCGGCATCGCCGCTGCGGCCAGTGCCGCGACGAAGTCTCAGGGCACTCCCTGGCACGTGCTCGTCACCACGGACGCGAACCTGTTGACCACAGACGTGCAGGCGACACTCATCCTCGCCTCGCTCACCGAGCGTTCGAAAGATCAGGCCCGGGTGACCGACGCTGTGCGCGCGGCGACGACCGCACTGCGCGAAGCCGTCGACCGGTACGCCGCTCACGAGGAGCAACTGCGATCGCGGGAGAACGACGTCAGCGACTCGGGTGGCAGAGCTCGCTTGAACCCGGACACGGGCGAGGCGCCGGCGCCAGCAGGCACGGGTGAGGCGCCGGCGCCCGCAGGCTCTGCCCTCGGCGCCGCAGTCGAGCTGGTGCAGCTGACCGCGACGGACTTCAGCGTGAGTGCCGTCGATGTGAGCGCTGACGCGGCGCTGCTCGCGACGCTCACTGCAGGAGCCGTGGGGTCTCTCGCCGGTGCCCGCAACCGGGCCACCCTCGATGGGTTCGACGTCGCCCATCTTGCCGGGCCGACCGTGGCCGCGCTGCACCGCCTCGCCGCGGCGGTGGCGGTCCTCGCCGAGGAGACGCTCGTCCTCAGCCAGCTCGTCGCGCCCGTCGCCGCAGAGCTGGGCGACCGGCGGGGAGCCGTCACAGCAGCGCAGTCGGCCTGGGCGGACGCTGTCGGAGGCAAGGAGGCCACCGCCGACCGGATCCAGCTGCTCAGGGAGCACCTCGACCGGCTCACCGCTGACGTCGCCCGGCGACAGGCGGCAGTCGCACCGGCGCAAGCGGTCCTCGCGGTCGCGACGGCGCGCGTCGACGCCGCGCGGGCCGAGATGGTGGCCGTGACAACGGTGGACAGCACGGGTGTGTCTCCTCTGGCGCGCGCCTGTGCGCGCGAGGCCCTGCACTCCCAGGAGGGCCGCCCGGTGACCCACGTCCTGCACGTGCGGCCCACCCAGGTGGGGGCCGAGATGGTGACGCGCCGTTCGGTGCTCGGCTCGTCGGGGCGTGTCTTCTACCTCGGCACCGCAAGTGCGGCCTGGGCGCTGCTCGACGTCCGGGACGGCACGCTCGTGGGCGGCGCGCAGCACCGGGCGAAGCAGAAGGTGCACGACCTGGCCACCGGCAAGGTGTGGGCCCCTGAGGGCGAGGGGGTCCAGCCACAGGGAGCACCGGAGGAGGTCGATCCGCTGGCGGCCACCGAGGCGTGGGTGCGTGTTGCCGTTCTGGCGCTGGCTTTCGGTGTCGCCGTCCTCGGGATCGTGGCCGCGCTCGGGTTGGCTTTCTCGTAGCGGCACGCCGCGCGACACCCCCAGCCGGACGGCCGCCCGGCGTGCTCCGCGCGGACGGGTGGATCAGGACGGAACCTGCCCCGCGTGTCGGTGCGAGGCGCTAGCGTCGCCGTCCGTGTCGGAGAGATGGTCGGCGGAGCAGGTGGTGGCGCTGGCGCCCGACGCGTCGTCCGTCGCCGCGGGGCGCAAGCTCGCCGTGCCGCGGACCTGGTCCGACGCGGGGGCGTCCACCGCGCCCGCGGCGGTGTGGGGCCTGTGCCAGGGCTCGGGGAAGACGCCCTACGCGACGGTCGTCGACCTCGCGGGCCCCGCGTTCCGCTGCAGCTGTCCCAGCCGCAAGTTCCCCTGCAAGCACGCGCTCGCGCTCCTCCTGCTCTGGGCCGGCGGCCAGGTACCCGACGTCGCCGAGCCGGCGGAGCACGCGCGGGAGTGGTTGGCGTCGCGAGCCGAGCGGGCCGCCCGGACGGAGCGCCCGAGCACGGCCGCGCCGGACCCGGAGGCGGCCGCCCGGCGCGCCGAGAGGCGCCGGGCACGCGTGGCCGACGGCGTCGCCGACCTGGAGCGGTGGCTGCACGACCAGGTCGAGCAGGGGCTCACCGGGGCCGACCGGGCGGGGTACGGCCCGTACGAGCAGGTCGCCGCGCGGCTCGTCGACGCGCAGGCGCCCGGCCTGGCCGCCGCGGTCCGGAGCCTCGCGACCGCAGCGGCGAGCGGTGAGGGCTGGCCCGCGCGCCTGCTCGACGAGCTCGCGCTGCTGCACCTGCTGGTCCGCGCGTACGCGCGGCTCGATACGTTGGACGAGGCGACCGCGGCCGTCGTGCGGCGGCGCGTCGGGGAGCCCGAGCGTCAGCAGGACGTCCTCGCCGCCCCGGGCCTGCGTGACCAGTGGCAGGTGCTGGCGCAGCACGACACGGTGCGCGACCGGCTCGCGGCTCGCCGCGTCCACGTCCGCGGGACGACCACGGGGCGGGACGCGGTCGTCATGCTGTTCGGACCGTCGGGTCAGCCGCTGGACGTGCCGCTCCCGGTCGGCGCGGTCGTCGACGCCGACCTGCACGTGCACCCCGGTGACCCGAGCCGCGTGTCCGTGGGGGAGCGCCACGGCGAACCGGCCCCGCTGCGCGAGGTCCACGGGACGACGCTGGCACAGGTGGCCGACGCGTGGTCGGCGCTGCTCGCGGTGGACCCGTGGGCGACGGCCATGCCCGTGGTGCTCGGTGACGTGACCCCGCTGCGGCACGGTGACGGAGGCTCGGCGCGGTGGGTCCTCGCCGACGCGGCCGGAGACACGCTGCCCGTGGTGTTCCGGGACGACCCGTGGCGACTGGTCGCGCTCAGCGGCGGACACCCCGTGACCGTGGTCGCGGACCGGACCGTCGCCGGGGTCCGGCCGGTGGCGGCGTGGTGCGACGGGGAGCTGGTGCAGCTGTGAGCCGGCAGGACATGGTGACGGCCGCGCTGCTCGGCCTACGGCGCGCGGCACCGGACGCGTCCTTCGGGGACGGGTTGCCCGCGGTGGTGCGCCAGGCGGTGGAAGAGGCACCGCGCACGACGGGGCCCGCCGGTCTGCTCGACGTAGCGGCGCTCGACGTGGTCGCACGCCGTGCCGGCACCGTGCAGCCGCGGCACGCGACCGAGCTGCCGGCCCCTGCGGAGCCCGAGATGTCGCGCGTGGCCCGTGGGGCGGCTCGCACGCGTCTGGCGGCGCTGGTGACCCGCGGCGACGTCGTCGGGGACCAGCTGACGGTGCACTGGCTGCGGACCGCGGCCGAGCGCGGGTACGTCGTGCCGCCCGCGCTGCTGCCCGAGGTCCTGGGGTGGGTGAGACGTCCCGCGGGGCATGAGCACCGGGCGCTCGTCGCGGCGGTCCTGGGTGCGCGTGGGCGCTGGCTCGCGTCGCAGATGCCCGCCGGCGTCGCGACCGCCGTGCTGGACGCGCCGGACGGACCGCCCGGCGCCGACGCCGCGCGTGCGGCCGTGGACGACCCGCAGTGGTCCCGGCGGCCGGTCGCCGCGCGGACCGCCGACGTCGCCGCGATCCATGGCGACGTGCGTCCCGACGACGAGGAACGGTTGGCCCGGTGCCTGACCGACCGAGCGGTGACCGTGCGCGAGGCCGCGGCGCAGGCGCTCGTCGACCTGCCAGGCTCCCGGTTCGCGCGCGACTGCGCCGGACGCGCCCTGGCGTGCGTGGCGGTCGATCGGCAGCGCCTGCGCCGCGTCCTGGTCGTCACGCTCCCCGAGGACGACCCCGCGGCGCCGTTCCAGGACGTGCGGACGGGGGCCGGTGGCCGGCGCGCCCGGCTGCTGCGCGCGCTCGTCGCGGCCACGCCGCCGTCGGCGTGGACGGCACACCTGGGACGCGATGCGGCGGACCTCGTGCGGATGGACGTGACCGACCAGCTCGCCGCGCAGCTGCACGCCGGGTGGCGCGACGCCGCCCGGCGCACGCGCGACGCCACGTGGGCGCAGGCGCTCCTCGCGGTGCACCCGCACGCGGTCGAGCTGCTGGCCGTCCTGCCCGAGGCGGCACGCGCCGCGGCGTTCGCCGCCGCCCTGCCGCGCCGCGAGCCCGTGACCCGTGACAGCGCCCGGCACATGCTCCGCCTCGCTGCCGCGCTCCCGACGCCGTGGCCCGGCGCGGTCGCCGACGTCGTGCTGCGGCAGATCGTCCCCGACCCGCCGCTGTCCGACTGGGAGGTGCGCAGTGCCGAGCCGGTCCTCGCCGCCGGTCTGCCCCACGACGCCGGCACCGAGCAGCAGGTACGGGCCGTCGCCGACCGCTGCACCGCCCCCGGCACCGCGCAGGTCCTGCACGCGGTCGCCGACACCCTGATGACCCGCCGCGCGATCCTCGAGGAGCTGGCATGACCGACGTCGACACCCTGCTGCGACCCCACGCCGAGCAGGCGTTCGCGCACGAGATCGCGGCGCTCGCCGCCTCGGACGACCGCCCGCGGCCCCCGGCCTGGCAGATGTCGCCCTGGGCCGTGGTGACGTACCTGCTCGGTGGCACGCTGCCGGACGGCACGGTGATCACACCCAAGTACGTCGGGCCGCGTCGCGTCGTCGAGGTCGCGGTCGCCACGCTGGCGACCGACCGGGCGCTGCTGCTGCTCGGGGTGCCCGGCACCGCCAAGACGTGGGTCAGCGAGCACCTGGCGGCCGCGGTGAGCGGCCGGTCGACGCTCGTCGTCCAGGGCACGTCCGGCACCTCCGAGGACGCGATCCGGTACGGCTGGAACTACGCCCGCCTGCTCGCCGAGGGGCCCACCGCGGCCGCCCTGGTGGCGTCGCCCGTGATGACGGCGATGCGCGAGGCGGGGATCGCCCGGGTCGAGGAGCTCACCCGCATCCCCTCGGACGTCCAGGACGCGCTCATCACGGTGCTGTCCGAGAAGACGCTGCCGGTGCCCGAGCTCGGCACGGAGGTGCAGGCGGCGCGGGGCTTCAACGTCATCGCGACGGCCAACGACCAGGACCGCGGCGTCAACGAGCTGTCCTCCGCGCTGCGTCGCCGGTTCAACACCGTCGTCCTGCCGCTACCGGCGACGGCGGACGAGGAGGTCGACATCGTCACCCGGCGGGTCGCGCAGCTCGGGGCGTCCCTCGAGCTCCCCGACGCGCCCCCGGCGGCCGAGGAGATCCGCCGCGTCGTCACCGTGTTCCGCGAGCTGCGCTCGGGCAGCACGCTCGACGGCCGGCAGGCGCTCAAGAAGCCGTCCGGCACGCTGTCCACCGCCGAGGCGATCTCCGTCGTCGCGCACGGGCTCGCGCTCGCCGCGCACTTCGGGGACGGCGTCCTGCGCCCCGCCGACGTCGCCGCGGGGATTCTCGGCGCCGTCGTGAAGGACCCCGTCGCGGACACCGCCGTGTGGGTCGAGTACCTCGAGTCCGTCGCCCGGGAGCGCGACGGCTGGCACGAGTTCTACGGTGCGTGCCGCGAGGTCACCGGATGACGAGCACCGCGGTGGCACCGGCCGTCGCGGGCGGCGCAGCGGCTGCGGCACCGGACGACGCCGCGGACGCCGCGACGCAGGTGTTGCCGCACGTCGTGCCGCAGGACGTCGGCGAGCCGCGGGTGCGGGTGCTCGGCGTCCGCCACCACGGACCCGGATCGGCGCGGGCCGTCCGCGCCGCCCTGGACGCGTGGTCGCCGACGGTCGTCCTCATCGAGGGTCCCGCCGACGCCGACCCGTTGACCGTGTTCGTCGGACGCGACGGCATGGAACCCCCGGTCGCCCTTCTCGCGGTGACGGCCGACGAGCCGCGGCGCGCCGCCTGGTGGCCCTTCGCGGTGTTCTCACCCGAGTGGCAGGCCCTGACGTGGGCCGCGGCGCGGGGCGTCCCGGCGCGCTTCATCGACCTGCCCGCAGCGGTCCAGCTCGCCGACGAGGCGTCGGACGAGGACGGTGACGGCGACGGTGACCAGCCGCAGGAGCTGCGCACCGACCCCGTCGCCGCGCTCGCGCACGCCGCCGGGTACGAGGACCCCGAGCGCTGGTGGGAGGACGTCGTGGAGTCCCGCGCGGCCGACGCGGCGCCGTTCGACGTCGTCACCGACGCCATGGCCGCGTTGCGGGAGCACGAGCCCGCACTGCCCGACGACGGCTCGTCCGACGCCCCGGCCCACCTGCTGCGTGAGGCGCGGCGCGAGGCGCACATGCGGCAGCAGATCCGTGCCGCGCTGCGGGAGGGGCACGAGCGTGTCGCCGTCGTGTGCGGCGCCTGGCATGCGCCCGTGCTGCGCGGCAGGCTGCCCGCCGCGGCCCCCGACGCGCGCCTCCTGCGCGGCCTGCCCCGCCGCAAGGTGAGCCTCACGTGGTCCCCGTGGACGACGTCGCGGCTGGCGCTGCACTCCGGCTACGGCGCGGGCGTCGCGTCCCCGGGCTGGTACCAGCACCTGTTCACGTGCACCGACCGGGTCGTCGCCCGGTGGCTCGTCGAGGTCGCGGGCGTCCTGAGGCGCCGTGACCTGCCGGTCTCGTCGGCGCACGTCATCGAGGCGACGCGGCTCGCGCAGGTCCTCGCCGCCGTGCGCGGCCGGCCGCACCCCGGGCTGGCGGAGGTCACCGAGGCGACACGGGCGGTCCTGTGCGAGGGCGACGACGCGCTGCTCGCGCACGTCACCGCGCACCTCGTCGTGGGGGAGCGGCTCGGCACCGTCCCCGACGACGTGCCGACCGTGCCGCTCGAGGCGGACCTGCGGGCGACCGCGCGTCGGCTGCGGCTGCCGTTCGAGGCCGCGCCCCGGACGCTGGAGCTCGACCTGCGCAAGGACACCGACCTCGCGCGGTCACGCCTGCTGCACCGGCTCGCGCTGGTCGGTGTCGACTGGGGGACGACCGAGACGTCCCGCACCCGCGCGACCGGCACGTTCCGCGAGACGTGGACGCTGCTGTGGCGGCCCGAGCTGACGGTCGCGCTGGTCGAGGCGTCACCGTGGGGTGCGACCGTGCCCGCGGCCGCCGCGGCGCGCGTCGTGGCGGACGCCGCCGGCTCGGACCTGCCGGGGGTGACCGCTCTCGTCGAGCGCGCCCTCGTCGCGGACCTGCCGGACGCGCTCGACGGGCTGCTGCCGGTGCTGGACGCGCGCGCCGCCCAGGACGGGGACGTCGCCCACGTGCTGCGTGCCGTGCCCCCGCTGGTGCGGGCCCACCGGTACAGCGACGTGCGCGGGACGCGCGTCGAGGCGCTGGCACGCGTCGCGGACGCGCTGGTGGTCCGGGCGTGCGCGGCGCTGCCCGGCGCCGTGACCGGGATCGACGACGACGCGGCGCGGGTCCTGCGGGCCGACGTCGACGCCGCGCACGACGCGGTCCGGCTGCGGGACGACCCCTCGGGGAGTGAGCTGTGGTGGCGGACCGTGTCCGCGCTCGCGGACCGTACCGACGTGTCCGGGGTGCTGTCCGGGCGCGCCACGCGGCTCCTGCTCGACGCGGGGCACCTCGATCCCGACGAGGCGGCGGGCAGGTTCTCGCGCGCGCTGTCGCGCGGCACACCGGCGCGCACCACCGCCGCGTGGGCCGAGGGGTTCCTCGACGGCGGCGGGCTGCTGCTCGCCGGTGACCGTCGCCTCCTGGGCGTGCTCGACGCGTGGGTGGGCGCCCTGCGGGACGACGACTTCACGGACGTCCTGCCGCTGCTGCGGCGCACCTTCGGTGCGCTTCCCGCCGGGGAGCGGCGCGCCGTCGGCACGGCCGTCGCCCAGCTCGGGACGGCCGGGGCGGCCGCCGCCTCCGACGACGTCGAGCTCGACCCGGAGCTGGTGCGTGCACCGCTCGCGACCGTACTGCGCCTGCTGGGAGCTGCGACATGAGTGGACCGAGACCACCTCTGCCGGAGACTGCCGTTCCCGGCACGCAGCCCGAGGCGACCGTCGGGGACGACGAGCGGCTGCGCCGCTGGCGGCTGCTGCTCGGAGAGGCGGGGACCCCGGACGCAGGACTTCAGCTGACCGACGAGCAGCGGGCCATGGACGCCGCACTCGCGGCGCTCTACGACGGGCCTCCCGGGGAGGGCAGCGGCTCCGGAGCCGGGCGCAGCGCCGGGCTCGGCGGGTCCGCACCGAGGGTGGCGCGCTGGCTGGGCGACATCCGCACCTACTTCCCGTCGAGCGTGGTCGAGGTCATGCAGCGGGACGCGGTCGACCGCCTGGGTCTGCGACGGCTGCTCCTGGAGCCCGAGCTGCTCGCCGCCGTCCAGCCCGACGTCGGGCTGGTCTCGACCCTCGTGTCGCTGCAGCGGCAGATGCCGGAGACGACCCGCGCCACCGCCCGGCACGTCGTCGCCCAGGTGGTCGCCGAGATCGAGCGTCGCATCGCGACGGCGACCCGCTCGGCCGTCACCGGCGCGCTGCGCGGGGAGCGCACGCACCGCCCCCGCCCACGGGACATCGACTGGCACGCCACGATCCGCGCGAACCTGCGCCACTGGCTGCCGGAGCACCGGACGATCGTGCCGCACCGGCTCGTGGGCAGGTCACGCTCGACGAGCACGGTCGCGCGGGACGTCGTCCTCGCGGTCGACCAGTCGGGCTCGATGGCGGAGTCGGTGGTCTACTCGGCCGTGTTCGGTGCCGTCCTGGCCTCGATGCGTGCGCTGCGCACGTCGCTCGTCGTGTTCGACACCAGCGTCGTGGACCTCACCGACCGGATCTCGGACCCGGTCGACCTGCTGTTCGGCACCCAGCTCGGTGGGGGCACCGACATCAACCGGGCGGTCACCTACTGCCAGGGCCTGGTCACCCGACCGGCCGACACCCTGTTCGTCCTCATCAGCGACCTGTACGAGGGCGGTGCCCGCGAGGGCCTGCTGCGCCGCGTGGCGTCGATGCAGGCGTCGGGCGTGCAGGTCGTCGTGCTGCTCGCCCTCAGCGACTCCGGCGCGCCGGCGTACGACCGCGAGACGGCGGCCGACCTCGCCGCGCTGGGCGTGCCGGCGTTCGCGTGCACGCCGGACGCGTTCCCGGACCTGCTGGCCGTGGCGCTCGCGCGTGGCGACGTCGGTGCGTGGGTCGACCGTCACCGGGCGGTGGTGGCGGTCGCCACGTCCAGGTGACCGACGACCAGGTCAGGTCCCTGCCGGTGAGCAGGTGCGCCGGTGCCTCAGCGGCTCGCCGTCGCGTCCCACGCGAACGACGCGAGCCAGTGCGTCGCCACGAAGTCCTCGTTCTCCAGCGCGGCGAGCCCCACGGTGAGCAGGCGGTCCCCGGCGTCGCGCAGCGTCGGGTCGTCGAGCGCGTGCGCGAGCCGGAAGAGTGCCCCTGCGCGCGAGAGGTTGAGGCCGTCGAGGTGCACGGCGTGCCCGTCGGTCGGGTCGACGACGCGCGCGGGTGACACCAGGTCGTCCGGCCGGGGGAGGAACCCCGCGAACCAGGGCCGCAGCTCCTCGGCCGGCAGCACGCGCGCCATGAGGTCCGCCTCGGCCAGGCCGGGGGACAGGAAGTCGTGGCCGCTGCGCTCCCAGCGCGCGGGCCAGTCCCGGTCCGTTCCGAACAACCGGCGCGCGTGCGAGCGCAGGGCACCGGCCGACGCGGTACGGCCCAGGTCGTCGGCGGCCGTGAGCAGCAGCGCGAGCCCGAACGCGGTGTTGCTGTGGACGCCGTGCCGGACCGGGTGCTCCACGCGGGCGAGCCACGGGTCGGCGAGGTCCAGCACGGTGTCCGCGAGAGGCGCGGTCGCGTCCACCCAGCGCGCCGCGTCCTGGTCCCCGGCGTCGGCTGCGGCCCGGCACGAGGCCGCGAGACGCGCCGCCCAGGCCCACCCGTAGGGCCGCTCGAAGGCGGGGTGTGCCCGCAGGTACGCGACCTCGCCCGCGATCCGGCCGGCCGTGAGGTTCGCGTCGATGCGGGCACGCAGCGTCGCGTCCTCGTGGCCCGCGCGCAGCACCTCGACACCCAGCCAGTGCATGTGCACGCAGGAGTGCCAGTCGAAGGACGTGTGGAACGCCGGGTACAGGTCGGCGGGCGCGCGCACGTCGTCCGGGCCGGTCGCCAGGTGCACCAGGTGGTACGGCCACGGCGTCGCGAGGTTGGTCGCGACGATGCTCGCGTAGCGGGTGAGGGGCGGCCCAGGCGTGTCGGTCACCGTCCCAGCCTCCCGCACGCGCCGGCCGGCGTCGTCCCTCAGCCCACGAGCCTCGTGCGGTACGCCCACACCACGGCCTGCACGCGGTCGCGCAGGTCCAGCTTGGTGAGGATGCGCGACACGTACGTCTTCACGGTCTCGGGCCGCGCGTCCACCCGTCACGCCCTCACCCGCTCCCAGCGTGTGCAAGATCACACCCGGGCGTAGCGTGGCAGCGACGTCCTGGCGAAGCCGGGACAACTGAGGTAGCCAGGGGGGCACCATGGTCACGAACACGCGTCGAGCCGCACGTCACGAGGAGGAGCCCGACACCGTCGAGCTCAACCCGGTCTTCGCCCGGCCGGGCGAGGCGACGTCGTTGCCCAAGTTCCGCCTGCCGGACGACGAGGCGCTGCCGGCGACCGCATACCAGATCGTGCACGACGAGGCGATGCTGGACGGAAACGCTCGGCTCAACCTCGCGACGTTCGTCGGCACGTGGATGGACGAGTACGCGTCACGCCTCTACATCGAGGCCGCCGACAAGAACATGATCGACAAGGACGAGTACCCGCAGACGGCGGCCGTCGAGACGCGGTGCTGGACGATGCTCGCGGACCTGTGGAACGCGCCCGACCCCGAGCACACCATCGGCACGTCGACCATCGGCTCGTCGGAGGCCGCGATGCTCGGCGGCCTGGCGCTCAAGCGGCGCTGGCAGCATGCCCGCCGTGCCGCGGGCAAGGCCGCGGACCGGCCGAACCTCGTGCTGTCGAGCGCCGTGCAGGTGTGCTGGGAGAAGTTCTGCAACTACTTCGAGGTCGAGGCGCGCTACGTCCCGATCTCGCTGGAGCACAAGGTGCTCGACGGGTTCGAGCTCGAGAAGTACGTCGACGAGAACACGATCGGCGTCGTCGCGATCATGGGCGTCACGTACACGGGGATGTACGAGCCGGTGAAGCAGATCTCCGAGGCGCTCGACCGGATCCAGGAGGCCACCGGCAACGACGTGCCGATCCACGTCGACGGCGCGTCGGGCGCCATGATCGCGCCGTTCGTGCAGCCGGACCTCGAGTGGGACTTCCGTGTGGCGCGCGTCGCGTCGATCAACACGTCGGGTCACAAGTACGGGCTCGTCTACCCGGGGCTCGGGTGGGTCGTGTGGCGGGACCTGGAGTCCCTGCCGGAGGACCTCGTGTTCCGTGTGTCCTACCTGGGCGGTGACATGCCCACGTTCGCGCTCAACTTCTCACGGCCCGGTGCGCAGGTGCTGCTGCAGTACTACCTGTTCATCCGTCTCGGTCGCGCCGGTTACACCGCCGTGCAGAAGACGTCGCATGACGTGGCGCTGTACCTCTCGGGGGAGATCGCGAAGATGCCGGCGTTCGACCTGTGGAACGACGGTTCGGACATCCCGGTCTTCGCCTGGAGCCTGCGCGAGGGTTACACGAAGAACTGGAACCTGTACCACCTGTCGGACAGGCTGCGGACCAAGGGGTGGCTCGTTCCTGCCTACCCGATGCCCGACGACCTCACCGACCTGACGGTGCAGCGCATCGTCGTGCGCAACGGCTTCAGCCACGACCTGGCGTCGGCGTTCCTCGTCGACCTGCGCGAGGAGGTCGCCTACCTCGACGCCCTCACCGGCCCGATGCCCGTCGAGGGCAGCCGCTCCGGATTCCACCACTGACCACGCGGTCCGCACAGTCCAGCAGGTCCGGCAGGGGGAGAGCCATGTCCACGCAGAGCAGCACACCAGGGTCACGCAAGGCGGCGACCCACGTCCGGGCGGACGGCACGCACGCGCCGTCGGCCGACCACGTCAAGCCGCACCCGTACGGAACGCCGGAGGCACGCAACCCTCCGGGCCACTCCGGGCCCGCGATCGGGGCGCCGGCGGCGAGCGCGACCGTCGCCATGTCGGTCAGCCAGCTCGCGATGCTCACCGTCGTCGTGGTGGCGTCGTTGCGGTCGTTGCCCGCGATGTCGCTCTACGGGCTGGGTTCCGTGACCCTCTTCATCATCCCGGCGATCGTGTTCCTCCTGCCGACAGCGCTCGTCGCGGCCGAGCTCGCGACCGGGTGGAAGGGCGGGGTGTTCACCTGGGTGCGTGAGGCATTCGGGGACCGGTTGGGGTTCGTGGCGATCTGGCTGCAGTGGATCCAGAACGTCGTCTGGTACCCCACGCAGATCGCGTTCATCGCGGCGAGCCTGTCGTTCGTCGTCGGTGACCAGGGGCTCTCGAACAACGGGTTCTACACCGCGGTCGTCATCCTGGTCCTGTACTGGGGGTCGACGGCCATCACGCTCGCCGGTGGCAACCTGTTCGCCAAGGTCGGGTCGTGGAGCGGGATCCTCGGGACGCTGCTCCCGGCCGCCCTGCTCGTCATCTTCGGCGTGATCTGGCTCGCCACCGGGGAGCGGTCGGACACGCCGCTCGAGGCGTCGGCCGTCATCCCGCCCTGGACGGGCCTCGCCTCGATCGTGCTGATCGTCTCGAACGTCCTGGCGTACGCGGGCATGGAGGTCAACGCGGTGCACGCCAACGACCTGAAGAACCCCGGCAAGGGGTTCCCGCGGGCCATCGCGATCTCGACGGTGCTGATCCTGCTGGTGCTGATCCTGCCCACCATCGCGATCAGCCTCGCGGTGCCGAAGAGCGAGCTCGGTCTGACCAACGGGATCAACCTGGCGTTCCAGGCGTTCTTCGACCACTGGGGCATGGACTGGGGGACCGCGGCGATCTCGTTGCTCATCGCGCTGGGCGCCTTCGCCTCGGTGGTCACGTGGATCGCCGGCCCGTCGCGCGGTCTGCTCGCGGCCGCGCGCACCGGTCTGCTGCCGCCCGCTCTGCAGCGCCGCAACAAGGCGGGGGTCCAGGTCGGCATCCTCGCCGTGCAGGGTCTGATCGTGACGCTGCTCGCGCTGCTCTTCGTCCTGGTGCCGAACGGGAACACGGCGTTCATCGCGCTCGTCGACATGGCGGCCGCGCTGTACCTCGTGATGTACATCCTGATGTTCGCCGCGGCGATCCGGCTGCGGCGCACCAAGCCGGACGTCGTGCGGACGTACCGGACGCCGGCGATGAACTTCGTCGCGGGCGTCGGGCTGGTGGCGTGCGTCGCCGCCTTCGTGCTGGCGTTCGTCCGGCCGTCCGGCTTCACGGGCCTGTCGGAGACGGGGTACCCGCTCGTCGTGGCGGTGGTCGTCATCGTGCTCGGCGGGCCCCCGCTGCTCTTCTACGCGTTCCGACGTCCGACGTGGGACCGCCGTTCCGACGAGGAGAAGGCGAGCGCCGACGTCGTGCTCGTCAACCCGCCGCCCGCCTCACCCGCACCGACCACGAGGACCGCGGCGCCTGGGGCTCCTGGGGCTCCTGGGGAGACGGGATAGGTCCCAGGGCGCCCGGGGGCGGCGCGACGGGCAGGGTCGGCGGCGAGCAGGTACGCGCCGCCGGCCCTGCCCGATGGTGCTGTCTGCCGGCAGGCAGGACAGCGCCGACCTCCGGCCTGCCGCGATGTCGACGGTGAAACGCTTCGACGCCGCGCAGGGTCTTGATCGACGAGGGTGGTGCAGGCACTCTGACGCACATCCCGAGCGAGCGACAGCTGCTGGCTCACGGTCGGTTGTGAACGATCACACCCAGGCGGTCAGTGTTGCCCGCCGCGCACCGAGGAGCACCCATGCGTGAGACCCCCGTGAAGGTCCGGCACCGCGCACGCCGCTGGTCAGCGCTCGTGGCGGCCGGGGTCGTGGCCGCGTCGGCCGGCCTGGTGGCGACCGTCGGCGCACCTGCTGCGTCGGCCGCGAGCGTCGACCCGGGCACCGCGTACGTCCTGGTCAACCGCAACAGCGGCAAGGCGCTCGACGTCTACGACTTCGCGACCTCCGACGGTGCGCGCCTGACGCAGTGGACCCGCAGCACCAACGCCAACCAGCAGTGGCGGTTCGTCGACTCCGGGGACGGGTACTACCGCGTCCGGTCGCAGCACTCGGGCAAGGTGCTCGACGTCAGCGGCTGGTCCACGGCCGACGGGGGCAGGGTCGTGCAGTGGTCCGACACCAACGGCGCGAACCAGCAGTGGCGCCTGCAGGACGCCGCGGACGGCTACGTGTCGCTGATCAGCCGGCACTCCGGGAAGGCGCTGGAGGTGCAGAACGCGTCGCGGGACGACAACGCCGAGATCGTCCAGTACAACCCCTGGGGAGGAACCAACCAGCAGTGGCAGCTCGTGCCCGTAGGGAGCCCCGTGACGCCGACGCCGACCCCGACCACCACGACGCCGCCGGTCACCGGCTCGTTCACCAACCCGGTCGTCTGGCAGGACTTCGCCGACGGCGACATCATCCGCGTCGGGGACGCGTACTACTACTCCGCCTCGACCATGCACTACTCGCCGGGTGCGCCCATCCTGCGCTCGTACGACCTCGTGAACTGGGAGTACGCGGGCCACTCGGTGCCGCGCCTGGACTTCGACGACGCGAAGTACGACCTCACCGGCGGTCACCGGTACGTCAAGGGCATCTGGGCGTCGACGCTGAACTACCGGCCCAGCAACCGGACGTACTACTGGTACGGCTGCACGGAGTTCAACCGCACATACGTGTACACGGCGTCGGCGGTCGACGGCACGTGGACCAAGAAGGCGCGGATCAACAGCTGCTACTACGACGCCGGCCTGCTGATCGACGACGACGACACGATGTACATCGCCTACGGCAACGGCACGATCAGCGTCGCGCAGCTGAACGCCGACGGCACGCAGCAGGTGCGGGCGCAGCAGGTCTACCAGACGCCGAGCAGCATCGGGACGCTCGAGGGTGCGCGCTTCTACAAGAAGGACGGGTACTACTACATCTGGCTGACGCGCCCCGCCAACGGCCAGTACGTCCTGCGCTCCCGCTCGCCGTTCGGACCGTACGAGCAGCGTCAGGTGCTGCTCGACCTCCCCGGGCCGATCAGCGGCGGCGGCGTCCCGCACCAGGGCGGCATCGTGCAGACGCAGAACGGTGACTGGTGGTACATGGCGTTCACCGACGCGTACCCGGGCGGGCGGATGCCGACGCTGGCGCCCATCACCTGGAACGACGGCTGGCCGAGCGTGCAGACCGTCAACGGCCGGTGGGGGACGACCTACCCGCGGCCCGCGATCAGCACGACCCGCACCGTGCAGCCCATGACCGGCCGCGACACGTTCACCGGCACCCGCCTGGGTCCGCGCTGGGAGTGGAACCACAACCCCGACACCAGCCGCTTCTCGGTCGGCAACGGGCTGCGGCTGCAGACGGCGACCGTGACGAACGACCTGTACGCCGCCCGCAACACCCTCACCCACCGGATCCAGGGCCCGACGTCGACGGCGACGATCGAGCTCGACTACTCCGCGATGGCCAACGGCGACCGGGCCGGGCTCGCGATGCTGCGGCAGTCGTCGGCGTGGATCGGCGTGGTCAAGGGGGGCAACGGTGCCACGCGGGTCGTCATGACGGACGGTCTGGCGATGAACTCGTCCTGGAGCACGACGAGCACGGGCAGTGAGCGGGCGAGCGCCGACGTCAGCGGGGGCCGGATCTGGCTGCGGACGTCGGCGGACATCCGCCCCGGCTCGGGCCGCCAGGCGACCTTCTCCTACAGCACCGACGGCACGACGTTCCGGACCCTGGGTCCGGCGTTCACCTTGAACAACGAGTGGCAGTTCTTCATGGGCTACCGCTTCGGCATCTTCAACCACGCGACGACGTCCCTGGGCGGTGCCGTGACGGTCCGCAGCTTCGACCTCACGACGCCCTGACCTCCTGACGCACCACCGACGCGTCGCCGTCGGGTCCCCGACCGGGTCCCGACGGCGGCGGGCCCGGCCGCGCCCAGACGCCGCGCCGGTGCCCGGCCTCACCACCCGACCCGACGGGACGCTCCCGCGCGCCGTCACGCACCTCGAAGGAGAGCACACGTGACCACACACACCATCGCCCGGAGGGGCTGGGCCAGGAGAGCAGCGGCCCTGCTGGCCACCGCGGGCCTCGCCGCCACGACGGCGCTCGCACTGGCGGCACCCGCGCAGGCAGGCACGACGCTGGGCCAGTCCGCCGCCGAGCGCGGCCGCTACTTCGGTGCCGCGATCGCGGCGGGACGCATGAGCGACTCGACCTACCTCGGGATCGTCAACCGGGAGTTCAACTCGGTGACCGCCGAGAACGAGATGAAGTGGGATGCGACGGAGCCCAACCAGGGCCAGTTCACCTACTCCAACGGCGACCGGATCGTGAACCACGCGATCTCCCGCGGCATGAAGGTCCGCGGGCACGCGCTGCTGTGGCACGCGCAGCAGCCGGGATGGGCGCAGAACATGTCCGGCCAGTCGCTGCGCAACGCGGCCATCAACCACGTCACCAGGGTCGCGACGTACTACCGCGGCAAGATCCACAGCTGGGACGTCGTCAACGAGGCGTTCGCCGACGACGGCCGCGGCAGCCGGCGCGACTCCAACCTGCAACGCACCGGCACCGACTGGATCGAGGCCGCGTTCCGCGCTGCCCGCGCCGCGGACCCGGGCGCCAAGCTCTGCTACAACGACTACAACACCGACTCGATCAACGCGAAGTCGACCGGCGTCTACACCATGGTCCGGGACTTCAAGGCGCGCGGCGTGCCCATCGACTGCGTCGGGTTCCAGTCGCACTTCGGCACCACGATCCCGAGCGACTACCGGGCCAACCTGCAGCGCTTCGCCGACCTGGGCGTCGACGTGCAGATCACCGAGCTCGACATCGAGCAGGGCTCCAACCAGGCCAACGCCTACCGCCAGGTCGTCGAGGCGTGCCTCGCGGTGTCCCGGTGCACCGGCATCACGGTGTGGGGCGTCCGCGACACCGACTCGTGGCGCGGGGGTGCGAACCCGCTGCTGTTCGACGGCTCGGGCAACAAGAAGGCCGCCTACACGGCGACGCTCAACGCGCTGAACGCCGGCAACAACAACGGCGGGGGCGACAACGGCGGCTCGACGTCGATCGACACCAACGCCTGGTACGTGCTCGTCAACCGCAGCAGCGGCAAGGCGCTCGACGTGTACAACCTGTCGACCGCCGACGGCGCGGACATCGTCCAGTGGTCGCGCAACGACGGCAACCAGCAGCAGTGGCAGTTCGTCGCCTCCGGCAACGGCAACTACCGCGTGAAGTCGCGCCTGTCGGGCAAGGTGCTCGACGTCTACGCCCGGTCGACCGCCAACGGCGGGGAGGTCGTGCAGTGGCCCGATCTCAACGGGACGAACCAGCAGTGGTCCGTCGCGATCAGCAACGGCTACGCGACGCTGCGGAACGTCAACTCGGGCAAGGTGCTCGAGGTGCAGGGAGGGTCGGGAGCCGACGGGGCCAACGTCGTCCAGTACGACGGCTGGAACGGCAGCAACCAGCAGTGGCAGCTGGTGCGCGTCGGCTGACCGTCGTCGCCACCCGCGTGCCGACCGCCCCCGTGCCCTCGTGGTGCGGGGGCGGTCCCGCCCCCGGCCCCTGGTCCGGGGGTCGGCGAGACGGCTCGCGCGACCCCGCAGTGCTGCTCTACCGCCTGGCGCCGCGCGACTCGGTGACGGGATTCACCCGCTGAGACCGCGACGACCGCCACGCGCGCCAGGCGCCCGTGGACCACAGCGCCCAGAGCACGAGCAGCCCTTGGAACGGCAGCCGCGCCAGGCGCTTGGCGTCCGTGTCGAGCCCGAAGCCGTCGTTGCCCTCCACGTACTGGGCGACGTTGCCGGGGAAGACCGCGACGAAGAACGCCGCCGCGGCGGCGCCCACCCACGGGCGGTACCGCCGCGGTGCAGCGACCAGCGCCGCACCGAGGGTCAGTTCGACGACACCGGACCCGAGGACGACGAGGTCGGCGTCGACGGGCACCCAGGACGGGACCTGGGCCTGGAACTCCTCGCGCGCGAAGGTCAGGTGGCTGGTGCCCGCGAACGCGAGGAACCCGCCGAGCAGCACGCGTCCGATCGTGCGGGCGATCCCGTCACGTGGCCCACTGCTCCCGTTGCGGACAGAGCTCACGGCGTCCTCCTCGGCTGGGGCGTCCCCTCGAGGCTAGGGCCGAGCCGGGTCAGGCGCCCGGCGCCAGGAGGGACCACCCCGCCGACAGCACCCGCGGCGCAGCCCCGTCCGGCACGAGCAGGACGGTCTGGACCAGCCCGAGCATGCGCAGGTTCTGCCGCTCACCGGGCTGTCCGGTCACCGCCGCGACCGCCGGGTCGATGAGGTTCACGGTCCAGCCCGTCTCGATCGCGCGGTTGAAGGTGTAGCTGAGGGCCGAGGTGACGAGCACGCCACCCTCGACCGGCACGACCTGCACGGGGCCACCCGGTGCCGTCGGGTCCTCCGGTCCGTCGAAGTGCCTGACCTGCGCGTTGGTGATCCGCAGGCGCCCGTCGAGGTCGTCGCCCAGCATCTCCTCCCGGAACGTGCCCAGCTCGCCGAGCTCGACCGCCACTTCCGCGCCGGTCTCCAGGTGCGAGCGGACCAGCTCGACCGCGGCGAGGCCGGTGGCCAGCTGGTCGGGCGAGGCGGCGCTCGCGGGCCCCGGATCGGGCAGCTGGACCGCATCGGCCGGGACCTCGAGCGCGAAGCTGGAGCGCCACGGTGCCGCCGCACGTTCCCGTTCGAACACCCGCAGCTGGACGTCGGAGGCGGTGCCGTCGGTGGTCGGCTCGACGAGCGCCATGAACCACATGGGGTAGGACGTGAACTGGGGGACGGCCGCGTCGAGAGGGGAGTAGGTGACCGTGTACGGCGCGGAAGGCTGGTTGCGCGCCGCGTCGAGCTTGGTGCGGTACTCCATGAGCGCGCGAAGACCGTCCGTGTCGGGGTCGGCCCAGGCACCCGGGTCGAGCTGCGCCGCGACCTCGCTCGCCGCGCTCTCGCGCTCCCCGTACGACGCCAGGGCGGCGTCGAGCTCCTCCGCGTCGGCGGCGATCCTGACGGGCTCCGCGGGCGGCTCCACCGCGGACGGCAGCGGCACGCAGGCCGTCAGCGCGACGGTCAGCCCGGCTCCGAGGACGACGGCACGGCGTCGCACCGTGCGAGGCGCGGCGTCCGCCGGCTCAGGTTCTGGGGCGGTGAGGGTCTCGGGGTCGGTCCCGTCGGCCACGGGCTCGGGCGTCGGCGCGGTGCGGCGACGACCCCGCCGCCGCAGGAGCACCGCGGCTGTGACGAGCAGAGCGCCTGCCCCCGCGACACCGAGGGCGAGGACGAAGAGGCCCGGGACCACGGCGCCGAACGCCAGGGTGGTCGGCGCGGACCCTCCGAGGGGCACGACGACGAACGTCACGGGCTCGTCGGTGAGCGTGACGTCGAGCGACTGCGCTCCGTCACCCGACGCTGACCCGGACCAGAAGGTGGCCGTGGTCGGGTCGACCTCGGGCGCGTCCAGCTCGCCGTCGATCACGTCCGTCGTGAGGGTGCCGGACCGGTCCACCCCCGTGACCCACGAGGCGCCCACGCCCGTGACGTAGTCGCGCGCGTCGACGGGGTGCGCGGCGCCGAGGAACACCGGACCGCCCTGCGACGTGGCGGTGACGTGCAGGGTCAGGTCACGCACGGGGAAGAGGTCGAACGAAGTGATGGCGACGCCCGAGGCCGCGGGGACCCGGCCGGCGGGCAGGGTCGCGGTGTCGTCCGGGCCGACGAGTGCGGCGATCGCCCCTCCGAGGAGCAGGAGCAGGCATCCGACGGTCGACGCGACGACGGCGAGGAGAGTGCGCACGAGGCTCCCTGAGGATGAAAGACGGACAAACCGGACGCGACGCTAACAGTTCCGGCCGCCGGGCGGTGGCGTGCGTCCGTCCCCTGTGGACAGCGGCCCTGGCTCGCTCAGCGCGCCAGGAACCCGCCGTCCACGGCGATGACGTTGCCGGTGACGTACCTCGCCTCGTCGGAGAACAGCCACGCGACCGCGTCCGCCACCTCGCCCGTGGTGCCCGCGCGGCCCATGGGCAGCAGCGTGCTCCACGCGTCCGCGCCGGGCGGCACCATGCCGGGGCCCGTGAACGTCCCGGTGTCCACCGGGCCGGACGCGACGCCGTTGACGCGGATGCCCTGGTCGGCCAGCTCGACCGCGGCGCAGCGGGTGAGTGCCAGGGCCGCCGCCTTGGACGCGGCGTACGGCGCCACACCATGGAACACCGTGCGCACGGAGTGCACGGACAGGTTGTTGACGATCGAGCCGCCGCCTGTGGCCGTCATGTGGCGCACCTCCGCGCGCATGCACAGCCACAGCGCGCGTGTTCACGGCGAACGCCCGGTCGAAGTCCTCGACGTCGGCGTCCGCGACGGTCCCGGGTCCGGCGACCCCGGCGTTGTTGAACGCGTGGTCGAGGCGTCCCCACACGGCGGCTGCGGCATCGAGGGCCGACGCGAGGGCGTCGTCGTCGCACAGGTCGGCCGTGACGAGCGCCGCCTCGCCGCCGGACGCCCGGATGCGTCCGACGACGCCCGCGCCCCGCTCCTCGTCGCGGCCGAGGACGACGACGCGCAGACCGCGCCACGCGAGCTCGAGGGCCGTCGCTGCACCGATGCCGGACGTCGCGCCGGTGACGAGGGCGACCCGCCGCGCGGGGCCGGCCTCGGCAAGTTCCGACCGCGTCGGTGCGGGCGCTGTGGTGCGGTCCATCGGTGGTTCCCCCTGGTGCCGTCGACGAGCGGGGCGTCCGCACCCCTCGCCGACGGCGGGCGTGCGGGAGCGCTCCCAAGCCGTGGCGACACTAGAGCGTGGCGCTGGTCGTCCACAAGCCGATACGGGCGGTGATGAGACGTTTGTCCAGTTCTCAACTACCGGGCCTGTCGCGCGCGGTGCGTACCCTGGGTCCGTGCGCTGCGGGTACTTCGACGCGGGCGTGTGCCGCTCGTGCACGCTCCTGCCGCAGCCGTACCCCGAGCAGGTCGACGCGCAGCAGCGTCACGTCCGCACCGTGCTGGGCGACCCGGCCTCCGTCGCGTGGCTTCCCACCGTCACCAGTGCCGAGGCGGGCTTCCGCAACAAGGCGAAGATGGTCGTCGCGGGCACCGTCGAGGCGCCCACGCTCGGCATCCTCGACGCTCACGGGCACGGCGTCGACCTGCAGGGCTGCCCGCTCTACCCGCCGTCCCTGAGCGCGGCCTTCACGCCGCTGGCGGAGTTCGTCACGCGCGCCGGCCTCACCCCGTACGACGTGCCGACGCGGACCGGCGAGCTGAAGCACCTGCTCGTCACGGCATCGCCCGACGGCGAGCTGATGATCCGGTTCGTCCTGCGCAGCACCGAGGCGCTGGCGCGGACCCGCAAGCACCTGCCGTCGCTCCGGGCGGCGCTGCCGCACCTCGTCGTCGCGTCGGTCAACGTGCAGCCCGCGCACGCGGCCGTGCTCGAGGGGGACCGCGAGATCCTGCTCACCGAGCGCGAGACGCTGCGCATGCGCGTCAACGGGCTCGACCTGCACCTGCGCCCGCGCAGCTTCTTCCAGACCAACACCGAGGTCGCCGCCGCGCTCTACCGGCAGGCCGTCGCGTGGGCCGACGAGGCGCAGGTGACCTCCGCCTGGGACCTCTACTGCGGGGTGGGCGGCTTCGCGCTGCACCTCGCGCGGCCGGGGCGCGAGGTCGTCGGCGTCGAGACCAGCGGCGAGGCGGTCGCGAGCGCGCAGACGACCGCGCGCGACGCCGGTCTGCCCGGCACGCGGTTCCTCGCAGGCGATGCGACGTCGTTCGCGCTCACGGCGGGTGACGCCCCGGACCTCGTCGTCGTGAACCCACCGCGGCGAGGGCTGGGCGAGCCCCTGAGCAGGTGGCTGGAGACCAGTGGCGTCCCGCGCGTCCTGTACTCGTCGTGCCACGCGGGCTCGCTCGCACGGGACCTCGCGCACATGCCGTCGCTGCGCCCGGTGCGGGCGCAGGTCCTGGACATGTTCCCGCACACGCTGCACCACGAGGTCCTCACCCTCCTCGAACGCACCTGACCTCGCTCACTGAGCGCGGCACCCGGCCGATTCGCCCAGCGCGGCACTCCGCCGCCGAGCGCGGTACTCGTTGGTGCCGCGCTGGGCGGGGGAGTACAGCGCTCGGCGCGTGGGCGGCCGGGTCAGGCGAGGGCTTCGGCGAGGAGGCGGAGGGTCTGCTCGCGCGCGGGGGCGCGGTCCGCGGGCGTGCCGCGGGTGGCGCCCGCGACGGGCTGGACCATGATCTCGTCGGTGCCGAGGCGTCGGGCCAGGTCGCGCACCTGCTCGGCCGCCTGCGCCGGGTCGCCGACGATCCACGACGACGTCATCGCCTCGAGCGGGGCGTCGGCGGCCGAGGGCAGGGGAGCGGCCTCGGCATCCTCGACGAGCTCCTGCGGCTCGAGCGTCATCCCCGAGCGCAGCCGCCACATCGAGCGCACCTGAGGCAGCGCCAGGCGGCGCGCCTCCTGCGCGGTGGCCGCGACGGCGACGTTGGCCACGGCGATCGTCCGCGGCTCCGCGAGGGTCTCGGACGGGACGAACGTGTCGCGGTACAGCGCGACGGCCTCGTGGGTCCCCTGCCCCGCGAAGTGGTGGGCGAAGACGTACGGCAGCCCCAGGCGCCCGGCGAGCTGCGCGGAGTACGACGACGACCCGAGCAGCCACAGCTGGGGCGCGGACACCGCGCGGGGCGTCGCGCGCAGCGGGTACGCGGACGACCCGACGCGCACCTGCACGCCGTCGGGCTGCACGAGCGCGGCCAGCGTGGCGACGTCGGCGTCGAACGTGTCGACGCCGTCACCGGTCGACCCGCGCCGCAGCAGGTGGCTGGTCACCGGGTCGGACCCGGGCGCGCGGCCGATGCCGACGTCCACCCGGCCGGGGTACGCCGCCTCCAGGAGCGCTACCTGCTCGGCGACGACCAGCGGTGAGTGGTTCGGCAGCATCACCCCGCCGGAGCCCACACGCACCCGCGTCGTCGCCGCCGCGACGAGCGACATGAGCAGCGGTGCGTTCGTGGCGGCGACGGCCGGCATGTTGTGGTGCTCGGCCAGCCAGTAGCGGCGGGCGCCGACCTCGTCGGCGACGCGTGCGAGCGCGAGCGTCGCGCTGATCGCGTCGGCGGTGGTCTGGTCGGAGCGGACGGGCACGAGGTCGAGCACGGAGATCGCGGTCACCCTCGCCCCAACCTCCCTGTCACGTGCGCCATTCCGTGTGGCGGCGGCCCACGAGCGGCCTAGGGTCCATCCTGTGAGCGATACCGCGCCCCGGTTCCCGGCTCCCGGTGGACCCGTCGGGCCGCTGTGGGTCGTGACGCGCGGCTCCGGGCCGCCGCTGGTGATGCTGCACGGCAACGGCGAGGACCACCACGTCTTCGACAAGATGGTGCCCGCGCTGGGCGTCGGGCGCATGCTCGTCGGCATCGACTCGCGCGCCCACGGACGCAGCGCGCGCGGTGAGGGTCCGCTGCGCATCGCCACCATGGCCGACGACGTCGCCCACGTCCTCGAGCTGCTCGGCCTGCCGGCCGCGGACCTGCTCGGCTTCTCCGACGGCGGCAACATCGGCCTGGAGCTCGCGATCCGCCATCCCGATCGGGTCCGACGCCTGGTCGCCGTCGGGGCCAACCTCTTCCCCGAGGGCATGACGGCGCGGTCGCTCGCCGGGTTGCGGGCGACGCACCGCGTCGTGGCTGCGCTCGCGGGCGCGGTGCCGCCGCTGCGGGTCGTCGCCGAGCGGTTCGCGCTCATGGTCCACGACCCCAGCATCGAGCCGGAGGACCTGTCCCACGTGCGCGCGCCGACGCTGGTGGTGACGGGCGAGCGCGACCTCGTCCGGCCCGAGCACACGCGCCTGATCGTCGAGTCGATACCCGGCGCGCGCGCAGCCGTCGTGGCCCGCGCGGGGCACATGCTCCCGACCCAGGCGCCGCAGCGCCTCAGCGCCCTGGTGGCCGACTTCCTCGCCGAACCGCTCCCCGGTGGGCCGGCCGGCGGAACGCCGGAGGACGACCCGACGAAATCGTGAATTTCGGACACAGGGAACTCCCAGGAGCGCTACTGTGCGCGCCATGTCCACACTCTTCGCGGTCCCGATCAGCGACGCCGAGGCCGTCGCTGCTGCCGGCGGCGCCGCCGTCCTGTTCCTCGTCCTCGGCCTCATCGGCTACGTCATCGCGTCGCTCGGCCTCATGGGCGTCTTCACGAAGGCCGGCAAGCCCGCCTGGGCGGCCTTCGTGCCGATCTACAACCTCATCGTGCTGCTCGAGGTCGTCGGTCGTCCCGTGTGGTGGCTCGTGCTGTTCCTGATCCCGGGCGTCAACATCGTCGCCATGATCATCGTCATGAACGACCTGTCGAAGTCGTTCGGGCACGAGGCCGGCTTCACCGTCGGTCTCGTCCTGCTGACGGTCGTGTTCCTGTGGATCCTGTGGCTGGGCTCGAGCACCTACCGCGGCCCGGCCGCGCTCGCGACCACCGCGCCCAGCACCGCGTACGCAGCCTGACCCTCCCCGTCCACCACCCGGCCCGGTCGCCCTCGTGGCGGCCGGGCCGGCTCGTGTCCGCAGGTCGTCAGCCGGCGCTGACCAGGCCGCCGCCCACCCACGCGCGGATGGCCGCCTCGTCACCGTTCGTCAGCTCCATGCGGGCGCCGCGGCACAGGCCGATGACGTTGTCGGCCCAGCCGCGCGCGACGAGCTCCGGGGTCGGCTTCGCGTCGAGCGACAGGCCCGTGTACAGCACACCGGAGATCACGAAGTTGACGGTCGAGCGGCCGACCTTCGCCCCCGACTGCTGGCACGCCTCGTGCACGCGACGTGACGTCGCCACACGGTCGAACGGGTGCGCCGCGACGTCCGCGGCCAGCGTCTTGAGCACCACGCGGTACTGCGCCTGGCTCAGGCCGGGCGTGTCGGTCACCGCGATGACCTGGCGCTGCAGCTCGTTCGGCGCCGTGTCGGCCACCGCGCCCGGCAGGTCCGCCTCACCGAAACGCTGGGGGTCCCACACGTGACCCGGCGGGCGCGTCGAGACGTCGAGGTCGGGAAGCGCCTTCGCGAGCCACGCCGTGAACCCGCCCGTGCCCGCCCACTGGGACGACGCGAGGGTCGGGTCGGCGGTCTGCGCGACCTGCGCCGCCGCTCCCAGCGGCAGCGGTGCGTCGGCGGTCCGGACCGCACGGCGCACAGCGCGACGGGCGCGCGCCTCGGCCTCGTCGACGACCCGCTCGGTGACGCGCGCCCGCGTCGTGCGCGGGGCGGCCGGCGGTGCCTCCTCGGCGACGGGCTCCGGCGCGACGGGGGCCGCGGCGGTCGCGGCCCGGGTGGCTCGGCGCGACCGCCCCGTGCGCGTCGCCGGGGGAGCAGCCTCCGGTGCGGCGGCTCCGGGCTCCGCGACGACGGGCTCGGGCTCCGGCTGGACGGGCTCCGGGGTGGGCTCCGCCACGAACGTCGAGGCGGTCTGCGTCACGAGGTCCGCGAGTGCGTCCGCCCCGATCACGGTGTCGGCGACCGACCGGTACGCGGACGCGGCGGGGGACGCCGTGATGATGGTCACGCGACGGTCGTCCGCGCGGCACCGCTGCGCCAGCGGCGTGAAGTCCGCGTCGGCGGAGACGATGACGAACTCGTCGTAGCGCGTGGTCGCCGCGAGCGCGTCGACCGCATCGAGCACCAGGTTGATGTCGGCGCTGGACTTGCCCTGCTGCGTGAGGGACGGGCAGTCGACGACCGTGAACCCCGCGCGGGTGAAGTTGGGGCGGAAGCGCGAGTACACCGACGGGTTCAGGTAGCACGCGCGCACCAGGAACCGGCGCGTCAGGTCGCCGTCGACGTCGGACCCCTGGCCGAGCTCGGACAGCCAGTGCGCGGGGTCGGTCGCGAACGCCTCGGCCGCCTGCGGGTCGAGGCGCGCCAGGCCGATGTAGACGTTGTCGAAGTCGACGAACAGCGCGGAACGCAGCCGGCGGGTGTGTTCGGGGGTGATGGTCACACCCCCATCCTGCCGTGCCCGGCCGTCGCTGCGTCGGTAGCGTGCCTACGAGGGGCCGCGGGACGAGCCCCGCGGACGTGGCCGAGGGGAGAAGACCGGGTGCGCAACCAGGACGCGGTGCGACGAACCCGGTGCGGCGGGAGCAGGAGGTGACGACTCTCACGTCCCCGCTCTCCGTCGGTGCGCAGCTCGTCGGTCTCCAGGTGGACCCGCAGGACGCCGAGGAGGTCCAGGAGGTCCCCGACGCCGCGACGACGCCGCCCCCGGCGCCGGACACGACGACCGCTCCGGCCCCGGTACCGGTCGAGCCGACCCGCGACGCCACGACGAACGCGCCCGAGCCGCCGCCGGTCGACGTCACGCCCGCACCGCCCCCGCCGGTCTCACCCGCACCGACGCTCGAGGCCACGCCCGACGTCGTGACGACCGTCCCCACGCCGACGCCGCAGGCGACGGCCACGTCCGGTGCGGTCGTGCCGACCTGGCCCTCCCGCCCGGCGGTCACGGAGTCGTCGTTGCCCTGGGGCATGGTCCTGGCCGCCGCGCTCGTGCTCGTGCTCGCCGCTGTCGGGATCGCCTGGGGCCTGCGGCGGGCGAGCCGCACCGCGGTGGCGAGCCGCACCGCGGTGCCGACGGGGACGGGGACGGCGACGAGGGCGCCGACGGGCGCGGCGGACGGCGACGACGCCCCCACGCTCGAGCTGCCGCCGCTGGGAGCAGCCGACGCGACGCTCGTGCTGCCGCCCGGGGCCACGGGCGAGGACGGCCAGGTGGTCGACGAGGAGGTGGTCGGGGGGCAGCACGACCGCGAGCCGGACGACGGCGAGGACGTCGACGCGCTCAGCGCCCGCGCCGACGTCACGGTGCTGTTCCTGGTGCGCCTCGGCGAGGCGATGATCGACACGGGCTCGCCGATCGTCCAGGTCGACTCGACCCTGGAGCGCGTCGCGGCGGTCAACGGCCTGCCCGACGCCGCCGTGGTGACCTTCCCGACGGCACTGATGGTCTCCGTGCCGCAGCACGACACCGTGAAGACGGCCGTGAGCGCGGCGGGGAGCCGGGTGCTGCGCCTGGACCAGGTCGCCGACGTCCTCGAGCTCGCCGACGCGGCCTCGCGAGGAGACGTGCGTCCGCGCGAGGGCCTGGAGGCGTTGTCCACGATCGTGCTGTCGGAGCCCAGGTCGTCGGCCGCGCGGCGGGCCCTCGGCTACGTGGCCGTGGCGGCCGGCCTCTCGCTCGTCCTGGGCGGCGGGTGGCTCGACGTCCTCATCGCCGCCGTGCTCGGTGGCGTGGTGGCCGCGGTCACGATGGCCACACGGCGCGTCCCCGCGGTGTACGAGGGCCTGATCGTGGCGCTGTGCGCGTTCGTCGTCGCCGTGCCGGTCCTGCTGCTGGTCCGCACGGGGTGGCCGGTGGGCCTGCTGGCACCGCTGGTCGCGCCCCTCGTGACGTTCCTGCCGGGGGCGCTGCTGACCACGGGTGTCATCGACCTGGCGACGCGTCAGATGATCGCGGGGTCGTCACGGCTGGCGGCGGGCGTCATGCAGCTCGTGCTGCTGGCACTGGGCATCACGACGGCCGCCGGGCTCGTCGGGGTGCCCGCCGCCGAGGTCGGGAGCGAGACCACCGGTCAGCCGCTGGGATGGGTCGGGCCGTGGGTCGGTGTGCTGGTGTACGCGGGCGGCGTGGTGCTGAACAACGCCGCGCACCGCGGGTCGCTGCCGTGGATCACGCTCGTGCTGCTGGTCGCGTACGCGGGCCAGGTCGTCGGTGGCGTCCTGTTCGGTGCCGTGGTGTCGTCGTTCGTCGGGGCGCTGGCGATGACGCCCGTGGCGATGCTCGCCGCGGCACAGCGCGGTGCGCCGCCGTTCCTCGTGACCTTCCTGCCCGGGTTCTGGGTGCTGGTGCCCGGTGCCCTCGGCCTGGTCGGGGTGACGTCCGCGCTGGGGCGCTCGACGGACCAGGCGATCACGACGATCATCACCACGGGCATCTCGATGGTCGCGATCAGCCTGGGGGTGCTGGCCGGTCTCGCGCTCGGCGGCCGCGTGCAGCGCCGGTTCGCCCCCGACGCGCCGCGGATCGTGTGAGCGGACCACCGCGGCGGGTGGTCAGGACGAGACGTCGGCCGTCGTGAACCTCGCCCACGCCAGGGCGCCGAACACCACGACCCAGCCGGCCTGCACGGCCAGCCCCTGCGCCAGGACGTCCGCGGACGGCACGACGCGCAGCATCTCCGCGAAGTCGAACCAGTGGTGCGTGAGGAGCACCGGGTGGATGACCGCGACCTGCGGCAGCTGGTCCAGCACGCTCGACACGACCGCCACGACGACCGTGGCCGCCATCGCGCCGACCGGCACCTCGGTGAGCGTCGAGAAGAAGAGCCCGACGGCGACCAGCCCCGTCATCGACAGGCCGACGTACGCGACGACGCCCGCGACGCGCAGCACGCCGTCGGCGAGCGGCACGGTCGTCCCCGACAGCAGGGTCAGGTCGGCGACGCCGAACAGCACGGCGCCCGTCACCAGCCCGACGACCGCGATCCCGAGCACGGCCGCAGCCGCGAAGGTCAGGGCGCCCAGTGCCTTGACGGCCAGCAGCCGGCCGCGGCCGACGGGCACGACCAGCAGGTAGCGCAGCGTGCCCGTGGACGCCTCGCCGGCGATCGCGTCCCCCGACGCGATCCCGATGGTCAGCGGCAGCAGGAACGGCGTGCACAGGAAGAGTGACGCGACGACCAGGAACAGGCCGTTGCCCGTGACGCGGGCGACGAACGGCGGCCCCTGTCCTGCCAGGCCCGCGTCCTGCGCGAGGTAGAGGACGGTACCGAGCAGCAGCGGCACCAGGGCCAGGCCGACGAGCAGCACGATGTTGCGCCGTCGTCCCAGGACGAGCGCGAGCTCGGACCGCACGAGACGGGCGGTGGCGCCGCGGTGACGGACGGGGGCGTCGGTGGGGACCTCGGCCGCCTGTCCGGTGTCAACGAGCGACATCGAATCCCTCCCCGGTGAGCTCGACGAAGACCTGCTCGAGCGACGGGCGCCGCACGTCGAACGTGAGGATCCCGACGCCTGCGCGCACGAGCGCACCAGCGATGTCCTGCGGGGCGGGCAGCGTGCTCGGGGAGGCGCCCGGATCCTCGTCGGCGAGCGCGGCGGAGACCGTCACGCCCCCGTCGGCGGCCGCGGGGTCGACGGTCGCGTCCGCGAGCCCCAGGCGTCGCAGCTCTGCGAGGGCGGCGGCGGCGTCCGGCTGGGGCGTGCGCACGACGACGCGGGACCCGCGCCGGGCCGTGAGGTGGTCACGGGTGCCCTGCAGCAGCAGCCGTCCGCCGCCCATGATCCCGATGTGCGTGCAGACCTGCTCGATCTCGGCGAGCAGGTGCGAGGACACGAGCACCGTGGTGCCGGCGTCGGCGAGCTCGCGCACGAGGTGCCGGACCTCGCGGGTGCCCTGCGGGTCCAGGCCGTTGGTCGGCTCGTCGAGCACCAGCAGGTCCCGTGGTCGCAGGAGCGCGGCCGCGAGACCGAGTCGCTGCTTCATGCCCAGCGAGTACTGCCGGTAGCGCTTGTCCGCCGCGGCACCGAGGCCCACGCGCTCGAGCGCGGCGTCGGCCCGCGCGCGGGCGGTGCGCGGGTCGGTCGACGCGTCGACCGCGTCGAGGCGTGCGAGGTTCGCCCGCCCTGAGAGGTACGGCTGGAACGCCGGGCCCTCGACCAGGGCACCCACGCGTGGCAGGACCCGCGCCGCGGCCTGCGGCATGGGTGCTCCCAGGAGGTGCACCTGCCCGGCGGTCGGCGCCACCAGCCCCAGCAGCATGCGGATCGTGGTGGTCTTGCCCGACCCGTTGGGCCCGAGGAACCCGTAGACGGCGCCCCGTGGCACGACCAGGTCGATGCCGTCGACCGCGACCTGGCCCGTGCGGAACCGCTTGGTCAGGCTGTGCGTGCGGACCGCGTCGTCGCTCACGGCACCAGCCTGCGCCACGGCGGGCGCCGGTGCGGGGACGGCCACCGTGGTGGCCGCCCCCCGAACCGTGGTCACGCCCCGGCCGCCGCGCGCAGCGCGTCCACCGGGACGGCGCCGACGAGCACCCGGCCGTCGTCGAGCACCAGGACCGACAGGAGCGTCGAGGACAGCGCGCGTCCGCCCTCGACGGGCGTGGTCAGCTGGTCGTAGAGGGCCACCGTGTCGAGATCCACGGCCGGCCCGTCACCCTCGGGTGCAAACTCCTCGTACAGCTCCTGCGCACCGGCCGAGCCGAGCTGCTTGTCGACCTGGGGCAGCCCGGAGACGGCGCCCGGGTCACCGGCCACGAGCGCCGCGACGTCGACGTCCGTCAGCTCGACGATCGTGTCCCACCCGGAGCCGGTGACCTTCGTGCCCTCCGGCAGCGGCGCGTCGGCCGGGTCCGCCGGAAGGGACGTCGGCAGGTCGTCCGGTGCCAGCCCCGCGAGCGCCGCGTCGTCGGGCAGCGGCAGGACGACCTCCCGGACGCTGGCCCCCGGGGGGGCGGAGAAGGTGAGGACCGCGTCGTCGGGTGCCGCGAAGGTCACGTCGGTGAAGCCGAGCTCCAGCGCCGGTGTCGCGGCGTCGTCGCTGCCCCACACCTGCACGCGCAGCGGGGACCACGTCCGGGCGTCGACGGCCACGACGATGCGCCCGACCAGCGTGGTGCTGCTCCGGGGGGTCACGACCACCTGGTACGCGTCACGGCCCGCGACGGTGGTCGCCGCGTCCACGCTCACGGTCGCGTCGCGCTGGGCGCGCTCGAGGGCGTCGCGTCCGAGCTCGTCGGGGGTCGGCAGGTCGGCAGGCGGCTGGGCCGTGGCCCTCATCTGCTCGGCGCGCGCGGCGTCGGCCGGCGAGAGCGCGTAGTGCACGACCTCGTCGTCCGACGACGAGTACGTCCACGCCTGCGTGCCGTCCGCCACGACCGAGTACTCCGAGGCGGTCCCCAGCAGCGAGACGCGCGAGCGCTGCCCACCGTCGGACCACACCCGCAGCGTGGTCGAGCCGCCGAGCAGGCTGACCGGGTCAGCACCCGCGACCTGGGTCATCGACAGGTCGGGCAGCCCCAGGCGCGCCGTGTGCACGACCGTCCCCGACAGCGCCTGCGGCTCGGACTCCAGCACCCGGGTCAGCAGCTCCTCGGGCGTGAGCTCCTCCAGGGTGGCCGTGCCCGCCGACGCGAGCAACGGAGGAGCCGCGAACGCCGCGGCGACTGCCACCACGGCGGCGGCGGGGACGGCCCAGGCGGCGCGGATCCGCGACCTGGCGGGGGAGACGGGGGTGGTGTCCATGGCTCCACCGTGCACCCCGCGGCCTGAGCGGACCCTGAGAGCGCGGGCGACCGCGGGCCGCGTGCCGTGGCGCGACGGGTGGGATGCTGCCGGGGTGCGCGTGCTCGTGGTCGACGACGAGGTCGGGCTCGTGCGCGCCCTGCGCCGCGGGCTGACGGCCGAGGGGTTCGCGGTCGACGCCGCGCACGACGGCGACACGGGCCTGGCCATGGCGGTCGACGGCGAGTACGACGTGCTGGTCGTCGACGTGATGCTGCCGCGGCGCAACGGGTACGACGTCGTCACCGCGCTGCGGGCGCGGGACGTGTGGACGCCCGTGCTCATGCTGTCCGCGAAGGACGGCGAGCACGACGTCGCGGACGGGCTCGACGTCGGCGCCGACGACTACCTCACCAAGCCGTTCTCGTTCGTCGTGCTCGTCGCCCGGCTGCGGGCGCTCGTGCGCCGCCCCGTCGCCCCGCGCCCCGCCGTCCTGCAGGTCGGCGACCTGACGCTCGACCCGTCGTCCCGCGCGGTCACGCGTGCCGGCCGGCCGGTCGACCTGACGGTGCGGGAGACCGCGCTCCTGGAGTACCTGCTGCGTCACGCCGGGCGGGTCGTCGGCAAGATCGAGCTGCTGGACCACGTCTTCGACACCGGTGGTGAGGACCCCAACGTCGTCGAGGTGTACGTCGGCTACCTGCGCCGCAAGCTGGGGCGCGACGCCGTCACCACGGTGCGCGGCGCGGGGTACCGGGTGGGCGACGCGTGAGTGGGCCGCACCACGCCGTGCCACGGCCGGCGCGCGGCCTGTCGCTGCGCGCGCGCCTCACGCTCGTCGCGACCCTCGCGGTCGCGGTCGTGCTCGTCGCCGGCGCGCTGGCGCTGTCCGCCGCGCTGGGCACCGCACGGACCGCCGCCCTCGACGACGTCGTCCGCGACCGCTCGGCGACGCTCGCGGCGCTGGTCGCCGACGACCGGGTCCCCGACGCCCTGCCCGTGGTCCAGCCCGGCGAGGTGGCGCAGCTGCTCGACGCGGACGGGGGAGTGCTGGCGACGTCGGCGACCGCGACCCGCACGCTGCCGGTGGTGGACGCCACGACGCTCGCGGACTGGCGCGCACGTGCCGGGGACGAGCCGCTGGTGCTGGGCACCGACGCGAGCGCCTACGACGACGTCGCGCGGGCTGCGGTCCGCGCCGTCACCTACCGCGACGCGCCCGCGACGCTCGTGACGACCGTCCCCGCCACCGACGTGCAGGCCGTGCTGCGTGCGCTGCGGATCGCGCTGCTGCTCGTCGTCCCGGTGCTCACCGCCGGGTTCGGCATCGTGCTCTGGACCGTCCTGGGCCGGGCGCTCGCACCCGTCGAGCAGCTGCGTGCGGCCGCCGCCGAGGTCGCGCGCGCAGGCGGCCCGGGGTCGTTGCCGGTGCCGGTGGCCGACGACGAGCTGGGCGCGCTCGCGCGCACGCTCAACGCGATGCTCGACCGGCTGGAGGTCGCCGCCGCGCGCCAGCGCACCTTCGTCGCGGACGCCGCGCACGAGCTGCGCTCGCCCGTCGCCGCCACCCGGGCCGCGGTCGAGGTCGCCGCGGCCCACCCTGACGCCTACCCCGTCGCGGACCTCGTCGCCGACCTCGCACCGCAGGTCGCCCGCATGCAGACGCTCGTCGACGACCTGCTGGTGCTCGCGCGCGTGGGCTCCTGGGACGTGGCTGCGGGTCCGGTGGACCTCGCGGCGGTCGTCGCGGACGCCGTGGCTGCCGTCGCGCCCGACGCCACGGCGCGCGGGGTGCGTGTCGCCGTCAGCGGCGAGGCGACGGGCACCGGAACCCCCGAGGCGGTCGGCCGCGTCGTGCGCAACCTGGTCGCGAACGCCGTGCGGCACGCGCGCTCGACCGTCGAGGTCCGGGTGGAGGCCGGGGGCGGCGAGGGTGCGGCGCGTGCGCGGGTGGTCGTCGACGACGACGGGCGTGGCGTGGCCACCGCCGACCGCGAGCGCGTGTTCGAGCGGTTCGTGCGGTTGGACGAGGCACGCGAGCGCGACACGGGCGGGGCCGGGCTCGGACTGGCGATCGCCCGTGAGGTCGCGCGCGAGCTCGGCGGTGACGTGCACCTCGACGCCGCGCCGGCGGGCGGTGCGCGAGCCGTGCTGGAGCTCCCGGCGGCCTGACCGCGTGCGGCGGCCGCGGGGCGCACCCGAGGGTGCACCCCGCGCGGGCCGGCGCGTCACGTGCGACGATCCGGTGGCGCGCCCACCGGGGTCGCGCGCGACGGGGAGGGTCATGCCGCTGCCGGTCCGAGGTCCACGCACGCCCGAGGGGACGACGGTTCACGACCACCGGATCGACGGCTTCACGCTGCGCGCCTGGACGGTCGCCGATCGCTCGCCCGACCCGCGCGCCGAGAACGGCCGGGAGGTCGTGCTCGTGCACGGCCTCGGGGCGTCGTCCGCCTGCTTCGAGCACCTCGCGCAGCACCTCGCGCACACCGGCACGGTCCACATGCTCGACCTGCCGGGCTTCGCGCGGGTGCCTCGCCCCGCCGAGCGCCTCGAGGTCGAGGACCTGGCGCACCTCGTCGCGCAGTGGACCGAGCGGGTCGGACTGCTGCGGCCAACCCTGCTGGGTCACTCCATGGGTGCGCAGGTCGTGACCGAGGTCGTCGCGTCCGCGCCCGGGACGTTCTCGGGCCTGGTGCTCGTCGGCCCGACGACCGACGCGGGTGGGCGCTCGGCGCCGCGTCAGATGCTGCGGCTCGCGCGCAGCTCGGTCCACGACTCCCTGGAGCTGCAGAGGGTGCTGCTGCGCTCCTACGCCGAGTGCGGGCCGCGCTGGTACGTCAGGGAGATGGGTGCCATGCTGCGCCACCGCATCGAGGAGCGGCTGCCGGAGGTCGACGTGCCAGTGCTGCTCGTGCGCGGCGAGAAGGACCACGTCGCGCCTGCCGACTGGGCGGAGCTGCTGGCCACCACCGCACCCCGGGGCCGCGTCGTCACCGTCCCCGGTGCCGGGCACGCCGTGATGTACGACCACGCCCGCGAGGTGAGCGACCTGGTCCGGGAGCACGTGGGGTGAGGGGTGTGGTGGCGCGCAGGGTCGAGCAGGGCGTGGCCTGGGCACGCGACTACGCCTGGATCGTCGGCGCCCAGGCGCGCGCGACGCTCCGCCCGCCGCCCGTCGACGCGCTGGCGACCGGCGACCGGGTGCCCGTGGTCCTGCTGCCGGGGATCTACGAGACGTGGCCCGTGATGAGCGGGCCGGCGCGGGTGCTGCACACGGCGGGGCACCCCGTGCACGCGATCCCCGCACTCGGGCTCAACCGGCGCGGGCTGGAGGAGTCGGCGCGCCTCGCCGTCGCGCGGCTCGAGGAGCTCGGGCTCGGGCGCGTGGTCCTGGTCGCGCACTCGAAGGGCGGGCTGATCGGCAAGCTGGTGCTGGCCGACCCCGTGGTGGGACCGGACGTCGCGGGGCTCGTCGCCGTCAACACGCCGTTCGCCGGGTCGGTGTACGCGCGCTGGTTCCCCGCGCGGCCCGTGCGCGCGCTGTCGCCGCTGGACCCGCACGTGCTGGCACTGGCCCGTGAGGTCGCGACGCACGCGCGGATCTGGTCGGTGTTCGCGCGGTTCGACCCCCACGTGCCGGGGGGCAGCGAGCTGCGGGGAGCCGTGAACGTCCGGCTGCCCCTCGACGGGCACTTCCGCCCGCTCGACGACCCGCGGCTGCACGCCGTCGTGCTCGACGCGGTCACACAGCTCGCGGCCGCCGGTCAGAGGCCCGCAGGCTCCTGACCGACGGCCGCGCGAGTCGTCAGTGGTGCGCGGCGACGGGGGCGCCCGCAGGGGCGGGGCGCACGGCGAACGCAGCGCCGATCGCCGGGAGCGTGAGCACGGCCCCGACCAGGAACGCCGCCCGCACCCCGCCGGCGGTCGCGACCACCTCGGACGCACCCCCCGCGGCCAGGCCCGCGGCGGTGGCGGACAGCACCGTGACGAACACCGCAGTCCCCGCGGCGCCGGCCACCTGCTGGACCGTCCCGATGACGGCGGACCCGTGCGAGTACTGCTCCGGGGAGACCGACCCGAGGGCCGAGGTGAACAACGGCGTGAAGACGAGCGCCAGGCCGGCCGACATCGTCAGGTGCGCGCCGACCAGCAGCCACGGCGAGCTGCCGGCGCCGAGCAGCATTGCCATGCCCCAGGTGGCCGCGCTCACCAGCACGGTGCCCGGGACCAGCAGGGGGCGTGGCCCGACCCGGTCGTACGCGCGCCCGACGGCGGGTGCCAGCAGGCCCATGAGCAGACCGCCGGGCAGCAGCATCAGACCCGTGCGCAGGGTGTCGACCCCCAGCACGTCCTGCGCGTAGATCGGCAGCATGATGATGACGCCGAAGAGCGCCATCATCATCACGGCCATGAGTGCCACACCCACGGCGAAGGTGCGGGACCGGAACGTGCGCAGGTCCAGCAGCGCGTCGTCGGTGCGCTGCAGCCGGACCTGCCGCGCGACGAAGAGCGTCAGGCCGGCGGCCCCCGCCAGCAGCGCGCCGAGCGTGACCGTCTCGAGACCGCCGTTCGCCGCCTCACCGATGCGGGACATGCCGAAGACGAGCCCGCCGAATGCGACGGCGGACAGCATCACCGACACGACGTCGACGCGCGCGTGCCGGGGCTCGGTGACGTCCGGCAGCCGCAGCGCGCCCAGCACGAGCGCGCCGAGGGCGATCGGCAGGACCAGGCCGAACATCCAGCGCCAGTCGAGCACCGACAGGATCAGCCCGGAGATCGTCGGCCCCAGCGCCGGTGCGACGGAGATGACGATGGAGATGTTGCCCATCGTCCGTCCGCGCGATGCGGGAGGCGTCACGGTCATCACGGTCGTCATGAGGAGCGGCAGCATGACGGCGGTGCCGGTGGCCTGCACGACGCGCCCGGCCAGCAGCACCTCGAACCCCGGGGACAGCGCGCACACGAGGGTGCCCAGCGAGAACAGCCCCATGGCGGTGAGGAATGCGCCGCGGGTGGTCGTGCGCTGCAGGAAGAAGCCCGTGACGGGGATGACGACGGCCATCGTCAGCAGGAAGGCCGTGGTCAGCCACTGGGCGGTGCTCGCGGTGATCGCGAGGTCGTCCATGAGCCGCGGGAGCGCGACGCCCATGATCGTCTCGTTGAGGATCACGACGAACGTGGAGACCAGCAGGAGCGTGACGGCGAGCCGGTCGCGCGCCGACATGGTCGCCGGCGCGTCGGGGGCGTCGGAGGCCGGGTCCACCACGGCGGTGGGGGGAGCGGTGCGGTCGGTCACGTGATCGCCTGTCGTTGTCGCCCACGGGCGGTGGGCACGGGTCTGGTGCGGGCCGGACGGGGGTCGGGGTGCGCGAGCGCGCCCCGACAGTCTGTGACGCCAACCCACGGAGGGTCGACGCAATTCCGTCCAGCCCTGCAGACCGGTCCGACGACGCGAACTCGTCGGGTCGTCGGACCGCGCGGTCAGACGGCCGCGAGGGCGGCGTCGAGCAGGCCCAGGACCACGGTCGCCGAGCGCTCGGCGGCGTCGTCGACGTGCGCGTTGAAGTCGACGCCCGCGATCGGTCCGCACAGGTCGGAGATGCCGCGCACGGAGAGGAACGGCACACCCGCCAGGTGCGCCGTGTGCGCCAGTGCGGTCGACTCCATGTCGCACGCCAGCGCGTCGGGGAACGACTCACGCAGGCCCACGACCCGCTCGGCGTCGACGAACACGTCGCTCGACACGATCGTGCCGGTGTGCACGGTCAGCCCGCCGGCGTCGACGGCCGCCGCCGCCGCCAGCAGGGCGGGGTCGGCGTCGAACCGCTCGGGCATGCCGGGCACCTGGCCCAGCGCGTACCCGAAGACCCGCGCGTCGGCCGCGCCGTGGACGGTCGTCGCGCCGACGACCACGTCGCCGACCCGCACGTCGAGCCCCATGCCGCCGGCCGAGCCCGCGCTCAGCACGATGCGCGCGCCCGACCCGTGCAGCGCGAGCGTCGCGGCGGAGGCGGCGTTGACGATGCCGATGCCGCAGGTCACGAGCAGGACGCGCGCACCGCCCATCTCGAGCACGCGGCGTCGCGCACCCGCCACCTCGATCTCGTCACCGACCGCGGACGCCCGGTCGAGGAACGGTGACGCCTCGACACCCATCGCCGTGACGACGACGGCGTCGACGCGCACGCCGGGGGCGGCGGACAGCTCGCCGGGGAGGCTCACGCGGTCACCGAGCCCCACTCGTCGCGGGCCGCGAGGAACGTGCGTGCGACGTCCTGCGCACCGGCGAGGGTGTGGTTCGCGCCCCAGCCGCACTGCACCTCGTTGGCCGCCGGCACCTCGTCCGCGCCGAGGATGTCGGTCAGGGTGGCGGCCACGAGGTCCGCGACCTGCTCCGTCGTCCAGCGGCCCTCGAGCATGAGGTAGAAGCCCGTCTGGCAGCCCATGGGGGAGAAGTCCAGGACGCGGTCCGAGTGGTTGCGCGAGTGCTCGGCGAACAGGTGCTCCAGGGAGTGCACGGCGTCCATCTCGAGGTGCCCGACGTTCGGCTGCGTGAACCGCACGTCGAACTTGGAGATGACGTCCCCGTGCGGGAGCTCCTTGAGGTCCGCGAGCCGGATGTACGGCGCGACGACGGTCCGGTGGTCAAGGTTGAACGACTCGACGTTCATGCGCGGTGTGTCCACCGGACAAGTGTGCGGCACGCGGCGCTCCCGGGTGCGTACGTCCGTAGGTCGGGCGCCCGGTCCGCCGCTCAGCGGGCGCGCAGCTCGACGAGCACGCGCGGCAGCTCGGTGAGCAGCTCGCGCGCGAGGTAGCCGTGCGGGCCGACCGCCGCGGCGAGCCGGTCACCGGCCACACCGTGCACCTCGACGCCGAAGCACGCCGCCCGTGCGGGGCTCGCGCCACGCGCGAGCAGCCCGCCGACCGCGCCGGCCAGCACGTCGCCGCTGCCGGACGTCCCGAGGCCCGAGTACCCGGTCGACGACCGCCAGCGCCGTCCGTGCGGCTCGGCCACGACGCCCGCGCACACGACGACCACGCCGAACTCGTCGGCGATCCGCGCGGCGAGCGGGACCTCGGCGTCGTCGTGCCCCTCGTCGCCGGTGTGCGCGTCGTCGTCCAGCAGGTGGCCGGCCTCGGTCGTGTTGGGGGTGAGCACCGCCCGCCCGCGCAGCGCCTCGCGCACGTCGGGAGCGTCGCGCAGCACACCGAGGGCGAACGCGTCGAGCACCAGCGGCGTCGTGCGCGTCACCCCCGCGACGACGGCGCGCAGCAGGGCCAGCGTCCCCGCGGGCGCGTCCAGCCCGGGGCCCACCACGACGACGTCGGCACGCTCGAGCTCGGCACCCAGCCCGTCGCCGGGCCCCGTGACGGAGCCGTCGGCGTCCTCCGGCAGCCCGACCACACCCGCCTCGGGCGTCGCGACCGCGAGCGGTCCGGCGACGGAGGCGGCCACGCCCAGTGTCAGGCGTCCGGCACCCACGCGCAGGGCCGCGAGGCCGGCGAGCAGGACGGCACCGGGCGTCGAGCGCGCCCCCCCGAGCACGAGCACGCCGCCGCGCGCGTCCTTGCCGCCCGTCGGCTCGGGCAGCGGGTGCTCGCGCAGCAGCGCGGGGCTGAGCACCGCGGTGCGCGGCTGGTCGTCAGCCACCGGTGTCACCCGTCCCCTCGTGCTCGGTGATCGGTGCGTCGAGCTCGGCGAGGTGGGACACGTCGTCGAACACGGCCGGCAGCCACGCGTCGTCGACGCGGTCGAGGCGCGTGACCGACGCGTTGCGGACGCTGCGCTCGCGCACGATCGTCATGAGCTCGTCCTCGGTGAGCTCCTCCAGCACGTAGCGCAGCAGCATGACGACCGCGTCGTGCGAGACGACGAGGACCCGACGCCCGGCCTCGCGGCGCTGCACGTCGTCGAGCGCCGCGCGCAGCCGCAGCGCGACGTCCGCCCACGACTCGCCGCCGGGCGGGCGGTGGTACATCTTGCCGAGGTGGCGGCGGCGCTCGGCCTCCTGGGGGTACCGCTCCTGGACGCCGCGCCACGTCAGCCGGTCGAGGATCCCGAGCTCGCGGTCGCGCAAGCGCTCGTCGAGGTGCACTGGCAGGTCGAGCCCGGCGGCCTCCAGGGCGATCCCTCCGGTCTGCCGTGCCCGGACGTAGGGCGAGCACCACACGACCTCGGGGCGATCGGACGGCGGCAGCTGTGCGAGCCAGGCACCGAGCGCCCGGGCCTGGTCCTCGCCGCGCGGCGACAGCGGGGTGTCGGCGTCGCGGGTCGCCACGTCGACGACCAGCGCGGCCTCGCGCTCGGCGCGGGTCGCCGCGACGTTGCCGACGCTCTCGCCGTGGCGCACGAGCACGAGGCTCGTCGGCAGGGCGCGTGCCGTCACCGGCGGCCGCGCTCCTCGAGTGCCGGCAGGATCGTCGTCGGGACGGCGAACGCCAGGGAGAACGCCACGATCCCGGCGGACACGAGCCACGGCCCCGTCGTCGAGTCGCCGTCGAAGCCCAGGGTCAGCAGCACGAACGACCCCACGAACAGCAGCAGGCACAGCACGCCGGTCGCGGCACGCGAGGGAGCCTCCGGGGCGGCGTCGGTGGTGTCCGTGATGTGGTCGTGTGCCATGAGTCCTCCTGCGTCGTGACGGTGTCCGCCGCCAGTATCGCCTCGCGGCGGGGGGCGGGCACGTCGGTCCACGACGTGGCCGCGGCCTCAGCGCAGGGGCAGCGCGCGCGGAGCCCGCGGGCCGTACGTGGGCAGCTGCCCGCGGTGCGTCACCTCAAGGAGCACGAGCACGCGCTGGCGGTGCCCCTGCCACGGCGCGAGCAGGTGGAGCATGCCCGCGTCGTCGGCGCGTCGGCCGGTCAGTGCCCACCCGACGAGGTGCGGCAGGTGGGCGTCGCCGACCTGCACGGCGTCGGGGTCGCCCAGGGCCCGCGCGGTCACCTCGGCCGTCGTCCACGGCCCGATGCCCCGCACGGTGCGCAGCCGGCGCGCGAGCTCGGCGGGCGGGAGGTCGGCCCGGAGCGCGTGCGCGACGGCCGCGGCCCGGCGCACGGTGTCCGAGCGCTGGGCGTCGACACCCGCGCTGCGCCACTCCCACACCGGCAACGCGCCCCAGACCCGCGGCGGCGGCGCGACGCGCAGCCCCTCGGGTGCCGGACCGGGCGCCGGCGTGCCGTGCCGGAGCACGAGACGCCGCCACGACGCCTTGGCGTCGAGGCCGACCACCCGCTGCTCGAGCACCGCGGTCACGACCGCCGACCACACGTCGCCCCCGCGTCCCAGGCGCAGGCCCGCGTGGGTGCGGTGCGCGCGCGCCACGACGGGGTGCAGGTGGGCCGCGAAGCCCGTGGGGTCGTCGAGCACGCCGAGCAGGCCGGGCGCGTCACGGAGCAGGGCCTGCGCGCCCGGCCCCCACGCGTCGGCGCGCACACCGCCGGGCACGGGCGCCACGCGCAGCGTCGCGACGTCGTCACCGCGCCGCGCCGCGTGCCACACGGCGTCGTGCGACCACGACCACGTCGGGTCGCCGGCACCGCGCCGCAGGCGCGCGAGCGCGCCGCGCACGTCGAGCCCGGGCGCGCAGGCGACCACGACGTGCGCGTCACCGGTCGGGGCAGCGGTCACGGCACCAGGATGCACCCGCGCGGGCGGGGCCCGGGCCGTCCCGCGGTCGTGCGCGGATCGTGCACGCGTCGGGGTGCGCGGGGACGGCGCGCGCGGCACACTGCGCCGATGGACGCGTTCCTGGGCCCCGCGAGCGGTCGCCTCGTCGTGCTCCGCGACGCCGCGGTGCTGCGGGTCGTGCTCGGCGGCGCGGTCGACCTCGTGGTGCGCGAGCGCGACACGCCCGCGCTGTGGGAGGCGCTCGACGACCCGCAGGTGCGGGCCGTGGAGGTCGATGCGGGTGCCGTGACGTTCCTCGACTCGAGCGGCCTGTCGGTGCTGGTGCGCCTGGCGCGCGACGCCGCCGAGCGCGGGCTCCCGCTGCGTCTGGTCGCGCTCAGCCCGCGCGTCGACTACCTGCTGGAGCAGACCGGCGTCGGCGAGTGGATGGCCGCGATCGGTCGCTGACCCGCTCAGTGCCCGCGCAGCTGCTCGATCGCGCGCCGGTCACGCTTGGTCGGACGGCCCGCACCGCGGTCCCGCTGCCCGGCGACCGCGACCTGCGTGCGCGGCGGCGGGACGGGGGAGCGATCGAGGTAGGACGCCTGCGCGACCTCGGCCGAGACGCGCTTGACGAGCAGGCGCTGCACGACGACCAGCCGCTCGCGCGCACCGCCGCGCACCTGCACCTCGTCTCCGGGGACCACCTGGGTCGCCGGCTTGGCGCGCTCACCGTTGACGCGCACGTGCCCCGCGCGGCACGCCGCACCGGCGGCCGACCTGGTGGGGAAGAGGCGGACGGACCACGTCCAGGCGTCGACCCGCACCCGACCCTGCGGCTCGGCCACCGCGCACCTCCGTCCCGGGACTCCTGCGTGCTGGTCCCGGACGTCAGCCTGCCACGCCGCGCGAGCCGACGGGTCGCACGACGAGACGCAGCGCCGCGTGGCGGACCGGGACTCGGTGGGAGTCCTCACCGACGTCGTCAGCCCACCACCCCCGTCCGGTACGCCCACACCACCGCCTGCACGCGGTCGCGCAGGTCGAGCTTGGTGAGGATGCGCGAGACGTAGGTCTTCACGGTCTCGTGGCTGAGGACGAGGGTGGCGGCGATCTCGGCGTTCGACAGGCCGTCGGCGACGAGGCGCAGCACGTCGAGCTCGCGAGGGGTGAGCGGGGACGCGTCGGGGTCGACGGGGGGTGGGGCCACGCGGCTGGCGTAGCGGCCGACGAGGCGGCGGGTCACCTCGGGGGCGAGGAGCGCGTCCCCGGCGGCGACCGCGCGGATGCCGTCGAGCAGGCGGGCCGGGGGAGCATCCTTGAGGAGGAAGCCGCTCGCGCCGGCGCGCAACGCCTCGTAGACGTACTCGTCGAGGTCGAACGTCGTGACGACGAGCACCTTGACCGGGTCGGCGGCGCCCGCACCGGCGAGCAGCCGGGTTGCCTCGATGCCGTCGAGGACGGGCATCCGGACGTCCATGACGACGACGTCCGGGCGCAGTCGGGCGGCCAGCGCGACGGCGGTCCGCCCGTCGCCGCACTCGCCGACGACCTCGAGGTCGGGCTGGGCGTCGATGATCGTGGTGAAACCGGTGCGGATGAGCGCCTGGTCGTCGCACACGAGCACGCGGGTCGTCATGACGCACCGTCGACCGGGATGCGGGCGTGCACGTCGAACCCGTCGGGGCGCGGCTCGGCGCGCAGCTCGCCGCCGAGCATCGCGACCCGCTCGCGCAGGCCGACCAGCCCTCGGCCCGACCCGGGTGCGGGCGGGGTGGTGGCCGGACCCTCGGTGCTCACGTGCACGCTGATCTCCTCGTGGTCGTGCCGGACGCGGACCGCCGTGGCGCTGCCGTGCGCGTGCTTGAGCGCGTTGGTCAGCGCCTCCTGGACCACCCGGTAGACGGTGAGCTCGGCGCCGCTCGGCGTGGGTGACGGCACCCCCTCCTCGACGTACTCGACCGGCTGCCCGGCACGGCGGGTGCGTTCGACGAGGTCGAGGACGTCACCGACGGCCGGTGTGCGCTGGTCCGGGCCGTGGCCGGGGTCGAGGACGTCGAGGAGGTGCCGCAGGTCCGCGACCGCCTTGCGCCCGGTGTCGGCGACGGCCTCGAGGGTGCGGTCGAGGCCCTCGGGGTCGGACGTCCGGTACCGGGCGGCCTCGGTCTGCACGACCATGGCCGTCACGTGGTGGGTGACGACGTCGTGCAGCTCGCGTGCCAGCCGGGTGCGCTCGGCGGTGCGGGTGCGCTCGGCGACCTGCTGCCGCCGCCCGGCCTCGACGGACCGGGTGTGTCGCAGCCACGCACCCGCGGCCCACGCGGCCGACACGAGCAGGTAGAACGTCACGTAGCCGACTGCTTCCTCCGTGCCTCCACGCGCGTCGAGCGCGACTGCCAGCGCGACGTACGCCACCGTGAGACCGACCACGGTCGCGCGCCGGTGGCGTTCGACGTGTGCGCCCCCGCTGATCAGCGCGATCGCCAGCGCGGCGCCGGCGAACGTGTGGTAGCCGCGGAGCTGGTCGAGCGCGAACCCGACGGAGACCAGCGCGAGGCACGCGACCGGCCACCGGCGGCGGACCGCCAGTGGCAGGCACTGCAGCGCGATGACCACCGCGCCCCAGCCGTCGAGCGCCCGGTCCGGGAGCTCCCCGAGCCGGGTGCCCTGCGCATCGAGCGCCGGGACGTACGACGCACCGAGGAGCAGCAGGGCAGGGGGGAGCTCCCGGCCCGTGGCGGCCAGGCGGCGCCACACGTCCTGCAGGCGCGCGTTCACGCCGACAAGGTAGCGACAGGAGCCGCGTCCTCCGTGCGTCGACGCGCCGCCCGGCGCATCGGCACCACGTGCCCACGCCGGTACGCCACCACCATGAGGACGACGGTGAGCGCCGCTCCGGAGAGGACCGCCACGAGGCTTGCCTCCGGGCCGAACGCGCCGCCGGCGAGGAGCACCGGCCCCGAGGTCACGCCCTCGAGCAGGCCCCGGGCGTCGAGGTTGCCGCTCACCACGGTGCCGAAGATGCCCGACGCGGCGAAGTTCCAGCCCATGTGGATCCCGATGGGCAGCCACAGCGAGCGTGTCGCGACGAACGCCGCGCCGAGCATGAGACCGGCCTCGACCGCGATGGCGAACGCGCCCCAGGCCGTCGCGGCGGGATTGAGCAGGTGCATCGCACCGAACAGCGCCCCGGTGACGGCCAGCGCGACCCAGGTGCCCGCCCAGGACTCGAGGTGCCGCTGGATCAGGCCGCGGAACAGCACCTCCTCGGTGGCGGACGCTGCGGCCGCGAGCCCCAGCAGCCCGGCGGCCGCCGTCACCGAGCCCCACGACTCGATGCGGTACCCGCCGAACGCCGCGATGACGGCGATGACGGCGACGAACATGAGCACGCCGACGCCGGTGCCACGTGCCAGCGAGCGACCGGCACCCTTGAGCGCGACCTCGGCGGGTGCGCGACGCTCGGTGCGTCGCACGACCCACCTGTAGGCGGCCACGGCGAGCACCGCGGCGAGGACGCCGGCGATGAGCTGCACCACCCCCGGGCCGGGGACGGAGGTGACGGTGAGGCCCCCGGCCATCCAGACGGCGACGACGACGACGAACTGTCCGACGATGTGCATGACGGTCCTTCCACGGGTGCGCACGGCCTCGTGGCCGTGTTCCTCGAGGTTAGGAAGCGGGGGGTGCCCGGCGGGTCCCCGCCCGGCGGACACCTGCAGGTCCCTCGCTCGGGGGACAGGGGGTGTCCGACCCCCACCCGCCCCTGCGGCTCGGCCACCGCGCACCGCCGTCCCAGGACCTCGGCGTGCTGGTCCCCGGACGTCGGCCCGCCACGCGGCGTGAGGCGACGGGTTGCACGACGAAACGCTTCGACGGTCCCCTCGTGCCTGTCGCGGACACCACGCTCGACCGCGGGTGCCCCTGAGGTGCCCGCCCGCAGCCCTCGGTGCGCGGGTCCCGTCGTCGTCGAAGGAGCCGGTCGCATGACCCACCATCCGCTGCGCCGCACCGGTGCGGTGCTGCTCGGCCTCGTCCTGCTCGTCCTGGCCGGCGCACTGGCCACCGCACCGGGCGCCGTCGCCGCCGACCCTGTGCGCGTCATGGCGCTCGGCGACTCGATCACCGGGTCGCCCGGCTGCTGGCGCGCGCTGCTGCACCGTGACCTGACTGCCGCGGGACACCAGGTCGACATGGTCGGCACGCTGCCGGCGCAAGGCTGCGGCATCGCCCACGACGGCGACAACGAGGGCCACGGCGGCGCCCTGGTCACCCACGTCGCGGCGTCCGGTGAGGCGGCGGCGTGGTTCGCGGCGACGCGCCCCCAGGTCGTCCTCATGCACTTCGCGACGAACGACGTGTGGAGCAACCGCAGCAACGCCCAGATCCTCGACGCGTGGACGACGCTCGTGCGGCAGCTGCGCGCGGTCGACCCGCACGTGGTCGTCGTGGTCGCGCAGATCATCCCCGTCGCGCCGCCGACGTGCGCGCAGTGTCCCGCGCGCACGTCGTCGTTCAACGCCGCGGTGCCCGCCTGGGCCACGGCGACCTCCACGGCCGCGTCGCCGGTCCTCGTCGTCGACCACGCGACGGGCTGGGACCCCGCGCGGGACACCTCCGACGGTGTGCACCCGAACGATGCGGGCACCGCGCGCATGGCAGCGACGTGGTTGCCCGCCGCACAGCGGGCGCTCGCGCTCGTCGGAGGTGCGACGCCGACGGTCAGCCCGACGCCCGCGGTGTCCGCGACGCCGACCGCCTCGCCGACGCCGACCGCCTCGCCGACGCCGACCGTCTCGCCGACGCCGACCTCCACGCCCACGGTCTCGCCCGGCGGCGCGTCGTGCACGGCCGCGTACACGGTCGCGAGCCAGTGGCCGGGTGGGTTCGTCGCGAGCGTGCGGGTCACGAGCGGGCCTACGCTCCTCACCGGCTGGACGGTGCGGGTCGACCTGCCCGGCGGTCAGGTCGCGCACGCGTGGAGCAGCACCGTGTCCGGCGCGGGCCCGGTGACGTTCACGCCGGCGGCGTGGAACGGCACGCTCGGCGCCGGCGCGTCGACCGAGCTCGGCTTCCAGGGCACCGGTAGCCCGACCCCCGGGGCGGTCACCTGCACGGCCCGCTGACCGCCCGGACGCACCGCGACCCGCGGACCGGTCGGCTCACCGTCGCCGGTGGGCCACCCGGTCCGCGGGTCGTCGTCGGGTGTCAGCCCCGCAGCTCGAGGTACTTCTCGATGAGCGCGCGGGTCGAGGGGTCCTGCGCGGCGAGGGCCGCGGCGTCGCCCTGCACGGCCGGCGCGATCTCCATCGCGAGCTTCTTGCCCAGCTCGACGCCCCACTGGTCGAACGAGTCGATGCCCCACACCACGCCCTGCGCGAACGTGATGTGCTCGTACAGCGCGATGAGCTGCCCCACGACCGACGGGGTGAGCGCGGGCGCGAGGATCGACGTGGTCGGCCGGTTCCCCGAGAAGACGCGCGCGGGGACGATCTCCTCGGGCGTGCCCTCGGCGCGGACCTCGTCGGCGGTCTTGCCGAACGCGAGCGCCTTGGTCTGGGCGAAGAAGTTGGCGAGGAACAGCGCGTGCACGTCCGTGTCGCCGTCGCGCAGCGGGTAGGCGGGGTTCGCCATGGCGATGAAGTCCGCCGGGATCAGCCGCGTGCCCTGGTGGATGAGCTGGTAGAACGCGTGCTGGCCGTTCGTGCCGGGCTCGCCCCAGTACACCTCGCCGGTCTGCGTCGTGACGGGCGTGCCGTCCCAGTGCACCGACTTGCCGTTCGACTCCATGGTCAGCTGCTGCAGGTACGCGGGGAAGCGGTGGAGCAGCTGGGCGTACGGCAGCACCGCGTGGGTGTGCGCACCGAGGAAGTTGACGTACCAGATGTTGAGCAGCCCCATGAGGAAGGGCACGTTCTGCGCGACGGGCGTGGTGCGCGCGTGCTCGTCGACCGCGTGGAAGCCGTCGAGCAGCTCACCGAACGCGTCGGGGCCGATCGCGATCGCCAGGGACGTGCCGATCGCGGAGTCCACCGAGTAGCGCCCGCCGACCCAGTCCCAGAAGCCGAACGCGTTGGCGGGGTCGATGCCGAAGTCGGCGACCTTGTCCAGCGCGGTCGACACCGCGACGAAGTGCTGCGCGACGGCGCCGCGACGGGCCTCGTCGGTGTCGGCGATGTGCCCGCCGGCGACCAGCGCGTCCCACAGCCACTGCCGTGCGAGGCGCGCGTTGGTGAGGGTCTCGAGGGTCGTGAACGTCTTGGACGCGACGATGAACAGCGTCGTCGTCGGGTCGAGGTCCTGGGTCTTCTGCGCGAGGTCGGTCGGGTCGATGTTGGAGACGAACCGCACCTCGAGCTCGGGGGCGACGTACGGCTCGAGCGCCTCGTACACCATGACCGGGCCGAGGTCGGACCCGCCGATGCCGATGTTGACGACCGTGCGCACGGCCTCGCCGGTGACACCCGTCCACTCGCCCGAGCGCACCTTCTCGGCGAACTCGGCGACCTCGCCCAGCACGGCCTGCACGTCGTCGTCGACGTGCTGACCGTCGACCACGAGCGGCGGCTCGGCGTCGGCGGGACGGCGCAGCGCGGTGTGCAGCACCGCGCGGTCCTCGGTGACGTTGATGTGATCACCGCGCAGCATCGCCTCGAAGCGGTCGGTGAGGTGCACCTCGTCGGCGAGGCGCGCCAGCAGCCCCAGGGTCTCGTCCGTGACGAGGTTCTTCGACAGGTCGACCGTCAGGTCCGCGACCTGCAGCGTCAGGCGCTGCGCACGGTCCGGGTCGTCGGCGAACCAGCCGCGCAGGTCGGGGCGCAGCGTGCTCTCGTGCTCGGAGAGGGCCTGCCAGGCGCTCGTGGTCGTCGGGTCGATGGGCGGCGTGGGCACGTGGGCTCTCCTGGTCTCGACGAGCGGGGCCCGGCGGGTTCCCCCGTCCACCGTAGGGCCGCCGGGGCGGTCCCCGCACGGGACGTCCGGCGGCGGGGACGGATACCGTGTGCGGCATGCCTCGTCTGCCCGTCGCCCTCGTCGCCGCGGTGGGTCTCGTCGCCGCGTTCGCGCTCGCGCAGGGCACGGGCGTGCGGTGGCTCGGCGGCGTGCTCCTGCTCGTCACCGTCGTGGCGTGCCTGGTGCTGGCCGTGCCGCGGGTCGGCTGGTGGCGTCCGCTCGCCGTGGCGGCCGTGGGCCTCGGCGCGTTCGTCCTGTCGCACGTCGCAGCCGACGTGCTGGGCGCGTGGCCGGCCGTGCTGACGGCCGCGGCCGTGCTCGGTGCGACGGGCTGGTGGCTCGTCGACCGGGCACGGCCGCGGGTCCTCGCGGACCGCTGACGCGTCATCGGTAGGTGATGCTCGACGTGCTGTAGCCGCACGCGCTGCTCGGGCCCGACCCGACCTTGGTCGGCTCCCCGGACGTGACGCCCCGGTACTCCTCGCAGATGACGATCTTGCGCGACGAGTCGTTGAGGATCGTCACGCCGGAGATCGTCGCGCGGTCCCCGAGGTTCGGGTTGATCCCGACGAGCGCCTTGCCGGGCGCGGTGACCTGGATGTTGGAGACCTGCACCGTCCGGGCGTGCTGCGTGGAGCAGTTGCCGCACGACCGGTAGAGCTTGCCGAAGTCGGAGACCTGGAAGTTCTTGATGACGAAGGTGCCTGGGCCGTTGTGCTGGAACACCTTGTCCGACGCGGAGCGGGCGCCGCCGCCGTCGACCGTCATGGTCTGCGAGGACGACGAGCCCTTGAAGGTCGCGGCGTCCTCGCCGACGTCCTCCCACCAGACGTTCTGCACGGTGCAGGTGCCCTTGCAGTGGATGCCGTCACCGGCGCCGGTGCCGATGATGACGTTCTTGATGGTCGCGCCGTCCGCCAGCTCGAACATCGCGGGCTGGCCCTCGTCCTGCCCGCCCGAGGAGATGCCGTAGTACCGCACGAGCCGGCCGTCGAGCGTGCCGGTGACCTTGATGGTCGAGGACACCTGCTGCTGCCCGGTGGCCGACGGCCACGACACGTTGCCCGTGGGCGGGGGAGTCGTGGGGGAGGTCGTGGGGGAGGTCGTGGGCGTGCCGCCGCCCGACCCGACCCGCACGAGCTGCCACTGCTGGTTGTACTGGTTGTTGTCGGTGAGCTGGGTGACCGTCGCGCCGTCGGCGGTGGAGCGGTCGGTGACCGTGACGGCCTTCCCGGAGTGCCGGTTGAGCAGCCGGACGTACGCGCCGCTCGCCGAGTCGGAGAGCCTGAACTGCTGGTTGGTGCCGTTGAGGTCGGTGTACTGGCGGAACTGGCCGCCGTCGGCCGTCGACCACTCCCACAGGTCGAGGACCTTGCCCGAGTGCCGGGACCTCAGCCGGTAGTACCCGGAGCCGGAGTCCACGAACTGCCACTGCTGCCAGCTGCCGTCGTTGCGCGGCCACTGCTGGATGACGGCGCCGTCGGCCGTGGAGGTGTCCCTGACGTCCATCACCTTGCCGCTCTGGCGGTTGACGAGGACGTACCAGGCGTTCGTGTCGACGCTCGCGGCGGTGGCGCTCAGGGCCGTGGCGAGGCCGAGGGTGCCGCCCAGGGCGAGCGCGAGGGCGGCGGCGAGCAGGACGCGGAACGAGCGTCGGGCCGCCGGTGGTCTGCGGGACATGTCTGCCTCTCGTAGGTGAAGCGCTTGCGCGCCACCCAAGCACGGCAAGCGTTTCGGGTGAAGCCCCCGAACCAGGATGAAACGCTTCGCTGTGAACGATCACATGGCGGGGCGTCGGCCGAGGTCGCGTGCGCGGGGAGGCGGGGCTGCGAGGATGCGCGCATGCCCGCTCCGCTCGTCTGCTGCGGCCTGACGACCCTCGACGTCACGCAGACGGTCGACCGCCTGCCCGCCGCCGACGAGAAGGTCGTCGCCGACGGCCTCGACGTGACCTTCGGCGGTCCGGCCGCCAACGCGGCGGCCGTGGCTGTCGGCCTCGGCGTGCCGACCACGCTCGTCACCGTCCTGGGCACCGGTCCGTTGGCCGACGTCGCGCGCGCCGGCCTGGCCGCCGCGGGGGTCGCCGTCGTCGACCTCGCACCCGACGCACCCGACGTCCTGCCCGTGTCGACCGTGCTCGTGACGCGCGCGACGGGCCAGCGCGCCGTGGTGTCGGTGAACGGCGCTCGCACGCCCCGGCTGCCCGCGCCCGCGGTGGACCTGCTGACGGACGCCCGTGCGCTGCTCGTCGACGGGCACCACCCCGGGGCTGCGATCGCGCTCGCGCGCGCCGCCCGCGCGGCGGGTGTCCCGGTCCTCCTCGACGGCGGCAGCTGGAAGCCGACGACCGCCGACCTGCTCACGGTGGTCGACCTCGCCGTCCTGTCGGGCGACTTCCGGCTGCCGGTGCCGGAGCCGCGCGACGCTCGGGGGCCCGGCGGCGCGCTCGACGACGAGGCCGTGGACGCGCTGCTCGACGCCGTCGCGGCGTACGGGCCGTCGTTCGTCGCGCGCAGCGCGGGCGCCGGACCGGTCCGGGTCCGCCACGCGCGGCCCGACGGGGTCGTCACGAGGTCCGTCCTGCGCCCTCCTGCCGTCCCGCGCGGTGCCGTCGTGGACACCCTGGGTGCCGGCGACGTGCTGCACGGCGCGATGGCCGCGGCGCTCGCCAAGGGCGAGGGGCCGTCGGACGCCCTGGCCGAGGGGGTGCGTCGGGCGACCGCCTCCGTGCGGCACGCGGGCGCGCGGGGGTGGCTGGACGCGTCGCGCGACCGGTCCTGAGGTGCCGCCCGCGGCGCACGTCACCGGTGGGTGACGTGCCTCGTACGGACGTGTGACGCGCCGGTCACGATGTGATCACGGTCACGTCGGGCCGTTGACGTGGATTTGTAAGGAAGGTCTACTAACAAACATGTCGAGGTCGTCGCAGCCGCTCACCGCCCGCACCGCGGGCCCGGTCCGGCACCAGCTGCGCCCGACCACGAAGGTGCTCCCCGAGCACGCCCGGGCCCACAACCGGTCGCTCGTCCTCGGGCACCTGTTCCACGACGGACCCTCGTCCCGCGCGGACATCGCGCGCAGCACCGGCCTGACCCGCGTGACGGTGTCCGACCTGGTCGCGGCCCTGCTCGCCGAGGGACTCGTCGCGGACCTCGGGGTGCGCGCCGAGAGCAGGGTGGGCAAGCCCGCGACCCTCGTCGGCCTGCGCTCGTCGGACCACCACGTCGTCGTCGTCGACCTCACCGACGACGCGACCGTCCACGGCGCCGTCATGACCCTGGACGGCCAGGTGGTCACCCGCGAGCACGTGCCCAGCGGTGGTGCGACCGGGCCCGATGCCGTGACGCTCGTCGAGGAGCTGTGCCGCCGGCTCCTGGCCGACGCCACCCGGCCCGTCGTCGGTGTCGGCATCTCGTCACCCGGTGTCATCGACGCCGCGGGGCGCGTCGTCGAGGCGCCCAACCGCGGGTGGTACGACGTGCCGCTCGCCGCGCGCCTGTCGGCCGCCCTCGGCCACCCCGTGCACGTCGCCAACGACGCCAACACGCGTGCCCTCGGGGAGTACACCTACGGCGGCGCCGCGTCCGACGCGATGGTCGTCACCGTGGGCCAGGGGGTGGGCGCCGGCATGCTCGTCGACGGCGCCCTCGTGCGCGGGCGCGGCCACGCCGCCGGAGAGATCGGGCACGTCACGGTCGTCGACGCGCAGACCGCCGACCAGACCCCGCTGCCGTGCGCCTGCGGACGCACGGGCTGCCTCGAGACCGTGCTCAGCGCCCCCGCGCTGCGCCACCGCATCGGTCTCGCACCCCAGGACGCCGACGCCGCGCTGGCGTCGGTCGGACGGATGCTGGGCCGCGCCCTGGCACCCGTCGTCAGTGCGCTCGACCTCGCCGAGGTCCTGCTCTCCGGCCCGCCGGAGCTGCTCGACGGACCGCTGCGCGAGGCCACGACCACCACCCTCCGTGACAGGACGATGCCCGTCATCGGGCAGGGCCTGCGGGTGCGGATGGCGGCTCTCGACGAGGACGCGGCGCTCGCAGGCGCCGCCGTGCTCGTCCTGTCCGGGCAGCTCGGGATCACGTGACGGTCCGGAGCGACCGGGGCCGGCCCGTCGTCACGTGACGACGACGAGCCGGCCGTCCAGCAGATCGGCAGCACCACCCACCGGCGTCGTCGTGACGACGATCGCCTCGCACACGGGAGGAACCCCCACGTGAAGATCCTACGTTTCGGCGCCGTCGGCATAGCGGCGGCACTCACGCTCACGGCGTGCTCCGACGGCGGCGACGCCGGTACGGGCACCGCGTCCGGCGGGTCGCAGGGCACCGAGATCCGCGTCTGGCTCGTCGGCACCGACACCCCCGACGAGGCCCGGGAGTACCTGACGACGACGTTCGAGAAGGAGAACCCCGGCTCGACGCTCACGATCGAGGAGCAGTCCTGGACCGGGCTGGTCGACAAGCTCACCACGGCGCTGTCGTCGTCCGACTCGCCCGACGTCGTCGAGGTCGGCAACACCCAGGCCGCCACCTTCACGTCGGCGGGGTACTTCGCACCGCTCGACGACATCGCGGAGGACCTCGGCGGGGACGACCTGCTGCCCGGCTTCGTCAAGGCCGGCACGTGGGAGGACACCTTCTACGCCGCGCCCTACTACGCCGGCTCGCGCATCGTGTTCTACAGCGAGCAGGTCCTGGGCGGCACGCCCGTCCCGACGACGCTCGACGAGTACGTCGCAACCGCCAAGTCGCTGAAGACCGCCGACCGCTCCGGCCTGTGGTTCCCCGGGCAGGACTGGTACAACGCCCTGCCGTTCGTGTGGGAGAACGGCGGCTTCATCGCCGAGCCGGACGAGGACGGCACCTGGGAGGCGGGCTTCTCCTCCCCGGGCGGCATCAAGGGCCTGACGCAGGTGCAGGACCTCATGGTCAACGCGTCGAACGCCCCCAAGGACGGCGACGAGGCCGAGCTCCAGGTGCCCTTCTGCGCCGGTCAGACGACCTTCCTGTCGGCGCCGAACTGGATCCGCTGGTCCATCCAGGCACCCGCGGACGCCGAGGCCCCCGGCTGCCCCGACACGTTCGGTGCCGACCTGCAGGCCTTCCCGCTGCCCGGCACCGAGGCCGGGACGACGGCCAAGGTCTTCGCCGGCGGCTCGAACGTCGCGGTCGCCACGAAGTCGGGCGACGTGGACCTGGCCAAGAAGGCCCTGACCATCCTGCTCTCGGAGGAGTACCAGACGATCCTCGCGGAGAACTCGATGATCCCGGCCCGCAAGTCGCTCGCGGCGGCGCTGCCGGACGACGAGTTCACGCAGGCGTCGGCCGCCGCGGCGGCCAACGCCGAGCTCACGCCCGCGACGCCGAAGTGGGGCGACGTCGAGGCGCAGAAGGTCATCCAGGACGCGCTCGTGCAGATCGCGCAGGGTGGTGACGTCGAGACGATCGCGCAGCAGCTGGACGCGCAGATCGAGTCCATCCTCAACGGCTGACGCGGCGCCACCGGCCGGGGCCAGCGGCGTACGCGGGCCCCGGCCGGGTCCACCCGGAGGGACACCATGAGCTCGACCATGCTCCAGACCGCGCCGCCCGACGCTGCGCCGGCCCCTCGGACGAGGCGCGTGCCCACCGCGACCCGGCTGCTGCCGTGGTTGCTGCTGGCGCCCAGCCTCGCCGCGCTCGTCGTCATCACCGGCTACCCGCTCGTGCGGATGCTGTGGCTCTCGCTGCACGAGTACGAGCGCGCCCAGCTGCTCGGCGTGCCGGCGCCGTTCGTCGGCCTCGACAACTACGTCGCGACCCTCACCGACGCCCGCTTCTGGACCGTCACCGCGCGCAGCTTCGTCTTCATGCTCGTCTGCGTCGTGCTGACGATCACCGTCGGCACGCTGGTCGCGCTGCTGCTCACCAAGCTCGGCCGCGTCATGCGGCTGGTGCTCTCGCTCGGGCTGCTGCTGGCGTGGGCCATGCCCCCGCTGGCCGCGATGCTCGTGTGGGGCTGGATCTTCGACAGCCAGTACGGCGTGGCCAACCACCTGCTCACGTCGCTCACGGGCGACGACTGGATGGGGCACCTGTGGCTGATCGACCCGGTGTCCTTCTTCGCGGTCGCCGCCCTCGTCATCGTGTGGGGTGCGATCCCGTTCGTGGCGTTCACGCTCTACGCCGGGTTCACGCAGGTGCCCGGCGAGGTGCTCGAGGCCGCGCAGCTCGACGGGGCGAGCGCGCGGCAGCGGTTCTTCCGCGTGCAGGTGCCGTACGTGCGGACGATCTACGTGGTGCTCATCGTGCTGTCGATGATCTGGGACCTGAAGGTGTTCACGCAGATCTTCGTGCTCCAGGGGATCGGCGGCATCAAGTCCGAGACGAGCACCCTCGGCGTCTACATCTACGAGATGGGGATGGCCCAGGGGCACTACGGCGCCGCCAGCGCCATCGCCGTCATCTTCACCGTGATCATGCTCGCGATCTCCGCGTACTACGTGCGGGCGACCGTCAAGGAGGAGCAGCTGTGAGCCTCGCACCCCTCGGTGCCGCCGCGGCCGGCGCGCCCGTCCCCGCCCTGCGGCCCGGGGTCGTGACCCGCCGCCGCCCCGCCCGCCGCACCGCCGCCTCGTTCGGTTGGGGAGCGGTGGCGGCGCTGCTCGCCGCGGCGTTCGCCTTCCCGGTGTACTGGATGGTCAACACCTCGTTGCTGCCGACCAACCTCGTCTCCGGGCCGGAGCTGCACCTGTGGCCCGACGAGCTCACGTGGCGCAACTACGACACCGCGATGTTCGGTCAGGTGCGCTCGCCGTTCGTCCCGGCCCTGGGCAACTCGCTGCAGGTCACCTTCCTCGTGCTCGTCGCGTCGATGGTGCTGGCGTTCTTCGCGTCGCTGGCGCTCACGCGGTTCCGGTTCCGCGGGCGCAAGGCGTTCGTGCTGTCGATCCTGGTGATCCAGATGGTGCCGGGCGAGGCGATGATGATCTCGGTCTTCCAGCTCGTCGACTCCTGGCAGCTGCTCAACACCGTCATCGCGCTCGGCATGGTCTATCTCGCGGGTGTCCTGCCCTTCACCATCTGGACCCTGCGCGGCTTCGTCAACGGCGTGCCCGTCGAGCTCGAGGAGGCCGCCATGATCGACGGCTGCTCGCGGCCGCGGGCGTTCTGGAAGGTGACGTTCCCCCTGCTGGCACCGGGTCTGGTGTCGACCGGCGTGTTCGCGTTCCTGCAGGCCTGGAACGAGTTCATGATGGCGCTCATCATCATGACCAGGCCCGAGTCCATGACGCTGCCCGTGTGGCTGCGCACGTTCCAGCAGGCCACCAAGGCGACCGACTGGGGCGCGCTCATGGCCGGATCCGTGCTCGTCGCGATCCCGGTCGTCGTGTTCTTCCTCATCGTGCAGGGGCGGATGACCGGCGGACTGGTGTCCGGGGCGGTCAAGGGCTGAGGTCATGGACGCCACGATCCCGGGGGGGAATCCCGTCGTGCCCACGCGCACCGGCACCACGAGCACGACGACCGGCACGCGCGTCGGGCCCGGCCCGGCGGGCTGGTCCGTCGGGGTCGACGTCGGCGGGACCAAGGTGCTCGCGGCGCTGCTCGCCGCGGACGGCGCCGTGGCCGGCACGCACCGGATCCCCACCGTGCGCGGGCCCGACGGGCTCGTCGCCGCCGTGCGCACGTGCGTGCGCGCGCTCGCCGCGGACCACGGCCTGCCCCTCGACGCGCTGAGCGGCGTCGGCGTCGGTGTCCCGGGGGTCGTGGATCCCGCGACGGGATCGGTGGAGCACGCCGTCAACGTGGGCGTCGAGCATCCGTTCCGGATGGCGGACGCTATCGCCGCCGCGCTGGGCGACGGCGTGCCGGTGCGGGTGGAGAACGACCTCAACGCCGCCGTCCTGGGCGCCGCCCACACGGTCGACGCGGTGCCCACGCCGCGCGACCTCGCGTTCCTCGCGCTGGGCACGGGAGTCGCGGCCGGCCTGCTGCTCGACGGCACGCTGCGTCGCGGCGCACGCCGGGCGGCCGGCGAGGTCGGGCACCTCACGCTGGTGCCCGACGGCCTGCCGTGCGCGTGCGGTCAGCGCGGGTGCGTCGAGCAGTACGCGTCGGGTCGAGCGCTGCAGGCGGCGTGGCCGTCGCCCGACGGCAGGCCGGCGCCCCTCGTGCTCTTCGCGGACGCGGCCGCGGGGGATGCGCGCGCCATGGCGGTCCGCGACCGGTTCGCCTGGGCGGTCGCCGGCGCCGTGCGCATCCTGGTGCTGACGTGCGACGTCGACCGCGTGGTCCTGGGCGGAGGGGTGAGCGGTGTGGGGGAGCCCTTGCTGGAGGCGGTGCGAGCAGAGCTGGCGCGCGAGACGGCGGCGTCGCCGTTCCTGGCGTCGCTGCGCCTGGCGGAGCGGGTGCACCTGGCACCGCGGGACGTACCCGTCGGCGCGGTGGGCGCCGCACTGGTGGGACGAGGGGAGGTCGTCTGATGGAGGTCGTCATCGCACCCGCTCCCGAGCTGGCGCGTCTGGCCGCGGACGCCGTCGAGCGGCTGCTCGCGGCGCGCCCGGACGCCGTGCTGGGGCTGGCGACGGGCTCGAGCCCGCTGGCGGTGTACGACGAGCTGGCGCGCCGGCACGCGGAGCGGGGCCTGTCGTTCGCGCGCGCCCGGGCCTTCCTCCTGGACGAGTACGTCGGCCTCCCGGCCGACCACCCGCAGCGCTACCGCAACGTCATCGACGCGGAGCTCGTGTCGCGTGTCGACCTGCCGCCCGAGGCCGTCAAGGGCCCAGACGGGCTGGCCGACGACCTGCCGGCCGCGTGCGCGGCGTACGAGGCGGCGATCGCCAGGGCGGGTGGGGTCGACCTGCAGCTGCTCGGCATCGGCACCGACGGGCACGTCGCGTTCAACGAGCCCGGCTCGTCGCTGGGCTCGCGCACACGGATCAAGACGCTCGCGCGGCGGACCCGCCAGGACAACGCGCGCTTCTTCGACGGGGACGTCGACGCGGTCCCGACACACTGCCTCACGCAGGGCCTCGCCACGATCGCCACGGCCCGTCACCTGGTCCTGCTGGCCACCGGGACCCGCAAGGCGCGGGCCGTGCAGCAGCTCGTGGAGGGCCCGGTCAGCGCCCGGTGGCCCGCGACGGTCCTCCAGCTGCACCCGCACGTCACGGTGCTGGTCGACGACGACGCGGCCGGCCGCCTCGAGCTCGCCGACCACTACCGCGAGACCTACGCGGCGAAGCCGGCCTGGCAGCGCCTCTGACCGGCTCGACGCGCCCACGCCAGCCCGCCCCACGCCACACCCGCCGAGCGCGGGGGAACCGCGTCGAGCGCGGGTGTCGTATGACCCGCGCTCGGGTCGTCACCTGCGCGCTCGACGCCCTCCTCGCGCTCGGCGGTGCCGTCAGGTGAGCAGGGCGCCGCGGACGAGGTCGAGGGTCTCCTCGGGCGTCAGACCGGCCGCGCGCGCGGTGCGTACGTACGCGGTCGCGGCGTGACGTGCCGTGACGTGCGCCGGTGCGGCGTCGTCGGCGACGACCGTGCCGCTGCGCCGTCGGGTGACGACGACACCGGCGACCTGCGAGGCCCGCGTGAGGGCGACGCCGGTGACGACCAGCGTCGCGACGAGCACCACCGGTGCGGCGACGAGGCCGGCGACGCCGAGCGCGTGGACGACGGGGTCGGTCGACGCGACCCACCCCTCGCCCGCGTCGTACCCCGACGTCGACGCGTTGCGCAGCGCGGTGCCTGTGACGAGCAGGACACCCGCGAGCGTGCTGCCGACGACGAGCTGGGCGGCGGCGAGCACACGACGGGCGCCGGCGCGCCGCAGCCGGGCGTCGTCCGCCGTGGACACCTGCGACACCGCGGACCGGGTGGCGACCAGGTGCAGTGTCAGGAGGCTCGCCACGAGCGGCAGCAGGAGGAGCAGTCGCACGTGCGCCGCGGATGCGTCAAGAAATTCTTGACACGGGGGGGGCTGTCAAGCTAGGATTGACACATGACGCAGCGCACGCTCCGGGACCACCTCACCGCCGCCCTCGACGCCGCCGAGCCGGACCTGGCTGCCCGGCTCGAGCAGGACCCCCGCGCCTACCTCGACCTCGTGTCACTCGTGCGCGACGCCTCCGACGCGACCGACGCGATGCTCCGGGACGCGGTCGGGTCGGCTCGCGCCGCCGGCTGCACGTGGAACGACCTGGGTGGCGTGCTGGGCATGTCACGGCAGGCCGCCCAGCAGCGCTTCATGCCTGCGACCGAGCCCGCCCCTGACGAGCGCGGGCGCGACAGCGCGGTGCTCGCACCGCTGACGGCGTTCAACGAGATGCGGGTCCTCGAGCGTGCCGGCCGCTACGGCTGGCACTGCGTCGGGTACGGCGCCGGCTACCACGTGGTGGAGCGCGACGACCGGCAGTGGGAGCACCTGCGCACGTCCTTCGGCCGGCACCCGGGCGGGGAGTGGCAGCGGGTGGGTCACGGCTGGGGCTGGTGGGCCTACTGGGCCCGGCCGACCGACCGGCCGGCCCTGCCCGGAGACCCCTCGGTGGCGACCTTCCTCGCCGGCTGACGGCACGCCGTCCGGCGGCCCGGGCGCTGCCGGGCTGTCCCACCCCCGTCGTACGATGGGCGCCATGAGTGAGCCGACCCCGCCGACAGGACCCGACGACCCGTTCGGCCCGCAGGGCGGCACCTCCCTCCTCGAGCGCACCGAGACCGACGAGCAGGTCGAGCCCGGCGATCACGAGCGCTTCGCGCACTACGTGCGCAAGGAGAAGATCATGGAGTCCGCGATGACCGGCAAGCCGGTCATCGCGCTCTGCGGCAAGGTCTGGGTGCCGGGCCGCGACCCCAACAAGTTCCCCGTGTGCCCCATCTGCAAGGAGGTCTACGACGGCCTGCGCGAGCCGCAGGACGGCGACGGCGGCTCCGGCGGTGGGGGCGGCGGCGGACGCGGGTTCTTCGGCTTCGGCCGCGGCAAGGGTTCCGGCTCCGACGCGGGCGGAGCGTGAGCGCGGCCCGTCGGTCCGCAGCCCCTGTCAGCACCCCCCAGCACCCCTCGACGTCGGCAGCGCAGCAGCTGCCGCCGGCGTTCCCCGCGCGTGCGCCGTGGGGAGCCGCGGGGAGCCTGCGGGCGTGGCAGGCGCAGGCCATCGACCTCTACCGCGAGCGCTCGCCGCGCGACTTCCTCGCCGTCGCGACGCCGGGCGCGGGCAAGACGACCTTCGCGCTGCGGATCGCCACCGAGCTCCTGGAGTCGCGCGCCGTGCGGCGCGTCACGGTCGTCGCCCCGACCGAGCACCTCAAGAAGCAGTGGGCCGATGCCGCCGCGCGTGTCGGCATCCGGCTCGACCCGCGCTTCAGCAACGCGCAGGGTCGGCACGGTGCCGGCTACGACGGCGTCGCCGTCACCTACGCGCAGGTCGCGAGCAAGCCGGCGCTGCACGCCGCCCGCACGACCGCGGAGCGCACGCTCGTCATCCTCGACGAGGTGCACCACGGCGGCGACGCGCTGTCGTGGGGCGACGCGGTCCGCGAGGCGTTCGAGGGCGCGACGCGCCGGCTCGCGCTGACCGGGACGCCGTTCCGCTCCGACACCGCGCCCATCCCGTTCGTGACCTACGCGCCTGACGCGCACGGCATCCGACGCTCGGTGGCCGACTACACGTACTCGTACGGCGACGCCCTGCGCGACCACGTCGTGCGGCCCGTCATCTTCCTGTCGTACTCCGGGTCGATGCGGTGGCGCACCAAGGCGGGCGACGAGATCTCGGCGCGCCTGGGCGAGCCGCTGACCAAGGACATGACGTCGCAGGCCTGGCGCACCGCGCTCGACCCCAACGGCGAGTGGATCCCGTCGGTGCTGGCCGCCGCCGACACGCGCCTCACCGAGGTCCGGCGCGCCGTGCCCGACGCGGGGGCCATGATCATCGCGACCGACCAGACCGACGCCCGGGCGTACGCCGGGCACCTGGCGCGGCTCACGGGGCAGTCGCCGGTCGTCGTGCTGTCCGACGACGACGGCGCCAGCGACCGGATCGAGGAGTTCGCGCAGGGGGACGCCCGCTGGCTGGTCGCGGTGCGCATGGTGTCCGAGGGTGTCGACGTGCCACGGCTGGCCGTCGGCGTGTACGCCACGAGCACGGCGACGCCCCTGTTCTTCGCCCAGGCCGTCGGGCGGTTCGTCCGGGCGCGACGGCGCGGCGAGACGGCGTCCGTGTTCCTGCCCAGCGTGCCGCAGCTGCTCGAGCTGGCGGCGACGCTGGAGATCGAGCGCGACCACGCGCTCGACAAGCCGACCGACGGGTCGCTGGACCCGGAGGCCGACCTGCTGGCACTCGCCGAGCGCGAGCAGAGCAGCGAGGACGCCGTCGGCTCGGACGGCGTCGCGGGGACCTTCGAGGCGCTCGAGGCGCAGGCGTCGTTCGACCGCGTGCTGTTCGACGGCGGCGAGTTCGGCACCGGGGCGGAGGTGGGCTCGGACGAGGAGCTGGACTTCCTGGGACTGCCCGGGCTGCTCGACGCGGACCAGGTGACGACGCTGCTGCGGCAGCGGCAGGCGGACCAGCAGGGCGCGCGCCGCGCCCGCGCGCAGCCCGAGCCCGAGGTGATGGACCACCGCAAGCAGGCGGAGCTGCGCAAGGAGCTCGCGCAGCTGGTCGGCGCGTGGGCGCGCCGCAGCGGTCAGCCGCACGCGACCGTCCACGCGGAGCTGCGGCGGCGCTGCGGCGGGCCGGAGGTGGCCGTGGCGGCGCCGGACCAGCTCGAGGCGCGGATCGCGATGCTCCGCGGGTGGTTCGTCGGCAAGCGCTGAGCCTGCCCCCGGTGTCGGCGCACCGGCCGTCTCACCATGCGGACGATGAGAATCGTGTGAGTTCGCAGGTCAGCGCCCTGGACGCGTGACCACATACCAGTGCTGGACGCTCGCGCAAGTCGAGCGTTCAGCGTGCCGAAGCGGGGCACCGCTGCCAGGCTCATCCCGTGACAAACCCGGCCCGGGTTCCCCCGGCGCCGAACCCGGAGCCTGGCGGCGTCGTGCCGCCGGCATTCGCACGAAAGAGGTGTTCACATGCCGTCCTGGCTCATCCTCATCCTTGTCGGTGTCGTCCTCGTCATCCTTGGCGTCGCGACCAACATCGGCCAGTTCCTCATCTGGATCGGCGTCATCGTGCTGGTCGTCAGCCTCATCCTCGGCCTCGTGGGCCGCGGTCGATCGAGGATCTAGCGCAGCAGCGACGGCCGGCACCCCCTCCGCCGGCCGTCGCGCCGCACGGCACAGGCCGGGACGCCACGCGCGTCCCGGCCTGTGCCGTCCCCGCACCCGTGCGGCGGGCGGTAAAGCCCGCCCGCGACGCAGTCAGCCCAGGCGCATCTCCACCGTCTCGACGGCGGCCTCGTCGGCCGACAGGCGACGCGCGCCTCGGGGCAGCTCGTCACGGGACGCCGCGTGCCGCGCCGCGGCGGCCCGCACGCCCTCGGCGGCGGTCAGCCCGGGCAGCACCTCACCGTCCACGACGAGCGGCACGTGCAACGGACGCAGGGACGGGTCCGGCTCGCGCCGCTGCTGCTCCGTCCACCCGGCCACCAGCTCGTCGGGCCCGACGACCAGCACCTCCTCGACGGCGCGCCGGTCCCGGTCCAGGCGTCGGGCGGCCGACTTGCGTCCTCCGAGGCTGGTCTTGGAGCGCGAGGCCTTCGCGACCGGCTCCAGCTGGCCCGACGCCCCCTCGCGTGCGACCAGCTTGTAGACCATCCCGCACGTCGGTGCGCCCGAGCCGGTGACCAGCGAGGTGCCCACGCCGTAGGAGTCGACCGGGGCGACCGCGAGCGACGCGATCGCGTGCTCGTCGAGGTCGCTCGTGACGACGATCTGCGTGTCGCGTGCCCCCGCGGCGTCGAGCTGCGCGCGCACCTCCTGCGCGAGGACGCCCAGGTCGCCGGAGTCCAGCCGGACGGCACCGAGCTCCGTGCCCGCCGCGGCGAGCGCCCGCTCGACCCCGCGGCGGACGTCGTACGTGTCGACGAGGAGCGTCGTCCCGACGCCCTGCGAGCGGACCTGCGACGCGAACGCCTCCTCCTCGTCGTCGTGCAGCAGCGTGAACGCGTGCGCCGCCGTGCCGATGGTGGGCAGCCCGTACCGCCGGCCCGCCTCGAGGTTCGACGTGCCGGCGAAGCCGGCGACCACCGCTGCGCGCGCGGCCGCGACCGCGGCGTCCTCGTGCGCACGTCGCGCGCCCATCTCGAGGCACGGGCGGTCCACGGCCGCGCTCGTCATGCGCGATGCCGCCGACGCGACCGCCGAGTCGTAGTTCAGGACCGACAGGACGAGGGTCTCGATGAGCACCGCCTGCGCGAACGTGCCCTCGACGACGAGCACCGGTGACTGCGGGAAGAAGATCTCGCCCTCGGCGTACCCCACGACGTCCCCGGCGAAGCGGTAGTCGGCGAGGAACGCCAGCGTCGCGTCGTCGACGACGCGCTCGTCGGCCAGCCAGTCGAGCTCCGGGTTCCCGAACCGGAACGACGCGAGCTGCTCGAGCACCCGTCCCGTCCCGGCGAGCACCCCGTAGCGGCGTCCCGCCGGCAACCGCCGTGTGAACACCTCGAAGACGCAGCGGCGGTGCGCGGTGCCGTCGGCGAGGGCCGCCTGCAGCATCGTCAGCTCGTACCGGTCGGTGAGCAGCGCGGTGCTGCCGGAACCGACCGCGGCGACGGCGGGGACGGTCGGGGTCGACGCGGGAGCACTCGTGTCCGTCATGGCGCCAACGTAGACGCCCGGGCCCCGCTCCGGCAGCCGACGCCTCGTGCGGCGCCGCCTACAGTTGTCGTCGTGCCCGCGACGACCGCTCCCGACACGCGTCCCCAGGTGGACGAGGCGACGTCGACGGCAGACGCGTGGGTGACGATCGTCTGGAACGACCCCGTGAACCTCATGTCGTACGTCACCTACGTGTTCCAGACCCACTTCGGGTACCCGCGTGAGAAGGCCGACCGGCTCATGCGCCAGGTGCACGAGGAGGGGCGCGCCGTCGTCTCGAGCGGCAACCGCGAGGCGATGGAGGTCGACGTGCAGGCCATGCACTCGTACGGGCTGTGGGCGACCATGCAGCGGGGCGGGCAGTGATGCGGGCGTTCCGACGCCAGAAGGGCCAGTACGTCGCGCGGCTCGACGCCGGGGAGCGGGCCGTCGTGGCGTCCGTCGTCGCCGACGTCGCCGAGCTGCTGGGCGCCGGCCGGTTCGAGGACGGCCCGCAACCGGGCACCGGGTCGCCGGCCCACCCCGGTGCGCCGGAGGGCTGGTCGCTGCGCACCGCGCCCCTGGCGCCGCCGCAGGACCCGGCCGTGCGTCGCCTGCTGCCCGACGCGTCGCGCGACGACCCGGAGGTGGCCGGCGAGTTCCGTCGCCTCACCGAGGACGACCTGCGGGCGCGCAAGGTGGCGCGGCTGCGGTCCCTGTGGACGTCCCTCGTGCACGGCGAGCCCGGGTGGCCCGAGCACGCGCTGGTCGTCTCCCCCCAGGCAGCCGACGACGTCGCCGCGACCCTCACGGACCTGCGGCTCGTGCTGGGGGAGCGCCTCGAGCTGCGGACGGACGCCGACTCGGAGGCCCTGTACGACGCTCCGGCGACCGAGCCAGAGGACGACGTGCGGGCCTACCTGGCGTCGGTCTACGGCGCGCTGTCCTGGCTCCAGGAGTCGCTGCTGGCTGTGATGCTCGCCGCACCCGGCGGCGGCGGCGGCGGACGTGGGCGGTCCGGCGGCTAGTCTCGGTCGGGTGAGCGACGCCCCCATCGGCATCTTCGACTCCGGTGTCGGGGGCCTGACCGTGGCGCGGTCGATCCTCGACCAGCTGCCGCACGAGTCCACCCTGTACATCGGCGACACCCTCAACAGCCCTTACGGACCCAAGCCGCTGGCAGCGGTGCGGGCGCACTCTCTCGAGATCATGGACGACCTCGTCGACGCCGGGGTCAAGATGCTCGTCATCGCGTGCAACAGCGCGTCCGCCGCGGTGCTGCGCGACGCCCGCGAGCGGTACACGCTGCGCCGCGGCCTGCCGGTCGTCGAGGTCGTCCTGCCGGCGGCACGTCGTGCGGTCGCGGCGACGCGCAACGGACGCATCGGCGTCATCGGCACGCGGGCGACGATCGACTCGCGGGCCTACGACGACGCGTTCGCGGTCGCGGGCGTGGACCTGACGTCGCGCGCCTGCCCGCGCTTCGTGGAGCTCGTCGAGGCAGGGGTGACCTCGGGGCCGGACGCGCTCGCGACGGCGCACGAGTACCTCGACCCGGTCCGTGCGGCGGGCGTCGACACGCTCGTCCTGGGCTGCACGCACTACCCGCTGCTGACGGGCGTCATCTCCTACGTGATGGGGGACCAGGTCACGCTCGTGTCGAGCGCCGAGGAGACCGCCAAGGACGTCTACCGGACCCTCGTGGCGCACGGCCTCGAGCGCGACCCGGCGGCGGGCCCGGCGACGCACCGGTTCCTCGCGACGGGTGACCCCGGGTCGTTCGCGACGCTCGCGCGGCGCTTCCTCGGTCCGGAGGTCGAAGCGGTCGAGCCGAGGGGGGCGCTGCGATGAGGCTGGTCGTGCTGGGGTGTGCGGGGTCCTTCCCGGGACCGAGGTCGGCCGCGTCGTCGTACCTGGTGCAGGCCGAGGACGCCGAGGGGCGCACGTGGTCGGCCCTGCTGGACCTGGGCAACGGCGCGCTGGGGGCGCTGCAGCGCTGGGGTGACCCCGCGGCGCTCGACGTCGTCGCGCTGTCCCACCTGCACGCCGACCACGTCGCCGACATGGCCGTCCTCGGGGTGTACCGGCGCTACCGACCGGCCGGTCCGCTCCCGCGTGTCGCGGTCCACGGGCCCGAGGGCACGCTCGAGCGGCTGGGGCACATGTCCGGTGACGACCTCGCCGCCCACACCGGCGAGCAGTTCGACGTCCGCACGTGGCGCGCAGGCGAGCAGGTGCACGTCGGCCCGCTGACCCTCGAGCCGGTGCCCGTCGAGCATCCGGTGCCGGCGTTCGGCATCCGCGTGAGCGGGCCGTCGGAGGCCGACCCGGCACGCCGCGTCACGCTCGCCTACACCGGCGACACCGATGCGTGCGCGGGCCTCGACGACCTGGCCACCGGTGCCGACGTCCTGCTGGCCGAGGCCGCGTTCGTCGAGGGGCGCGACGACCACGTCCGCGGCATCCACCTGACCGGCCGTCGTGCGGGCGAGGCGGCGGCCCGCGGCGGCTCCCGCGCCCTCGTCCTGACGCACGTCCCCGCGTGGAACGACCCCGAGATCGCCCTGGCGGAGGCCCGCGCCGTGTACGACGGCCCGGTGACCCTCGCGGCCCCGGGCGCGACGTACTCGCTCTGACCGACCCGATCCGCCCGGCCCTCCCGCCGAGCGCGGTACCCGGCGGTCGAGCGCGCTACATACGAGCACCGCGTTCGACGGTCGAGTACCGCGCTCGATGAGGGCTGTGGATGGCGCTCACCGGCGGGGCGGCCGTCGTGCGACGGTGCGGGCCATGGACGGCGCAGCGATGGACAGGGCAGCGACCGGTCGGCGATCCGCGGTGTCGACGGGCGGGGCGTCCGCTCGGGGAGGTGCTGAGCGCGCTGCGGCCCTCGTCGGCGGGAGTGCTCCGGTTCCCCGGGGCGGGCGTGTCCCGGTCCTCGGCAGCAGGCGTGATGTGGCCCAAGGCCAGCCGGTTGCGTCTCCGCCCGTGCCGGTGCTCGTCCACGTCCACGGGCGCGAACGGTCGAGCGGCGTCGAGCCCGAGACGGTGCAGCGCATGGCGCGGGCCGGTCGTCTCGTGCGCGTGCGGCGCGGCACGTACGTCGGCGCCGAGGAGTTGCGAGAGCTGGACGACGACGCGCGGCACGTCGTCCAGGTCCAGGCCGTCCTCGCCGTCGCGAGCCGGCCACCGGTGTTCTCGCACTGGTCGGCCGCTGCCGTGCTGGGGCTACCGGTCGTCGGCCGTCACGACAGCGGCGTGCACGTCGTGCGGGAGCCCGCCGGTGGTGGCCGGTCGCACGGCGACGTCGTCCGGCATGCCGTCGCGGGCCGTGTCGACGTCACGGTCGTCGACGGGATCACGGTCACGTCCCCGGCGCGGACCGTCGTCGACCTCGCCCGGGCCGGCGGGGTCGTGGCGGGAGTGGCGGCCGGTGACGCCGCTGTGCGCCACGGCCTGGCGACCGTCGAGGAGCTGCATGCCGAGGTCGAGCGCGCAGGGCGGGGCCGTGGCGTCCGGGCGGCGCGCCGCACCGCTGCGCTCGTCGACGGGCGGTCGGAGTCACCGGGCGAGTCGTTGAGCCGGGTCCGCATGGCCGAGTGGGGTCTGGGTGCGCCCGTTCTCCAGCACGAGGTGCGGGACCGGCACGGGTTCGTCGGGCGCGTCGACTTCTGGTGGCCCGTGCACGGCGTGGTCGGGGAGTTCGACGGACGCACCAAGTACGGCTCCGGCGCGGCGGACGTGCTCTGGGAGGAGAAGCTGCGTGAGGACAGGCTCCGGGCCGCCGGTCTGCGTGTCGCGCGCTGGACCTGGCAGGACGCGTGGGCGGGCGGTCCGATGATCGCGCGTCTTCGCGCGGCGGGCGTGCGCTGACCACCGGCCGCCGTCCGGAGGTGCTCCGGCGAACGCGGCACCTCCCCGCCGAACGCGGCACCTCCCCGCCGAACGCGGCACCTCCCCGCCGAACGCGGTACTCGTTTGACCCGCGCTCGGCACGTGAGTGCCGCGCTCGGGGACGGGCGGCGGTGGGCCGGTTCGGAGGGTAGCGGTCGGGGACCGTAGGGTCGTGGGCATGGTGAGTGCCGGTGGGTCGAGTGCAGGTGTCGGGACGGTTGCGGGAGGCGGCGCGAGCGCCGGGGCTGTCGTGCGGGTCGACGGGCGGCGGCCGGACGAGCTGCGACCCGTGACGATCACGCGCCGGTTCCTCGACGCGGGGGAGGGCTCGGTGCTCGTGGAGTTCGGCGGCACCAAGGTGCTGTGCGTGGCGTCGTTCACCGAGGGCGTGCCGCGCTGGCGCAAGGGATCGGGCGAGGGCTGGGTGACGGCCGAGTACGCGATGCTGCCGCGGGCCACGAACAGCCGCTCGGACCGCGAGTCGGTGCGCGGCAAGGTCGGTGGCCGCACGCACGAGATCTCCCGGCTGGTCGGTCGCTCGCTGCGCGCGGTGATCGACGTCAGCGCGCTGGGCGAGAACACGATCGTGCTCGACTGCGACGTGCTGCAGGCCGACGGCGGCACGCGCACGGCCGCCATCACCGGCGCGTACGTCGCGCTCGCGGACGCCGTGGCGTGGGCCACCGAGAAGCGTCTGGTGAAGCCGGGGCGGCAGGTGCTGCGCGACTCCGTGGCGGCCGTGAGCGTCGGCATCGTCGACGGTGTCCCGGTCCTGGACCTGCCGTACGTGGAGGACGTCCGCGCCGAGACGGACATGAACGTGGTGACGACGGGCGCCGGCACGTTCGTCGAGGTGCAGGGCACCGCCGAGCAGGCGCCGTTCGCCCGCGCGGAGCTCGACGCGCTGCTCGACCTCGCCGTGGCGGGCACCGCGCAGCTCGCGGCGCTGCAGGCCGCCGTGCTGGCCGCCCCCGCGGGCGACGGCTCGGCGACGCGGGCCGCGGGCGCGGCCCCCGTCTCGTGACGGCACCCGACGCGCCCCGGGCCGTCGAGGTCCCGCCGGGCGCGCGCCTCGTCCTGGCGACGCACAACGCGCACAAGGTCGGCGAGCTGCGCGCGATCCTCGCGCCCGCGCTGCCGGAGCTCGACCCCGGCGCCGTGATCGGGGCGCGCGACGTGCACGCGCCCGAGCCGGTCGAGGACGGCGTGACGTTCGCGGAGAACGCCCTGATCAAGGCCCGCGCGCTCGCGGCCGCGACCGGACTGCCCGCGGTCGCCGACGACTCGGGTCTGAGCGTGGACGTGCTCGGTGGGGCGCCGGGGATCTTCTCGGCGCGCTGGGCGGGCCGCCACGGGGACGACGCCGCCAACCTCGCCCTGCTGCTCGCGCAGCTCGCCGACGTCCCGCCCGCGCACCGCGGGGCACGGTTCGTGTGCGCAGCGGCACTCGTGACGCCCGAGGGCACCGAGCACGTCGAGGTCGGGACGCTCGAGGGCACGCTGGCGGCAGCGCCGCGCGGCCAGCACGGCTTCGGCTACGACCCCGTGCTCGTGCCCCTGGGTGAGACCCGCACGTGCGCGGAGCTCACCCCGGAGGAGAAGAACGCGATCAGCCACCGCGGGCAGGCGTTCCGGGCGCTCGTGCCGCACCTCGTGGCGGCACTGCGGGCATGACCGCACCCACCGCGTCCCGACCCGGGGACGTGCAGCTCGTCGCCGAGGGCGTGTCGTTCGGCTACCCGGGCAGGCGCGTGCTGGACCGGCTCGACCTCACCGTGGCGCCGGGTGACCGCATCGGGCTGGTGGGGGAGAACGGGGCCGGCAAGACGACGCTCCTGGGCGTGCTGGCGGGCCGGCTCCACCCGCAGGAGGGGGCGGTGCGCCGGCACGGCACGCTCGCGGTCGTCGAGCAGGACCTGGCCTTCGGGGACGACGACACGATCGGCACGGTGATCGACTCGACCGCAGCGGCCGCACGGGCTGCCTCGGCGGAGCTGCAGACCGTCATCGACGGGTTCGACCACGACGCGGGCGACGTCGCGGCGCTGTCGGCGTCGATCGCCCGCTACGAGCACCTCGCGGCGTGGGACGTGGACCGGCGCGTCGACGAGGGTCTCTCGCGCCTGCAGGCGCCCCGGGACCGCGGGCGACGACTGCGCGAGCTGAGCGTGGGTGAGAGGTACCGGGTGCGCCTGGCGTGCCGACTCGCCGAGCGTGCCGACCTGCTGCTGCTCGACGAGCCCACCAACCACCTCGACGCGGACGGTGTCGCGCACCTCACCGCGCAGCTGCGGGGGTGGGTCGGGGGCGTCGTCATCGTCACGCACGACCGGCGGCTGCTCGACGACGTGATGACGGCGATCCTTGACATGGACCCGTCGATGGACGGGCGGCCCGTGCTGTACGGCGCGGCGCGCTACGCGGACTACCGCTTCGCACGCGACCAGATGCTGCGGCGCTGGCGTGCCCGCTACCGGGCCGAGCGCAAGCGCGCCCGCGTGCTGGCCGAGCGGCTCGACGCCTCCTACGAGGGGTTGTCCGACGAGTGGCGGCCGCCGAAGGGGTCGCAGGCGCACCGCCGCGCGACGCGGGCCAGGCAGCACGTCAAGGCTGCGGACCGGCTGATCGAGCGGCTCGAGGCGCAGGCGGTCGACGTGCCCGTGCCGCCCCCGGCGCTGCGCTTCCCGGACCTGCCGTCGGTGCCGCCCGCGTACGCGGGCGGGCCGCTGCTCGAGGTGCGCGGACCGCGCGTCGCCGGACGTCTGGACATGCCGGGCCGCCGTGTCGCGGTCATGCCCGCGGGTCGCCTCCTCGTCACTGGTCCCAACGGCGCGGGCAAGTCGACGCTGCTGGCCGCGCTGGTGGGCAGCGTCGGGCTGGACCGGGGGACCCGGACGGCGGCGGCCGGCGTGCGGTGGGGGGTGCTGGCGCAGGAGGGGCCGGGCGAGCACGCCACGCCGCCCGGTCGTTCGTCACCCACGGCCTTCGACGCGTACGCACGTCACGCGCTCGACCTGCTCGACGCCGGCGCGCTGGACCCCGACGCGCTGGTCCCCGTGGCCGCTCTGGGCCTGCTCACCGAGACGGACCTGGACCGCCCGCTGCGTGAGCTGTCGATCGGGCAGCGTCGTCGCTTCGACCTGGCGTGCGCGCTGCTCGCTGCGCCGCACGTCCTGGTGCTCGACGAGCCGACCAACCACCTGTCGGTCGGGCTGGTCGACGACCTGACGACCGCGCTGCGGGCGACGTCCGCGGCGGTGGTCGTCGCGACGCACGACCGGCAGCTGCGCACCGACCTCGCGGACTGGCCCCGGCTCGAGCTGGGCGGCTGACCCGAGGGCGGTCCGTCAGGGCAGGCGGCCCACCCACGCCATCGCCTGGCGCAGCAGCAGGCCCTGGCCGCCGTTCATCTCGACCTGCACGGCCTCGGTGCACGCCTCCTCGGGCGTGAGCCAGGCGAGGTCGAGCGCGTCCTGCTGGGGCCGGCAGTCGCCCGTGACGGGCACGACGTAGGCGAGGGACACCGCGTGCTGGCGAGGGTCGTGGTAGGGCGTGACGCCCGGTGTCGGGAAGTACTCGGCCACGGTGAACGGCTGCGGCGACGCGGGGACCTGGGGCAGCGCCACCGGTCCGAGGTCCTTCTCGATGTGCCGCAGCAGCGCGTCGCGGATCCGCTCGTGGTACATGACGCGGCCCGACACGAGTGCGCGGGACATGACGCCCTCGCGCGTCACGCGCAGCAGCAGGCCGACGGCGACGACGTCGCCGGACTCGTCGACGCGGACGGGGATCGCGTCGACGTACAGGATCGGCAGCTGGCTGCGGGCTGTCGCCATCTGGTCGGCCGACAGCCAGCCGGCGGGTCGCTCGGGGCCAGGGGGGAACTCGGCTGAGGCGGTCACCGTGCAGTTCTACCCCGTCCGTGGCCGGTGGGCCGCATCGCCTCGCGGCCGGGCGGGAGAGGGAATAGCCCTGCAGGGCGGGGCGCTGTAGCCATCGAACCCCGCAGGATGGAGAGACACCTATGGCTACCACCACGCTGACCGCCGACACGATCGCCGACACCATCAAGGACAACGAGATCGTCCTGGTGGACTTCTGGGCGTCGTGGTGCCCGCCGTGCCGCATGTTCGGCCCCGTCTTCGAGGCGTCGAGCGAGCTGCACCCCGAGATCGTGCACGCGAAGATCGACACGGAGGCCGAGCAGCAGCTGGCCGCGGAGCTCCAGATCAGCTCGATCCCGACGCTCATGGCGTTCCGGGACGGCGTCCTGGTGTACAACCAGGCAGGCGCGCTGCCGGCGCCGTCGCTCGAGCAGGTCGTCACGGCCGTCAAGGAGCTCGACATGGACGAGGTCCGGGCCAAGCTCGCGGAGCGCCAGGCGCAGGTCTGAGCAGGCTCCACACGCGGCGGAGGACCCGGACAGGGGCCTCCGCCGCTTCCAGTTGACGCGTGTCAACGAACTGTTAGCGTGGTGATCACAGACCGCACTCATCGCAGCACGGCCAACGGGGGCCGTGCGGGGAGCGTCGCGGTGCACAGCAACGGCGCAGTGCACCGTTCTCACAGGGCGGCACTCGCGCGCGCGACGCGCGAGCCGGTCGCCTGGGGGCATCACACCATGTCAACACAGTTCCGGACCCCACGGGGGTCCCAGATCCACCATGCCCGGAGCACGGTGAGCGCACCGTGGTCACGATCTCGGGTGGCGGCGTGCACGGCCCTCGCGCTCGGGATCGCCACCGCCCTCGTCGTCGTCCCGACGGACCGTTCCGCGGCCGCCGAGGGCGTCGTGGACGTCGGTGCGGGTGGCTACGCCGCGGCACCCGTCGGCCCGACGCCGGAGGGCTGCGACTCGGTCGAGGCCGACCCCCGCGCCGCGCTCACCGCGGACGCACCGACGGGTCCGCTGCCCACGAACGACTGGTGGTCGTCCCTGCTGTACAAGCGGCTCGACTGCCGCATGAGCGAGCCGCTGCACGCGCACCCGGCGTCCTACCAGCCCACGCCCGGGGGCCTCGGGCTGTCGGCCCCGCGCGAGGCGACCCTGTCGGGCACGCCCGGTGGGATCGGCGAGTTCCACTTCGGGTTCGAGCAGGACGTGGTGGTGGGCGTCGCGGGGCTCGACGCACCGACCGTGCAGGTCGCGGGCTGGACCGACTGGACGGTGACACCGTCGTGGTCGGACGGGACGCGCAGCCTGCGCGCGACGATCGGGCACGGGCTGCCCACCTCCTGGTACCACCTCCAGGGCGGTGACGCCCTGCTGACCTCCGCGCACGACGTGCGCGTCTGGGCGCGGGACGGCGCGACGCTCGGGTTCACCGCGAACGGGCACGACTACGCCGCGTTCGCGCCCACGGGCTCCTCGTGGCAGGTCTCGGGGTCGACGATGCGGTCCTCGCTCGCCGGCCGGGGATACCTCGCGGTCACGGCCCTCGCGACGGCCGCGGACGCCACGGACACCGACCGGGCAGCCGCGCTCGACGCCGTCGCCGACTCAGCGTTCGCCGAGGTCACCAGCACCGTCGCCGACTACACCTACGACGCGGCTCGCGCGGTCGTGCGCACGACCTACGAGATCGGGACCACGACGCTCGAGGGCTACGCCGACGGCGCGGTGGTCGCGCTGTACCCGCACCAGCAGCGCTACCTGACCGCCGTGGACGGGGACGAGCTCGACACCCCGTACCCGAGCCCGCGCGGCAAGATGACGGCGTACGCGGACACGACCTCGTTCACCACGACGACCCCGTTCACCGGCATCCTGCCGGAGATCCCCGCGGTCGCCACGTCGTCCGGCAGCGACCGCGCGACGCTCGACCGGCTCCTGGCGGAGGTCGCGGCCGACCCGCTGCCGATCCTGCGGGCCGACACCTACTGGACCGGCAAGGCGCTGGGCCGCGCCACCCGGATCGTCGAGATCGCCGACCAGCTGGGGGAGACCGAGATCCGCGACACGACGCTGGGTCTGGTCCGGGACACGCTCACCGAGTGGTTCACGGCGACGCCGGGCAAGAGCGAGCAGGTGTTCGCCTACGACGAGCGCTGGGGCACCCTCATCGGCTACCCGGCCTCCTACGGCTCGGACACCGAGCTCAACGACCACCACTTCCACTACGGCTACTTCATCGCGGCCGCCGCGACGCTCGCCCGGTTCGACCCGCAGTGGGCGTCCGACGAGCAGTACGGCGGCATGGTGGACCTGCTGATCCGCGACGCCAACGGGTACGACCGGGCGGAGACCCGCTTCCCGTACCTGCGTGACTTCGACATCTACGCCGGTCACGACTGGGCCTCCGGGCACGGCGCGTTCGCTGCGGGCAACAACCAGGAGTCGAGCTCCGAGGGGCAGAACTTCGCCGGGGCCCTCGTGCAGTGGGGCGAGGCGACCGGTGACACGGCGGTCCGGGACGCCGGCGCCTACCTGTACGCGACGCAGGCCGCGACGATCCAGGAGTACTGGTTCGACCAGGCCGGCGCGATCCCGGAGGGCTTCGGCCACACGACGCTGGGGATGGTGTGGGGCGACGGCGGGACGTACTCGACGTGGTTCTCCGGCGAGGCCGAGATGATCCAGGGCATCAACACGCTGCCCATCACCGGGTCGCACCTCTACCTGGGCATCCGGCCGGACGACGTCGTGTCCAACTACGCCGAGCTCGTCGACACGAACGGCGGCAGGCCGACCGTGTGGCAGGACATCCTGTGGAGCTACCTCGCGCTCGGTGACGGCGAGGAGGCGCTCCGGCAGCTCCGCGCGGACCCCGGCTACCCCGTCGAGGAGGGCGAGTCGCGCGCGCACACGTTCCACTGGGTGGCCAACCTCGCGGCACTGGGCAACCTCGACACCACGGTGCGCGGGTCGAGCCCGCTGTCCGCGGTGTTCGTCAAGGACGGTCGACGCACCTACGTGGCGGCCAACGTGACGTCGCGGGCACGCACGGTGACGTTCGGCGACGGGACGCGTCTCGAGGTCCCCGCCGGCCGCACGGTGACAGCCGGTGCCTTCTCGTGGTCCGGCGGCGGTGCCGTCGGCGGACCGGGTGAGCCGACGCCGACGGTGACGCCGAAGCCCACGGCGACGCCCACTCGCACGGCGACCCCCAAGCCCACGGCGACCGCGACGCCCAAGCCGACGGTGACCCCGAAGCCGACGGCGACGCCCACCGCGACCCCGAAGCCCACGGGGACCCCGACCCCCACGGTGACCCCGAAGCCGACCGACGGACTCGTGCTCGCCTTCGGTGGGAACGGCAGGCTCGTACCGGCTCCCGGCAGCCCGGGGACGATCCAGCTGGCGCCCTCCCGCGGGATCGACACGGCGAGCGAGCCGCCGGATGCGGTCGTCATGCAGGCCACCGGGCTGACGGCGAGGACGACCGGCGGGGCGACCGCGTTCGACATCGCTCTGGACGCCGGGAACCGCGTCGGCAACGGCACACGGGTCTCGGTGCAGTACGACCTGACGGGTGACGGCACGTGGGACCGCGTCGAGGTGTACCGGTACTTCGCGACGGATCCCGTGCCGGGTGCCGAGCGGTACACGCACCTCGCGGGTCTGGACAGGGCCACGGGCGCCCTCGGTGACCTGAGGGGCGGGACCGTGCGGGTCGCGCTGTGGAACGCGATCGGCAGCTCGTCGACGTCGGTCGGCGTGGGCGACTCGGTGCTCACGCTGCCCTTCCGCTGAGGAACGCACGACAGCGGGGCCGGGGCGCGTGCGCCCCGGCCCCGTGGTGCGGGAGGCGGGAGTCGAACCCGCACGCCCTTGCGGGCACCAGGACCTAAACCTGGCGTGGCTGCCGTTTCACCACTCCCGCGTGCGCCCCGAGTCTGGCACGCGCGCCTCGCCCGGGGCCTCCCTCAGTCGATGCCGAGGTCGCGGCGCAGCTTGGCCACGTGGCCCGTCGCCCGGACGTTGTACTGCGCGAGCGCGACCGTCCCCTGCGGGTCGACGACCACTGTGGAGCGGATCACGCCGGTGTACGTGCGCCCGTAGTTCGTCTTCTCGCCCCACGCACCCCAGGCCTCGAGGGTCTCGTGGTCGGGGTCGGAGAGCAGGGGGAACGTCAGGCCCTCGTGCTCCGCGAACGCCGTCAGCTTGTCGAGCGGGTCGGGTGAGACGCCGACGACCGCGTAGCCGGCGGCCGTGAGCGGGGCCAGCGAGTCGCGGAAGTCGCACGCCTGCTTCGTGCACCCGGGGGTGCCCGCCGCGGGGTAGAAGTACACGACGACCGAGCGGCCGCGCAGGTCCTTCAGGGAGACCCGGTCACCGGTCGTGCTGGGGAGCGTGAGGTCGGGCGCCGGGTCTCCGACGGTGAGGCGAGGCACGGGTTCACTCCTGCGGGTCGGGGACGGGGGACGACCTGCGCCAGCCTAGATCGCCGGGGGGTACCGTCGGCGACGTGAGTGCATCGAGCGAGACACCCCGGACCGACACCGCCCGGGACCTGCCCCTGCGCATGCTCAACGACCGGCTCCTCGTCGAGCTGGACGACGACGCCGCCGAGCGTCGCACGGGCGGCGGGATCCTGATCCCGGCCACGGCCGCGATGGGCAAGCGTCTGGCGTGGGCGAACGTCGTCGCCGCGGGGGAGCACGTGCGGCAGGTGGCGGTCGGCGACCGGGTCCTCTTCGACCCTGAGGACAGGGCCGAGGTCGAGCTGTCCGGTCGCACGTACCTGCTGCTGCGTGAGAAGGATGTGCACGGAGTTGCGGACCCGCGGGCCGGGGGCGAGGGCACCGGCCTCTACCTGTGATCCGCGACACGTCTGTCCGACGTGCCCGAGCTCGCCCCTCGTCGATCTCAGCAACGGAGCGTATCTTCCGGTGCAGCACGGGGGACGAGATCCACGGTTCCACGAGACGAGGTCGACCATGCAGCAGCGCAGCGTGCCCGACGCGGGAGCGAGCGGCCCGGAGCCGGTGCCGGCTGCGGCCGACGACACCGTCGTGGTCCTGGGCGTGGACGCGGCCCGGCACGCGCAGGAGCTGCTGGCGGAGCACGTGCCGCTGACGTTGCTGGTCGACCTGATGGCCCCGACGGGCGAGACCTCCGCCGAGCTCCTCGAGAAGGAGGGTCTGCCGGACGACCCGTGGTGGCACCCCTCGAGCCAGGAGCAGCGTCCGGACGCGTGAGCGTCGTCACAGAGGGCGCCTGAGGGGTCATCCGGTTCGCACCCGGCCCCGCGGTCCTGCTAATCTCTTCGAGCCGCGCGCCTCTAGCTCAACTGGCAGAGCAGCTGACTCTTAATCAGCGGGTTCCGGGTTCGAGTCCCGGGGGGCGTACCCCGCACGAAGCCCCGTCAGGTCCGTCCTGACGGGGCTTCGTCGTTCTCTCCCCACACCGTGGCAGGCTCCTCGGCGGGCGTGCTGCCGCGCGTCACGCCACGATGAACCGACCCGGGTGGACGGAGGAGTCATGGCTGAGGAGACGGACCGCTACGACGTGGTGGTCCTGGGTGCCGGCGCGGTGGGGGAGAACGTCGCGGACCGTGCCTCGCGCACCGGGCTGAGCGTGGCCGTGGTCGAGCCCGCGCTGGTCGGGGGGGAGTGCTCGTACTGGGCCTGCATGCCGTCGAAGGCGCTGCTCCGACCGGGAGACGCGCTGGCGGCCGCGCAGGCGGTGCCCGGGGCGGACGCCGCGGTCACCGGCCGGCTCGACCCCGCGGCCGTGCTCGCACGGCGCGACGAGGTCGCTGCCCACTGGGACGACGCGGGGCAGGTCGCGTGGGTCGAGGGCGCCGGTCTGACGCTGCTGCGCGGTCACGCCCGCTTCACCGGACCACGCACCCTGGTCGTCGACGGCGCGGACGGCACGGAGCGCGTCGTGGCGGCACGCTGTGCCGTCGTCGTCGCCACCGGCTCGCTGCCGGTGGTTCCCGAGGTGTTCGCGGACGTGCGGCCGTGGACGAGCCGTGAGGCGACGTCGGCGCACCGGGTCCCCGCACGCCTCGCCGTGGTCGGGGGCGGTGTCGTGGCCACCGAGCTGGCGACCGCCTTCGCGGACCTGGGCAGCGACGTGACGGTGCTGGTGCGCGGCGGACGCCTGCTCGCGGGGGCGGAGCCGTTCGCGGGGGAGGCCGTGGCGCGGGCACTTGCCGGCCGGGGCGTGCGCGTCGTGCTGGGCGCGACGGTGACGTCGGCCGTCCGCGACGACGCCGGGGTGCACCTGGGGGTCGAGCACCGGCCTGGTGACGGTGCTGGGAGCGACGCGGGGGCACCCGAGCGACTGACGGCGGACGAGGTGCTCGTCGCGACCGGGCGACGGCCGGCGACCGACGACCTCGGGCTCGAGACCCTGGGTCTGCGCCCTGGCCGTGCGCTCGACGTCGACGACCGCCTCCAGGTCGCCGGGGTCGACGGCGGGTGGCTGTTCGCGGCCGGTGACGTGACCGGCCGCACCGCGACGACGCACCAGGGCAAGTACGACGCCCGGGTGGTCGGTGACGTGATCGCGGCCCGGTTCGACCCGCGTCCGGCGGACGCCGACGATGCCGTCGCAGGGCCGTCCCGGCAGGCCGAGGCCGCCGCGGGGCCCTGGTCGCGGTACCGAGCGACGGCCGACACGGCCGCCGTTCCGCAGGTGGTGTTCACGCGCCCGCAGGTCGCGTGGGTCGGCCGCACGCAGGAGCAGGCGGAGCGTGCGGGCCTGGACGTCGAGGTGCTCACGTACGAGCTGGGCGACCTCGCCGCCGCGACGGTCACGGCCGTCGGGTACGAGGGTCGCGCACAGCTCGTCGTCGACACCCGGCGTGACGTCGTCGTCGGGGCGACCTTCGTGGGCCCGGACGTCGCGGACATGCTGCACGCCGCGACCATCGCCGTCGTGGGGGAGGTCCCGCTCTCCCGCCTGTGGCACGCGGTGCCGTCGTACCCGACGCTCAGCGAGGTGTGGCTGCGGCTGCTGGAGGCGGCGGGCCGCTGAGCGCGGCTCCCGCCGCCCGTGCGCTCCTCAGTCGCGTGGGGCCAGTGAGCCGTCGGACGACGTGACCAGGCCCACGGCCGCGTCGCCCTGCCGGACGGCCTGACCGATCAGAGCGAAGTCGTAGGACTTGAACTCCCCGACCGTCAGTCCGTACGTCTCCTCGAGCCCGACCTGGCAGAACGGCCGCTCCGGGCACTCGGGCGGGCCCGCGAGCACGACGCCGCCGCACGCTGCGGCCAGGTCCGACAGCGTGGTCAGGTCGTGCGCCGCCGCGAACTCGGCGGTGACGGCGAACGCGTTCTGGTCCTGTGCGGCCGAGGCGGCACCCATCACGACGCCGCTCTGCTCGGCGAGGGGGGTCAGCGCTGCCACCGTCTCGTCGACGTCGCTCGACGCGACGGGCGCCGCGTCGGCACCGTTGACCTGGGCGTTGAGGTAGGTGGCCAGGGTCGCGGCGTACTCCGGGACGACGGCGACGTCGCCGGACTGCAGCGCGGGCAGGTACGTTTCGCGTGCACCCACGGTCTGGGCCTGCGTCTCGAAGCCAGCGCTGCGCAGCACCTGCGCGTAGATCTCCGCCAGGGTGATGCTCTCGGAGAAGTTGGCGGCACCGACGGTCAGGCTCGTGCCCGTCCCGAGCGACGGGTCGGACGCCTGCAGGGACTCGTCCTCCACGAACTGCGCAGCCACCTCGGCCGGTGTGCGCCGCTCGACGTCGACGGACCGGTTGAGCTCGATGAGCCGGTCCGTGTCGAGAGCGGCCGAGACGGCGTCGAGCAGCTCGACCACCTCCGGGTGGTCGGCCGCGACCTGGGCGTTGACGGCCGGGATGACGTTGTCGGCGTTCTGCAGGCCCTTGTCGTCCTCGAGCACGACGAGCGTCTCGCCCGCGACGGGCTCGCACGCCGGTGGGCCTCCGGCCGCGCTCGTCGGGTCGGGCTCGGCCTGCCCGCCGCCTGATCCGGGTGTCCCGCAGGCGCCGAGGGCGAGGACGGCGGCGGCCAGGACGCCGATCGTGCGGCTGCGCGAGCTGGTGCGCATCGGGGGTCTCCTGTCAGAGGTGCGGCATGAGGTCGGGTGCGGCGGCCGGTCCGCCGCGCGCGGCGAGGAGTAGGGCGGTCACGGAGACTGCGCGGTCTCATTCGAACCGCGGCGGGCGCCGAGGGCAACCGGGAGCCGCGGGCGCTGCCCGCCGGTGCGCCCGTCCCCGTCCGCGTCGCGGGCGCGGTGCCGGAGCCCGGCCGGCGTCACGGCGCGTTGCAGGAGCGCGAGGAGCCCTTCGACCAGCAGGCACAGCGCGGCCACGAGGAATCCTCCGGCCAGGGCCTTGCCGTAGCGCTGGGTCGCGAAGCCGCTCACCACGATGGTGCCCAGGCTCGTGCCCCCGACCAGCGCGGCGAGCGGGACCGTCGCGAGCACCTGGACCGCGCCCGTGCGGATGCCGGCGGCGACGAGCGGCACGGCGAGCGGCACCTCGACCGACCACAGCACGCGCGTGCCGGACATCCCCAGCCCGCGCGCGGCGTCGCGCGCGTCGGGGTCGACGCCGCCGACACCCGTCACGGCGTTCGCGAGGATCGGCGGGACCGCGAAGACGGCGCACGCCAGGGCGGTGGCCGTGCTCCCGAACCAGCCGGTCGCGGCGAGCAGGGTGAGTAGCGCGAGCGTCGGCAGCGCGCGTGTGGTGTTGGCGACGACGACTCCGACGGTCGCCCCGCGCCCGCGGTGACCGAGCCAGAGCCCGGTCGGCAGCGCCACGAGGAGCGCGATCGCGACGGCGACGGCCGAGACCTCGAGGTGCGTGCGGGTCAGCGCGAGGATGCCCTGCCTGCCCGACCAGTTCAGGGGGTCGTTCAGCCAGCGGAGCGCCTCGGTCAGGACGTCCACGGCGCCTCCTGCGGGGTGCCGTGCGGCGCGTCCGTGGTCCGCGAGGTGCGGCGCCAGGGCGTCAGGGCCCGGCCGAGCAGCGTGAGCGCGAGGTCCGCCACGAGCGCGAGGAGGAGGCACAGCACCGTGGCCGTCATGATCTCGGCGTGGTAGCCGCTGCGGAAGCCACGGAACATCAGCTGGCCGAGCCCGCCGTACCCGACGACGACACCCACCGTGACCAGCGCGACCGTGCTGACCGTCGCCAGGCGCAGGCCCGTCACCATCGCGGGGACCGCCTGCGGCAGCTCGACCCCGAGCAGGAGGCGCAGCCGTCCGTAGCCCATGCCGCGCGCCGCGTCGAGCACCGCGGGGTCGACGCCCTGCAGCCCGACGAGCACGTTGCGCACGAGCACGAGCAGCGCGTACACGACGAGCCCGATGAGCACGGTGGTGCGGCCGATCCCGGTGACGGGCGCCAGGACGGCGAACAGCGCCAGCGACGGGATCGTGTAGAGCACCCCCGTCGAGGCCAGCACCGGGCCGGCGAGCCGCGGCCGGACGTGGGCGAGCGCCGCGAGCGGGAGGGCCACGACCAACGCGATCACCACGGCCTGGACCGTCAGCGACGCGTGCTGCTGGGTGTGGCGCAGCACGTCGGCACCGTTGCGCTCGAGGTAGTCCCACGAGAACCACGGGTTGGCGGCGGCCGCGAGGACCGGTCCGGACGGCATGCGCTCGAACCTACTGACGGGCACCGACAGCCGCGCGCGGGACGGCCCGCCGGGCGGGTGTCGGTGGCGCCCGCTAGCGTCGCTGACCGTGACGACCTCCGTACCGCGACCCGACGGGACCGTGGCCGGGCAGGCGACCTCCGGAGGTGCCGACGACCTCGCGGTCGCCATCCGGTTCGAGTCCGTGCGCAAGGAGTACGCGGGGTCGGTCGCGGTCGACGACCTGTCGCTCGCCGTGCGTGAGCGCGAGCTGCTCGTCCTCGTCGGTCCCTCCGGGTGCGGCAAGTCGACGACGCTGCGGATGGCCAACCGCCTCGTCGAGCCGACCGCGGGCCGCATCGTGCTGGGTGACGAGGACGTCACCGACGTCGACCCCGTCGCGCTGCGCCGCCGCATCGGGTACGTCATCCAGAACGTCGGGCTCTTCCCGCACCGCACGGTCGAGCAGAACGTGGCGACCGTGCCGGCGCTGCTGGGGTGGGACCGCCGGCGCACGCGCGAGCGCGTCGCCGAGCTGCTCACGCTGGTGGGGCTCGAGCCCGCGAGGTACGCGCGCCGGTGGCCGCACGAGCTGTCGGGAGGGGAGCGGCAGCGCGTCGGCGTGGCGCGGGCCCTCGCGACGGACCCGCCCGTGCTGCTCATGGACGAGCCGTTCGGGGCCGTCGACCCGGTGGGCCGCGCCCGCCTGCAGCAGGAGTTCATCCGGTTGCAGCGCGACCTGGGCACGACGGTGATGATGGTGACGCACGACATTGACGAGGCCGTGCGCATGGCCGACCGCGTCGTCGTCCTGAGCCGGGGCGCGCGCGTCGAGCAGCTGGCGCCCCCGCTCGAGATCGTCGCGCGGCCCGCGTCCGCGGCCGTGGCGGACCTGGTGGGTCGCGGCAGGACGGCCCGCCTGCTGGCTCTGGGCAGGCTCGAGCGCGCCGACCTCGACGACCCGCCGCGCGGCGACGGCACGACGTCCGCGCCCACGCCCGGGCGGACGGTGCGGCTCGGTGCGGAGCTCGGTGACGTCGTCACGGCCCTCGCCGCCGCCGTCGACACCCCGGACGGCGGCGTCGTGGACGTGCTGGACGGCGCGGGTCACCCCGTGGGAACGGCCTCGGCCGGCACCGTCGTGCGGGCGCTGCACCGTCTCACCACCGCCGACCCCGGACCCGCCTGACGCGGCAGCGGTCGACCCGCGGCCGCTGCGGCCCCCCGCGCGGGGGCGACGCGTCGCCCGCCCGTCACCTGCGCGGAGCGTGCCCGTCACACGGCGTGGGTACAGTGCGAGGCGTGAGCGAACCCACCGCACGCCTTGCCCTCGCCACGTGCGCCCAGCTGCCGCAGCTCGACCCGGACGACGTCCCGCTGCGCGCCGCGCTGGCCGAGCGCGGCGTCCCCACGGACGTCGTCGTCTGGGACGACCCGACGGTGGACTGGTCGGCCTACCCGCACGTCCTCATCCGCTCGACCTGGGACTACACGGACCGGCCCACCCAGTTCGCCGACTGGACCCGACGCGTCGAGCGCACGTCGCAGCTGCTCAACCCTGCCGACGTCGTGGCCTGGAACATCGACAAGACCTACCTGCGCGACCTCGAGCAGCGGGGCATCCCGATCGTCCCCACGATCTGGCTCGACCCCGAGCGCAACCTCGACGCGCGCGCGATCCACACGCGCTTCCCCGCCTTCGGGGACTTCGTCATCAAGCCGACGGTCAGCGCGGGCTCGCGCGACACCGGCCGCTACGACGCGGGCCAGACGCCGTCCCGCTCCCTGGCCATCACGCACGCCAAGAACCTGCTGGCGGTCGGTCGGCGGGTCATGCTGCAGCGGTACCTCACCCGGGTCGACACGCAGGGCGAGAGCGCGCTGGTGTACGTCGACGGCGAGTTCAGCCACTCCGTGCGCAAGGAGCCGCTGCTGGAGGGGCCGTACCGGGCGGGGGAGAAGGAAGGCGTGCTCTTCCGCGAGCGCGTGCTGGCCGCGCGCGACGTGAGCGAGCAGGAGCGTGCGGTCGGCGACCTCGTCGTCGCGGAGCTCGGCAAGGTGTTCCCCGACCGCGCGCCCCTGCTGTACACGCGCGTCGACCTCATCCCGGACGACGAGGGACGGCCGGTCGTCCTGGAGGTCGAGCTGGCGGAGCCGTCGCTGTTCTTCGAGCACGCCCCCGGGTCGGCCGAGCGGTTCGCGGACGCCGTCGTCGCACGGCTGTGACGCGTCTCGCACACTCTCGGGTGCGCCAGGGCGCGAATGCGTGACGAAGGCCGGCGCGGCACCGGCTACACTCATCGTCGGCCCGGCGCTCGCGTCGGACCAGGTGCAGCACCGTCGCATCCCTCGGGATACGGCGGTCCGTGCCACGGTGGCTATAGCTCAGCTAGGTAGAGCACCTGGTTGTGGTCCAGGGGGTCGCGGGTTCAAGTCCCGTTAGCCACCCACCTAGTGCAGGCCCGTGACCTGCGGT
>JADGMW010000022.1_pt1 | contig 163245 bp, 140 predicted proteins | sample 8641801 | NCBI WGS metagenome assembly JADGMW01 (sample SAMN16272018, study PRJNA661076) | feces metagenome | isolation source: fecal sample from diarrhoea affected cattle A | host: Bos taurus | place: South Africa: Lokaleng Village, Mahikeng | collected 2019-09 | reverse complement strand
CGAACCCGGTGCTCACGTGCCGCACCGTGCAGGTCGGGCACCCGCCGATCGGCTCGCTCGACACGATCCGGACCACGCCCACGAGCATCACCGTGGGCGGCTGGGCGCTCGACCCGGACACGACGGCCCCCATCGGGGTGCACGTCTACGTCGACGGCAAGGCCGCCCGTGCACTGACGGCCGACCGTTCGCGGCCCGACGTCGGGCGGGCCTACGGCAAGGGGGACGCCCACGGGTTCGACGTGACGATCCCCGCCGAGCAGGGCCGCCGCTCCGTCTGCCTGTACCTCATCAACCAGCCCACCGGACCGAACCCGGTGCTCACGTGCCGCACCGTGCAGGTCGGGCACCCGCCGATCGGCTCCCTCGACACGATCCGGACCACGCCCACGAGCATCACCGTGGGCGGCTGGGCCCTCGACGCCGACACCACGGCCCCCATCGGGGTGCACGTCTACGTCGACGGCCGCCTCGCGGGCGCGCTGACGGCCGACCGCCCCCGGCCCGACATCGCGCGCAAGTTCGGCCTCGGTGACCGCCATGGGTTCGACGCGACCGTCTCCGCCGCCGCGGGGACGCGGTCGGTGTGCCTGTACCTCATCAACCGGCCCACCGGTCCCAACCCCCTCCTGACCTGCCGCAGCGTCTCAGTACGCTGAGCCGCGGACACGAACCGGGGCACTTCGGACCGAGGTGCGCGACCCGCCGCCCAGAGCGGGGCGAGGACCGCCCTGCGGGTTACCGTTCCGCTGTCGGGCCCCGCCACCGAACCGAGGAGTCACCGTGCCAACCGGGAGGCGCAGAGCCGCCGTCGTCGTCGTCCTCGCCGTCGTCCTGCTGGGCGTCGGCGCCGTCGCGCTGCGGTTCGGCACACGAGACGTCGCGGACGCCGCGACCGCCACACCCACACCCTCGGCGACACGCGCGACACCCACCGCGTCCATGACGCCGGACGACGACCCGGCTCCCAGGCCCACACCGTCGCCGACCTCGTCGTCCGCTCCGACCGAGGAGCCCACGGCTGAGCCGACGCCGTCCGGCGACACCCGTCAGGACGTTGCCGTGTCCGTGACGATCGCCGAGTGGAACGCGGCCTCGGGGGCGGTCGAGGTGTCCGGCTACGCGGACGTCGTGGAGGACGGCGGCACCTGCACGCTGACGATCACGCGCGACGGGCGGACAGTCACCGGGTCGGAGGTGGCCGTGGCCGACGCCTCGACGACGAGCTGCGGCTTGATGTCCGCCGCGCCGACCACGCCGTCCGCCGGGACCTGGCAGGCGGTGCTGAGCTACTCGTCCGACGCGAGTCGTGGCGCGTCCGCGCCCGTGGAGGTGCGGGTCCGATGACGCGCGACGCAACCCGCAGCACCCGCCTCACGGCGCGGGCACTCGTCCTCGCGATGCTGGTCGGCGTCGGGGTGCTCGTCACGCCGCTGCTGCCCGGCCCCGCCACCGCTCCCGCGGCCGAGGCCGCGGACCTCTCTCGCTTCGACCCGGGCCTGATCATCAGCGACTCGGTCTTCTACGACAGCGGCACGATGTCCGCCGCCCAGGTGCAGGCCTTCCTCGACCAGCGCGGGGCCGACTGCCGGCCGGCGGCGGGCAGCACGTGCCTGAAGAGCTACCGCGAGTCGACCACGACCCGGCCCGCGACCGATCGGTGCGCCGGCACCTACAGCGGTGCCGCGTCCGAGTCCGCCGCGACGATCATCGCCAAGGTCGCCGTCGCCTGCGGCATCAACCCGCAGGTCCTGCTCGTGACGCTGCAGAAGGAGCAGGGCCTCGTCACCGCGTCGACGGGCCGGTCGGCCGCCGTGTACCGCAAGGCCATGGGCTTCGGCTGCCCCGACACCGCGGCGTGTGACACGCAGTACTACGGGTTCTTCAACCAGGTGTACTCGGCCGCATCCCAGTTCAAGCAGTACGCGCTGCACCCGACCCGGTACGGGCACATCGCGGGCCGCACCAACGCCGTGCGTTTCCACCCGAACGCCGCCTGCGGGTCCTCGCAGGTCCACATCCAGAACCAGGCCACGGCCGGCCTGTACAACTACACGCCCTACCAGCCCAACGCGGCGGCCCTCGCTGCGGGCTACGGCACCGGGGACGCGTGCTCGTCGTACGGCAACCGCAACTTCTGGAACTACTTCGCCGACTGGTTCGGCTCGTCGACGGCGCGCCAGCCGATCGGCGTGATCGACGCGGTGAGCTCGGACGCACCGGGGACGATCTCGGTTCGCGGCTGGGCCTTCGACCCGGACACGAGCGCGCCGATCTCCGTCCACGTCTACGTCGACGGCAAGGCCGTGCGTGCGGCGACCGCGAACGGCGCACGTCCCGACGTCCAGAGGGTGTACCGCCGGACCACCGCCACGGCAGGGTTCAGCACGACCGTCGACGCCGCCGACGGCAGGCACCGGGTCTGCGTGTACGCGATCGACGGCACGGGCGACGGCAACCCGATGCTCGGCTGCGCGGACGTCACCGTGCGCAACTCCGCGCCCGTCGGGGTGCTCGACTCCGCCGTGTCCACCGAAGGCCGGCTCGCGGTCCGCGGCTGGGCGTTCGACCCCGACACGTCGGCGTCGATCGCCGTGCACGTGTACGTCGACGGCAAGGCCGTGCGGTCCGTGACGGCGAACACGTCACGGCCGGACGTCGCACGCGTCTACGGACGAGGCGCCGCCCACGGCTACTCCACGACGGTCCCGGCCTCCCCCGGCGCACGCCAGGTGTGCGTGTACGCGATCGACTCGACCGGGGGCGCCAACCCCCGCATCGGCTGCACGACCACGACCGTCGTCAACCGGTCACCGGTCGGAGCGCTCGACGTCGCACGCTCCGGGACGGGAGAGGTCACGCTCGGCGGCTGGGCGTTCGACCCCGACACCGACGGGTCGATCACCGTCCGGGTGACCACCGACGGCAAGCAACCGGTCTCGCTCGTCGCCGGGGCATCCCGTCCTGACGTCGCCCGCGTCCACGGGCGGGGCGCCGCGCACGGATTCAACGTGGTCGTGCCTGCGACGCCCGGGCCGCACGAGTTCTGCGTGGAGGCGCTGGACTCGTGGGACGGTCCCGCCACGCGCATCGCCTGCCGCACGGTCGACGTCAACGGCGTCGCGTTCGGCCGCCTCGACACGGCGACGGCCGGGAGCGGCACCGTCACCGCCACGGGCTGGGCGATCGACCCGAACACGACCGAGCCGATCTCCGTCCACCTCTACGTCGACGGCACGGCGGTGCGCGCGGTCACGGCGAACCTCGCGCGTCCCGACGTCGACCGGGCGCACGGGATGGGTGCCGCGCACGGCTTCTCGGTCCAGCTGACGGCGCTGCCGGGGACGCGCAGCGTCTGCGCCTACGCGATCGACTCGTGGGGCGGTGGGCCCAACCCCCTGCTCGGGTGTCGTTCGGTGACCGTCCCCTGAGGCGGTCGGGGCTGCGCGCGGGGGCGCCGGCACACACGTCGGTAGGATGACGCCGTGCCCGGCCCCCTGCGTGCAGCCCTGACCGTCGAGCAGCTCTGGCAGCCGGCCCCCGGGGGCTCCGGCACCTACGTGCACGAGCTCGTCCGCGCGCTCGACGACCTCGACGACGTCGACGTCGTGCCCGTCGCCGCACGGGGGCACACGTCCCGCTCCATCGGCGGTCGGACCATGACGGTCCAGGCGCACCGGCTGCCGCGCACCGCGCTGTACGAGGCGTGGAACCGCCTGCGGTGGCCGGCGACGCCACCGTCGGGGGGACCCGTCGACGTCGTGCACGCCACGACGTGGGCCGTCCCGCCGCGCTCGGCACCGCTGGTCGTGACCGTCCACGACGTCGCCTTCCTGCACGAGCCGGACCACTTCACGGCGCGCGGCAACTCCTACTTCCGCCGCGCCCTCGAGGTCGTCCGCCGGGAGGCGGACGCGATCGTGGTCCCCTCCCAGGCGACCGCGGACGACTGCGCGGCCGTCGGCCTCGACCTCGCGCGCGTCCACGTCGTGCCGCACGGCGTGCGCGTCCCGCGACCGTCGGCCGAGGCGGTCGCCGATCTCGCGCGCCGCCACGGCCTCGAGCGGCCCTACGTGCTGTGGTGCGGCACTCTCGAGCCCCGCAAGAACCTGCCCGCGCTGCTCGACGCGTTCGCCGCGGTCGCGGACCGTCACCCGGACCTCGCGCTCGCCCTCGCAGGACCGGACGGCTGGGGGGACGCGGCCGAGCAGGTCGCGCTGCGGTGGGGACAGCTGCCCGCCGACCGCGTCGTGCGGCTTGGACGACTGAGCCACGACGACCTGCACGCGGCGTACGCGGGCGCGCGCGCGTTCTGCTTCCCGTCGCTGCGCGAGGGGTTCGGGATGCCGGTCCTCGAGGCGATGGCCCACGGGGTACCCGTCGTGACGTCCGCGGGCACGCCCATGGTGGAGTTCACGCAGGGCGCCGGGCTGCTCGTGGACCCCACCGACGTCGACGCGCTCGCGGACGCACTGGACCAGGCCGTGGGCGTGCGGCACGACGAGCTGGCCGGGGCGGCGGCCGCACGCGCGGCCGACCGGTCGTGGGCGCGGGCGGCCGCGCTGACCGCCGACGTCTACCGGCAGGTCGCCCGATGAGCGCGGTGAGCGCGACGTCCCCGTCCGCAGCCCGTGTCCGCGCCGTCGTCGTCACCTGGCGGGGCGCCGCCACCATCGCGGCGTGCCTGGACTCCCTGCTCGCCCAGCAGGTGACCGGGATGGAGGTCCTCGTCGTCGACAACGCCTCCGACGACGGCACCGCCGATCTCCTCGCGACCCGCTTCCCCCAGATCCGCACCCTGCGCACACCCCGCAACCTCGGCTTCGCCGGCGGGGCGGCGGCCGGCACGGCCGGGTTCACCGGGGATGCGATCGTGCTGCTCAACGACGACGCCACCTTCGAGGACGGCGCCGTCGCCGCTCTCCTCGCGGCGCTCGATGCGCCCGGCGCCGAGCGCGTGGGGGCCGTCACCGCACGACTCCTGCTGACCGGAAGGTACCGCCGGGACGCCTCCGGCACCTGGGTGCGCACCGACGACGACGACCCCGACGGCATCGAGCTCATCAACTCGACCGGCAACGTCGTCGACGACCGGGGCGCGGGCGGGGACCGGGACTGGATGGCGCCGGTCGGCCAGGAGTCCGACGACGCCGTCGTGTTCGGGTTCTGCGGCGGCGCAGCAGCCCTGCGGCGCACCGCGCTGGAAGAGGTCGGCGGCTTCGACGCCGACCTCTTCCTGTACTACGAGGACACCGACCTGTCCTGGCGGCTCCGGTCCCGTGGCTGGCGGACGCGGTACGTCGCCGGAGCGGTCGCCCGGCACCAGCACGCCGCGAGCAGCGGCGTGCGCAGTCCGGTCTTCCGGTACCACAACACGCGCAACTCGCTCACGGTCGTCACCCGGCACGCGCCCGCGCGCCTCGCGCTCACGTCGTGGACGCGCCAGACCGCGGGGAGCGTCCGTGCGCTGGTCCACGACGGGCCCAGTGACCCGGTGATGCGCGCACGTCTCCGCGGGCTGCGGGACGCGAGCGTGCGCCTGCCCCGCACGCTCGTCGAGCGCCACCGCATCTGGCATGACGCCCGGGGCCCGCGCTCGCCCTCCGTACGGTTCTGACGCGGCGCACGGCCTGCCCGACGACCCGGTGGCCCGGGTCGTCGGGCAGACGGGCTCAGCCCTGCGGCCCCCGTCCGACCATGCGCGACACGCGACCGCTCGCCCGCCGGGCGACCTCGCCGACGCCGCCCGCGCGCAGGTAGTCGCGCGCGAGCGCGAGGTCCGAGCGCAGACCACGGGGCCGGGCGAAGGGCTGCGCCGTGACCGACGGGTCCCCGAGCTCGAGCTGCAGGTCGGCCGCACGACGCGGGAACCGGCAGAACTCGACGAGCGGCGCGAGCACGCGCGACCACCGGTAGTCCTGCGCGAACACCCGGACGTTGCTGCGCGCCTGCGCGATCGCCTCGTCGTCGTAGAGGTACGTCTCCAGCGCCCGCTCGAGCGCGTCGACGTCCTCCGCCGGCACCGTGGCGCCGAGCCCGTGCTCCGTGATGAGCGTCCCGAACGTGTCCCCCGCCGTCGCGACGATCGGAAGGCCCGCCCACAGGTAGTCGAGGATGCGGGTGCGGAAGCTGAAGGCCGTCTCCACATGGTGGAAGTGCGTCGAGACACCGAGGTCCGCGTCGAGGAGGTAGTCGGCACGCTCGGCGTACGGGACCCACCCCTCGTTGAAGAACACGTGGCGGTCGGTCAGGCCCAGGGAGTCCGACAGCTGACGCAGGTCCCACGCGACGCGCATGTCCGGCACCCCGGGGTTCGGGTGCTTCAGCCCGAGGAAGTACAGCCGCACGTCGGGACGGCGGTCCTTCAGGCGGTCGACCGCACGCACGAGCGTCAGGGGGTCGAACCAGTTGTAGACCCCGCCCCCCCACAGGATCACCTTGTCGTCTGGGCCGATGCCGGGCACCTCGCCCTTGATCGCGTGACGCTTCTGCACCGGCGGGTCCTCGGAGATCCCGAACGGGACCACGCCGATGAGCGAGTCGAGGCTCGCGTCCTCGTCGTACACGGCCGCGTTGAGGCGGCCCTGCCCCGCGAGCTGGCCGAGCCAGAAGTCGCGCTGCTTGTCGGACGCGCACAGCACGTAGTCGGCACGGCGCAGCTGCTCGTTCAGCACGCGCGTCGTCTCGCGGATCGACGTCGCCCGTCCCGTCGGGCCGAGGTCCTTGGCCTGCTCGAGCTGCTCGAGGTGCATCGGGTCGTACGCGTCGGCGACGAGGATCTTCGAGCTGTCCTTGAGCCACGGTGCACCCTCGAGCAGGAATCCCTGGAACACGATCACGTCGGCCCAGTCCGTCTGCTCGCGCAACGCCTTCCCGGTGGCGTGGACGACCTCGAAGTCGTCGGACGTCACGCGGGCGCCCGCGGTCGACAGCAGGCGCACGTCGTGCTCGGGGGCGAGGACGCGCGCGATCTCCCACGCCCGGATGGCGGGCCCGGCCATGCGCTCGAGCAGCGGCTCGCCGGTCACCACCAGCACCCGGTGCCGCGAGACGAAGTGCTCGGCGATGCCGAAGGCGTCGACCAGCGCGTCGTGCGCGGTGTTGTAGCCCTCGATCGCGTACGCCGGCTCGATCGCGTGCCGGAACAGCGGGAACAGCTCGCGGTCGCTGCGGCGGCGAGCAGCCTGCAGCTCCCGCCGCGTCTCCGCGAGCCCGGGCAGCTGGTCGACGAGGTAGTCGATCGCGAAGAACCCCGTCAGTCCCATCTTCGGGATCTCCACGGTGCCCACGTCGTCCCCTCCGGGAGAGCGCTGCAGGTCGAGCATGGACGCGTCGACGCCGGCGCGCGCGATGGAGCGCCGCACCGCCAGCGCCATCGCCGCGGGCAGCGCCCGTGCGAGCGACTCGTCATCGAGGTTCTTGTACATCGACAGCAGCGCGTTGCGCTCCAGCAGGTACGCCTCGCGGAAGTTGCCGAACTTCTTCATGGTCACGTGGTGCTTGTGGTAGGCCACAGAGCCCGGCACGTACCGCACGCGGTACCCGAGCAGGTTCAGCCGCCACCCGAGGTCCACGTCCTCGTAGAACATGAAGAAGCGCTCGTCGAAGCCCCCCACCTTGCGGTACAGGTCCGTGGGGACGAACATCGCGGCACCCGTGCCGAACAGCACGTCCTTCGGGACGTCGTACTCCGGGGAGTCCGGCTTCTCGGCCTCGCGCTTGTACCCGGCGCCGTACCACGTGAGCGAGCCGTCGACGTAGTCGACCAGCTGGCCGTCCCAGTCGAGGACCTTGCTGGCGACCGCGCCCACGGTCGGGTCCTGCTGGAGGACCTCGACCGCCGCCGAGATCCAGTCGGTCCCGGGCCGCGCGTCGTTGTTGAGGAACGCCACCCACTCCCCGTGCGCGTGCTCGACCCCGAGGTTGCAGCCGCCGGCGAAGCCCAGGTTCGCGCCGGACTCGACGACCTTCGCCCCGGGGACCGCGTCGCGGATGCGCTCGGCGCTGCCGTCGCCCGAGTCGTTGTCCACGACGACCAGCTCGAGGCGGTCGGCGGGCCAGTCGACGTCGTCGAACGCACGTAGGCACGTGATCGTGTCGTCCGCGCCCCGGTAGTTCACCAGCACCACGGTCACGACGCCCGGGCGGGTCTCCTCGGGTGTGCGAGTCACTCGTCCTCCAGCTCTCGGTGCAGCGGCCCTGACGGCGCGCCGCCGGCCGGTGCTCCCCGACCCCGACGCGCCACACTACCGTCGTGCAGCCCACGCACCGGGCCGCACGGTGTGCCACGACGCGAGGGTAGTGTTGTGCCGCTCAGCGCCCGAAACCCGCGGCGGCCACGAACTCCCGAGAGGCGTCATGACGGACATCGCCACGGCCCGCGCGCACGCGCTGGCCGACGAGCCGATGCGGATCGCCGGTCCCCGCCCTGGCTTCGCCCGCGGGACGGTCTCGTCCATCAGGGACATCGTGGGTCACCGCGAGCTGCTCGGTTCCCTCGTGCGCCGGGAGCTGAAGTCGCGCTACAAGGACAGCGCTCTCGGCTTCGTCTGGAGCCTGATCCGGCCGCTCGCCATGCTCCTGATCTACTACGTCGCACTCGGCAAGTTCCTCGGCAACGAGCGCAACGTGCCGGACTTCGCGGTGTTCATCTACACGGGCCTGACCGCATGGACCCTCTTCAGCGAGATCGTCACGGTCGGGACGGCCTCGATCGTCCAGAACTCCGGGCTGATCAAGAAGGTCTACCTGCCGCGTGAGGTCTTCCCGCTCAGCGTGGTCGGCTCGTCGCTGTTCAACTTCGGCATCCAGCTGGTCATCCTCACGGGCGCGACGCTGGCGGTGCAGCGGTTCCCCACCGGTGGCCGCTGGCTCTACTTCCCGCTGGCTCTCGCGGTCGTGCTGGTGTGGGCCACGGCCCTCGCGCTGCTCCTCTCGGCGGTCAACGTCTACCTGCGCGACGTGCAGTACCTCGTCGACGTGGCGCTGATGATCATGTTCTGGGCGTCGCCGATCGTGTACGCCTGGCACCAGGTCGCCGGCTCCATCAGCCCCCGGCTGCAGGACATCTACCTGACGAACCCCATGACCCTGGCCGTGCTCGGGTTCCAACGCACGTTCTGGGTGTCCGGTGACGGGCAGCTCGCACCCGACCAGCTGGCGGCGCGCCTCGGCATCGCGCTGGCCGTGGGCGTGGTCCTCCTCTGGGTCTGCCAGCGGGTCTTCGCCCGGCTGCAGAGCAACTTCGCGCAGGAGCTGTGACGTGACGACCGTCATCGACATCGACGACATCTCCAAGCGGTTCGTGATCCGCAAGGAGAAGTCGCTCAAGGAGCGGCTGGTCAACTTCGGTCGATCCAACCTCCACAAGGACGACTTCTGGGCCCTGCGGGACGTGAGCCTGCAGATCGAGTCCGGCAGCACGGTCGGCCTCATCGGCCCGAACGGCTCGGGGAAGTCGACGCTGCTCAAGATGATCGGCGGCATCCTGCAGCCCACGTCGGGCACCGTGCGCCTGCGCGGACGGCTTGCGGCGCTCCTCGAGCTCGGCGCCGGGTTCCACCCCGACCTCACCGGGCGGGAGAACGTCTACCTCAACGCCTCGATCCTCGGCCTGTCGCGGCAGGAGACGGACCGGCACTTCGACGCGATCGTCGACTTCTCCGGCATCGAGCAGTTCATCGACACCCAGGTGAAGTTCTACTCCTCGGGGATGTACGTCCGGCTGGCCTTCGCCGTGGCCGTGCACGTCGACCCGGACATCCTGCTGGTCGACGAGGTGCTGGCCGTGGGTGACGAGCCGTTCCAGCGCAAGTGCCTCGAGCGGATCCGCGGCTTCCAGCACGAGGGCCGCACGATCGTCCTGGTCACGCACGGGCTCGACCAGGTCGCGGAGTTCTGCGACCGTGCGGTCGTGCTCGAGCACGGTCGCGTCGCGGCCGACGGTCCCCCCCGCGAGGCGCTGCGGGTGCTGCGGGCCGACTTCGAGGCGACCCGGCAGGACGAGATCGAGCGCAAGCAGGCCTCGATCGAGGTGGCGTCGCGCCTCCCCCGCGCCCGCTTCACCGGCGTCGCCCTGCAGTCCGACTCCGGTGAGACCGGCAGCCCGGTGCTGCAGACCGGCGAGGGCCTGACCGTGGCGGTCGAGATCCAGGCCGACTCGGCGCTCCCGGAGGGCTTCGAGATCGGGATCGGCATCGCGACCCCGCTGGGCACGGTGCTCGGCGGGACGAACACGCGGCTGCTGGAGACTCCCCCGGCTGCCCTGGAGGGCACGGGCCGCTACCGGTTCCACGTGGACTCGCTCCAGCTGGGTGACGGCGAGTACATCGTCCAGACGTCGCTGACCATGCCCGACGGCAGCGAGGTGCACGGCGTCCCGGAGGCCGCCCACTTCACCGTCAAGGCCGACGGCCGCTCACAGGGCCCGCTGCACCTCGACGCGGTCTTCGAGCCCGCCACGGCCTGACGGCGACGCCTCACAGGCGCCGCGCGCGCCGACCACGACCGACGTGAGGCCTGCAACGACGAACAGCCCGTAGCCGCACCAGCCGAGCCAGGTCGGCAGGCCCGGCGCTCCCGCCGGTGCGTACCGCGCACGGGTCGCCTCCACGTCGAGGCCGAGTTCGACCGCCCGCGCGACGAACCACAGCCCCACGACCCACGCGACCCGCAGGGGCCGCGCACCCCACGGTCCCACCGCCGCGACGAGGAGCACGGCGAACGGGAGCGCCAGCACCGCCAGGTAACGGCCGTTCGCGCCGCCACCGGTCGTGTGGTACAGCGCCTGCTGGAGCAAAATCCCCCCGACGGCGCCGGCAAGGAGAAGGACGCACAGCCTGTCCGCGAGCGCGGTCTCGCCGGGGCGACGCAGGACCCCCGTCACGAGGAGCGCCGCGCCCAGCGCGGCTGGAACGAGGAAGAGCAGCAGGTTCGCGTCGTCGCGGACGGCTGGTGCCGACGCGTACTGCTGCAGCGACGTCTCCCAGAAAGTGGATGACGTCAGGACCTGCTCGAGGGCGCGATGCTGCCGCCCCAGGTGCTCGACGGCCCACCCCGGGTGCCCACCCGTGATCGAGCCGGTGAGACGAACGTTTCGCGCGTAGAACCACCACGACGCCGCCACCGCCACCGCGACAGGCGCGAACAGATCGCCGCACCAGGCGCGCACATCCCGCGGACGCCGCAGGGCGATGTCGAGCGAAACGACAGCGACGCACAGCAGCGCGAGCGACAGGCCCGATGCCCGCGTGAGTGCCGCGGCGGCCAGCAGCAGCGCCCAGGCGGGTCGCCACCAGCGCGCGAGCGCGTCCGTCCTCAGCCGGTACCCGACGAGCCCTATGAGCAGGGTCACCTCGAGGATCAGCAGCACGTCGTTGTAGACCGCGCCACCTAGCCGCAGCAGCCACGTGCCGCCGGCCACGACGACGGGGACCGCCCAGAGTGCCGCGCGGTACGCGGAGGGCAGCAACCACCGGGCCGCCCAGGCGGCAGCCAGCACCGTGAGGAACGCCAGGACCATCGTGACGCCGCGCGCGGCGAACGCCGCCGTCGTCGGCCGGTCGCCGTCGACCAGGGGGCCCACGACCGGCGCGAGGAGCGCGTAAAACAGCGGCGGATGCTGGGCCGTCCACTGCACTGGGGGGACGTGACCCTGGTCGAGCTGCAGCCGCAGGCCGTCCTCGAACACCGGGAGCCCCCCGTGCCACAGCTGCAGAGCGTAGTCGACGTGCGCCGCCTCGTCCGCCGAGACGTAGGGGGGCGCGACAACCGCGAAGGCCAGTGCGCCCCCGGCGGCGGCTACTGCCGCCGCCAGGGTCGAGCGGCGTTCCCCGATCGACCATCGCGCACGGACACGCCGCACGCGACCCTCTGGCGCTTGCATTCCTACTCCCCTGGGTCGAGCACCCGCGCCGTCCAGGACATGCGCCGGACGCGGCTTCGTCATCGCCCTCCTCGCGACGCTACGGCACCGCGCTCGTGCCGACGACGCGCCGCGGGTCGGGAATCAGCGCGTCGTCGAGCACCACCGTCAGCGCGACTTCGCGCACGCTTGTGCCCACCGCTTCCCATCCTCCCGGACGGAACCAGGTGGTGTCCGAGCGGGCGAGCACCCCGATCACTCCCCCACCCTGCGAGATCATCAGGGCGACCGCGAGTGCGGTCACGAACGGGGCGCTACGCAGCCGCTGGCGCCGCACGAGGTGTGCCCACGCGTGGACCGCGAAGGGGATCAGGACGACCGCGACCGGCAGCAGGTAACGACCCTGAACGCCGACGGGCTCGCCGAGCCGCAGGTAGTCCGAGAAGTTCTGCCCACCGAGCGCGACCACGTACAGGGTGCAGCCCACCAGCAACGGCACCGCCCCTCGCAGCGCGGCGACGTCCCGCAGCCCGACGAGGCAGAGCACGACGACCGCGACAGACGCCGCGACGACGAGGAGACCGGCGACGTGGGCGCCGAGCGTCCCGGACACCTTCCCGTCGACCACCGCGCCGAAGAACGTCCACGTCGTCGAGAGCGACGGGATCCAGTCCCGGGTCACGTAAGCGACCAGCTCAGGGACCCCGGGGCTGAGGTCGGGGAACTGGCCGTCGAGCTCGTAGTTTCGTCGCCACGGCCCCCACGACAGGCAGGTCTGCAGGTCCTGGACCTGGATGCAGTCGGGTAGAGGCGTCCCGTAGCGCACGAGGTTCCACCCGTAGCGCTCGACCACGGCCACGGAGGCGACCACGGCCGCCAGCAACCAGGCCCCCCGCGTGATCACCGCGACGCGGGTCGCCCCAGGACGCGGCTCCCGTCCGCGGCGCAGGACGAGCACCTGCCTCACGAGCAGCACCATCACCGTACCCGCCACCAGCGGGACCGCCGAGAACTTGGCGAGGCACGCGACCCCGGACCAGAGCAGGACCCGGGCCCAGGCGCTCCACGGGTCACGCTCACCCCTCCAGACCTCCGCGACGGCGAGCCACAAGAGGCACACCGCGAGGATCATGAGGTTGTCGTAGTTGACGCTGGCCGCGAGGAACGTGAGCATCGGCACCGACGCCACCAGGAGCAGCGCGACGTTCGTCGCGGCCCCGGACATCCCCAGCACCAGCATCAGCCGGCGCAGGACCAGCAGCGCCCCGGCGACCATCGCGACGGAGACGAGACGCAGCACCACCACGCGGTGGTCCGGGGCGAGCCCCGCGGTCATCCGCCAGACGACGCCCAGCAGCACGTGGTAGAGGTACGAGCCGTACCGCTCGACGTCGCCGAGACGCCGCAAGGTGTCCGGCTGCTCGTCGAACGGCCCTGCGCCGCCCGCGAAGTACGCGATCGCCCCCAGGTGGTAGTCCTCGTCGTAAATGGACCGCCGCAGGACGACGGCGAGGACTGCGGACTGGACAGCGAAGCCTGCGACCACGGCGGAGCCGGCCCACGGGGACCTCACCGCCCCGCGGGCCACCTGCAGGATGCCGTCCACGTACTGCCGTACAGGATGACGCGTGCTCGTGGCGGCGGAGTCGGGCGCCGTACGCGACATCCCGTCACCTCACCCCCGGCAGGTATACGTCGTCACCCTCGACGGTCCACCGCTGGCGCAGCCGCGTGTACTCCCACTCGCGCACGACCGGCTCACGGGTGCGCGACTCGAAGTGGTAGAGCTCGACGTCCGGCAGCCACAGGACGCGACGTCCCGTGTGCCGCAGCTTGAGGGAGAAGTCGACGTCGTTGAAGTTCACGGGCAGCGTCTCGCAGAAGCCCCCGACCTCCTCGTAGACCTCCCGCCGCACGGCCACGCACGCCGCGGTGAGTCCGGAGACCTCGCGCGCGACCACGAACGCCGCGAACGGCCCCGGGTCCTGCGGCGGGGAGCCGAGCCCGACGTGCCGGAGGTGACCGTCGTAGTAGACGTGACCGGCGTGCTGCAGCGTGCCGTCCTCGAACGTCAGGTGCGCACCGACGGCCGCGACGTCCTCCTCGGCAAGCGGCGCGACGAGCGCCTCGAGGAACCCGTCGGAGCGCACCTCGATGTCGTCGTTCAGCATCACGACGACGTCACCGGAGGAGTGCAGGAAGCCCAGGTTGCACTTGCGGGAGAAGCTGAACTCCTCGTCGAAGGGGACGAGCAGGAGCCGGCTCCCGGCGAGCTCGCGCAGCTGCGCGAGCACCTCCGGCGGGGTCGACGTGTCGTGGACGACGACCACCTCCAGCCGGGGGTGCCGCGTGCGTGCGAGCACGGACCGCACGGCCTCGACGACGAAGACTCGGTCCTTCCCCCAGACGAGGCCGCGCCCGCCGCGGGTCGGGATGACGATGCTCACCGACGTCGTGGGATCCAGACGGCGACGCACGCGGTAGGTGCCCTGCCAGGCGCCGAGCTCCGCCTCACCGTCGATGCCGACGCGGCGCAGGTGGTCGGCGACCGCACGGCGCCCTGCGTCCCACGTGTAGGGCTTGGCGTCGGCGGCGCCGGCGGTCGATCCAGGCACGACGCGCCAGTGGTACAGCACCCGCGGGACGTGGACGACGTGGCGCGCACGCTCCGAGACCCGCAGCGCGAGGTCGTGGTCCTGCGAGCCGTCGAAACCGTCGCGGAAGCCTCCGACCTCACGCACCAGGGACGCACGCATGACCGACAGGTGACCGGTGTACATGTGGCTGCGCAGCCGCTCGGGCGACCACTGCGGCTTGCGGAACTCGTCGTAGTAGACGCCCGCGGAGTCGACCTTGTCCTCGTCCGTGTAGACGTAGTCGGCGTCCGGGTCTGCCTCGATCGCGGCGCGCACGGCCTCCAGCGCGTCCGGGACCAGCAGGTCGTCGTGGTCGACCAGCGCCAGGAAGTCGCCGGTGGCGGCCGCGATCGCGTCGTTCGACGCGGCGACGATCCTGCCGTTCTCGGCGCGCTCGACGACCTTGACGCGCGAGTCGCGGGCCGCCGCCGCCCGCAACACGTCGCGTACCTCGTCCGAGGGCGACCGGTCGTCCACGAGGACGAGCTCGAGGTCCGGCTCCGTCTGCGCGAGGACCGAGTCGATCATCTCCCGCAGGACGTCGATCGGCGGCTCGTAGACGGGCGTGATGACGGAGAAGAAGGGCACCTCACCGCCTCCGGAGGCGACGGCCGACCCGGCGCGCGTCGCGTGCTGCCGACCGGGCGGCTGCCAACGTGCGTGCCGGCAGACCCCCGTCGATCTGGCGCTGCAGACCCTGTGCGTGCGCGATCGTCGCGGCCCACTGCGCGTGTGCGTGCTTGGCGTCCGCGATCGCCTTGCGCAGCTCCTCGTTGGCGACCGCGAGGTCGTGGCGCAGGACGCCGAGCTGAGCCTCCTGCCCGATCGCGTGGTCCTTCGCCACGAGCACCTCGTGGCGAAGGGCGAGCAGCCGCGCGGCCGCGGACCCGGGGTCATCGGCCGTCTCGCGGGCCACGCGCGCCCGCAGCGCCCGCTCGGTGTGCTCGTCCTCGACCTGCGGGAGCAGCTCGGCCGGCACGACGTCAGTGGGCTCGAGGTCGACCTCGTCGGCCCGGCCGGCGGCGAGCACGAACTGGTAGACGTCGGCGTAGGGCTGCTGCCGCACCCAGTGGACGACCTCGTCCGGCAGCACCTGGGCGTCCACCGCGACCTCGGTGCCGAGCGCGTCGAAGACGGTGGCCCGCAGCTCCCGCACACGCAGACCCGCGTCGTGGAGCGTGCGCATCAGCGAGTCGTAGGTGAAGAAGGTGACGTGCGTGCGGTCGAGCAGACCGGTGTCCAGGTACTCCCAGCGCCCCTCGAGCAGCGCGAGCCGCACCGAGCCGTGCGCGACGTTCGGGACCGACACCACGACCGAGCCGCCGGGGCGCAGCAGGCGCTCGGCGGAGCGCAGCGCAGCGGCCGGGTCCCGGAGGTGCTCCAGCACGTCCCCGAAGATCACGTCGTCGAACGAGCCGGGCTCGAAGACCTCGTCGAGCGGGGTCGTCTCCAGGTCCACGACCTCGACCCGTCCCAGCACCTTGCGCGCCTCGGACGCGTCCTGCTGGTCGATCTCCACACCGCTGACCTCGCAGCCGCGCTCCTGGAGCGCCGCACCGAGATAGCCGGACGCGCAGCCGACGTCGAGGACGATGCGACCCTCACCCACCATCTCGACGATGAGCGTGTGACTGGAGTTGCGGACTCTCGTGTCGACGGTGGTCTTGTAGAACGACACCGGGCGGACTCCTCGAGCATGGCGACACGCGGGCCGATGGTCCGCGACGGACCGCCTGATGCTACCGGGCCGGACCGCAGGGACGAACCGGACGCCCGACGGCCGTCCGCTAAGGTGGTCGACGTCCCCGAACTGGACGATACAGCCCCGCGTCGTACCACCTGGAGAGAGATCACCGTGCGCATGCTCGTCACCGGCGGTGCCGGCTTCATCGGCTCCAACTTCGTGCACCAGACGGTGCGCGAGCGCTCCGACGTGCGCGTCACCGTGCTCGACGCGCTGACGTACGCGGGCGACGAGCGCAGCCTCGACCCCGTCGAGGGCAAGGTCACGTTCGCGAAGGGCGACATCGCCGACCCGGACGTCGTCGACCGGCTCGTCAAGGACTCGGACCTGGTGGTCCACTTCGCCGCCGAGTCCCACAACGACAACTCGCTCCACGACCCGTGGCCCTTCGTGCGGACCAACGTGATCGGGACCTACCAGCTCCTCGAGGCCGTGCGCCGGTACGACGTGCGCTACCACCACGTGTCGACCGACGAGGTCTACGGCGACCTCGAGCTGGACGACCCGGCCAAGTTCACGCCCGAGACGCCGTACAACCCGTCGAGCCCGTACTCCGCGACGAAGGCGTCCTCCGACCTGCTGGTCCGCGCCTGGTCCCGCAGCTTCGGCGTGCGCGCGACGATCTCGAACTGCTCGAACAACTACGGGCCCTACCAGCACGTGGAGAAGTTCATCCCGCGTCAGATCACGAACGTGATCGACGGGGTGCGCCCCAAGCTGTACGGCACGGGCGAGAACGTGCGCGACTGGATCCACGTGGAGGACCACAACTCCGCGGTCTGGTCGATCATCGACAAGGGCAGCCTCGGCGAGACCTACCTGATCGGTGCGGACGGCGAGAAGGACAACAAGACCGTCATCGAGCTCATCCTCGAGCTCATGGGGCAGTCGCCCCACGCCTACGAGCACGTGAACGACCGACCCGGCCACGACCTGCGGTACGCGATCGACGCGACGAGGCTGCGGACCGAGCTGGGCTGGGAGCCGCAGTACACGACGTTCGAGGACGGCCTCGCCGCGACGATCGACTGGTACCGCTCGAACGAGGCGTGGTGGCGGCCCCAGAAGGACGCCACCGAGGCGAAGTACGCGGTCCTCGGTCGCTGACCGGGACACACACCTCCACGATTCCTCTACGCGTCCCCTGCCGGGAGCCCCGCGGCGAGCAGGGCGACGCCGCCTACGATCAGTCCGTGACCTCACGCCATGCCGCTGGTCGGCGCCTTCGTGCCCCCCGCCACGCCAGGAACCTCGCGTCGCACGGGGCGATGCGCGCGGTCGCGCTCGTCGTCACGACGGTGGTGGTCTTCGGTGCCGCGGGCGGTGTCGCCGTGGCGGCTCGGATGACCGGCAACGTCAACGGGCTGGACCTCGACGGGCTCGTGGACGCGGCACCGACCCCGGAGCAGGCTCCGGACCCGGCCGACGCCCACGCGGGGCAGCCGGTGAACATCCTGGTGATGGGCTCCGACCAGCGTGATGGCGTCAACGCGGAGATCGGGGGCGACGAGGAGGGCATGCGGTCGGACACGACCATCCTGCTGCACGTCTCCGCCGACCGGTCGCGCGTCGAGATGGTGTCGCTGCCGCGCGACTCCCTCGTGGAGATCCCGTCGTGCACGCTGACCAACGGCAAGACGACCAAGTCCCAGAAGCGGGGGATGCTCAACTCGGCGTTCGCGATGGGCTGGGACTACGGCGGCGACCTCGAGTCGGCGGCGGCGTGCACGGTGAACACGGTGCAGGCCAACACGGGTGTCCCCATCAGCAACGTCGTGGTCGTGGACTTCGCCGGGTTCCAGAACATGGTCAACGCCATCGGCGGGGTCCCCATGTGCATCGCCGAGGACCACTACGACGAGTACACGGGCCTGAACATCACCGCCGGCCAGCACGTGCTCGACGGGGTGACCGCCCTGCAGTACGCGCGGGCGCGCCACGGCACGGGGTTCGACGGTTCCGACACGATGCGTGCGGGCCGCCAGCAGAAGCTCGTCGCGAACGTCGCGAACGAGGTGCTCTCGAAGAACCTGCTCACCGACGCCGGGCAGCTGCTGCAGTTCCTCAGCGCCGCGACGCAGTCGGTGACCACCAACCTGTCGGTCGGCGACCTCACCGGCCTCGCGTTCAGCCTGCGTGGCGTCAGCCGTGACAACATCACCTTCATGACCGTGCCCTGGGCGCCCGCCAGCAGCGACAGGAACCGGGTCGAGTGGACGTCCGCGGCCGACGAGCTGTGGGCGAACATCGCGGCCGACGTCCCGATGCTGGGCGCGCCGGAGGTCCCCGAGGTGCCGGACGTCCCCGACGCGCCCGCCTCCGACCCCGGCGCCCCGGTCGCGCCGCCCCCCACCGAGCCGACCCCGACCGACACGAAGACGCCGGGCGTCGACGCGTTCACGGCCGCGGACGCGTCGGTGAGCTGCTGAGCGGGCGGATGGCCGGCCGCCGCGACGAGGACGCGACCCCTCCTCCCAGCTTCGCTCCGGCGCCCGGCCGGACCCGGCCCGGTGCCGACGACGCACGCGTCGTCGGCAGGTCGACGGCGCGACCGGCCGCACCGGCCCGGGTCGCGCGTCCCGCCGGCACCGCCGGGCGGGCCGCGACGCCGCCCGCGTCGGTCACGCGCAGGAGCACGCCCCCGCCTCCGGCGCGCGCAGCCAGCGGGACGCCGCCACCTGCACCGCGCAGCGCCTCCGCACCGCGCAGCACGTCCGCACCGCGCAGCGCCTCCGCACCGCGCAGCGCCTCCGCACGTGGCGGCGGCGCGACGGACGGTGCGGCCGCCGGTGGCACCACGACACCTCCGTCAGGTGCTCCGGCCTCGTACGCCCCCGCCGGCGCGGGCGGCCGTCCGGCACACGCACCCGCCGCACCCGGCCAGGCGGCGCGGCGCACGGTCGCCCCGCGGCCTGCGCCCCGCGCCTCCGGCCCTGCCCCCCGGCCCGGTGGGGCGCCGCCCGTCCCGACGACCGGGGCCCGGCGACGCCGACTCCCCCGCGCCCGCCTCGTCGTGATCGTCCTGCTCGTGGCGCTCGTCGCGTGGCCCGTCGGACTGCTGATCTGGGCGAACGGTCTCCTGCAGCACACGCCGGCGCTCTCCGGTGCGGCCGGCACGCCCGGCACGACGTACCTGCTCGCCGGCACGGACGCCCGCGGCGACGACGGCGGGATCGCGCAGGACGGCACCGAGGGCCAGCGCACCGACACGATCCTGCTGCTGCACGTCCCGCAGAGCGGCCCGACCGCGATGATCTCGCTGCCGCGGGACACGTACGTCGAGGTCCCGGGGCACGGCGGGGCCAAGCTCAACTCCGCGTTCGCGTGGGGCGGGGCGCCGTTGCTGGTGCAGACCGTCGAGGGTCTCACCGGGCTCACCATCGACCACTACGCCGAGATCGGCATGGGGGGCGTCTCGCACCTCGTGGACGCCGTCGGCGGCGTGAACCTCTGCTACGACGGCGACGTCCACGACCCCGACTCCGGCATGGTCTGGACCGCCGGCTGCCACGACGTCGACGGGCAGGCCGCGCTGTCGTTCGCCCGCATGCGCAAGGCGGACCCGCAGGGTGACGTCGGTCGCGCCCTGCGGCAGCGGCAGCTCATCGGGGCGGTCATGGGCAAGGTCAGCCCGGGCTCGCTGGCGTTCGACCCCGGCGCGCAGGTCGCGCTCGTCGACGCCGGGACGGGCGCCCTCACCTTCGACGAGGACGCCGGTGTGCTGGACGTCGCCCGGTTGGCGCTGGCGTTCCGCGCCGCGAACGCCGAGGGCGGCGTCACCGGCACGCCGCCGATCGCCAGCATGGACCACCGTCCCGGCGGCATCGGCTCGACGGTGCTGCTCGACCCCGACGCCACGCCGGCCTTCTTCGCCGCCGTCCGGGACGGTTCGCTCCCGCCGGGTCAGGTGGGCGGCGTCCCCGGCTCGTAGGCCGCGGCCGCGCGGACCCCGTTCGGGCGATCAGGCGGAGAAACCCGCCGCGGGTCGTCCGGCCCGGGCCCGCAGGCGCTCGCCCTTGGCCTCGGCCTGCGCACGCAGGCCGTCCTGGAAGTCGAGCATCGCCGTCCGGAGCCTGTCGGCCTCCGGTCCCGAGCCGGAGGCGAGGATGCGCACGGCCAGCAGGCCCGCATTGCGCGCACCACCGACCGACACGGTCGCGACCGGCACGCCGGCGGGCATCTGGACGATGGACAGCAGGGAGTCCATGCCGTCGAGGTGGGCGAGCGGGACGGGCACCCCGATGACGGGCAGCGGGGTGACCGCGGCCAGCATGCCGGGCAGGTGGGCGGCTCCCCCGGCGCCGGCGACGATCACGCGCAGCCCGCGGTCGGCTGCCTCGCGGCCGTAGGCGACCATCTTGTCGGGCTGTCGGTGCGCCGACACGACGTCGACCTCGACGGCCACGTCGAACTCCGCGAGCGCGTCCGCCGCGGCCTGCATCACGGGCCAGTCGGAGTCGGACCCCATGACGATGCCGACCTGGGTGCCGCCGGGCGTGGTGCCGCTCATCTCGTCCCTCAGTCCTCGGGGGTCTCGCCGCGCAGCCGCGCGACCGCCGCGCGCGCACGCGCGCGGACGTCGTCCAGGTCGTCACCGGACACGTTGACGTGCCCGAGCTTGCGGCCCGGTCGGACCGTCTTGCCGTACAGGTGCACCTTCGCGCCCGGGTCGGCCCCGAGCACCTCACGCAGCGCCTCGGTCGGGTCGTCGAGCGCGCTGCCGAGGAGGTTCACCATGACCGTCCACCGGGCCACGGGGGCGACGTCGCCGAGCGGCAGGTCGAGCACGGCCCGCAGGTGCTGCTCGAACTGGCTGGTCACGGACCCGTCGATGGTCCAGTGACCCGAGTTGTGAGGACGCATCGCGAGCTCGTTGACGAGCACGTGCGGCGCGCCGCCCGCCGGGTCCGCCACCTCGAACAGCTCGACGGCCAGCACGCCCGTCACGCCGAGGCCGTCGGCGACGGCCCGGGCGATGCCCTCGGCCTGCGCGGCGGTCTGCGGGTGCAGCGCGGGCGCGGGCGCGACGACCTCCGCGCACACGCCGTCCTGCTGCACCGACTCGACGACCGGCCACACGACGCTGCGCCCCGAGGGCGTCCGGGCGACGAGCACGGCCAGCTCACGGGTGAACGGCACGAGCTCCTCGGCCAGGAGCGCCGGCCCCGTGCCGTCGGCCGCCGCCGCGCACCAGGCGGCCACGTCGTCGGGCAGCACGCCGTCGTCGACGACCCGCACGCCCTTGCCGTCGTACCCGCCCCGCGTCGTCTTGACCACCGCCCGCCCACCGACGGCGGCGCGGAAGCGCTCGAGGTCGGCGGTGTCGCCGACGGGCGCCCAGCGCGGGCAGGGCACGCCGAGGTCCGTGAGGCGTCGCCGCATCACGGCCTTGTCCTGCGCGTGCAGGAGGGCCGCCGGCCCCGGGTGCACGGGGACGCCGCGCGTCTCGACCGCTTCGAGGACGTGCGCCGGGACGTGCTCGTGCTCGAACGTGAGCACGTCGGCCCCGTCCACGAGCCCGAGCACCGCGCCCACGTCGGACGCGGCCCCCACCGGTGCGTCGGCGACGGCCTGCGCGGCCGAGCCGTCGGCCGCCTCGGCCAGGACGCGCAGGTGCAGACCCAGTGCGGTGGCGGGACCGGCCATCATCCGGGCGAGCTGGCCGCCGCCGACGACGGCCACGATCGGAGGTGTCACGGGCGTCGAGGGTAGCCGCTGACGGTGCGTGCCCGCGGTGGTGCCCACCGACGCGGGGACCTCACGGGACGGACGCCTGGACGACCCGCCCCTCGCCGCGGGCGCGCAGGACGCCGTCGGACGCGGGGACGAAGGCGGCCTGCCCCGACGTGATCTCGAGCGCCTCGCCCGTCTCCGCGTGGAGGGTGACCTGCCCTTCGAGGCAGAGCACGATCCGGGGCCCGCCCCCCGGCACCCGGCACCGCTCGTCGGACAGGCGGGTGACGGACATCTCGAAGTCGTCGACGGGCACGTAGTAGACGTCCGTCGCGTCGTACACGTGCTCGGGGGCGATGCGGATCGGTGGGGCGGCGACGCACTCGACGATCCGCAGCAGCTCGGGGACGTCGACGTGCTTTGTCGTCAGACCGGCCCGCACGACGTTGTCGGAGCTCGCCATGAGCTCGACCGCGAAGCCGTCGAGGTACGCGTGCACGGTGCCCGCCGGCACGAAGAGCGCCTCGCCCGGTCGCAGCGAGACGGGGTTGAGCAGGACTGCCGTCACCGCACCGGGGTCACCTGGGTAGGTGCTCTCGAGCAGGTCGACCGCGCGGTCGGTGCGGGGCGACGGCGACCCGGTCCGCAGGCGGGCCCGGAACGCGTCCGCGAGATCATGGACCTCGTCGGGTCCTGGGCGCGTCGCCTCGCTCACGAGCAGCGTGAACGCCTCCTGCATGCCCGTCGACGTGGGGTCCGAGGTCACGACCTTGTGCAGCCGGCGTGCCGTCGGGTGGTCGACGCCGTCCAGGATCTCCGCCGCGCGGCGCGGCGCGCGGAAGCCGACGAGTGCCTCGAACGGCGAGAGCGCGTAGACGAGCTCCGGCTTGTGGTTGCGGTCCCGGTACGACCGTCGCGGGTCGTCCATCGCGACGGCCCGCGCGTCCTCCCGCGCATAGCCCTCGCGCGCCAGCTCGATGCTGGGGTGCACCTGGAGAGACAGGGGGCGCGCGGCCGCGATCAGCTTGAGCAGGAACGGCAGCTCCGGGCCGAAGCGCGAGACGACGGCGTCCCCGAGCCTCCCCACGGGGTCGGTCGCGATCGCGCGGTCCAGCGACTCTCCCCCGGCGCCGACGAGCCGGGAGGGCGCGGACGCGTGCGCGCCGAACCACGCCTCGGCGACCGGCGAGCCGTCAGCAGGGCGTCGGAGCATCTCCGGGATGACGGTCGACGATCCCCAGGCGTAACCCTGGAGCGCCGGCTCGAGAACCTGCACGTCTTCCCCCTCGCGGACGGATGTGGTGGAAGCCTAGCCCGACGGGGGTTCCGGGGGGCTGAGATCACCACCGACGCTCGCGCCGCACCGAGATCACGGCACCGCGCGGCAGGACGACGTCGGGCCGCAGCGACGCCGGGACGCCGGACAGGAACAGCGCGAACACCGCGGGCCGGCGCTGCGCCAGCTCGAGCCGGCCGCCGTCGGCGCTGGCGAGGTCCCGCGCGAGCGCCAGTCCCAGACCCGTCCCGGCGCCGGACGTGACGTCGCGCTCGAAGATGCGCGGGGCCAGGTCGTCGGGCACACCCTCGCCCTCGTCCCCGACCTCGACGACCACGGCACGCGACGGGCCGCCGGCGCGCGAACGCACGGTCGTCGTGCCCGCACCGTGCTTCAGGGAGTTCTCGATGAGCGTCGCGAGCACCTGGGCGAGGGCACCCGGCGTCGCGAGCACCTGCGTGCTCGGGTCGACGTCGACGACCAGCCGTCGACCGGCCGCGGCGAACGTCGGGGCCCACTCCTCCTCCTGCTGGTGCACGACCTCCTGCAGGAGGATCGCCTCGGTCGTGCCCCCCTGGGCGCGGCGCGAGCTCGCGAGCAGGTCGTCCACGACGCGCACCAGCCGCTCCACCTGCTCGAGCGAGATGCGGGCCTCCTCGCGCACCTCCTCCTCGCCGGCGGTGAGCATGATCTCCTCGAGGCGCATCGACAGGGCGGTCAGCGGGGTCCGCAGCTGGTGCGAGGCGTCGGACGCGAACTGGCGCTCCGCGGCGAGACGCCCCGCCATCCGGTCGGCGCTACGGGCCAGCTCGGCGGCCACGAGGTCGATCTCCTCGACGCCCGACGGCTCGAGCTGCGGCCGGACCTGTCCGGAGCCGAGCTGCTCGGCCGAGGCCGCGAGGTACACCAGTGGCGCCGCGAGCCTGTTGGCCTGCCAGATCGCCATCGCGATCCCTGCGGCGAAGGCGACGACGGCCGCGACGACGACGAGCGCGATGACCTGCGTCGACATCCAGAAGACGTCCCACCACGAGACGTACAGCAGCACCGTCGCCCCGGTCCCCGACGTGGTCTGGACCGTGAGGCGCCGCTGGTCGAACGTGGGCCCGGCCCGGTAGGTCTCGCCGGCGGGGGTCCGCACCACGACGCTCGCCTCAAGGCCTTCACCGGTGCCACCGGGGAAATCGGCACCCGTGTACGGCTCGAGCATGCGGTCGGACAGCGCGATCTGCTGCTCGACCCGGAAGTCGACGGTCCGCGCGACCGACTGGGCCCGGACCTCCAGACCGTAGAGCGCGTTCTCCCGCACGAGCTGTGCGCCGAGGAACGCGAGCGGGAACCCCAGCAGGACGACCGCGACCGTGACGGCGGCGATCGTCGCCTGCAGGACGCGACGACGCACGCGTCAGACCCTGTCGAGCGGCCCCGCGGCCGCGTCGGACGCCGTGGCGGCGTCGGACGCGCTCCCGGTCTCGAAGCGGAAGCCCATGCCGCGCACGGTGGAGATGTAGCGGGGAGCGTTCGCGTCGTCGCCGAGCTTGCGACGCAGCCACGACACGTGCATGTCGAGCGTCTTGGTCGAACCCGTCGGGTCGGACCCCCACACCTCACGCATGAGTGTCTCGCGCGAGACGACCGTGCCCGCGGCGGCGACCAGGACGCGCAGCAGGTCGAACTCCTTGGCCGTGAGGTGCAGCTCACGCTCGCCCTGGAACGCGCGGTGCGCGGCGACGTCGACGCGCACGTTCTGGGCGTGCAGCTCGTCCTCGTCCGCAGGGTCGCCCACGGTGCGGCGCAGCAGCGCCCGGACCCGCGCGAGCAGCTCGGCGAGCCGGAACGGCTTGGTGACGTAGTCGTCGGCACCGGCGTCGAGCCCGACGACGAGGTCGACCTCGTCGGCGCGCGCGGTCAGCACCAGCACGGGCGTCGTCAGGCCCTGGCTGCGGATCGCGCGGGCGACGTCGAGCCCGTCCATGTCGGGCAGGCCCAGGTCGAGGACCACGAGGTCGGCGCTCGCGGCGCCGTCGATCGCGCCTTGACCCGTGCCTTGCACGCGCACGTCGTAACCTTCACGCCCCAGCGCCCGGGCCAAAGGCTCGGCAATCGCGGGGTCGTCCTCCGCCAGCAGCACCTGGGTCATTCGGCCATGTTAGGTCACGAACTCGCCCCCGCCGCCAGCCCTCGGTCCCGGACGCGCCGGAGATCCACCGATCGTCGGGGACCGCCCCGCGCCCGGCCCACGTGCGCCCGGGGACGGACGGGAGGCGGTGGCCACGTCCGACCCCAGGTGCACGCCGACGGCAGACCGGCCACCTAGGCTTGCAGGATGACGTGGTGGGACCGGCTGTGGAAGTGGGAGGACACCCACCGCCAGGGCGTCGACCTTGCGATCACCGCGCTCCTGACCCTCTCACTGGTCCCGGTGTCGATCCTGGCCGTCACCACAGAGGCCGCGGGCGGCAGCGCGGCGCTCCTGTCACTGTGCGTGCTCGGCGTCGTCGCGCCCCTCGCGTGGCGCCGCACCCACCCGGCGGCCTCCGTCACGCTCGTGTACACCTGCGCCCTGCTGCACATCGCCGCCGGGTTCCCGCTGCTGCCCGTCGACGTCGTGATCCCCTTCTCCCTGTACTCGGTCGCGCTGCACGGTCCGCGCTGGGCCCACCGCACCGGCATCGTCACCGCGATCGTCGGCGCGGTCGTCGTGGGCGCTGCCATGTTCGCGCCCTACGACCACGCCAGCGCCGTCATCATCATGGTGCTGATCGCGAGCATCTTCCTGGTCGCGTGGGCGTTCGGGCTCGTGCGCCGCAGCCGCCGGGAGCACCTGGAGGCGCTCGTGGACCGCGCCGAGCGGCTCGAGGTCGAGCGGGACCAGCAGGCGATCATCGCGACGGCGGCCGAGCGCGCACGCATCGCACGCGAGATGCACGACATCGTGGCCCACAGCCTCTCCGTGATGATCGCGCAGGCCGACGGCGGGCGGTACGCCGCGGCGCAGGACCCCGACGCCGCGAGCCGCTCGCTCGGCACGATCGCGGAGACCGGCCGCGCCGCACTGACCGACATGCGCCGCCTGCTGGGCGTGCTGCGTGACGCGCCGGGTGCCGGCGGGCCCGGGCGCGCGGCACCCGGGGTCCTCGCCGCCGCGCCCTCGGGACCCGGGGCCGCGGGGCCGCCGGTCGCCACCACCACGCCGCAGCCGGCCGTGGAGGACGTCGAGCAGCTCGTGGCGCAGATGCGGGCCAGCGGGATGCGCGTGTCGTACGTGCGTCTGGGGACGCCGCGGCACCTGCCGCCCGGCGCCGGCCTGACCGTCTACCGCATCGCCCAGGAGTCCTTGACGAACGTGCTCAAGCACGCCGGCCCCGACCCCGGCGTGACCGTCATGCTCCGGTGGGAGCCCGCCGCCGTCACGCTGGAGGTCAGCGACGACGGACGCGGCGCCGCCGCCGACGCCGACGGCCTGGGCCAGGGCCTGGTGGGCATGCGCGAGCGCGCGACCATGTTCGGGGGCACGGTGACCGCCGGCCCCCGCCCCGGTGGCGGGTTCCGCGTCCGGGCGACGCTGCCCACACCGGGCTCCGGCGCGGCTGCGGGAGCCGACGCCGCCGGCACCCTGACACATACCCCGTCCCTCGACCCAGCCGGAGGAACCACCTCGTGACCGCACAGACCACCGACGCGGCGACCATCCGCGTCGCCCTCGTCGACGACCAGCAGCTCGTCCGCGCCGGGTTCCGCATGGTCATCGACTCCCAGGCCGACCTGGAGGTCGTGCTCGAGGCCGGTGACGGTGCGCAGGCGGTGCGCGCCCTCGACCCGGCGGCACGGACCGCGACCGGGCCCGTCGACGTCGTCCTCATGGACGTCCGCATGCCGACGATGGACGGGCTCGAGGCCACCGAGCGCATCGTGTCGCGCGCGACCCCGGAGGCACCCGCGCCCAAGGTCATCGTCCTGACGACGTTCGACCTCGACGAGTACGTGCTCGCGGCGATCCGCGCCGGTGCGAGCGGCTTCCTCCTCAAGGACGCGCCGCCGGAGGAGATGCTCGCGGCGATCCGCACCGTCCACCGCGGCGACGCGGTCATCGCACCGTCGAGCACCCGTCGGCTGCTCGAGCACCTCGTCACCGCCCTGCCCGACGACGCGCCGTCGGCCACCGACCACCCGGCGCACCAGGCGGTGGCCCAGCTCACCGAGCGCGAGCGCGAGGTGCTGGTGCTCATGGCCCGCGGCCGCTCCAACACCGAGATCGGCCAGGACCTGTTCGTCGCCGAGGCCACCGTCAAGACCCACGTCGGGCGCATCCTGGCCAAGGTCGGCGCGCGCGACCGCGTGCAGGCCGTCGTGGTCGCCTACGAGGCCGGGCTGGTGCGGGCGGGGTCCTGAGCGACGTCCCGGCGGAGTACCGACGGGTCGCGGGTGTGCGGCCTGGGGATGACCCGGGCACCGGCAGGACCCACCCGGGGCGGGACGCGGGGGACCGGGCCGCCGGGTGAACCTGGTGGCACACCTCGAGACAGGAGCACCCGTTGCCCACCACCGCCCCCCTCCCCCACGACCGGTCCGCGGCCGACGACGCCGCGCCCGCGTCCCGCGCCCGCGCGCTGACCAAGGTGTACGGGTCCGGAGCCGCGGCGGTCCGCGCGCTCGACGCCGTCGACGTGGACTTCGCGACGGGGGCGTTCACCGCGATCATGGGCCCGTCCGGGTCCGGCAAGTCGACGCTGATGCACCTGCTCGCGGGCCTCGACGACGCGACCTCCGGCACGGCGCACCTCGGTGCCACGGAGATCACGTCGCTCGGCGACGACGCGCTGACCCGGCTGCGCCGTGACCGCGTGGGCTTCGTCTTCCAGTCGTTCAACCTCCTGCCGATGCTCACCGCCGAGCAGAACGTGCTGCTCCCGCTCGACCTCGCCGGCCGCGCACCGGACCGCGCCTGGTTCGACACGCTGGTGACGACGCTCGGGCTGCAGGCGCGCCTCACGCACCGGCCCAGCGAGCTGTCCGGCGGGCAGCAGCAGCGCGTCGCGATCGCGCGCGCCCTCATCGCGCAGCCCGACGTCGTCTTCGCCGACGAGCCCACGGGCAACCTGGACTCCCGCTCGGGCGCCGAGGTGCTGAGCTTCCTGCGCCGCTCGGTCCGTGAGCTGGGCCGCACGATCATCATGGTCACGCACGACCCGACCGCGGCCGCGTACGCCGACCGCGTGGTGCTGCTGGCGGACGGCCGGATCGCCGGTGACATCGCCGACCCGACCCCCGAGTCGGTGCTCGCGGGCCTCGAGGGCCTGCGCGTGCTCGAGGCGCCCGCAGGCACGCCGACGGGCGCGACGCCCGTCGTCGACGTGACGTCGGGGGGCGTGCGCTGATGCTGCGGCTCACCCTCGCCCAGATGCGCCGCAGCCTCGGACGCCTGATCGCGGCGGGCGTCGCGATCCTCCTCGGCTCGGCCTTCGTCACGGCGACCCTCACCGCGGGCGACGTCATCGAACGCGGCGGCTACGACGCGATGACGGCGCTCTACGGCGACGCCGACCTCGTCGTCTTCCCCTCGATGGACGCCACGCCGTCCGAGTCGCTCGCCGCCACGCGGGACACCGCGGGCGTCACCGCCGCCGACGCGCTCGTCATCAGCTGGGTGTCCCTCGAGAGCGGTCGGCGCTCCTCCAACGAGGGCGTGATCCCGGTGCCCTCCGACCCCTCGCTGGCGTCGCTCGACGTCGCCGAGGGCCGCGCGCCCGCGTCGGACGCCGAGGTCGCGCTGCCGGCCGCCTCGGCGGAGCGGCTCGGGATCGGGGTCGGCGACACCCTCCGCGCCTCGTGGACGGTCTGGCCCGCGGACGAGTCCGAGGGCGGCACGGTCGAGGACGCCGTCGAGGGGACGGGTGACGTCGTCACGTCGCTCGAGATGGAGCCCACGCAGATGACGGCGGACGTCACGCTCGTCGGGATCGTCCAGGACTCGTCGGGCGCCTGGGCCCGCTACGGCGGCGCGGGGCTGGCGACCCCCGACGCGGTCGTGGAGTGGAGCGGTGTGGCGACCATCGACCACATGGGCGTCTCGGAGATCCTCGTGGCCGTCGACGGCGACGTCGCCGCCGTGCAGTCCGACCTGGCACGCCAGCTGGACGGGGACGAGGTGCTGACACGGGACGAGGCCGCGGCCCGGAGCGTGGAGTCGTACGGCGCCGGCAACCTCCTCGTCATGATGGTCCTCGGGTTCGCCGCCGTCTCGCTGCTGGTCGCGGCCCTGGTCATCGCGAACACGTTCCAGGTGATCGTCGCCCAGCGCACCCGCATGCTGGCACTGCTGCGCTGCGTCGGCGCACGCCGCGGCCAGCTGCGCGCATCGGTGCTGCTCGAGGCCGGCATCCTCGGCCTGGTCGCCGGCGTCGCCGGCGTGCTCACGGGGCTCGGACTCGCGCAGGGCATGCTCAGCGTCCTGGCGCGGGTCCAGACCGGCGTGCCGCTGCCCCCGGCGGTCGAGCCCACGCTCCGCAACATCCTGGTCCCGGTGCTCGTGTCGGTCGCGGTGACCGTCGGTGCCGCGCTCCTGCCCGCTCGGGCGGCGACCCGGGTGTCCCCCGTGGCGGCGCTGCGGCCGGCGGACGCGCCGACGGTACACGCACGGCCCGGCCGGATCCGGCTCGTGCTGTCGCTGCTGCTGACGGTCGGCGGGCTCGCGGCGCTGGCGGCAGGGATCGTGCTCGCCCGTGCCGGCACCGGCGTGGACGCGATGCTGCCGCTGGGCATCGGTGTCCTCGGTGGCGGGACGTCGTTCGTCGGCCTGCTCGTCGGCTCGCCGCTGTGGGTGCCGCACATCGTGTCGTCCGTCGGACGCCCCGTGGCGGCGATCAGCACGAGCGCCCGTCTCGCCGCGGCCAACACGCTGCGCAACCCGCGACGGACGTCCGCGACGAGCACCGCCCTGGTCATCGGCGTCACGCTCGTCGTCATGATGAGCACCGGGGCGATCTCGGCGCAGGACTCGCTCGCCCGGGAGATGGACGAGCGCGGACCGGTCGACCTGCTGGTGGTGGACTCGTCCGGCGAGGCGATGAGCGCGGCTGTCGCGGCCGACGTCACGGGCCTCGACGGCGTCGAGACGGCTGTCGTCGCACGGGCCGGGTTGGTGCAGAACGCCGAGGGCCTCGAACGCAGCGCCTACGTGGTCGACCCCGCGGACGCCCACGTGCTCCGGGACCAGGTCGCGGCCGACGCCATCGCTGCAGGTCGCAGCGTCGTGCCGGAAAGCTGGTCGGGCTCCGTGACCGCCATGGACGTGAGCGCGCAGGACACCGCGCGCATCGAGGTCCTGCCGCGCGGCACGAAGACGGCGCTCCTGACGACCGAAGCGGCCGACGCGCTGGGGATCGACGGCCCGCCCACGGCACTGCTGGCGAGGCTGAGCAGCGGGGCCGACGCGGTCGAGACGCTGCGGGAGGTCCAGGACCTGGTCGCGGACGACACGATGCAGTTCGAGAGCACGGCGGCACAGCGGCAGGGCGACGAGCAGATCATCGCCGTCGTGCTCGCGATCGTCATCGGCCTGCTGGGGGTCGCCGTCGTGATCGCGCTGATCGGGGTCGCGAACACGCTGTCGCTCTCGGTGATCGAACGTCGCCGGGAGTCGGCCACGCTGCGCGCGGTCGGGCTGTCCCGACGTGGCCTGCGGTGGATGCTCGCGACCGAGGGCATGCTCATCGCCGGCGTCGGCGCGCTGATCGGCACGGTGCTCGGGCTGATGTACGGCTGGGCGGGCGCCGCCACGGTGTTCGGCCCGCTCGGTGACGTGCACCTGTCCGTCCCCTGGGCGCACGTCGGAGCCGTCTTCGTCGTGGCGCTGCTCGCCGGGCTCGCCGCCTCGGCGCTCCCCGCCCGCGCAGCCGCCCGCACGCCCCCGGTCGCCGCGCTCGGCGTCGACTGAGACCACGGCCGCGGTGCGGCGCGGAGGAGGGCCCGCCGCACCGTCGAGCCGACCACAGACCCGGGGCCGCGGGGTGTCACCCACACCTCGCGGCCCCGGGACGTCACGGCGCACCCCGCGGGCCGATGCTCGCGGGGTGCGCCTCACCCTGCCCTCCCCCGTCCTGCCGGACCGGCTCCTCGACGTCGAGGTGGACCCCGGCGTCCCCGCCGGCGACCTGCGTCGTCGGCTCGCCGTGCTCACCGGTGACGTGCGCTGGGCCGCACCGCGCGCGCTGCTGCAGGTCGCGGGCAGCGTGCTCGACGACCACCACCCCGCGGGCGCACCCCCGCTCCTGCCGGGGGCCCACCTCGCGCCGGGCCCCGCTCCCGACGACGACGTCCTGACCGCCCTCCGCGCCGGGAACCACCTGGCCGTGCTCGAGGGGCCCGGTTCCGGGCGTCTCGTCGCGCTGGCGGACGGCGCGCGCGTCCGGGTCCCTGTCGTGTCGGCGGTCGGGACCGGGGGTCCGGGCCGGACCACGCCCTCGTGGGTCGACGTGCACCGGCGGGGCGCTCGCGTCACGGTCCGCGTGGTCGGTGCGCGCGGGACGATGACGGCTCGGTCACGGCGACGGTCCGGGCGTCTGCGGCTCCCCCAGCGCGGACGACGCGTCGGACCGCGGCCGCGCACGTGGTCGCCGGGCGACGACGTGCGGGTCGGCGGGCTCGCGCTGCAGCTGCGCGGCGCGGTCGGTGTCCGCCGTCGCGGCCGGCGGACACCCGCGGGGCCCGCGTGGGTATGGACGGCCGGTGCCTCGGCGTGCGTCGCGCTCGCCCTGGCCGTCGCGCTGCGCCAGCCGGTCCTGCTGCTGACCGCGGTGACGGGCCTGGCCGGGCTCCTCGGCGTGCGGGGGGCGCGCACACCGGACGCCCCCACGGAGCCCGACGCGACCGGCACCCCCGCGCCGTCCTGTCCCGACGTCGCGGGGGTGCGCCTGACCACGGCGCTCCGCCTGCGCGACCACGCGGGCACCGTCCCCGGCGACGACGCGGCATGGCCCGCGGACCGCACCCTGGCGCTGACCGGTCCCCGCGACCGCTCGCTCGGCGCGGCGCGCGCGCTCGTGCTGCGCACGCTCGGAGCGGGCACACCGACGCGTCTCGTGCTGCGTTCCGGCGCGAGCGCCGACTGGCGGTGGACCCGGTGGTGGGGCCCGTCGGCCCTGCTGCCGGGGACGGACGAGGACGACGTCCTCGTGGTGTCCGACGGCGAGGACACGACCCTCGGTGCGTGGCGCCTCGCGTCACCGCGGGCCCGGCTGCTCCTCGTCGTGCCGCCGGGGGCCACCGTGCCCGCGTGGGCGGCGACGGTCCTGCGCACCGGCGACGACTCGACACCGGGCTGCGCACCGCAGGCGGTGGCCGCGGACGTGGCCGACGCGCAGGGGAGGTCGGCGGCGGCGCTCGCGTGGTCGCTGTCGACGCACGGCACGGCCGTGCCGCCCACGTCGCTGCCGGTCACCGCCCTGGGCGAGCTGCCGGGAGTCCCCGCGCCCGACGCGGCAGCCGTCGCGCGGGCGTGGCGTCCCGCAGGTGCCCGCACGCTGGCGACGCCCGTGGGCACCCGCCCAGGCGGCGCACCCGCCGTGCTCGACCTCGTGCGCGACGGGCCGCACGCCCTCGTCGCGGGCACCACCGGCGCCGGCAAGTCGGAGCTGCTGACGACCGTGGTCCTCGGTCTGGCGCTGACGCACCCGCCGCACCGCCTCGCCGTCCTGCTGGTCGACTTCAAGGGCGGCACGGGCCTGGGCCCGCTCGCGCGGCTGCCGCACGTCGTCGACCACGTCCACGACCTCGACGTCGCAGCAGCGCGACGCACGCTCGTGGGGCTCCGCGCGGAGCTGCGCCGCCGCGAGCACCTGCTGGCCCGCGCCGGGCGCACCGACGTCGCCGACCTCGACCCCGCGGCCGCGAGCACCCCTGCCCGCCTGCTCGTCGTCGTCGACGAGCTGCGTGCCCTGGTCGACGACGTCCCCGACGCCGCCGCGGCGCTCTCGCGGCTCGCGGCGCAGGGACGTGCGCTCGGCATGCACCTGCTGCTCGCGACCCAGCGGCCGGCCGGCGCGGTGCCCGCCGACCTGCGCGCGAACGTCGGGCTGCGCATCGCCCTGCGCGTCGCGGACGAGGAGGACTCGCGCGACGTCGTCGGGTGCCCGGACGCCGCCCACCTCGACGTGGCGAGCCCCGGCCGCGCACTCGTCCGCATCGGGTCGCAGCCGGCGGCACCCCTGCAGGTGGCACGTGCACGCCACCGGCGCACGGCTGCACCGGTGCGGCTCGCGGCGCCTGTCCCGTCACGGGGCGTGGCGGGCTGGTGCGTCGCGCCGGTCGACGACGACGACGTCACGGAGTGGGTGACCGCATGCCGCCAGGCGGCGAGCGGCCTGCCGGGCACGGCCGTGCCGTGGCTCCCCCCGCTGCCGGACCAGGTGACCGCGGACCTGGTGGCGACCGGCGCGGACACCGACGGCCTGCTCGTCGCGGTGGGCGACCTCCCGGACGAGCAGCGCCGCACGCCGGTGCGGTGGGGGCCCGCGCACGGTCACCTCCTGGTGCTCGGCGGCCCGCGCTCAGGCCGGTCCACGACCCTCCTCACCGTCGCCTCGCACGCGCTGCTCGGCGGTGCGCACGTCCACGCCGTGGGGCTGCCGGACGGGGGTCTCGATCGTCTGCGACGGGTGGCGGGAGAGCAGCTGGGGACCACCCTCCCGGTCGACGACGTGCATCGCGCGCTGCTGCTGCTCGATCGCCTGATGTCGCCCCGACAGCCGGACGGTCCCGAGGTCGTGCTCCTGCTCGACGGGCTCGACGCGCTCCTGGACGCACTCGCGACGCACGCCCGGGGAGCGGGCGTCGACCTGCTCACGACACTGCTGCGTCACCCACCCTGCGGGGTGCGCGTCGCCGCCGCGGGACCGGTCGTGCCCGCGCTGTCCCGCCTCGTCGGCGCGTTCGGGCTACGCCTCGTCCTGCCTGTGCCGGACTCCGCGCTCGACTCGCAGGCCGGGGTCCCGCACGGCATGGTCACCGCCCGCACGGTTCCGGGCCGTGCCGTGGCGTGCACCGTCGAGAGCGCGCTCCTGTGCCAGGTGGTCCTGCCGGCACGAGCCGAAGAGGCCCACCCGGTGAGGCACGCGTCCGGCGCCGCGCCACCCGCCGTGCGGATCGGCGTCCTTCCCGAACGCTCCGTGCCGCCACCAGGTTCGGCGTCTCGCGGCAGGACCGTCCGGGACACGATCGTGATCGGCGTCGGCGCCGACGGACCCGGTCCCGTCCATGTCGACCCCACCAGGCCGCTCGTCGTGGCGGGGCCGCCCGGAACCGGGCGCACGACCGCGCTGCACGTCCTCGCCCGCGGCTGGGCGGCGAGCGGTCGGCACGTGATGATCCTCACCGGGCACGCGCCACCGCCGCAGGTGCAGGACGCGCCGCCCGGCGTCCTCGTGCTGTCCCCGTCCGACGCTCCGGCCGTCCTGGACCGCGCCCCGGGTCCGCGGACCGCGACCGGTGACGACGACGGCGGCGTCCTCCTCGTCGACGACCTCGACCTGCTCGAACGCGCGTCACCGCAGCTCGCCGAACGCCTCGAGTCGATGGTGGACGGCCGGGGAGGCGGCCCCCGGGTCGTCGCGCTCGCCACCACGGGCGAGCACGCCGCCACGGGCTACCGCGGCCCGGTCGCCGCGGCGCTGCGCGCACGCCAGGTGCTGGTCCTCGACGCCTACGGGCCTGCCGCGTCCGACCTGCTGGGACCCACGGGGGCGTTCCACACGGACCCGAGGTCGCGCCCACCGGGCCGCGGCGTGCTGCGGCGAGGTCGGGTGCTGGTCCGGGTCCAGGTGCACGACCTCGCCGGACGGCACCGCGGGGCAGGCGCGGTGTGACCCGGCGAGCCGCACGGCGTCACGCGCCTGCGTCGCGGCCTCTCGACGTGACGGCCACGACACGGGGGCTGAGGACCGCGACGACGACGCCGAGTGCGACGAGGCCGAGTGCGAGCGCCGTCGCTCCACCGTCGACGCTCCACCACGCTGCCGCCGTCACCAGGAGGAACGCCTGGGCCGTCAGCACGGGCGCCCGTGCCCACCGGCGCCCGTGCCACAGACCGCGCGCTGCGCTCGCCAGGAGCGTGGCGGTGCCGAGCGCGAGTGCCACGAGGAAGAGCACAGGTCCCGCGTCGCCGCCGCTCACGAGCGCGACCACGCCGACGACGGCAGCCGCCACGAGCAGCGCGGCCTCGACCAGCACGGCCGCGCACGCCAGGAGGAGCATCGGCGGGCGTCCGCCGCCGGGGCCGGGACGGGCCGCGTCGGGTCCGGTGACCGACCCGCGGTCGGGGGGTGTTCGGGGCATGGCACGACCCTAGGCGGAGAGGAGCGTCGAGGGCCGGACCGGGCGGTGTGCAGCGTGCTGCGCGGCACCCATACCAGAGGCCGCAAGCGCCTCGGACCACCTCACCGGCCCCGTGGCCCCGACGGACGGCGGCCGGGACGCACGTGAGGCGCGTCACCCCCTTGCCCCCGGGGCCCGGCCGGCGGGTGAGCGCCCTGCACATCGCCACGCCGGGCACAGCAATCTCCCAGGTCAGCGGCCTAGCCTGGTTCCGACCGCGCTGACCTGGACGTTCGACCCAGGCCACCTGGGCGGCGCCTGGACGGTCGACGGGACGACTCGGACGGAGCACGCGACCATGTGATCAACGCCTCAGTCGTTATGGACATGAAACGTTGCCGTAACCCTTGTGCGCCGAGGTCCGGGGTGTGACGCTGGGTTCAGCACGTTTTCCCCCCACCATTGATCCCATGCATTGCCGCGCGCGCTTCGGGCGTGCGGGCATGCGTGTGCCAAGGAGAGCCCCCATGGATTGGCGTCACCGCGCAGCCTGCCTCGACGAGGACCCCGAGCTGTTCTTCCCCATCGGGAACACGGGTCCTGCGCTGCAGCAGATCGAGGAGGCGAAGGCCGTCTGCCGTCGCTGCGACGTCGTCGACACGTGCCTCAAGTGGGCCATCGAGACCGGTCAGGACGCCGGTGTGTGGGGCGGCCTGTCCGAGGACGAGCGTCGTGCGCTGAAGCGCCGCACCGCCCGCCAGCGTCGAGCCGGCTGAGCAGCCGGACCCCAGCACCTGCCGGCGACGACCGCCGACCGCCCGACGGGGCCGCCGATGACGGCGGCCCCGTCGTGACGTCCGGGCAGGTCCTGGCGTCCGGCCCCGTCGACCCGGCTGGCAGCGCGACGCACGCTCGTCGCGCGTGGTCTCACGCGACGGTCGCGGCGTCCCTCCCCTGCCGGAGCTGCGCCTCGATGACCACGGACGTCCCGCCGCCCTCGCGAGCGAGCCAGGCGATCGAGCCGCCGAGCTCGTTGCGCACGAGGGTCGAGACGATCTGCGTGCCGAGCCCCGTCCCCTCTCCCCGACCCTCCGGCAGACCGCCGCCGTCGTCGGCGACCTCCACCCGCAGCCGGTGACCTGACCGCTCGACGACGATCTCGACCGTGCCCTGGTCGCGCCCGGCGAGCCCGTGCTCGACAGCGTTCGTCACGAGCTCCGTGAGGATCAGCGCGAGCGCTGTCGCGTCCTCGGCCGGCACGGCGCCGAACGAGCCGCGGACCGTCGTCCGCACGTGCGCGCCGGCGGTCGCGACGTCGGCCGCCAGCCGCAGGCTCCGCCCGACGAGGTCGTCGAACGGCACGCTCTCGTCGAGGGTCTGCGACAGCGTCTCGTGGACCAGGGCGATCGTGGCGACGCGACGCATCGCCTCGGCGAGCGCATCGCGGGCCTCCGGCGAGCTCATGCGACGCGACTGGAGCCGCAGGAGCGCGGCGACCGTCTGCAGGTTGTTCTTGACCCGGTGGTGGATCTCCCGGATCGTCGCGTCCTTCGTGATCAGCTCGCGCTCGCGCCGCCGCAGCTCGGAGACGTCGCGGCACAGCAGCACGGCCCCCGTCCGCTGACCGCTGTCCGTCAGGGGGACGGCACGCAGCGAGAGCGCCACGCCGCGGGCCTCGACGTCGACGCGCCACGGCGCCCTGCCCATCAGGACGAGGGGCATCGACTCGTCGACGGTCGCGTCCTGCTCGATGAGGTCCGACGTGACCTCGATCAGCGACCTGCCGACCAGGTCGCCGAGCACACCGAGCCGGTGGAAGCAGGACAGGGCGTTGGGGCTCGCGTAGAGCACCTCTCCCTCGCCGTTGAGCCGGACCAGGCCGTCGCCCACGCGCGGCGCACCCCGACGCGGCCCCGTCGGCGCGTCCGGGGCGGGGAACTCACCGCGCGCGACCATGCCGACCAGGTCGTCGGCCGCCTCGACGTAGTTGAGCTCCAGGCGCGACGGCGTGCGCGCCCCCCCGAGGTTCGTCTGACGCGCGAGGACGGCGATCGACCGCCCCCCGCGCACCACCGGCACGGCCTCCTCCCGGACGGCGTACGAGCCGAACCAGCGCGGCTCGCGGGACCGCTGCGGCGCCTGCTCCTCGAGGGCGCGCCGCAGCTGGGCGACCTGCCCCTCGGGAGGCCGGGAACCCACGACGTCGTCGTAGTGCACCGTCGCGCCCGTCGAGGGCCTGCACTGCGCGACGGCGACGAACTCCCCGTCGACGGTCGGCAGCCACAGCACGAGGTCGGCGAACGCCAGGTCGGACACGACCTGCCAGTCACCGACCAGGAGATGGAGCCACTCCACGTCTGCGGGATCGAGCGCACCATGACGCGTGACGAGGTCGCTCAGCGTGGACACACGCCCAGGGTACGCAGCGGCGGCTACGCTCGACGACGACGGGGGTGCCGCGGTCGGACGTCCGTCGCTGGTCCGCGCGGCCGCTCGGACCAGAGCTCATCCACCACGGGGGCCCACGGTGCAGCTGCGCGTGACGATCGACCTTCCCACCGACGTGCGCACCGCTGCCCGTCTGCTGGCGGACCCGGCGTACGTGGACGCGAAGGTGCGCGCCTCGGGCGCGGTCGAGCAGCAGGTGGACGTGACAGGGACCGCAGCCGGCGCCTTCACGGTGACGACGCGTCGCGCCCTGCCCACCGAGCAGATCCCCGCCCACATGCACGCGCTGGTGGGAGCGCGGATCGACGTGCGCCAGGTCGAGGCCTGGGAGGCGCCCCTCGCCGACGGCTCACGCACCGGGACGGTCGTCGTCGAGATCGCGGGCGCGCCCGTGCGCGTGACGGGCCGGACCTCGCTCGCCGCCGCGCGACCGGACCTGGCACGCGTGACGTACGACGGCGAGGTCCGTGCGGCCGTCCCGCTGTTCGCCGCCGCCGTGGAGGAGGCGGCCGGCGCCGCCGTCCGCGCGGCGCTGCGCGCGGAGCAGGACGTGGCCGCGCGGTGGCTCGCCGCGCAGGGCGAGCACCACGGCGACGCCGAGGCCGCCCGCTGAGGTCGTCGGCGACCTCGAGCCGGGCACGCCGCGAGCCCCCCGCCGCGTCCGCCCCCGCGGCACGGCGCACGACCTCCGTCGGCACGCCCGGGGGCGCCCCGGACACTTCCCCCGAACGGGGGCACGGGGAGATCTCCGAGCCGTAACGATTGAATAACGTGGGAAGCATGGGAAATCGCTTTGACCAGCGATGACACCCCCGTGGGACCGCTACCACCCCACCTTTGCCGATCCCCGTCCTTGACACCCGCCCATCTCCCGACAAAGGTGTCCCGCAGTGCGTGGGAACGCTCCCGCGAGATGTCACGGGAGCGCACCCACGTCGGGGCTCGACAGCCCCAACGCGCGACGCTCGTCCCGGCCGGAATCGGTCGGCGGGCGGGACGCGGACAAGGTGTACGGCGACGCAGCCGTCCGACTGACAAGGGAGTCATTGTGCGCAAGACCACACGCAAGGCGTGGGCGCTCGCCGCTGGCGTCATGAGCATCTCGCTGCTCAGCACCGCCTGCTCCGGTGAGAGCAGCGAGGCCGACGACGACGCAGCGAGCGGCGACAGCAAGGTCACGCTCACCGTCGCGACGTTCAACAACTTCGGCTACACCGACGAGCTGCTCGCCGAGTACACCGAGGCGAACCCGAACGTCACGGTCAAGCAGACGCGCGCCGCCGAGTCGGCCGACGCCCGCACCAACCTCACGACGAAGCTCGCAGCCGGCGGTGCCGGTCTCGCCGACGTCGAGGCCATCGAGGTCGACTGGCTGCCCGAGCTGCTCACCAGTGCCGACGCCTTCGAGGACCTGACCGACCCGTCGGTCGAGGGCCGCTGGGAGACCTGGAAGCAGGAGGCCGCGACGTCCGAGGACGGCCGCCTCATCGGCTACGGCACGGACATCGGCCCCGAGGGCATCTGCTACCGCGCCGACCTGTTCGAGGCCGCCGGCCTGCCCACCGACCGCGCGGAGGTCGCCGAGCTGCTCGGCGGCGAGGGCGCCACGTGGGACAAGTACTTCGAGGTCGGCCGCACGTTCACCGCCGCCTCGCCCGACGTCGCGTGGTTCGACTCGGCGTCCGCCACGTTCCAGGGCATGGTCAACCAGGTCGAGAACCCGTACGAGGAGAGCGACGGCACGCCGAAGTCCCTCGGTGACAACACGGAGATCAAGGACCTGTTCGACCAGGTCACCGCGGCGTCCGCCGACCTGTCGGCCGGTCTCACGCAGTGGAGCCCCGACTGGGACGCCGCGTTCCAGAGCAACGGCTTCGCGACGATGCTGTGCCCCGCCTGGATGACCGGCCCGATCGAGGAGCGCGCGGGCGGTGTCACCGGTTGGGACGTCGCCGACGTCTTCCCCGGCGGTGGCGGTAACTGGGGTGGCTCGTACCTGACGGTGCCCGCCTCGGGCAAGAACGTCGAGGAGGCCAAGAAGCTGGCCGCGTGGCTCACGTCGCCCGAGACGCAGGTCAAGGCGTTCGAGAACGCGGGCACCTTCCCGAGCCAGGTCGAGGCGTGGGAGTCCGAGGACCTCAAGTCCGCCACGAACGAGTTCTTCAACGACGCACCGGTCGGCGAGATCTTCGCGAACCGCGCTGCAGCGATCTCGGTGACCCAGTTCAAGGGCCCGAACTACTTCCAGATCCACCAGACGGTGACCGACGCGCTCGCCCGCGTGGACGTCGACAAGAGCGAGGACCCCGCGGCGGGCTGGCAGGGCGCAGTCTCGGCGTTCGACAGCCTGGGTCTCTGAGTCTCTGACTCACCCGGACCGGCCGGGGACGTCCACCGACGTCCCCGGCCGGTCCTCAGGTGGCGGTACGCGATCACCGCCACCGACGTCCGAGGGCCGCCGGCAGGACGCGGCCCTGAGTCCCGGCTCCCCACGCGAGGTCCGTCATGTCCGTCAAGTCACCCGCGCCCACGCGGTCAGCGCCACAAGGCGCGCCACGTGCGCCGCGACGGGTCGGCTTCTCCCAGCGGCTCTCCCGCTGGGACGTCAAGCTCTCCCCGTACCTGTACATCTCCCCCTTCTTCATCATCTTCGCCATCACCGGCCTGTTCCCGCTCATCTACACGGCGTTCGTGTCGGTGTACGACTGGAAGCTGCTGGGCGGTCAGGGCGACTTCATCGGGTTGCAGAACTACACCGACGTGCTCGGGCAGGCGACCTTCTGGAAGTCGCTGCGCAACACGTTCTCGATCTTCGCGCTCTCGTCGGTGCCGCAGGTGCTGGTGGCGATCGTGCTGGCGGCTCTCCTCGACCAGAACCTGCGCGCCAAGACCTTCTGGCGCATGGGCGTGCTGCTCCCGTACGTCGTCGCCCCCGTGGCCGTGGGCCTCATCTTCGGGCGCATGTTCGCCGACCAGTCCGGCCTCATCAACAGCTGGCTCGGCGCGTTCGGGGTCGACCCCATCCGGTGGCACGTCGACCCCCTCGCGAGCCACGTGGCCATCGCCTCGATGGTGAACTTCCGCTGGACCGGGTACAACACCCTGATCTTCCTCGCGGCCATGCAGGCCGTCCCGCGTGAGCTGTACGAGGCCGCGATCATCGACGGCGCCGGCCGCGTTCGGCAGTTCTTCTCGGTGACGGTCCCGCAGATCCGCGCCACGGTGATCTTCGTCATCCTCACCTCCACCATCGGCGGCCTGCAGATCTTCGACGAGCCGCGCGTGTTCGACGCCCAGGGCCGTGGCGGCGCCTCGCAGCAGTGGATGACCACGACGCTCTACCTCTACGACGTCGGCTGGGGCACCCAGCGCAACCTCGGCAGGGCGGCAGCGGTCGCGTGGCTCCTCTTCATCGTCGTCGTCATCATCGGCCTGGCGAACTTCGCGATCACGAACCGGATCTCGTCCGCAGGGACCGGCCGTCCATCCCGTCGCCAGCGCCGTGCCGCTGCGCGTAGCTCGAGGAGGTCGGCATGAGCTCCGTCCCCGTCATCCACCAGACCGCCGGACCCAGGGCGGCCAAGGCGGCCAGCAGCCGTCGCGGGAAGACCGGCGGTTACAACCGGCGTCCGGGCGTGGTCACGTACGTGCTCCTGGGCGCGGCCGTGCTCATCGGCATCGGCCCGATCTACTACACGCTGCTCCTGGGGTCGTCCGACCCCGTGAGCCTCGCGCAGAGCCCGTTGCCGCAGCTGGTGCCCGACGCGAGTCTCTTCGACAACTTCTCGAAGGTCATCAACTCCGACGCCTTCGACTTCTGGAAGGCGTTCCGGAACTCGCTCCTGGTCTCGCTGATCACGGCGGCCGCCACGGTGCTGTTCTCGACGCTCGCCGGGTTCTCGTTCGCGAAGCTCAACTTCCGGGGGCGCGGGCCGCTGCTCGTGTTCGTCATCGCCACCATGGCGGTGCCGACGCAGCTCGGCGTCATCCCGCTCTACATCATCATGGCGAAGATCGGGTGGATCGGGACGCTGCAGGCGGTCATCGTGCCGGCGCTCGTCACGGCGTTCGGCGTCTTCTGGATGACCCAGTACCTCCAGGAGGCACTGCCCTACGAGCTCATCGAGGCCGCCCGTGTCGACGGGGCGTCGATGCTGCGGACGTTCTGGTCGATCGCCATGCCGTCGGCACGGCCGGCCATGGCGATGCTGGCGCTGTTCACGTTCGTCACCCAGTGGACGAACTTCTTCTGGCCGTCGATCGTCCTCAACCCGGAGAACCCGACGCTGCCGGTCGCGGTCCGTCTGCTCCAGGCGAACTACTTCGTCGACTACTCGCTCGTCATGGCGGGCGTGTTCCTCGTCACGCTGCCGCTGATCGTGCTGTTCATCTTTGCCGGGCGCCAGCTGGTCGCCGGGATCATGGCGGGAGCCGTGAAGGGCTGATGCCCTGCACCGTGGTCGGGCGCACACTCCCGAGCGCCCGACCACGGCCCACCAGCTCGGCACCAGGTAACCTGCGCATCGTGCGCGGTAGCTTCACGGTGCCCCGGGCCGCAAGAACGTCCACGCTGCCCGGCAGCCACAGGAGGGGATGACCAAAGGTGGTCGACATCGTCCCGACCCGCACGGACCTCGCACGCCCGAACGCACCCACGCTCGAGCAGGTCGCCGAACGCGCAGGCGTCTCCCGGTCGACGGCGTCACGCGCCATCAACGGCGGGCTGCGGGTCTCCCCCGAGGCGCTGTCCGCCGTCGAGGCCGCCGTCTCCGACCTCGGCTACACGCCCAACCGCGCGGCGCGCTCGCTCGTCACGCGACGCACCGACTCGATCGCACTCGTCGTCCCCGAGCCCGACGAGCGCGTGCTGTCCGACCCGTTCTTCGCGGGCACGCTCAACGGCCTGAGCACGTCGCTCGCCGACTCGGACATCCAGGTCGTGCTCGTCATCGCCCGTCCGGGCGAGAGCGAGCGGACGATCCGCTACCTGCGCAACGGTCACGTGGACGGCGCCATCGTCGTGTCGCACCACCGCGACGACGAGCTCGACCGGGCGCTCCTGACGTCGCGGGTGCCCAACGTCTTCGTCGGGCGGCCGCTGTCGGCCTCGGACGAGGACGTCCAGTACGTCGACACGGACAACACCGAGGGTGGGCGGCTGGCCACCCAGCACCTCATCGACCGGGGGTGCCGTCGCATCGCGACCATCGCCGGACCGCAGGACATGTCCGCCGGCATCGACCGGCTCGCCGGGTGGCGGCTGGCGATGGAGGCCTCCGGCCTGGACCAGTCGGCGGTCGTGCACGGCGACTTCACCATCACCTCGGGTGCGCACGCGGCGCGCGACCTGCTCACACGCTTCCCCGACGTCGACGGCATCTTCATCGCCTCCGACCTCATGGCCACCGGCGCGCTCGGGGTCCTCGCCGAGCTCGGGCGTGACGTCCCGGGAGACGTGGCGATCGTGGGCTACGACAACCTCGGTGTGGCCGCGTCGACGACGCCGCCGCTGACGAGCGTCATCCAGCCGGTGGTCGCGATGGCCCGCGCGGCCGGTGCGCGACTGCTGGACCAGCTGCACGGAGCCCCGGACAGGGAGCCGCTGATCTTCGCGCCGGAGCTCGTGGTGCGCGCGTCCGCGTGATCTCCCGGCGCCGGCCCGGGGCGAGTCAGTACTCGCGCTGACCTAGTGCTGTCAATTCTTGACAGCCCGACGTCACCACGCCATGGTGGTCGCGGCGCCGCACAACGGAGTGTGGCGCTCCCGTCAGCGCCTCGGCGGGAGCCGAGAGGAGACGCCATGCTCCGTACCCCCCGTCCCGGTGAGCACGACGTGCCCGCGGCCGCGCGTCACCCGGAGCGCGACGCAGCAGCGACCAGCCGCCGCGAGCGTCTGCTCGCCGACCGGGGAGCCCGCGCGCACCACCGTGGCAGGCTCGCCCTCGCAGTGGTGGCGGCCGCGGCGACCGCTCTCCTGACGGCTGCCACCGCGCGTGATGTCGCGCCCCGCGCACCGACCGCAGCAGACACGACGGTGAGGGACCGTGCGTCCGTGGCGGACCAGGACGACGTCGCCACGTCGGCCGCCATCGACGACGCCGAGGCGTGGTGCGACCACGTCTCGTCGTACTACCTGGCGTTCCCGTCGCCGTGGTCCGCCCGTGTGGTCAACTGCCGCTCCACCGACCTGTCCGTCGCCCCGGTGCACGCCGACGACTCGCTCGGATCGTGCGTGGTGGTGCCGGCACGGCACAGCCGCCACCTGGGCGGCGACATCGTCCGGTGGGTCACGGACGTCCGGCTGTGTTGACGGGTGGGGCGCCGGTCGACGTGCCAGGGTGGGGCATGGCCCTCCCCTCCTCTCCCCCGACGCCCGACGGTGCGACCGCCCAGCCCGACCCCGGCACCGCTCCCCTGGCGACCGCACAGGCCCAGCTGGCGCGTGCGGTCGAGATCCTCGGCTACGACAGCGACCTGCACGAGGTGCTCGCGACCCCGCGTCGTGAGCTGCGCGTCGCCGTCCCGCTGCGACGCGACGACGGCCGCGTGCGGGTCTTCACGGGTTACCGGGTGCAGCACAACATCTCGCGCGGTCCCGGCAAGGGTGGGCTGCGATACGCCCCCGGCGTGGACATCGACGAGGTCCGTGCGCTCGCGATGTGGATGACGTGGAAGTGTGCGGTCGTCGACGTCCCCTACGGTGGCGCGAAGGGCGGCGTCACGATCGACCCGCACGCGCACTCGTCAGCCGAGCTGGAACGCATCACCCGCCGCTACACGAGCGAGATCATGCCGATGATCGGACCGGAGCGGGACATCATGGCGCCCGACATCGGGACGAGCGAGCAGACCATGGCCTGGGTCATGGACACGTACTCGGTCAACCGCGGGTTCACGATCCCGGCGGTCACGACGGGCAAGCCCCTGGCGGTCGGCGGCTCTCTCGGCCGCCCGACGGCCACGTCGCAGGGCGTCGTCCACACGGCCCGCGCGGCGCTGCGCGCCGACGGCGTCGAGCTGTCCGAGGTCTCCGCGGCCGTGCAGGGCTTCGGGAAGGTCGGGTCCCACGCCGCGCGGCTGCTCCACGAGGCCGGCGCCCGCGTCGTCGCGGTCAGCGACGAGCACGGCGGCGTGCGCCGTGACGACGGCCTGGACCTGCCGGCGCTCCTCGAGCACGTCGCCGGCACCGGGTCCGTCACCGGGTTCGCGGACGCGGAGCCCCTGAGCAACACGGAGCTCCTGGCTCTCGACGTGGACCTGCTGGTCCCGGCCGCCGTCGAGGGTGTGCTGGACGGCACGACCGCGGCGAACGTCAAGGCGCGCTGGGTCGTCGAGGGCGCCAACGGCCCGACGACCAGCGAGGGCGACCGGGTGCTGGCCGAGCGCGGCATCGTCGTCGTGCCCGACATCCTGGCGAACGCCGGAGGCGTCGTGGTCAGCTACTTCGAGTGGGTGCAGGCCAACCAGGCGTACTGGTGGACCGAGGGAGAGATCGCCGAACGGCTCGAGCAGCGGATGCTCGCGAGCCACGCAGCGGTGTCCGCACTCGCCCGTGCCGAGTCCGTCACGCTGCGGGAGGCCGCGATGACGATCGGCGTGCGGCGCGTGGCCGAGGCGCACCTCATCCGCGGCCTGTACCCCTGAGCGGACTCCCTGCGCGGGTCAGCGCAGCCCGTCAGCCGGTGCGCGCACCAGCTCGGCGGTCCGCCCAGCGGCCGTCCGCAGCGTGAACGCGCTGTCGCCGGGCGTCACCGTGGCACCGTCCTGGAGCACGCCGAGCACGGCCCGCTCGGTCGCCGTCGCCTCGGGTGGGCCCGCCATGAGCGTCGCGACGACCGGCCCGAAGGTCAGCGCCGAGCCGTCGAGCCGCCACGTCCCCCGGACCCGGTTGACGCCGGCGTGACCGAACACGACGCCGTCGCCGTCGAAGGTGAGCCACGGCGGTCCGTGAGTGCCGGCGGCGGGCACGGCACCGTCCAGGCGGACGACCCGCCACGTCCCGTGCAGCCAGGGGGCGTCCGGGACCTCGCCCGAGGGATCGAGGGACGTCGACCGGTCGTGCCCGTCATCACGCATGCTCGATCATGACATCCCGCGCTCAGGCGCGCGGCAGGCGCTGCGCCCACTCCTCGAGCTCGACGCGCGGGCCGGTGTAGAACGGCACCTCCTCGCGCACGTGCCGCCGGGCCTGCGTCGCGCGCAGGTCGCGCATGAGGTCGACGATGCGGTGGAGCTCGGGTGCCTCGAACGCGAGCAGCCACTCGTAGTCCCCCAGCGCGAACGACGCCACGGTGTTGGCCCGCACGTCGGCGTACCCGCGGGCCGCGGCACCGTGCTCGTGGAGCATCTGACGCCGCTCCTCGTCGGGCAGCACGTACCAGTCGTACGACCGCACGAACGGGTAGACGCACACGTAGTCGCCCGCCGGCTCGCCGGCGAGGAACGCCGGCACGTGCGCGCGGTTGAACTCGGCGGGGCGGTGCAGGCCGACGACCGACCACACGGGTGTGAGGACCGCGCCGAGGGCGCTCGCCCGCAGCCGGTGGTAGGCGCCCTGCACCTGCTCGACGGTCTCCGCGTGCCACCAGACCATCAGGTCGGCGTCCGCACGCAGGCCCGCCACGTCGTACCAGCCCCGCACGACCAGCCCGTCGTCGGACGCGACCGCACGCAGCGCGTCCGCGACGACCCCGGCGCGGGCGTCGGCGTCGGCGGGCAGCGGTCCGTCGACGGCGAAGACCGACCACATCGTGTAGCGGATCGTCGTGTTGAGGGCGTCGGTGTCGGGTGCGGTCGCGTGCGTGGTCACAGGGTCTCCGTCGTGGGGTGGGGCGGGGCGTCGGCGATGACGTCAGGTCCAGGGGTCCGTCGAGCAGGCCGCCGGGCGGCCCGAGTCGACGCCGTCGCGCATCCGGCAGCACCCGGGCACGCAGACCGAACGGAACGGCGGCAGCTGGCCCACCGTCGCCTCGGCAGGGCGCGGCAGGCCCGCGTCGTCGGCCCGCGCGATCGCCGCCCGCTCGAGCAGCAGGTCGGCGAGGCCGCGCACGAAGGGCTCGCGCACGCCGACGGAGTCCGCCCGCACGGCCGTCATGCCGAGCTCGCGCGCGGTCTCGAGCGCCTCCGTGTCGAGGTCGAACGCGACCTCCATGTGGTCGGAGACGAAGCCGATCGGCGAGAGCACCACGGACGTCGTGCCCGCGGCGGCGAGTGCCGCGAGGTGGTCGTTCACGTCGGGCTCGAGCCACGGCTGGCTGGGCGGGCCCGACCGGGAGCAGTACGCGAGGTCCCACTCGACCCGACGGCCGAGCCGTCCCGAGGCCGCGTCAGCCACCGTGCGCGCGACGTCCAGGTGCTGCTCGCGGTACGACGCACCGGCGACGGTCGACGCGTCCTGCATCGTGTCGGGGATCGAGTGCGTGACGAACACGAGGCGCGGCCACGGGGCGTCGGTGGGCGTGCCCTCGTACGCCTCGACGACCGCGTCGACGTTGGCCTGGACGAAGCCCGGGTGGTTGAAGTAGGAGCGGACCTTGTCCACCACGAGCGCGTCCCCGTCGCCGGTGGCGACCTCGTCCAGCGCCGTCCAGAGGTTCTCCCGGTACTGGCGGCAGCCGGAGTACGACGAGTACGCCGACGTCACGAGCGCCACGACCCGGCGCGCGCCCGCGGCGCGGGCCTCGGCGAGCGCGTCGCGCGTGTAGGGCTCCCAGTTGCGGTTGCCCCACACGACAGGGACGTCGAGACCGCGGCGCCGCAGCTCGTCCTGCAGGGCCGCCCGCAGCGCGAGGTTCTGCTCGTTGATGGGGCTGCGGCCCCCGAAGTGGTGGTAGTGCTCGGCGACCTCGGCCAGGCGCTCGTCCGGGATGTTCTTGCCTGCGGTCACGTTGCGCAGGAACGGCAGGACGTCGTCCGGGCCGTTCGGGCCGCCGAACGAGTAGAGCAGGACGGCGTCGTACGGTGCGAGCCCGGCGGCGGACGGGTCTGCGGGCAGATCGGTCGTGGGTGGTGTCACGGGAAGCACCGTCCGATCATCCCATCGTGTCCGGGCAGCGACCTGCCCACGGGGTCGTCCTCGACGTGACGTTGTCACGACACCGCGTCACCTCGGGAACGCGTCCGGGTGGTTCCGGCGTCTCCGTGTGCGGGGTCCGGTCGACGGCAATACGGTCGTCATGGTGCGACCTCCGCGCGCCGCGACCCCGAGGAACCGGAGCACGACCGATGAGCAAGCTGTGACGCGCGCCGGACGGCACGCCGCACCTGAGCTGGCGCGTCGCTACGTGCTGGCCGATCGCCTCGGGGAGGGCGGATCCGCGCAGGTGTACCGGGCGGTCGACACGCGTCTCGACCGGCAGGTCGCCATCAAGCTGTTCCGGCTGGCGGGCGCCGACCCGTCGCAGGTGCGGCGGTACGCGCAGGAGGCCAGGGTCCTGGCCGACCTGTCGCACCCGTCCCTCGTCGCCCTGCTCGACGTGGGGGCGGACGTGACACCCGCCACGGGACCGGTCGCCTTCCTCGTGATGGAGCTCGTCGAGGGCCGCACGCTGCGTGAGCTCGTCGCGGACGGTCCCCTCGACGCCGCGACGACCGCGGACGTCGGGCACCAGCTCGCGCAGGGCCTGGCCCACGCGCACCGTGCCGGTGTCGTGCACCGCGACGTGAAGCCCTCGAACGTGCTCGTGGCCGACACCACGCCGACGTCGGGGCGACGCGACGCACCGGCCCTGCCGGTCGTGCTCGCGGACTTCGGCATCGCGGCGTCCGACGCCGCGTACCCGGCGAGCCGGACGGACGACCGTGCCACGGCGAGCTACCAGAGCCCCGAGCAGGCGTTGGGTGAGCAGGCCGGGCCCGCGAGCGACGTGTACTCCCTGGGCCTGGTCCTCCTCGAGTGCTTGACGGCGCGGCGCGCGTTCCCGGGCGACCCGCTCACGGCGTCGCTGGCCCGGCTGCTGCACGCGCCGCAGATCGCCGACGACCTCGACCGTGACTTCGCTGCGCTGCTGCGCGCGATGACCCGCACCGATCCCGTGCAGCGGCCCACGATGGTCGCGGCCGCCGCCGAGCTGCGCGGTCTGCGCCGTCAGCGGGAACGGGCCCTGCGGGTCTCCTGACCCCTCACGCCCGGACCGGTCGACCCTGCGTGGCCGCCGCGACGGGCCGGTTCGGAGCGGCGTCCGGGTCGAGGGAGTCGGCGATCTCGTCCGCCCACGCCGCGACCGCCGTCATGTCGCGGTGGTCGCCCTCGCGCGCACGGCCGCCGGCGATGATCGCGCGCTCGGTGAACGACAGCAGGGACCGGTCCAGACGCCCACGGAAGCTGCGGTGCGTCCGTGCGCCGATGCGCTCCCGGAGTGCCGCGACCTCGAGCGGGGAGTTCGCCGAGTTGGCGGGCTGTGTCGCCAGGCCGGAGGAGAACATCCAGACCGGGCGCGCACGCAGCTCGTCGGTGAGCCGCTGGGCCAGGTCGCGCGCGGCGGGCAGCCAGTGCGCCGTGTAGACGGCAGACCCGATCACGACCGCGTCGTGGTCGGCGATGCTCGTGACGTCCTCGGGTGCGTGCTGGTCGACCTGGTGGCCGCGCTCGCGCAGCCGTCGCGCGATGACCTCGCCGATCTCCCACGTGCCATGGTGGCGCGACGCCACCGTCACCAGGATGCGCATCGTGCCCTCCTCGCCGTCCCCCCGCAGGCCCTCGTGCCCACGGGATCCCATCGTTGCCGGGGGGTGCCTGCGTGTCGTGGGTCAGAGGTCCCCGTCGGCACGTCGGAGGTCGGCGGCGCCGTCGTCCGTCAGACCGACCGGGTCGGGGAGGTCGGCCTGGGCGAGCCGGAGCCGGGTGCACAGCCGTTCGAGGGTCGCGAGCTCGTCGGCGTCGAGCGCACCGCCGACGAGCGCGTCGATCGCCCGGGCGTGCCGTCGCCCGATCTCCCGCTGCCGCGCCCGCCCCTCGGCGGTCAGGTGGACCGCCGTGCCGCGCCGGTCCCCCTCGACGGGCTCACGCTGGACGAGCCCGTCGCTCTCCAGCCGGTCGACGAGCCGCGACAGGCTGGGCTGGGTCAGGAGGCTGGACTGCGCGAGCTCCCGCAGCCGCAGCGCCTGGCCGTCCGCACGCGACAGGGTGTAGAGCACGTCGTACTCCCGCATGCTCATGCCGCCCCACACGTCGTGGCGCGCGAACCGGCGCACGAGTGCGACCTGGGCGCGGAACAGCGCCTCCCACGCGGCCACCGACGTGCGGACGTCGGAGGGAGAGGATCGCTCGCTCGCGGCGACGTCGTGATCGGGCATGGCCGGTCCCCCTCCTCGCACGGGAGCAGCGCCCCGCGACGCGTCGTCGCCGTCGGACCCCGCCGACGACGCATCATGACACCACGGGACCCGGCTCGGCGCGGCCCGTCTACGCTGGTGCGATGAGCGAGACGGGCACCACCTACCTGCTGGTCGACGGCGAGAACATCGACGCCACGCTCGGTTCCTCGATCCTCGGCGGACGACCGACGCCGGAGCAGCGTCCGCGGTGGGAGCGGGTGCTGAGCTTCGCGCAGCAGACGTGGGACCAGCCGGTCAAGGCGCTGTTCTTCCTCAACGCGTCGAACGGCTCGCTGCCGATGTCGTTCGTGCAGGCGCTCACGGCGATCGGGTTCGTGCCGATCCCGCTGTCGGGCGAGTCGTACGAGAAGGTCGTCGACATCGGCATCAAGCGCACGCTCGACGCGATCGCCGACCGGGACGGTGACGTCCTGCTCGCGAGCCACGACGGCGACTTCGCTCCGGAGGTCGCCCAGCTCGTGGACGCGGGACGGCGCGTGGGGCTGCTCGCGTTCCGCGAGTTCACGAGCCAGTCGCTCGCCGGCCTGACGGCCCGTGGGCTGCAGACGTTCGACCTGGAGACCGACGTCTCGGCGTTCAACGTGCAGCTGCCGCGGCTGCGGATCATCCCGCTCGAGGAGTTCGACCCGCTGCGCTACCTGTGAGACGACGTCGGCCGCGCCCGGGGCACGGGCGCGGCCGACGTCGGGACCTGGCGGCTCAGCCCTCGCCGAAGCCGATCGTGAGGGCCTCGTCGATCGTCGTGCGCACGTGGTCGGCGTGGTAGCCGTCGGGCGCCATGAACTCGATCCCGTGGGCCGTGCCGGACACCTCGGTGACGATCGACGTCTTGTCGTTGCGCACGACGAGCGCGCTGTCGGCCGCGGGCACCTGGGGGTCGTCGGTCGAGGAGAACACCTGCAGCGGGCCGGTGAACTGGTTGGCCTCGGCCCGCGCGTCGACCTCGCCGTACACGGCCGGCGGGCTCAGCGCGACGACCGCGACGGCTCCCAGGTCGTCGGCCATCCCGGCGGCGAGCGTGCCCCCGGCGGACGCGCCGACGAACGCGACGCTCTGCGCGCCCGTGGCCTTCAGGACGTCCAGGGCGGCCTGGAACCCGACCTCGCCGGACGCGCCCCAGTCGTACGTGGCCACGAGGTAGCCGGCGCCCGCGAGCCGGGCGAGCTCGCCCGACCACTGGCAGACGTCGCCGTCCACCTGGGGTGCGAACAGGACGCCGCGGTCGCCGGACCCGGCCCACGCGACCGTCGTCGTGGCCGCGTCCTTGCCCACGGTGGCGTAGGCGATGCCCTCGGACAGGCACTCGGGCGGCTCCATGGCCGCCATCTCGACCGGGGCGCTCGCCAGCATCGTGGGGGTCTCGGCCGCGGTGACCTGCGCGGCGTCGCCGGTCTGGGGCTCGGTGCCCGCGGAGCACGCGGCGAGCAGGCCGATCGCGAGGGCGACGGCGGCGGCGGACCTCACGCGCGCGGTCGTCGGACGGGTGGGCACGGGGACGGTTTGCAGACGCACATGCGATTCCTAGGCCGTCATCGGCGCAGGGACAAGACTCCCGTATCGCCGTAAACGTTTCAGGAGCCCTTCGGAAGTCGACGCGCTACCGTGTGGCCCATGCCGACGCTGTTCACCCGCATCATCGACGGCGAGATCCCCGGACGCTTCGTCTGGGCCGACGACCGCGCGGTCGTCCTGCTCACCATCGCCCCCATCACCGACGGTCACGCCCTGGTGGTCCCCCGTGACGAGGTCGAGCAGCTGACCGACGCCCCCGACGACCTGCTGGCCCACCTCGTGACCGTCGCCAAGACGGTCGGGCGTGCGCAGCGCACCGCGTGGGACGCGCCGCGCGCCGCGCTCCTCGTCGCAGGCTTCGAGGTCCCCCACCTGCACCTGCACGTGCTGCCCGCCTGGGACGAGTCGAGCCTCTCGTTCGACCACGCGCGGCACGACGTGCCCGCGGCGGACCTCGACGCGGCGGCCGAGCGCCTGCGGGACGCGCTGCGCGCTGCGGGGCACGGCGCGCACGTCCCCGCCGACGCGTCGTCGCCCGCGCTCTGAGCCCGTGGTCCACCCCCTGACGGCGCCGCCCGCGGCCGGGGGACCGCGCTGAGCGCGGCCGCCCGGTGGCCCGCGCTCCGCGCTCGGGTGATGCGCGGGCAGGACCCGCGCCGGGCGACCGTCGCGCCCGCGCTCCGCACGTTCCTGGCCACCGAGGCCGGCAGTGCGGTCGTGCTGCTCGTGGCCACGCTCGCCGCGCTCGTGTGGGCCAACTCCCCGTGGCGCGACGCGTACACGGCCCTGTGGCACGCACCGGCGGGCGTGTTCCTCGGGGACGCGCGCCTCGAGCTCGACCTGCAGCACTGGGTCAACGACCTCGCCATGGCCGTGTTCTTCGCCGTCGTCGGCCTCGAGATCAACCGCGAGGTCACCCGGGGAGAGCTGCGCGACCCCCGGGCGGTCGCCGTGCCGGCGCTCGGCGCCGTCGGCGGGCTGGTCGTGCCGGTCCTGATCTTCCTCGCGTTCAACGCCGGCACGGACGCCGCCCACGGGTGGGGCGTCGTCATGTCGACGGACACCGCGTTCCTCGTGGGGGTCCTGGCCCTGTTCGGGCCGCGCTGCCCCGACCGGCTGCGGCTGTTCCTGCTCACCCTCGCGATCGTCGACGACATCGGCGCGATCGCGGCGATGGCGGTGTTCTACACGGACGACGTCGACGCGCGGGCACTCGCGGCGGCCGGCGTGCTCGTCGTGGTGCTGGTGGTGCTGCGACGCCGCGGCGTGTGGCGCCTCGCGCCGTACGTGGCCGTCGGGCTGGCCCTGTGGGTGGCGGTGCTCGCGTCGGGTGTGCACGCGACGATCGCGGGCGTCCTGGTCGGGCTGCTCGTGCCGACGTCGCTGCCGCACGAGCGACGGCGCGAGGCGGTCGCCCAGCACGCGCGGCGCTTCCTGTCCGAGGGCGGCGCGGACCGCGAGCACGCCGCGGAGCTCGCCGGGCGCGCGGCCGTGCCGACGGGCGACAGGCTCCAGCGCGCGCTGCACCCGTGGAGCGCGTACGTGGTGGTCCCGCTCTTCGGCCTGGCCAACGCGGGCGTGCGCCTCGACCCTGCCACGCTCGCCGACGCCTTCTCGTCCCGACTGACCATCGGCGTCGCCGTCGCGCTCGTGGTCGGCAACGCCGTGGGCATCACGGGCGCCGCGACGCTCGCGCTGCGCCTGGGCCTGGGTGACCTGCCCGGGCGCGTGCGGTGGGGCCACCTCATGGGCGGTGCCGTGCTGGCCGGCATCGGCTTCACGATCTCGCTGTTCATCGCGCAGCTCGCGTTCGACGACCCCGTGCTCCTCGAGCACGCCAAGATCGGGGTGCTCGCGGGCTCCCTGGTCGCTGCCGTGGCGGGCTCGCTGCTGCTGCGCTGGCTCGGGGAGCGGCTGTCCCTGTGCACGCCGCCGCAGCTGCCGCCGACCCTGCCGCCCCTGCCCTGGCGGCAGGTCGAGCAGCCCGTCGCCCCGCGCCCGGCGGACTGACGCCCCGTCCGACGCCGCGGCCGCCGCGGCGGCCGGTCACGTCACACGGCCGGGTCGTCCGGCCCCCAGGTCGCCAGCCGCAGCGTGCGGGCGTCCGCGGCGACGATCGCCTCGGCGTGCTCGCGCAAGGACGCCACCGTGTCGACGCCCGCACGCACGAAGCGCCCCGACAGCGCATCGAGGTCACCGCCCGCGAACCCCAGGACCAGGGCCGCGACCTCCTGCGGCGACGTCCAGTCCGTGCGCTCGGCGTGCACCGGCATCGCCGCGGTCATGTCGGTCGCGACCACCCCGGGCGCGAGGTCCAGCACCCGCAGACCTGCGTCCGCGTACTGGCGGTGCAGCTGCGTCGTCAGGCGCGCGAGAGCGCCCTTGCTGATGGCGTAGCCCGTGTACGAGGTCATCGCGCGGTGCCCCGCACCGGAGTTCATGTTGAGCACGCGGCCCCCGCCGCGCGCGAGCATCCCGGGCAGCACGGCGTGCGTCGCGAGCAGCGGACCCCGCACGTTCGTCTCGACCACGCGCCACACGTCCTCGACGTCGTCCGCCGCGAACGGGAGCTCGGCGTGCTCGATGACGCCGGCGTTGTTGACCAGCAGGCCGATGCCACCCTGCGAGGCCAGCCCCGCCTCGACGCGCGCGACCGCGTCCGCCACCGCGGTCGCGTCGACCAGGTCCGCCGCGGCCACCGTCACCGGCGCACCGAGCGCCCGGGCCTCGTCCGCGACCTCCTCGAGGCGCTCACGCGTGCGGGCCACCAGTCCCAGCGCGTAGCCCTCGCGCGCGAGCGCGAGCGCGAGCCGGCGGCCGATGCCCCGACCGGCGCCGGTCACCAGCGCCGTGCGCGGCACGGGAAGAGGGGTGGGCAGGTCGGGCGCGGCGGTCACGAGCCCATGGTGGCCCACGGTGCCCAGCGGCGGCCACCCGCGCCCACCGCGTCACGCCGTGTCGACGACCGCCCGCAGGTCCTCGAGCGTGATGCGACCCTGGTACGGCACACCGTCGACGACCAGGGTCGGCGTGCCCGGGACGTCCAGCTCGATGCCGCTCTCGTAGTCGGCCTGCACCGCGCGCGCGTACCGGTCCGCCGGTGCGCCGACGATCTGCTCCGGGTCGAGGCCCAGCTCGCGCGCGTAGCCCGCCAGGTCGTCGTCGGTGAGGGCGTCCTGGCGCGCGAACAGCAGCTGCTGCATCGACCAGAACTGCCCCTGCGCCCCCGCGGCCTCGGCCGCGAGCGCCGCGGCGAGCGCGTGCGGGTGCACCTGGAAGAGCGGGAAGTGCCGCCACACCAGCCGGACCCGCCCGCCGGACTCCTCCACGAGCCGGCGCAGCACCGGCTCCGCGTCACGGCAGTACGGGCACTCGAGGTCGCCGTACTCGACGATCGTCACCGGCGCGTCGGGCTCGCCCAGGACGTGGCGGTCGGGGTCGGTGCTCACCTCGGTGAGGTCGGGCGACGTCATGCGCCCAGCGTGCCGCGTGGCGACGGTCGCCGCACGCCGTCAGCCGCCGCGCGCCCGCATCGGTGGGCTCGCCGTGCCGGCACCGTCCGCGATGCCCCGGACGATCTCGTGGAGCGCCTGCACGCCCGTGAAGCGCGGGCGCCAGTCGAGCTCACGCTCGGCACGGGTCGTGTCCAGCACGGGCGCCGACATCCCCAGGTCGAGCCACCCGGGCCCCACCGGTACCACCCGCGCGCGCCACCCGGCGGACAGCGCGGCGCGTGCGAGGGCGGCGGGGACCTCACGCAGGCGCCCGTCGGACACGAGCGCGGCGACGTCCGGGCCACGCACGACCCCCGGTCCGGCGACGTTGAACCCGCCGCGCACCTGGCGGACGACGGCCTCGCGGAACGCGTCGGCGAGGTCGTCGGCGTGCACGGCCTGGACGCGCACGCCGCGCGGCCAGGGCAGGACCGGGACGTGCCCGTCGAGGACCCGCCCCGGCACGAACGGTCCCAGGAAGTAGCGGGCGATCTCGTGGCCCGCCGCACGCTGGAAGACCAGCGCCGGGCGCACCCGCGCGACCACGAGCGAGGTCTGCGCCTCCGCACGGTCCAGCAGCGCCTCCACCGCGGCCTTGTCGACGCTGTACTGCGAGGACGGCACACCGTCGGTCGGCCACGTCTCGTCCCGTGGGACGTCACCCGGCGACGGCGAGTACGCCCCGACGGACGACGCGACCACGAGGTGCGGCACCCCGGCCCGCACGGCCGCGCGCACCACCCGGTGCGTCCCCACGACGTTCGTCGCCAGCAGGCGCGCACGGTCGTGCGTGGGCTGCAGCGCCCACGCCAGGTGGACCACGGCGTCCGCGCCGGCGAACGCGTCCGCGAGCGCGGTGACGACCTGGTCGGCCGCGTCGTCGGCACCGATGTCGCACGCCACCCACGTCGCGAGGTCGTACGGCGGCGGCGGGCGGTCCTGCGGTGCCCGACGCGCGACGGCGACCACCGAGGTCACGGTGGAGTCCTGCGCGAGCCGACGCAGGACGGCCGTGCCGACGTTGCCGCTCGCACCGACGACCACGACTCTCATGGGTACCTCCCGCAGGGTGCTGCGTCGCTCACGACGACGGGTCGAGGACGACCTTGATGCAGCCGTCGGCCTTGCGCTGGAACACGTCGTACGCCTGGGGAGCCTGCTCGAGCGGCACGCGGTGCGTGCGCAGGTCCGCGACCGCGAGGGGGTCGGACGGGTCGGCCACGAGCGGCAGCAGGTCGTCGTACCAGCGCCGCACGTTGGCCTGCCCGAAGCGGAGGGTGAGCTGGCGGTCGAACACGTCCATCATCGGGATCGGGTCCAGCGCGCCGCCGTACACACCGACGACCGACACCGTCGCGCCACGGCGCGCGACCCCGATCGCGGTGTGCAGCGCCGCCATGCGGTCCACGGCCGCCCTCTCGATGAGCGGGCGCGCCAGGGTGTCCGGCAGGAAGGCTGCGGCGCGCTGACCCGCGGCCGCGAGCGGCGAGCCGTGCGCCTCCATGCCGACGGCCTCCACGACGGCGTCCGCCCCCCGGCCGTGCGTGCGGTCCCGCACCGCGCCGACGACGTCGTCCGTGCGGGCTGCATCGAGGACCTCGACGCCGTGGCGCGACGCCATGAGCAGCCGCTCGGCGACGATGTCGATCCCGATGACGCGCTCGGCCCCGCGGTGCAGCGCGATGCGCGCGGCCATCTGGCCGATGGGACCCAGCCCGACGACCGCGACCGTGCCGCCCGGCGGCACGTCCGCGTAGGCGACGGCCTGCCACGCGGTGGGCAGGACGTCGGAGAGGTAGAGGTACGTCTCGTCGGGCCGCCCGTCGTCGGGCACGACGACGGGCCCGTACTGCGCCTGCGGCACGCGCAGGTACTGCGCCTGCCCGCCCGGCACGCTGCCGTAGAGGGAGGTGTACCCGAACAGCGCCGCCCCCTTGCCGGCGCCCCGCACCTGCGTGGTCTCGCACTGGCTCTGCAGGCCCAGCGCGCACATGTGGCAGGTGCCGCACGCGATGCCGAACGGGACGACGACCCGGTCGCCGACCTTCAGGCGCCGAGCGGCCTCCGGGCCCACCTCCTCGACCACGCCCATCGCCTCGTGGCCCAGGACGTCACCCGGCTTCAGGAACGCTCCGAGGACCGAGTACAGGTGCAGGTCCGAGCCGCACACCGCCGTCGACGTCACACGGATCACCGCGTCGGTCGGCTCCTGAACCCGGGGGTCGGGGACGTCCTCGACCCGCACCTGCTCGCGTCCCTGCCACGTCAGTGCCCGCACCGGCCCACCGTCCTCTTCGCTCGTCCAGGTCGTCAGCCACCGTCGCACCGGTCCGCCCGGCTCGCATCCGCAGGTGGCGCCGCGCGCCGCCGGGACGTCCGCGGGGCGAGCACTTCACGCGACCGCTCCACATCCGGGACGCGAGCCGCGTTTCCACGGTGCACGCAGTCACCGAACCTGGAGGAGCCACCATGAACCCGACCCCCACCCCGAGCCCCGCCCGACGCCGTCGCCGGCTCGTGGCCGTCGGCGCCCTCACCGCGGGCATGTCCGTCGCCTGCGCGGGAGGCGCCCTGGCCGTCGCACCCGAGTCGGCCGTCTCGCGCACGGTGTCGGGCGCGCTGCAGAGCGTCGGCATCGAGTGGCAGGGCATGCCGCAGGGGTACACGCCCGACCAGTACGCCGCCTTCTGGGACGCCGGCTACACGTGGGGCGACGCGCAGCACCTCTCCGAGCTGTGGGACCTGGACATGATCGAGACGAAGGCCCGTGCCGGGCAGCTGCTCGCCGACGGGCAGACCCTGCCGATCACACCGGGCACCTACCCCGAGGCCGGTGCCGACGCCACGTCCGTCGCGTTCGACGCGCTGTGGTCGGCCGGGTACACGTACGAGGACGTCGAGAAGCTCTCGGCCCTGTGGAGCACGGACGACGCCGAGACCAAGGCGCGGGCCGGCCAGGCGCTCGTCGACGGGCAGACGCTGCCCGTCGCGCCGAGCGGCACCGCGACCTCGGGGTCCTGACCCGATGACGTCCGGCATGCTGGACCACCTGCACCGCGAGGAGACGACCATCGAGACGGACGGCCTGACGCTGCGCACCGGCGTCGAGATCGAGCTGCTCGCACCCGTGGGGTCCGACCGGCAGGCCCTCGCGGACGTCCTCGCCGCCCGCAGCGGCGGTGCGGTGCGACGGTCCTTCCACACCGACAGCGAGCCGTCGGCCGTGCCGGGCGTCGGCGTCTTCCGCCACCTGTCCCCCGCCTTCGACGTCGTCGACGGGCGCGGCCGGCCGCTGGCCCGGCTCGTCGACGACGTCACCATCGAGGCGGACCTCGCCCCGGTGCCCGGCAGGCGTGACCTGCCCGGGCACCGGGGGTGGTACCGGGTGCTGTGCGACGACCCGCGCCTCCTGCGCCTCGTCGAACGGCACGCGGACCCGGACGCGCCGCTCGCGGAGGTCCTGCGGCCTGTCGCCGACCTGTTCGGTGCCACGGTCGAGGCGTTCCCCGGTGCCGCGCGCGTCAACGACGCGACGGGCGCGAGCATCGCGGTCGCGATGGCCCTGCCCCCGGGACGTGAGCGGCCGTGCGAGGTCGTGACGCCGCCGCTCGAGCGCGCCCACGCCCGGGCGCTGGAGAACCTCCTGGCCCCAGCCCGCGACCTGGGGTTCACCGTGCCGCACGAGGCCGCGGTGCACGTGCACGTCGACGGCGGGCCCTTCCGGGACCCGGCGGCGTTCGCGAACCTCGTGCGGCTGTTCGCGCACTGGCGGGAGCCCTTGTGGGAGGCGCTGGGCACCAACCCCGCGTGCCGCCGGCTGGCACCGCTGCCCGGAGCACTCGTCGACCTCGTCGAGCGCGACCACCCCCCGACGCCCGAGGGCTGGGCGCGGCTGCAGCGCGACGCGCACACGGTCGGGCTGACCAAGTACGCCGACGTCAACCTCACGCAGCTCGTCAGCCCGCGGCCCCTGCGCGACACGGTCGAGGTGCGGGTGCTGCCCGGCTCCATCGACGGTCACGACGTGGTCCGCCGGGCGCGCGTGGTCGAGCGGCTGCTGCTGCGGTGCCTCGACGCGCGCCCCGTGCCCCCACCCGGCGCCGACGCCGTCCACGACCCGACGGGGGCGCTCGACGCGCTCGCCGACGGGCGCCGGGAGGTGACGCGATGAGCGTGTGGACCCAGACGGCCCGCCCCGACAGCGCCGCGGTCCCGGTGGTCCGGCCGCTGCACGCCGCGACCGGCTCGGTCGCGAGCGGCACACCGGAGCACCACCTCGACGAGGTGGTGCGGGCCCACCTGCCCGGGCTGCTGCGGTACGCCACGGTGCTGACCGGCGACGGGCACACCGCGGCCGACCTCGTGCAGGAGGTCCTGCTGCGGGCGCACGTGCGCTGGACCCGCATCGGGCTCATGGAACGGCCCGACCTGTACCTGCGCCGCATGGTCACCAACGAGCACCGGTCGTGGCGGCGGCGCTGGCACGTGCGCACCGTGCACCCGTCGAGCGACGACGTGCTCGCGGCGCACGCCGACCCCGCGCACGACCACGCGCACCGCGTCGTCGAGGACGACGCCCTGTGGCGGCGGCTGTCCGAGCTGCCCCCGCGCCAACGCACCGTCCTGGTGCTGAGGTACTACGAGGGCCTCGCCGACCCGGAGATCGCCCAGGTCCTGGGGACCTCTGCCGCGACCGTCCGCTCCCACGCGTCCCGCGCGCTCGCCACGCTGCGGGTCGCCGACCTCACCACGGAGTCCTGATGACCGAGCACCTGCGAGCAGTCCCCGGCGCCCGCGACGGCGACGGGCCGTCGCGGACGACCGACGACCCCCACCGGGACCTCCTGGCGGAGCGCATCGCCCGGTCGCTGCGCTCCCACGACGCGTCGGCGCCCGACGCCGCCGAGGTGGCGGCGCGCGTCGAGGCACGCCTGGCCGCGCAACCGGCGTCGCACCGTGCGGCCGCCCGTCTGAGGTCCAGCCGGGGTGCGCGCATCGCCGCCGTCGGGGTGGTCACGTCGACCCTGGCCGTCACCGGCGCCGGCGCCGCTGCAGCGGCGAACCCGTACTCGCCCATGGCCCAGACGGTCGAGAACGTCGTCCGGGCCGTCGGCCTCGAGTGGAGCGTCATGCCGGACGGCTACACGCGCGAGCAGCACGACGCTCTGTGGGGTGCGGGGTTCGAGATCGAGGACGTCACCGCGCTCGAGGAGCTGTGGGGCACGGACACGACGCAGACCAAGGCGCGTGCCGGGCAGATGCTGCTCGACGGGCTGGCGCCGCCCGTCGCGCCCGGCTCGATGACGACGGACACGCCCGGCGCCCGGCTGGAGGCCCTGTGGGCCGCGGGCTACGTGTGGGAGGACGCGCTCGCGCTGGCCGAGCTGTGGGGCGTCGACGTGAGCGAGGCCAAGGCACGCGCGGCGGCGGCGGTCCACCAGGGTCAGGCGCTGCCGCTGCCGCCGTCGGGTCCTGTCGGCGGCCAGGGCTGAGCGGCGTCAGGACGTCTCGTCCGCCATCCGCGCCAGCGTGGTCACGGTGCGCCAGTTGCGCGCCGTGCCGCGCGGGCCGCCGCGGCGCGAGAGGCGCGCCGCGAGCTCGCTGCGGCCGATGCCGTGCGGCAGGTACAGGTAGAGCTCGCGGCCGACGGCAGCCAGGTCCTCGGGTCCCGTGACCTCGACCTCCGGGACCCGCGCGACCTGCGTGCCGGGCAGGAACACGACGTGGTGGTGCGTCGGGTCGTCGTCGCGGTCGAGGAACGGGTTGGCGCCGACGACGGCGTGCAGCTCCTGCCGCGTGCGGACGACCACGTCGGGGCCGAGGTCGAATGCCTCGGCGAACGCCGCGCGCAGCACCGCCGCGACCTCCTCGGTGTCCGTGCCGCCCGCCGTCAGGAGCACGTTGCCGCTGTTGACGTAGGTGCGCACGGCGCCGTAGCCGGCGTCCGTGACGACGCGTCGCAGGTCGGCCATCGGGACGCGGGTGGCGCCACCCACGTTCACGCCGCGCAGCAGCGCCACCATCACGGTCATCTGCGTCCTCCGGTCGATCGGCACGGCCTCGTCCGCTGCTCAGAACAGCGTGCCGGTGCCCGACGCGACACGCGCCTCCAGCGCGAGCAGCACGCGCTTGCGCTCGACGCCTCCCGAGAACCCGGTGAGCGTGCCGTCCGCGCCGATCACGCGGTGGCACGGCACGACGATCGGCAGCCGGTTCGCGCCGTTCGCGGCACCGACCGCGCGTGCCGTCGTCCGCGGGTCGAGCCCGAGCGACGTCGCGAGGGCGCCGTACGTCGTCGTCGTGCCGTACGGGACGGCGCGCAGACCCTCCCACACGCGCTGCTGGAAGGCGCTGCCGCGGTAGCGCAGCGGCAGGTCGAACTCCCGGAGCTCACCCGCGAGGTACGCGGCGAGCTGGTGCACCGCGCCGGCCAGCACGGGGTCGTCCGCCGGGTCGACGCGCTCCCCCAGGCCGTCGGTGGCCGCGGAGCCGTCCGCGTGCGGGAACCGCACGTCCGTCAGCGCGCCGTCCGTCACCCCGACGGCCACCGGCCCGAACGGTGCGGGCACCACCGCGTACGTCGTCACGGACGCCATCCTGCCGCGGACCACCGACACGCGGGGGCCCCGCTACAGCGCTCCGAAGCCCACGCACCCGAGCACGGCGACCGGCCCCAGCCACCGCGCCACCGCCCCGTGCTGCCGTCCGCGCAGCCCGAGCAGGCTGAGCACGACGACCGCGACCCCGGCGAACACGAGCGCGTGGCCCGGGTACCGCAGCCCGATCGCGTACGTCACGATCGCCTCCGCCAGCCAGACCGCGACGAGCACGGCGCCGCCCAGCCCGCGCTCCCGCCCGGACCACACGGACGCGGCACCACGCCCGGAGCGCCACCACGACCACCCCGCGACCCCGGCGACGACCCCGCCCGGCAGCCCCGCCAGCAGCCAGCACAGGGCCCGCGTCGTGCCGACCGGGAAGCCGCGCAGGTCCGCCGTCACGTAGTAGCCGACGACCTGGCCCAGGCACGCGACGGCTCCCGCCACGAGCGCCCACGCCCAGCGCCGCGTGAGGGCACCGACCGCGAACGGCACGACGAGCCACGGTGCGACCGCGTTCGCCAGGCCCGCGAGGGGCCCCGGCAGGACCGCCTGCCCGAACGACGTGAGCACACCCGACACGAGCCCGGCGACGACCGCCAGCGCCAGCACGCGGGTTCCCGCCGGGCCGGCCACGGTGACGGGCCGGTCGTCCAGGGTGTCGCAGACCGCCATGCCACGATCCTGGCGTCCGGCGGCCCGGTGCGCATCGGTCCGCGGACGGCCTGCGGGACCGGCCTGTCCCCCCACGGGAGGACGTCGGGCACCCACCCGGGGGCACAGGTCGCGCAGCCGTCCCGACACGACCGGTCCCGCCCCCTGGCGCAGGGAGCGGGACCTGGCGGGAGAGCCGTCTCGCCGGCACGAGGCGTGGCGGTCTCTCTGACCCCGGGGGGCCGGCCCGGCTCTCGCCGGACCCTTGCTACGTGCGGAATGACGTGGGTGTCGGACCCGCAGACGGCCGGTCGCGGTGGTACCGCGATCGACTGTTCCCAGAGGATGGCACTCCCACGTGACCTCCGCATCTCGAACATGCGACCAGTTCGCGACCAGGACTTTGCCGTCGCGTTTCGGCAGGCAGAGACGCCGGGGCCGACCAAGGGCCCGCAGCTAGCGTGTCGTCGTGCGCATGCCCCTGGAGCCCGGACCAGCCCTCGCGTCGATCGCGGCGCGCGCCGTGCCCGGCGTCGAGGAGGTCGACGTGGCCGCGGGCACGGTGCGGCGCCTCGTGGACCTCGGCGCGGGTCCGGTGCCCGTCACCGCCCGTCTGACGACCGCCGGGGTCGAGGTGCACCTCGACGGACCCGGCCGGCCACAGGCCGGCGACCACCTGGCCGCGCGGTGGTTCGGCCTCGACGACGACCTCTCCCCGGTGCACGAGGCGCTCGGCGACGACGCCGTGCTGGGTCCGCTGCTCACGGCCCGCCCGCACCTGCGCGTCCCCGGCCACCCCGACGGCTTCGAGGCGGCCGTGCAGGCGGTGCTCACCCAGCAGGTGTCCCTGCGCGCTGGGCGCACGACCGGGGGCCGGCTCGCCGCCGCCTACGGCCGGCCGCACGTCTCGGGACTGACGGCGTTCCCGCGCCCCGACGACCTCGCCGCAGCCGACCCCGTGGCGCTGCAGGCGGTGCTCCGGGTGCCGCACGTCCGAGCACGCGCCGTCCACGCGCTCGCCGTCCGGTGCGCGCAAGGCCTCGTCCTGGCCCCTGGCGCACCCCTCGGCGAGGTCCGGGCGGAGCTGCTGGCGATCCCGGGCATCGGCCCGTGGACGGCGGACGTCGTCGCGCTGCGCGCGCTCGGGGACCGCGACGCCTTCCCCTGGGGAGACCTGGTCCTGCGCCGCGCGCTGGACGTGCCCGACGCGCGCGAGGTCGCGGCCGCCGGCCGCGCGTGGTCGCCGTGGCGCGCGTTCGCCGCGACGCACCTGTGGTCGGCGGTGGGGTATGCGGACACCCGACAACCCCGGGACGGCGCGACCGGTGCGGGCCCCGTCCAGGGCCGGACGGGTGAGCCGGGCCTCGGAGCGGGCGCGATCCGGTGACGAGGCGGTCACGATCCCGGTGTTCCGGCCCGCGCGGCGCGTCCCGCCCCTAGCGTGCGGCCATGACGCACCGCACCCGCACCCTCGTGGCCACCGTCGCCGTGCTCGCCGCCCTGACGGGGTGCAGCGCCGGCGGCAGCTCCGAGGGCGCGGCGGACCAGGCCGCGGCCGACGACGTCGCCGCCCTCAGCGCCGAGGGCGGCCGGGCCGAGGGCGGGGACGACACGGCCCAGGACGCCGACGGCGAGGACGGGCAGCAGGTCGTGCAGACGGCCCGCGCGACCATGACCGCCCCCGATCCCGTCGCGGCGGCCCGCCAGGTCGTGGTCCTGGTCACCCGGCTCGAGGGCCGCGTCGACGCCCGCTACGAACGCTCCGGCTCGGGGCAGGGTGACCCCGGCAGCGCGTCGCTGACCCTGCGCGTGCCGTCGAGGTCGATGGCGGACCTGCCCGAGGACCTGGGCGAGATCGGCGAGGTCAGGGAGTTCCTGGTCGAGACCGAGAACGTCACGAACGCGGCCGAGGACCTGGACGCGCGCATCGCGGCGACCGAGCTGTCCGTCGAGCGCATGTCGGGTCTCCTGGGTCGCGCGTCGACGACCCGGGAGATCATCGAGGCCGAGAGCGCCCTGACCGACCGGCAGGCCAACCTCGAGCGCCTGCGGTCCGAGCGCGCACGCCTGGCGGACCGGGTCGCACTGTCCACGGTCGACGTCGAGATCTACGCGCCCGAGCGCGCACCCGAGCCGGTCGACGAGTCCCCGGCGACGTTCCTCGACGGCCTCGAGACGGGCTGGGCGGCCTTCACCGCCACGGTGCGTGGGTTCCTCGTCGTGGTGGGCGTGCTGCTGCCGTGGCTCGTGCTGGGTGCGTTGGTCGGCGCCGCCGTCGTGGTGTGGCGCCGTCGCCGCCGGACCGCGTCCGCCCCCTCGGCGACGACCGGCGCGCCGCCGCCCGTGGGCCCGCCGACCGGCCCGTCCACAGCCCCGTCCGAGAGCGTCTGACACCCGCCGGCACGGCACGGGACGGACACCCGGCGGGCCCCCGCATGCCCGAAGGTCCTGTCGCCCCCGCAGCCACCAGTCGTAATCTCTTGGTAAAGGGCAGGCCGCGACGCTGGTCGCTGCGGGCTGTCCGCCGGGTGACGCCTCGACGACCGCGCCCGGTCCCCAAGGCGAAGGAGCTGCCATGAGCGTCACCGTGACCGGTCCCCTGGCGGGCGTGTCTCTAGCACCCGACGTGCGCGCTGCCCTCGAGGCCAGTCCACGCCTGGTCATCCCCGCGACGCGCGAGGAGCTCTACCAGCTGGCACTGGGCCCCGAGGGCGGCCCGGTGTTCACGGTGGAGTACGACGTGAACGGCGAGATGGTCACCGAGGCGACGGTCACGCGGTGCCGCAACGGCGTCGCCGTGAACTACCCCGAGGACTACATGCGCCGGCGCGACCCGGACTGCATGCGCATCGCCGACGACCTGCCGACCGACAAGCCGCGCTACCGCGACGTCTTCGGCAAGGAGTTCGACCCGACGCGCACCGAGACGCTCGAGTGGCTCGGCACGCAGGAGCTCGTGGTCGTGCCGTTCAAGGCCGGCGGCCCGCACTTCGGCTACCCGTCGCTCGCGATCGTCCCGCTGAACAGCGCGTTCTTCGCGCTCACGCTCGTGGACCTGCAGGGGTGGGTGACCTTCGACGAGATCGGCCCGTTCACACCCCGCTCGATCCTGTACGTGGCGCCCCCGTTCCGGCACACGCACTTCGACGGGCGCCAGGTGGTCGTCCACAACCGCTCGCGCGAGCTGCACGAGGTGTGGGCGTACAACCTGTACCCCGGGCCCAGCGCCAAGAAGGGCGTCTTCTCCGTGCTGCTCGACATCGGCGAGCAGGAGGGCTGGCTCACGGCGCACGCGTCGAGCGTGCGCGTGACGACGCCGTACGAGAACGAGACCGTGATCATGCACGAGGGTGCGTCGGGCGGCGGCAAGTCCGAGATGTGCCAGGAGATCCGGCGTGAGGACGACGGCCGCATCCTCGTGGGCACCAACGTCGTGCGCGACGAGCCGTACCACATCACGCTCGGCGAGACGTCGGCGCTCGCGCCGGTGACGGACGACATGACGCTGTGCCACCCGTCGGTGCAGAAGGGCAACGGCCGCCTCGTGGTCGCCGACGCCGAGGCCGGCTGGTTCGTGCGCGTCGACAACCTGACGAGCTACGGCGAGGACCCGGCGTTCGAGCGCGCGGTGATCCAGCCGGAGGAGCCCCTGCTCTTCCTGTCGATCGACGGCGTCCCCGACGCGACCGCGCTCCCCTGGGAGCACACCCGTGACTCCAACGGCAAGCCGTGCCCGAACCCGCGCGTCGTCATCCCGCGGACCTTCGTCAAGAACGTCATCTCCGAGCCCAAGGAGGTCGACGTCCGCACGTTCGGCGTCCGGATGCCGCTGTGCACCCGCGACAACCCGAGCTACGGGATCATGGGGATGATGCACCTCATCCCGCCGTCGCTGGCGTGGATCTGGCGGCTCATCGCACCGCGCGGGGACAAGAACCCGTCGATCGGCGAGAGCAAGGACGTCAAGAAGACGCTCAAGCACGGCGGCATGGTCGCCGAGGGCGTCGGGTCCTACTGGCCGTTCTCCACGGGCACCAAGGTCGCCGCGGCGAACCTGCTGCTGCGCCAGATCGTCGAGAACGACCGCACGCGGTACGTGCTGACGCCCAACCAGCACATCGGCGCGTACAAGGTCGGGTTCTCCGCCGAGTGGCTGACGCGGGAGTACCTGGCCCGGCGCGGCGGCGGGCGCATCCAGCCCGAGCAGCTGACCCCCGCGCGCTGCGCGCTGTTCGGCTACCGGCCCAAGGACGTCAAGCTCGACGGGCAGCAGATCCGTCCGACGCTCCTGCAGCCCGAGTACCAGTCGCAGGTCGGGCTCGAGGCGTACGACGCCGGCGCGAAGATCCTCACGGACTTCTTCTGCTCCGAGCTCAAGCAGTTCATGACGGACGACCTCGACCCGCTGGGTCGCCAGATCATCGAGGTCGTGCTGCGCGGCGGGACCGTCGAGGACTACGAGGCGCTCACGCCGATGTACGTCTGAGGCTCACCCAGGGCCCCCGGGGCCGCACCCTGCACGTCAGGGTGCGGCCCCGACCTCTGTCGCGACACCCCCTGGCGTGCCACGATGCGAGGACGTCCGGCACTGCCACCCGACCGAGGTGACGCATGACGAGCACGGCACACGACCACGTCGAACGCGGCACGGACCCCGCCGTGCAGGACGGCGTCGACGACCTGCCCTACGCCCAGGAGCCGGACGAGGTGCTGGACCGGCTCGGCACCACGCGCGCGGGGCTGGACGCCGGCGAGGCGGCAGCCCGCCTGCAGGCGGTCGGCCCCAACCGGCTCCCCACGGCACCGCGCCCCTCGGCGCTGCGCCGGTTCCTGTCCCACTTCGACGACGTGCTCATCTACATCCTGCTGGCCGCCGCCGTCCTCAAGGCGTTCCTCGGTGACTGGGTCGACTTCGGCGTCATCCTCGTCGTCGCGCTGGTCAACGCGCTGGTGGGCTTCCTCCAGGAGGGGCAGGCCGAGCGCGCGCTCGACGGGATCCGCACGATGCTCTCGCTGACCGCGACCGTGCGGCGCGACGGGCGGTGGACCGAGGTCGACGCCGAGACGCTCGTGCCGGGTGACGTCGTGCGCGTGCGCTCGGGCGACAAGGTGCCCGCCGACGTGCGGCTCGTGCGTGCGACGAACCTGCAGGTCGACGAGTCGGCCCTGACGGGCGAGTCGGTGCCGGCCGTCAAGGACGTGGCCCCCGTCGGCGCCGACGCGGGCGTCGGCGACCGCTCGAGCATGCTCTTCTCGGGCACCATCGTCGCGGCCGGCACGGGCGGCGGCGTCGTGACGGCCACGGGCGCCCGCACCGAGATCGGGCGCATCCAGGCGCTGATCGCGGGCGTCGACCACCTCGACACGCCGCTGACGCAGCAGCTCGCGCGCCTCGGCACGCTGCTGTCGCGCGGGATCCTCGCCATGGCGTTCGTCATGCTCGTCGTCGGTCGGGTCGTCCACGACTTCGCGCTCCCGGACCTCGTCTCCGCCGCCATCGGGTTCGCGGTCGCGGCCGTCCCCGAGGGCCTGCCGGCACTCGTCACCATCACCCTGGCGCTGGGCGTCCAGCAGATGGCGCGGCAGCACGCGATCACGCGCAAGCTGCCCGCGGTCGAGGCGCTCGGCTCCGTCACGACGATCTGCTCGGACAAGACCGGCACGCTGACGAGGAACGAGATGACGGCCCGCACGGTCGTCACCGCGGAGCGCACGTACGCGGTCGAGGGCCTGGGCTACGAGCCGACCGGGAGCGTGACGCTCGACGGCTCCCCCGCGTCGCTTGCCGAGCACGCGGACCTCGACGCGCTGGTCCGCGCGGGCGCGCTGTGCAACGACGCCCGGGTGACGGCCGGGGACGACGGCCGGTGGACCATCGTCGGGCAGCCGACCGAGGCGGCGCTGCGCACGCTCGCCCTCAAGACGGGGGCCGACACGGCGGGCGCGCAGCGCCTCGCCGCCGTGCCGTTCGAGTCCGCCCACAAGCTCTCGGCGACGCTCGACCGCCTCGCGGACGGCACGCTGCGCCTCCACGTCGTGGGTGCCCCGGACCGGCTCCTGGACCGCTCGACCACGCAGCGCGGCCCCGACGGCGCGCCGACGCCGCTGGACCGCGCGCACTGGGAGCGCACGATCGACGCGCTCGGCGCGCAGGGCCTGCGCGTGCTCGCGGCCGCGGAGCGCCCGGCGGCACCCGGCACGTCCGCGCTCACGCTCGAGGACGTCGAGACCGGGCTCACGTTCCTGGGCGTCGTCGGCATCGTCGACCCCCCACGGCCCGAGGCCGTCGCCGCCATCGCCGACTGCCACCGCGCCGGGATCGCGGTGAAGATGATCACCGGCGACCACGCGGGCACGGCCGTCGCCATCGCGCGCGAGCTCGGCATCGTCCCGCCGGGCGACGACGTGCAGGCGCTCACGGGTGCCGAGCTGGAGGCCATGAGCGCCGAGGACCTGCGTCGCCGCGTGCAGGACGTCGACGTGTACGCGCGCACCAGCCCCGAGCACAAGATCCGCATCGTGCGGGCGCTGCAGTCGCACGGCGAGGTCGTCGCCATGACCGGCGACGGCGTCAACGACGCACCCGCCCTGACGCGCGCCGACATCGGCATCGCCATGGGCATCAAGGGGACTGAGGCGACCAAGGAGGCCGCCGAGATCGTCCTGGCGGACGACAACTTCGCGACCATCGAGCGGGCGGTCGAGGAGGGACGGCGGATCTACGACAACATCCGCAAGTCCGTGGTGTTCCTGCTGCCGACCAACGGCGCGCAGTCGCTCGTGATCCTCGTCGCCGTGCTGCTGGGCCTGGCGCTGCCGCTGACACCGGTCCAGATCCTGTGGGTCAACCTCGTGACCGCGGTGACCCTGTCGCTGGCGCTCGCGTACGAGCCCGCGGAGCCCGGGATCATGGAGCGGCCGCCGCGCTCACGCAAGGAGGCGGTGCTGTCCCGGCCCTCGCTCGTGGTCGTCGTGTGGGCCTCGCTGCTCATCGGCGGCGCCACCCTGCTGATCTACCTGGTCGAGAAGGAGCTCGGTGCGGACGACGCGGTGGCCCGGACCGCCGCCGTCACGATGCTCGTGCTCGGCCAGATGGCCTTCCTGTTCTCCTGCCGGTTCCTCAACGGCTCGAGCCTCACCTGGCGCGTCCTGACCGGGAACCGCGTGGTCTGGGTCGCCGTGGGGTCGCTGCTCGCGCTGCAGCTGCTCTTCACCTACGCGCCGTTCATGCAGGCGTGGTTCGGCTCCGCCGCCATCGCGCCGCGCGACTGGGGCCTGGCGCTGCTCGTCGCCGTGGGGGTGTTCCTGCTGTGCGAGGTGGGCAAGGTCGTCGCCCGCCGCACGCGGGCGTGAGGCACCGGGCCCTCACGCGGGCGTGCGTTCCGGCGGCACGAACCAGCTGACGGAGCGCGCGACGTCACCGGCACGCAGCCAGGTGTGCCGTTCCGAGCGCGGGTCGGTGTCGTGCTCGCGCCACGCCACCATGACGTGCGTGCGGGTCCAGCGGATCGCCCGCGCCGCGCGCCACTCCTCGCCGCCGTCCGACCAGACCAGCCGCACGACGACCGCGACGTCACCCTGCGGACGGGTCGGGATGCCGTCGGGGACCTCGCTGTTGGCGACGTCGCGGACCGGGGGTCGAGGTGGCAGCGGGTGGTCGGACATGGTGCCAGGGTAGTCGAACACCTGTTCGAAGGATCCGCCGCGGCTGCGGAATCACCCGCGCGGGGCGACCTGCACACCGCGACGTCGCCTCAGGCCACCTGGTTGATGCGCACCATGTTGCCGGCGGGGTCGCGGAACGCGCAGTCACGCGTGCCGTAGGGCTGGTCCATCGGCTCCTGGACCACCTCGGCGCCGCCGGCCTGCACCTGCTCGAACGCCGCGTCGACGTCGGTCGTCGCCAGGACCACGGACGCGTAGGAGCCCTTGGCCATGAGCTCGGCGATCGTGCGCCGCTCGTCGTCGGTGATGCCCGGGTCGGCGGCGGGAGGGTGCAGGACGATCGACGTCTGCGGCTGCGCGGGCGGGCCCACGGTGATCCAGCGCATGTCGCCGTAGCCGACGTCGTTGCGCACGTCGAAGCCGAGCACGTCGCGGTAGAACGCGAGCGACGCCTCGGGGTCGTCGGTGGGGAGGAACGTGTAGTGGATGAGGAGGTCCATGCCCGCCACGCTAGGAGGACGCGTCCGTCGCCCGCTTCTCGGATCCTGACCGATCACGGCGCGGCCGCATCACCTGCTTGGCCTCGCAGCTGGGGATGCCCGCGCCGTCGTCCGCGGCGGTGCGGCGGTACTCCGACGGCGGGATCCCGACCAGCTCGGAGAAGCGCGTGCTGAACGTCCCGAGCGACGAGCAGCCCACCGCGAAGCAGACCTCCGTCACCGACAGGTCCCCGCGTCGCAGCAGCGTCATGGCGCGCTCGATGCGACGCGTCATGAGGTAGGAGTACGGCGACTCCCCGAACGCGGCCCGGAACCGGCGGCTCAGGTGCCCGGCCGACATGTGCACGCCGCGCGCCAGCGCCTCGACGTCCAGCGGCTGCGCGTAGTCCCGGTCCATGCGGTCGCGGACCGTGCGCAGCAGGCGCAGCTCCTGCAGCCGCGCGTCACCGGCCGTCGTGCCGGTGGTCGTGCCGGTCGTCGTGCCGGTCGTCATCCCGACAGCCTGCCGCGTGGGACGCCGGATGCCCAGCACCCGGAGGGTGGCCGCCGTGGCGGACGCCGCACGGCGGCAGGGGCTGGTGCTGCTGGTGCTGGTGCTGCTGGTGCTGCCCACCGGGAGGCTCAGCCTCCGCGCCCGCCGGTGACGCAGGTCACGCGGCAGGGACCGCACGTCGGGGAACCTCCGCATCCCGTCGCGCGTTGCGCACGCGTCCCCTACTCGAGGCGGAGAACCGATGGACCCCGACAGTCCGGGGCACAGTCCCGTGCCCCACCCCCGCGACGCGACGACGCGACGGGAGGTGGGGCTCTGATGTGGGTCCTCACCCTCCTGCTCGGCGTGCTCGTCGTCCTGGCGATCACGGCCGCGACCGCGTACTTCGTGGCGCAGGAGTTCGGCTACATGTCGGTCGACCGCTCGCGGCTGGCGTCGCGCGCGGAGGCCGGTGACGAGGGGGCACGCAAGGCCCTCGACGTCACGCGCCGCACGTCGTTCATGCTGTCCGGCGCCCAGCTCGGCATCACCGTCACCGGCCTGCTGGTCGGGTACGTCGCCGAACCGCTGATCGGCGAGTCGATCGGCGAGGCCCTGGGCCTGGTCGACGTGCCCACGGGTGTCGGCATCGCGGTCGGCACCGTCCTGGCGCTGCTGTTCTCGACGCTGGTCCAGATGCTGTTCGGCGAGCTGTTCCCCAAGAACCTCGCGATCGCCCGCCCCGAGGCCACGGCGGTGCGCCTGGCGACGTCCACGGTCTGGTACCTGCGGGCGTTCGGCTGGCTCGTGCGGATCTTCGACGCCGCGTCCAACGCGCTGCTCAAGCTGCTCGGCATCGAGCCCGTGCACGACGTCGAGCACTCGGCGACGGCACGCGACCTCGAGCACCTCGTCGCGGGCTCCCCCGACCTGCCGCGCGAGCTGTCCGTCCTGCTCGACCGCATCCTGGACTTCCCCCAGCGGGACGTCGAGCACGCCATGGTGCCGCGCTCGCGCGTCGACGTCGTCGAGCCGGGAACGTCCGTCACCCGCCTGCGCGAGCTGATGTCCCACGGGCACTCGCGCTACCCGGTGCTGGACGACGAGAGCGTCACCGGCGTCGTGCACCTGCCCGACGTGCTGCGGTGCACGGACCCGGGGGCGACCGCCGCCGACCTGCAGCGCCCGGCCGCGCTCGTGCCGGAGTCCATGCCCCTGCCCGACGCCGTGCGTCTGCTGCTGGGGACGCAGAACCAGCTGGCCGTCGTCATCGACGAGTACGGCGGGTTCGCGGGCGCGCTGTCGCTGGAGGACGCGGCCGAGGAGCTCGTCGGGGAGATCCACGACGAGCACGACCCGCTGGACGCGGCCGACGCCACCCGCGAGGACGACGGCTCGTGGCTCGTCGCGGGCGACGTCCACGTCGACGAGGTCGAGCGCGCGCTCGACCGCGACCTGCCCCGCGGGGACTACGAGACGATCGCGGGCCTGACGATCGACGCGCACGGCGCGCTGCCGCCGCAGGGCACGGTCGTCGACGTCCCCCTGCCACCGGACCCCGCTCACCTCGGTGACCCCGACGCGCCTCCGCTCGAGGTCCTGCGCATCGAGGTCCTCGACGTCGAACGGCACGTGCCCGCACGGGTGCGGCTGCGCGTCCACGACGCGGACGACGGCACCGGCACCACCGGCGGGACCACCCCGTCGACCCACGACCAGGAGGCGGACCGATGAGCAACCCCTGGGTCGTCGTGGCGGTGACCGTCGCCCTCGTGGCGCTGTCCGCCTTCTTCGTGGCCGTCGAGTTCGCCATGCTGGCGGCGCGCCGCCACCGGTTCGAGGACGAGGCGGCCACGAGCCGCAGCGCGCGCGCCGCGCTGCGCAGCTCGCACGAGCTGACGGTCCTGCTGGCCGGTGCGCAGCTCGGCATCACCGCGTGCACGCTGGCACTGGGTGCCCTCACCAAGCCCGCCGTGCACCACTGGCTGACGCCCCTGTTCGCGTCGTGGGGTGTGCCCGCGGTCGCGGCGGACGTCGCCGGCTTCGTGCTCGCGCTCGTCATCGTCACGTTCCTGCACCTCGTCGTGGGCGAGATGGCACCGAAGTCGTGGGCGATCGCCCACCCGGAGACCTCGGCGCGGCTGCTCGCGCTGCCCATGCGCGGCTTCATGTGGGCCACGCGGCCCGTGCTGCGCGCGCTCAACGAGGCGGCGAACGGCCTGATCCGGCGCCTGGGCGTCGAGCCGGTCGACGAGATGTCCGCGACGACCGACCCGGCGTCGCTGCGGCACCTGGTCGAGCACTCGGCCAACGTGGGCGCGCTGGACGCCGCGTTCTCGGCGCAGCTCTCGCAGGCGCTCGAGCTGCAGCGCATGACGGTCGAGGACCTGGCGGCCCCCGGCGCGGTCCCCGTGACGGTGCCGACGTCCGCGACCGTCGCCGACGTGCAGCGGGCGTCACTGGACAGCGGGCACCTGCGCATCCTCGTCGGCGACGGCCGGGTCACCGGCATCGTGCACGTGCGCGACACCCTCACCAGCCCGCCCGACGCACCCGCCGCACCCTTCGTCCGCCCGGTGTACGAGCTGGCCGCAGGCACGCTGGTCGCGACCGCGTTCGCCGGGATGCGCGAGGGGCGCCACCACCTGGCCGTCGTGACCGGCGGCGAGCGCACGCTCGTCGTGACGCTGGCGGACGTCGTCGAGCGCCTGCTGCCGCAGGCCACGCGGACGGCCGCGGCATGACGGGACGGCGGCGACCGGGTGAAAACCCGGCCGCCGCCGCCGCTCCCGCGCCCCGGGCGGGTGACAGTGGTGACGTGCACACGGGTGACGACGTCGACGACAGCCCTGAGCGCGCGCCGGCGCTCGCGACCCACCCGTACTTCGACGACCCCGGCGGCGTCGTCGCGCTCGCCCACCGCGGCTTCGCGCTCGACGGGCGGGAGAACTCGCTGACGGCCTTCGGCGCCGCGGTCGACCTGGGCTTCCGGTACGTCGAGACGGACGCCCACGCGACGTCCGACGACGTCGCCGTCGCGCTGCACGACGAGACGCTGGACCGCACGACCGACGCGGAGGGGCTCGTCTCCGAGCTGCCGTGGTCGGTCGTCGGGCGCGCGCTCATCGGCGGCGTCGACCCCGTGCCGCGGCTGGAGGACGTGCTCGGCACGTGGCCCGGCCTGCGCGTGAACATCGACGTCAAGAGCGAGCACGCGATCGTGCCCGTGGCGCACGCGATCGAGCGCACCGCGTCGCACGACCGCGTGTGCGTCACCTCGTTCTCCGGGTCCCGCCGGCGCGAGACGCTCGCGCACCTCAGCCGGCCGGTGGCCACGTCGGCGGCGTCGGCGGAGGTCAGGCGGTTCCTCGTGTCGCACCGGGCCCGTGCGGGGCGCCTGGCGGCCCGCGCGCTGCGGGACGTCGACGCGCTGCAGGTGCCGGTCGCGCAGGGGCGCCTGCGCGTCGTCGACGCGGGCACGGTCGGCGCGGCGCACGCGGCCGGCCGTCACGTGCACGTGTGGACGGTGAACGACCCGGCCGAGATGCACCGCCTGCTCGACCTGGGTGTGGACGGCCTGGTCACCGACCGTGCGGACCTCCTGCGTGACGTCCTGCGCTCGCGCGGCCTCTGGCCCTGACCCCGCACGAGCGCGGCGCCGTGCAGACCCAGGCTGTGGACAGGGCCTGCGGTGTCGGCGCGGTTCGCTAGCGTGCGACGCGTGACGACGACGGGGCAGGCACGGGTGCACGGCTCCCCCGGCCTGCTGCGGGTCCACACGTCCGAGCGCACGGACGTCCTGGTGGACACGCTGGCCGCGCTGCTCGCCGACGTCCCACCGGGCACCGACCCGTTCGCGCGCGAGGTCGTCGCCGTGCCGACGCGCGGCGTCGAGCGGTGGGTCGCGCAGCGGCTCTCCCACCGCCTCGGTGCCGGACCGGACGGCGAGGCCGGGGTGTGCGCCCGCATCGACTTCGACCCGCCCACGCGGCTCGTGCGCGACGCGGTGGCCGCCGCCACCGGAACGGCGCGCGACGACGACCCGTGGGAGCCCGAGCGCCTGGTGTGGCACGTGCTGCGCGCGCTCGACGACGCGGTCGCGTCCGGGACGCCGTGGGCGGCGCCGCTCGCGCGGCACCTGCAGGACGACCCCGGGGCGCGCGACGCCGTGCGGGCCGGACGGCGGCTGCGTCTGGCGCAGCGGACCGCGGGGGCGTTCGCGGCGTACGCGACGCAGCGACCGTCGCTGGTGGTCGCCTGGGCCGCCGGCCGCCCGGAGGACGGCGCGGGTGCCCCTCTGCCCGCGGACGTGGCCTGGCAGGCGCCGCTGTGGCGCGCGGTACGGGCGGCGGTCGACGCGCCGAGCCCTGCCGAGCTGCTCGCCGACGCGTGCCGCGTGCTGCGCGACGACCCGGACCGGTGCGACCTGCCGCCGCGGCTCTCCGTGCTCGGCCCGACCCGGCTGCCGCAGGCGCACCTCGACGTGCTGACCGCGCTCGCGGTGCACCGCGACGTGCACCTGTGGCTGCCGCACCCGTCGCCCGTCCTGTGGCGGCGCGCGGCGGCGGTGGGCCCGCGGCCCTCGCTGCCGCCGGCGCCACGGCGTGCGGACGTGCCGGCGGTGGCCGGCCACCCGCTGCTCGCGTCGGCCGCGCGCGACGCGACCGAGCTCGGGGTGCGGCTGACCGCGACCGGTGCGCAGGTCACGCACCACCCGGCCCCGCCGCCGCCGTCGACGGTCCTGGGCGCGTTGCAGGCGGCACTGCGCGCGGACGAGCGGCCCACGACCCGCGCGGCCGCCGCCGCGGACGACCGCACCGTCCAGGTGCACGCGTGCCACGGGCGCGGCCGTCAGGTCGAGGTGCTGCGGGAGGCCGTCCTGGGGCTGCTCGCGGACGACCCCACGCTGCAGCCGCGCGACGTGGTGGTGCTGTGCCCGGACGTCGAGGCGTTCGCGCCGCTGGTCGTCGCGGCGTTCGGCGCCGCCGCGACGCCGGGCGAGGCGGACGACGCGGGCGCGTCGCGGGGTGCCGCACGCCCCGCCGTGCACCCCGGCCGCACGCTGCGCGTCCGCGTGGCCGACCGCGCGCCGGCACGGACCAACCCGCTGCTGCGCGTGCTGTCCGCGCTGCTGTCGCTCGCCAGTTCCCGCGTCACGGCGTCGGGCGTCGTGGACCTCGCCGGGCTGCCCGCGGTGCGTCGGCGCTTCGGGTTCGACGACGCGGACACCGAGCGGCTGCGCGCGTGGGCGCTGGAGTCGGGCGTGCGCTGGGGCGAGGACCAGGACCGTCGCGCGCGGTACGGCCTGGGCGCGGTCGCCCAGGGGACGTGGCGCACGGCGACCGACCGCCTGCTGCTGGGTGTCGCGATGGCCGAGGAGGACCACCGGTTCGTCGGGTCGGCGCTGCCGCTGGACGACGTCGACAGCACGGACGTGGACCTCGCGGGCCGGTTCGCCGAGCTGGTCGACCGGCTGACCGCGCTGCTCGACGAGCTCGAGGGCGTCCGCCCGGCCGCGGCGTGGTTCGACACGCTGGAGCGCGCGCTCGTCCTGCTCGCGGCCGCCGACCCGACGGACGCGTGGCAGGAGGTCGAGGCGCGCCGGGTCCTCACCGACGCGCGCTCGTCCGCCGCGGGCGCCGACGTGCCCCTGCGTCTGCCGGACGTCGTCGCGCTGCTCGAACCGCGCCTGGCGGGCCGCCCGACGCGCGCCGGCTTCCGCACCGGCGCCCTGACGGTCTGCTCGCTGGAGCCCATGCGCGCGGTGCCCCACCGCGTCGTGTGCCTGCTCGGCATGGACGACGGCGCGTTCCCCCGCACGGGCGCACCCGACGGTGACGACGTGCTCGCGCGCGAGCCGCTCGTCGGTGAGCGCGACCGCCGCACGGAGGACCGCCAGCTGTTCCTCGACGCGGTCATGGCCGCGGGCGACCACCTCGTGGTCGTGCACAGCGGCGCCGACGAGCGCACCGGCGCGCCGCGTCCCCCGGCCGTGCCCGTGGGTGAGCTGCTGGACGCGGTCGACGAGGCCGTCGCGCTACCGGCCGGCCGCACGGCGCGCGAGGTGCTCGTCGTGCACCACCCGCTGCAGACGGTCGACGAGCGCAACTTCGTCCCCGGGGCCCTGGGGCGGCCCGGGCCGTTCAGCTTCGACGACGTGGACCGCCGCGCGGCGGCCGTGGCGCGCGAGCCCCGCCACCCGCGACCGCCGCTGCTCACGACGCCGCTGCCCCCGCTCGAGGAGCCGGTGGTCGACCTCGACGACCTCGTCTCCACGCTCGAGCACCCCGTCAAGGCGTTCGTGCGACGCCGGCTGGGCGTGCTGGTGCCGGGCGAGACCGAGGAGCTCGACGACCGGCTGCCGTTGACGCTGGCACCGCTCGACGGGTGGGCCACGGGCGACCGGCTGCTCGCGGCGGTGCTCGACGGCGTCGACCTGACCAGGGCCGCGGCGGCCGAGCGCCGCCGCGGCAAGGTGCCCCCCGGCAACCTCGGGGGTGCGGCGCTGGCCGACGTCGCGACGCGCGTCGCGGCGGTCGCGGACGCCGCCGTCCCGGTGCTGGCGGTCCCGGCGACGACCGTCGACGTGACGATCGCGCTGCCGGGCGGGCGCACGCTGGCCGGCACCGTGCCCGGCGTCCACGGGGACGTGCTGGTCCGCGCGGTGTACGCGCGGCTCGGTGCCAAGCACCGGCTGCGCGCGTGGGTCCGGCTGCTGGCGCTGGCCGCGAGCCCGGGGGCGCCTGCGGTGCGGGGTGCGGCGACCGTCGGGCGGGGCCCGGGATCGCGCGCCACGGCCGCGACGTCGTGGCTCTCACCCCCGGCCGTCGAGGACGCCCGGCGCCTGCTGGCGGACCTCGTCGCCGTGCGTGACCGCGCGATGTGCGCGCCGCTCCCCCTGCCCGTGGCCGCCGCGGGCACCTACGCCCAGCGCCGCCACGGGCACGACGACCCGGCCGGTGCGCTGGCCGACGCGGAGCACGCGCTGCGGGACCGCTTCGAGCACACCGACGAGTACCACGTGCTCGCGTGGGGCGACGGGTTCACGCTCACGGGCGTGGCGGGCGACCCCGGGCCGGCGGACCGTGCGGCGTGGCCCGAGGAGCCCACGCTGTTCGGTGCGCTCGCGCGCACGGTGTGGGACACGCTCCTGACGCACGAGGGACGGGGGCCGGCGTGAGCCCGACGACCGGCCCGCACGTGTTCGACGTCTGCGGCCCGCTGCCCACGGGGACCACGGTCCTCGAGGCGAGCGCGGGCACCGGCAAGACCTTCACGATCGCGGCGCTCGCCGCCCGGTACGTCGCCGAGGGTCACGCGCGCCTGCCCGAGCTGCTGCTGGTGACGTTCGGCCGCATGGCGACGAGCGAGCTGCGTGACCGCGTGCGTGCGCGGCTCGTCGACACCGAGCGCGCGTTGCGCGACCCCGGGGCCCGCACGAGCGACGACGTGCTCGTGCGGCACCTCGCGGACGTCGACGACGCCGAGCTGGTCCGTCGGCGCGACCGGCTGACCGTCGCGCTGTCCGAGGTGGACGCGGCCACGATCACGACGACCCACGGCTTCTGCCAGCAGATGCTGCGGGCGCTCGGCACGACCACGGGCGGGGGCGTCGTCGAGCCCGGCGCCACGCTCCTGCCCGACGTCGCGGACCTCGAGACGGAGGTCGTCGACGACCTCTACCTCGCCGCGTACGCGGGGGCCGAGCGGCCCGTCCTGACGGTGGCCGAGGCGCGGGAGGTGGCGCGCGCCGCCGTGAGCGACCACGCGGCACTGCTCGCGCCGGACGACGCACCCGCGGGCACGCCCCCGGACCACCGGTTCCGCCTGGCACGGGCCGCGCGACGCGAGATCGTCCGGCGGCGGCGCGCCGCGCACGTGGTCGACTACGACGACCTGCTGACGCTGCTGCACGCGGCCCTCACGGACCCGACGACCGGTGCGGCCGCGACGGAGCGCGTGCGCGCGCCGTACCGGGTCGTCATGGTCGACGAGTTCCAGGACACCGACCAGGTGCAGTGGCAGATCCTGCGGGCCGCCTTCCACGGGCACCGCACGCTCGTGCTCATCGGCGACCCCAAGCAGGCGATCTACGCGTTCCGGGGCGCGGACGTCCACACCTACCTCGAGGCCCGCGACGTCGCGACGACGTCGACCCTGGGCCGCAGCTGGCGCGCCGACCCGCCGGTGCTCGACGGGCTGTCGCACCTGGTGGGCGGCGCGGCGCTCGGCGACCCGCGGATCGTCGTGCACCCGGTCGAGGCCGCACGCACCGGTCGCCGGCTCGAGGGCGGCCCGCCCGTGGTCGTGCGGCGCGTCACGCGCCGGGCGGTGAACGCCGGCAGCGCGGCCCCCCGGGTCGACGTGGTGCGTTCGCTCGTGCACCGCGACGTGGCCGCCCAGGTCGTCCGGACCCTGCACGGCAGCAGGCTGCGCGACGGGGACGCGTGGCGTCCCGTGCTGCCCGGTGACGTCGCCGTGCTCGCGCGACGCAACGCCGACGCGCTGGCCGTGCGCGAGGCGCTGGTGGCGGCCGGCGTGCCGGCGGTGGTGTCCGGGCTGTCGAGCGTCTTCGCGACGTCCGCGGCGCGCGACTGGCTGCTGCTGCTGAGCGCGCTGGCGTCGACCGGTGACCCCGCGCGCGTCGCCGCGGCCGCGCTGACGCCCTTCGTCGGTTGGGACGCCGCGCGCCTGGCCGGTGCGAGCGACGTCGAGCGCGAGGACCTGGCGGACCTGCTGCGCGGCTGGTCGCACGTCATGGCGGCTCAGGGCGTGGCCGCCCTGCTGCAGGCGAGCGCCGCGGCGGGGCTGCACGAGCGTCTCGCGGCACGCGTCGACGGCGAGCGCGCGCTCACCGACGTGCGGCACGTGGGCGAGGTGCTGCACGCCGCCGCGCGGGACGCGGGCCTGGGCGCGGCGGCGCTGACCGAGTGGCTGCGCGCGCGCATCGACGAGGCCGCCGGCGACTACGCGGAGGAGCGCAGCCGGCGCCTGGAGACCGACGCGGCCGCCGTGCAGGTCGTCACCGTGCACGCCGCCAAGGGCCTGGAGTTCCCGGTGGTGATGGTCCCGTTCGCGTGGGACCGGTTCGTCCCCCGCATGCCGAACGTGCTGCGGTACCACGACGCCGACGGCACCCGCCGCCTGCACGTCGGCGGACCGGCCAGCCCCGGCTACGACGACGCGCGGGCCCGCCACCAGGCGGAGGAGGCGGGTGAGGACCTGCGGCTGGCGTACGTCGCGCTGACCCGGGCGAGCAGCCAGGTCGTCGTGTGGTGGGCGCCCAGCACGGTGTCGGCGTCGGGCGCGGTGGGCCGCCTCGCGCTCGGGGCCCGCGACGCGCAGGGGCTGCCGCCGGCCACGGTGCCGGTGCCCCGCGACGACCAGGCGGCGGCGGGCTTCGACGCCCTGGCCGCCCGCTCGGGCGGGACGGTCGTGCACGAGACGGTGGACGCGCCGCCGCCCGTCGTGCGGTGGGAGCCGGCGCGCGGTGACGCCGTGCCGCTCGAGGTCGCGCACCTGCGGCGGGGCGTCGACACGACGTGGCGGCGCACGTCGTACTCGGGGATCACGGCCGCCGCGCACGACGCGGGGCCCGCCGGGCCGTCGGCACCGGACCGTGTCGGTGTCGCCGACGAGCCGGAGGAGCCGGGGATCCAGGACGAGGCCGACGGGCCCGTCCCCGTGCGTCCGCCCCACGCCGGGTACAGCGACGAGCCCGACCCCGAGGTCCTCGCGCGCACCATGCCGGACCCGGTCCTGGTGGCGACGCTGCGCGCCGTGCGGTCGCCCCTCAGCGACCTGCCGGGTGGCACGGCGTTCGGCACCCTCGTGCACCACGTGCTCGAGCGTGTGGACACGTCCGCGGACGACCTCGTGGGCGAGCTGCGCGCCCGCTGCGCCGAGGCGGCCGGGCACGGCGGCGGGCTCGGCCTCGACCCCGAAGTCCTGGCCGAGGCCCTGCTGCCCTCGCTGCGCACGCCGGGCGGGCCGCTGCTGGGAGGGCGCACGCTCGCGCAGATCCCGCCGCACGACCGGCTGGCGGAGCTCGACCTGGAGCTGCCGCTCGCGGGGGGTGACCTGGACGGGTCCGGGCGGCACCCGGCGACCCTGCGCGACGTCGCGGACCTGCTGCGTGCGCACCTGGCGCCCGACGACCCGTTCGCGGCGTACGCCGGCCGGCTCGACGCGCTGCACGCCGACCCGGCGACGCGGCCCGGTGCCCTGCGCGGCTACCTCACGGGCAGCATCGACGCGGTGCTGCGTGCCGACGTCGACGGCGACACCCGCTACGTCGTCGTCGACTACAAGACCAACCGGCTGGGCCCGCCCGACGAGCCGCTGACCGCGTGGCACTACCGTCCCGAGGCGATGCGCGTGGCGATGCTCGACGCGCACTACCCGCTGCAGCTGCTGCTGTACACGGTCGCGCTGCACCGGTTCCTGCGCTGGCGGCTGCCCGGGTACGACGCGCAGCGGCACCTGGGCGGCGGCGCGTACCTGTTCGTGCGCGGCATGTGCGGTCCGGCGACGCCCGTGGTCGACGGCTCGCCGTGCGGGGTGGTGTCGTGGCGTCCGCCCGCCTCGCTGGTCGTGGCGCTCTCCGCCCTCCTCGACGGCAGGAGGGCGGCATCGTGAGCGCAGCGCAGCCCCCGACGGGCACGGCCCCGCACCGACTGCCCGGGGCGGACGTCGACCCCGGTGACCCCCGCCGACCGTGGCGGGCGGGAGCCCTCCTCGCGACGTTCGCCGCGGCCGGCGTCCTGACGTCCGCCGACGTGCGCGTCGCCGAGCGCCTGGGCGTGCTCACGGGTGAGGTCGACCCGACGGTGCACCTGGCCGCCGCGCTCGCCGTGCGCGCGGTGCGGTCGGGGTCGGTGTGCGTCGACCTGGCCGACGCCCCGACGCTCGCCGCCGAGGGCTCGCCCGAGGACTCGGACGCGCCGGCACCCGACGTCGAGCTCCCGTGGCCCGAGCTCGACCCGTGGACGGCGGCCGTCCGCGCCAGCCCGCTCGTCGCCGACGGCGTCGACGGGCCCCCCGATCGTCCCGTCCGGTGGGTCGACGGGCGCGTGTACCTCGACCGGTACTGGCGGGACGAGCAGGTGGTCCGCCGCGACGTCGACGCGCGGCTCGCCTCGCTGCTCGACGTCGACGACGACGCGCTGCGCGCCGCGGTGCACGCCCGGTTCGACCGCCCGCAGGACGCGCGGCAGCGGCTCGCCGCGGCAGCTGCCGCGCTGTCACGCCTGACCGTGCTGACCGGGGGCCCCGGCACCGGCAAGACGACGACCGTCGCGCGTCTCGTGGCGGTGCTGCGGGACGTCGCCGGGCCCGACCTGCGGGTGGCGCTCGCCGCGCCGACGGGCAAGGCCGCCGCGCGGTTGCAGGAGGCGGTCAACGCGGAGCTCGCGCGGATGGCAGCCGGGTCGGGCACCGGGTCGGCGGAACCGCTCACCGCCTCGACGATCCACCGCCTCCTCGGGTGGCGCCCGTCGAGCACGCGGTTCGCGCACGACCGCACGCACCGCCTCCCCCACGACGTGGTCGTCCTGGACGAGGCGTCGATGGTGTCGCTCCCGCTGCTCGCGCGCGTGCTCGACGCGCTGCGGCCGGACGCGCGGCTCGTCCTCGTGGGCGACCCGGACCAGCTCGCGTCGGTCGAGGTCGGCGCAGTGCTGGGCGACCTCGTGGCGCGTCCGGTGCCCGCAGGACCGCTGCCCGTCCGGTTGGTGGAGGTGCTGCCGGACGACGTCCCGGGGGTGACCCCGCGAGGGGCGGCGGGCCCGCTGGTGCCCGGCGACGGCGGCGGCCCGGACGGGGTTCTGCCGGACACGCTCGACGACACCCGCGACGTGGCGGCGCTGCACGGTGGCGTGGTGCGTCTGGTCGTGCCGCACCGCTTCGGTCACGAGCTCGGTGCCCTCGCCGACGCGGTCCGACGCGGTGACGCCGACGCGGCGCTGGACCTGCTGCGCGCGGGCGGGGCGCACGCGAGGCTGGTCGAGCCGGCCGGCGACGTGCCGCAGGACGACGAGGTCCCCGGTCTGCGACTCGACATCGAGGCGACGGGTGCACGCGTCGCCGCGTCGGCGCGTGCCGGTGACGCCGCCGGGGCGCTCGAGGCGCTGGGGACGCACCGCCTGCTGCTGGCGCACCGGCGCGGACCGGCGGGCGTCGCGCGGTGGGCGTCGCTCGCGCAGCGCTGGGTCGAGCAGACCTCCGGCGAGCTGCACCCGGGTCCCTGGCCGGTCGGCCGCCCGCTGCTCGTCACGACGAACGACCGGACCACGGGCCTGTCGAACGGCGACACCGGCGTGGTCGTGGCGGACGGCGAGGGCGGGGTGGTCGCGGCGTTCGGCGAGCCGCGCGCGCCGCGGCTCGTGCGCCCGCACCGGCTGCCCGCGGTCGAGACGGTGCACGCGATGACCGTGCACCGCGCGCAGGGCAGCCAGTTCGCGCTGGTCACCGTGGTGCTGCCGCCCGCGTCGTCCCCGCTGCTGACCCGCGAGCTGCTCTACACGGCGATCACGCGGGCGCGCGAGCACGTCCGCGTCGTCGGCTCGGCCGCCGCCGTCCGGGCCGCCGTCGAGCGCCCGGTCCGCCGCGCGAGCGGCCTACGCTTCCCCCGCTGACCCCCGCTGACCCCCGAACCGCCCCTCCCTCCGGCCTGACGAGAAGGACCTCCCTCTTCAGGGCGTGAGAGCTCAATCCAGCGCACTCCCCGAGAAGCGGTACCCCCGACTTGGCGTGACTGGATTGCCCTCTCACGAAAGCGACCGACCCCCTCCCTCGCGAGAGTGCAATCCAGTCCACCTCCACGAGCGCCACGACCGTCCCCGGCAGTGACTGGATTGCACTCTCGCGGGAATGACTGAGTGACTGGATTGCACTCTCGCGCCCTGGGTGGGGTGGTCAGCAGCAGCGTTCGTGGGCCATGGACTCGCGGGCGTCGTCGCGGGCGCGCCACCACTGGGCCCGGGTCAGGGGTGCGTGGGCCGGGTGCGAGCGGGCGTGCGCGGCGGCGTACCGGTCGTACGCGGCCTCCCCCGTCAGCTCCCGCACGTACCACCGCACCCCCCGCCCCACCCCCCACACTCGCGAGAGTGCGATCCAGCGCACCCCCCACACGCGTGACAGTGCAATCCAGCGCACCCCCCGCACGCGCGAGAGCGCGATCCGGTCGCGTCCTGCGTCGTCCGCCGTCGCGCTCATGTCAGTGCTTCCCGCCCGCGAGCAGGCGCGGGTCCCCGACGACCGCGTACTCGGCCTCGACCTTGCGCTCCAGTGCCGAGGCCCCCAGCCCGGACGGTGCGTAGAAGTGCGAGGGCGCGGGCGGGTCCTCGCTCGTCCCGACGTCCTGGCCCTGGGCCGCTCCCGCCCGCAGCGCGTTCACGACCGCCATCAGCGCGGTCACCATGAGCAGCGCCACCAGCACGACGAACGCGATGGACAGCGTCCCCTGGATCGCGGTGTTGCGGACGGTCGCGTTCGCGTCGGCGAGGGCCTTCCCGTCGAGCCCGCCGGCAGCGATCGTGTCCTTCGTCGCCTGGTGCAGCGCCCAGTACCCGACGGCCAGGTCGCTGGAGAAGATCTTCTGGTACGACGCGGTGAAGGTGGTCGCGGTGTCGAACGCGAGGGGCAGCAGCGGGATCCACGCCCACCGCACGTAGCCCTTCTTGACGACCATCACGGTGACGATGGTCAGGGCGCACGCGGCGATGAGCTGGTTCGCGATGCCGAACAGCGGGAACAGCGTGCGGATGCCGCCGTTCGGGTCGGTCACGCCCATGAGCAGCAGCGAGCCCCAGGCGGCCACGACGACGCCCGTCGTGAGCCACGACCCGAGCCGCCAGCTGGGATCCCGGAACCGCGGTATCGCGTTGCCGATGGCGTCACCGAGCTGGAAGCGGGCCACGCGCGTGACGGCGTCGACGGCGGACAGGATGAACAGCGCCTCGAACATGATCGCGAAGTGGTACCAGAACGACATCATCGCCTTGCCACCCACGACGTTGTGCATGACGTTGGCGATGCCGACCGCCAGCGTCGGCGCACCGCCCGTGCGGGAGACGACCGACGGCTCACCGACGTCGCTCGCGACCGCCTCGAGCGCGGCGGCGCCGGTGAGGGTGACGTCCTCGCCGTCGACGACCGTGTCCCACGCGATCTCCGGCTGGTTGCCCGCGGGGTCCGAGACGCGCAGGTTCGCGACGGCCGCAGCCGCGTTGTCCTCGGGTGACGCGTCGGGTGAGAACTGCTCGCCGGCGGTCGCCTCGATCGCTGCGGGCGACATGTTCATCGAGAAGTACACGCCCTGGTTGAGCGACACCGCGGCGGCCAGCGCCATGACCGCGACGAACGACTCCATGAGCATGCCGCCGTAACCGATCATCCGGACCTGCGACTCCTTCTGGATCATCTTGGGAGTCGTGCCCGACGACACCATGGCGTGCATGCCGGACAGGGCGCCGCACGCGATGGTGATGAACAGGAACGGGAACAGCGCACCGGCGAAGACGGGACCCTGCGTGTTGAACGCGAACTCCGTGAAGTCCGGCATCTGCGCGACCGGCCGCACCACGACGATGCCGACGGCGAGCACGACGATCGTGCCGACCTTCATGAACGTCGACAGGTAGTCGCGCGGCGTCAGCAGCAGCCACACGGGCAGCACGGCGGCGAGGAACCCGTAGATCACCATCCACACGACGAGCGTCGTCGGCGACAGCAGGAAGAACTCCCCCCAGGACGACTCCGCGACCCAGCGCCCGCCGACGATGGCCGCGATCAGCGCGAGGAACCCGATGACCGACACCTCCGTGACCCGCCCGGGCCGCACGAACCGCAGGTACAGGCCCATGAGCAGCGCGATCGGGATGGTGCAGCCGACGGAGAACACGCCCCACGGGGACTCGGCGAGCGCGTTGACGCAGACCAGAGCGAGCACCGCCAGCACGATCATCAGCATGACGAACACGACGACGATGGCGACGGTGCCCCCGAACCGCCCGATCTCGTCGCGGGCCATCTGCCCCAGGGACCGCCCACCACGGCGCATCGAGTAGAAGAGCACGAGCATGTCCTGCACGCCGCCCGCCACGACCACGCCGAGGATGATCCACAGCGTCCCGGGCAGGTAGCCCATCTGCGCGGCGAGGACCGGCCCGACGAGCGGCCCGGCCCCGGCGATGGCCGCGAAGTGGTGCCCGTAGAGCACACGCCGGTCGGTCGGGTCGAAGTCCCGGCCGTTGTTGACGCGCTCGGCCGGGGTCGCGCGGGTGTCGTCGGGACGCATGATGCGCCGCTGGATGTACAGCGCGTAGAAGCGGTACGCGATCGCGTACGTCGCCACCGCGGTGACGACGAACCAGATGGTGTTGACCCGCTCCCCGCGGACGATCGCCAGCATCGTCCAGCCCAGGGCCCCGACCAGCGAGATCACGACCCACAGTGCGACCTTGGCTGGCGTCCACCGCGACTTCGCGACGACGCCCACGGGCACCCCGCGGTCGTCGCGCAGGATCTCCGCCTGCTCCTCGGGCGTGTACTCGGGCAGCTGCGCGTCGCGCGTGGTGGTCATGTCAGCTCCGTCGATGCCGCGGGGCGACCCGCGCCGGTCCCCCCGACGGCCCCGTCCCTCGATCATGGCCCGACGGCGGTCACTCGGCGCGTGACGGGCCCCCGGCGTGTCGTGACGACGTGCTGTGGGGCGCCGTCCGTGCCGACCGACTTTGTAGACGCCATGTAGACTTGCGGAATGGCCGAGACGACGACGGTTCGCGTCCGCACCTCCACACGGGACGAGCTCAACGCCCTCAGCACCGAGCGCGGCGAGCCTGTGGAGGCGGTCATCCGCGACGGCATCGCGCTCCTGCGCCGCGAGCAGTGGCGGCGTCAGGCCGAGATCGACGCCCGCGCCACCGCTGCCGATCCCGAGGACCGCGCCGAGGTCGCATCCGTCCTGCGTGACCTCGCCGGCTGATGCGCGGTGACGTCCACCGCCTGAGAGCGCACGACGCTCGCGGGCACGAGCAGCGCGGGCCGCGGTTCGCCGTCGTGGTGCTCGCCTCCCGGTTCGACCACCTCAGCACCTGGTTGGTGGTGCCGACGTCCACTCGCGCGCGCCCGTTCGTCTTCCGGCCCGCCATCGAGATCCCGGGGCACGGCCAGACCCTCGCCCTGTGCGACGCGCTCACAGCCGTCGACCCGCAGGCGCGTCTCGGCGAGCTCGTCGGCTACCTGCAGCTGGACGCGATGCAACGCATCGACTACGCACTCAGCGGCCTGCTCGACCTGCCGGACCACCAGCGCTAGCTGCACGGACCACAACCGCGCGAGTACTCCCCGGCCACGCGTGCCAAGATGCGGTCGATTCCCCGACCATCGACCCAAGGACTCCTCGCCGTGCCTCTCGTCTCCCCCGGACGCCCCGGCACCGTCCCGCCGGCCAGGCCGAGCGCCGCCCTCCTCCTCGCCCCCGACGACGACGTGGCGGTGGCCGTCGGCGACGTCGTAGCGGGGACGTCCGTGGCGGTCGGCGGCACGGTCGTCACGGCCACGGACGACGTGCCGCGCGGCCACAAGCTCGCGGTCCGCGCCCTGCCCGGCGGCACCCAGGTGCGCAAGTACGGCCAGGTCATCGGTCGCACCACCACTGACGTCGCGGCCGGCGCCCACGTGCACACCCACAACCTCGGCATGGACGGTGTCACGCACGACTACGAGTTCGGCACCGCGCGCACGAGCCTGCCGCCCGCGACCGTGACACGCACGTTCGCGGGGTTCCGTCGCGCGGACGGCCGCGTCGGCACCCGCAGCTACGTCGGCATCGTGACGTCCGTGAACTGCTCGGCGTCGACGGCCCGCATGATCGCCGACCAGTTCCGCGGTCCGGTGATGGACGCCTGGCCCCACGTCGACGGCGCCGTCGCCCTCACGCACGACTCCGGGTGCGGGCTGGTGCCGGAGTCCGAGGGCGGGCAGGTGCTGCGCCGGACGCTGCGCGGGTACGCCACCCACCCCAACGTGCAGGGCCTGCTGGTGCTCGGCCTGGGCTGCGAGATGCTCACGGTGCAGGGGATGCTCACCGACCTGCCGGCATCCCCGGACACGCTCGTGGAGCACCTCACCATCCAGGAGTCCGGCGGCATCCGGGCGACGGTCCGCGCGGGCGTCGAGGTGGTGCGCGCGATGCTCGACGACCTCGAGACGCGCCGCCGCGTGACCGTGCCGGCCTCGGAGCTGGTCCTCGGGCTCAACTGCGGCGGCTCCGACGGCTACTCGGGCATCACGGCCAACCCCGCGCTCGGCCGCGCGTCGGACCTGCTGGTGGCCCAGGGCGGCACCAGCGTGCTGGCCGAGACCCCGGAGGTCTTCGGTGCCGAGCACCTGCTGACGCGGCGCGCCGTGAGCGAGGACGTCGGCCGGCGCCTGCTGGACCGCATCGACTGGTGGCAGGACTACGTGCAGCGCGGCGGCGGCACGCTCGACAACAACCCGTCACCGGGCAACAAGGCGGGCGGCCTGACGACGATCCTCGAGAAGTCGCTCGGAGCGGTCGCCAAGGGCGGTACGGCGGAGCTGACGGCGGTGTACGAGTACGCCGAGCCGGTGGTCGACCGGGGCTTCACGTTCATGGACACCCCGGGCTACGACCCGGTCTCCGTCACCGGCATCGTGGCCGGCGGTGCGACCGTCGTGGTCTTCACGACGGGCCGCGGGTCGGTGCTCGGCTCGAAGCCCGCGCCCTGCATCAAGGTGGCCACGAGCACCGAGATGTTCGAGCGCATGCGCGAGGACATGGACCTCGACGCGGGGCGCGTCGTCACCGGCGAGGCCACGCTCGACCAGGTGGGGGACGAGATCCTGGACCTGGTCCTGGACGTCGCCTCGGGGCGTGCCACGGTCAGCGAGGAGCTGGACCTGGGGCGCGACGAGTTCGTCCCCTGGCAGCTCGGGGCGGTCACCTGACGCCAGGCGAGGCCGCCGGTCCTGCCCCGCACGCTTCCGGGCGGCTTGCCCGTGGCCCGGGTGAACGCCCGGCCGAACGCCGCCGCCGACTCGTCGCAGCATCGCGCCCTCACCGGCCGGCGTCGCGACGGCCCACGGATGATCCCGCGGTCTCCCGCGCGACGGAATTCTCAACTACGGTGTCCGGGTTGAGAACGTCAGGCGGCACGCTGAGGAGGTGCGCGGATGATCGGCCAGCGGGTGACCCGGCAGCGCGTGGCGATCGCGGAGCTCCTCGAGAGCGTGGACGAGTTCCGCAGCGCCCAGCAGATTCACCAGATGCTGCAGCAGCGCGGCCAGGAGATCGGCCTGGCGACGGTCTACCGCACGCTCAACGCGATGGTCGAGCAGGGCCAGCTCGAGGTCCTGCTGCAGCCCACCGGGGAGCACACGTACCTGCGCTGCGAGCCGCGCGGCGAGCACCACCACCACCTGGTGTGCCGCACGTGCGGTCGCACCGTCGACGTCGCGGCCCCCGAGCTCGAGCAGCTCGTGGAGGCACTGGCCGCCCAGCACGACTTCAGGGACGTCGAGCACTCGATCGACTTCCTCGGCACCTGCCAGGACTGCGCCCGCGCCTGAGGAGGCACCATGACCGACCCCGCGACGCACGCGGACGCGGTCGTGGCGCTCGTCCGCCGGTGGCTGGCGGTGGCGGCCGAGCAGCCTGTCGACCCCGCGGCCCGGAACCTCGCCGGCCTGCTCCGCGAGCCGGACGGCCTGGCGTTCGCGGTGGGGTTCGTCGACGGGGTCGTCCGCCCCGAGGACGACGCCGTCGCCGCCCGGCGGCTGCGCGAGCTCGCCGCCCACCCCCCGCGGTTCCTCCCGGTGCCGCTGCGCGCCGCCCTGCGCGCGGGCGGCACGCTTGCTCCCGCCCTGCCGGGCGTCGTCGTGCCCGTGGCCCGTCGCGTGCTGCGGCACATGGTCGGTCACCTCGTCGTCGACGCGACGGACCGCCGGCTGGGCGCCGCGATCGGCCGCCTGCGCCGTGACGGCACGCGCCTCAACGTCAACCTGCTGGGCGAGGCCGTGCTCGGCCGCCGGGAGGCGGCGCGCCGGCTGGCCGGCACCCGCCGGCTGCTGGCCCGCGACGACGTGGACTACGTGTCGGTCAAGGTGTCGGCGGTCGTCGCGCCGCACGCGCCGTGGGCGTTCGAGGAGTCGGCGGCGGACGTCGTCGAGCGCCTGGTGCCGCTGTTCGAGCAGGCTGCGGCGTCCCCGACGCCGAAGTTCGTCAACCTCGACATGGAGGAGTACAAGGACCTCGACCTGACCGTCGAGGTGTTCACGCGCCTGCTGGACCGGCCGTCGCTCACCGGCCTGGAGGCAGGCATCGTGCTGCAGGCGTACCTGCCCGACGCGCTGCCCGCGATGCAGCGGCTCCAGGAGTGGGCGGCACGCCGACGGGCGGCGGGCGGTGCCGGCATCAAGGTGCGGCTCGTCAAGGGCGCGAACCTGCCGATGGAGCGCGTGGAGGCCGAGCTGCACGGCTGGCCCCTGGCGACGTGGGGCAGCAAGCGGCAGACCGACGCGCACTACAAGCGCGTGCTCGACTGGGCGCTGCGTCCCGAGCACGTCGCGAACGTCCGCCTCGGTGTGGCCGGGCACAACCTCTTCGACGTCGCGCACGCCTGGCTGCTGGCGGGCGAGCGCGGCGTGCAGGACGGCGTCGAGATCGAGATGCTCCTCGGCATGGCACCCGGGCAGGCGGAGGCCGTGCGGCGCGACGTGGGCAGCCTGCTGCTCTACACCCCGGTGGTCGCGCCGCAGGAGTTCGACGTCGCGATCGCCTACCTGGTGCGCCGGCTCGAGGAGGGCGCGTCGGACGACAACTTCATGTCCGCCGTGTTCGACCTCGCCGACGACGACGCGCTGTTCGCCCGCGAGCGCGACCGGTTCCTCGCGTCGCTCGCGGACGTCGGCACGCCCGTGCCCGGGCGGCACCGCGTGCCCGACCGGCACGCCGCCGTGCCGCCGTCGGCGCCGGGCGCGTTCACGAACACCCCCGACACCGACCCGTCCGTCCCGGAGAACCGGGCGTGGGTGCGCGAGCTCCTGGCGCGCGTGCCGGCATCGCGCCTGGGCGCGGGCATCGAGGACGCGCGCGTGCACGACGCCGCCACCCTCGACGCCGTCGTCCGCGACGCGCAGCGGGCCGGCCGGGCCTGGGGTGCGCGGCCGGCGGCCGACCGCGCCGCGATCCTCGACCGGGCCGCCGCCGCGCTCGAGGCCCACCGGGGTGACCTCCTGGAGGTCATGGCGTCCGAGGCCGGCAAGACGGTCGACCAGGGCGACCCCGAGGTCTCCGAGGCCGTCGACTTCGCCCACTGGTACGCCGAGCTCGCCCGCGGCCTGGACCGCGTCGACGGTGCGACGTTCGTGCCGGACGCGCTCACGCTCGTCACTCCCCCGTGGAACTTCCCCGTCGCGATCCCCGCGGGTTCGACGCTCGCCGCCCTGGCCGCCGGGTCGGCCGTCGTCCTGAAGCCGGCCGCCCCGGCGGAGCGGTGCGGCGCGGTGCTCGCCGACGCGCTGTGGGAGGCGGGCGTGCCGCGCGACGTGCTGCGGCTCGTGCAGGTCGACGAGGACGCGCTCGGCCGCGAGCTGGTCGCCCACCCGTGCGTGGACCGCGTCATCCTCACCGGTGCGTACGAGACGGCCGAGCTGTTCCGCTCGTTCCGACCGGACCTGCCGCTGCTGGCCGAGACGAGCGGCAAGAACGCGATCGTCGTGACACCGAGCGCCGACCTGGACCTCGCGGTGCGGGACGTGGTCGCCTCCGCTTTCGGGCACGCGGGGCAGAAGTGCTCGGCGGCGTCGCTCGTGGTGCTGGTGGGGGCGGTCGGGACCTCGCGGCGGTTCCGGTCCCAGCTGCTCGACGCCGTGTCGTCGCTGGTCGTCGGGGAGGCGGATGACGCCCGCACGCAGATGGGGCCGCTCATCGCGCCCGCGACCGGCAAGCTGCTCACCGGTCTGACCGAGCTGGAACCGGGGCAGGCGTGGGCGCTCGCGCCGCGGCGGCTCGACGACGCCGGCCGGCTGTGGACCCCCGGCGTGGTGACGGGGGTCCGGCGCGGGTCCCGCACGCACCGCACCGAATACTTCGGTCCCGTGCTGGGCGTCATGACGGCCGCGACGCTGGACGACGCGATCGACCTGGTGAACGACGTGGACTACGGCCTGACGTCCGGCCTGCACAGCCTCGACGCCGACGAGATCGGCACGTGGCTGGACCGGGTGCAGGCCGGGAACCTCTACGTGAACCGCGGCACGACCGGTGCGATCGTGCGCCGGCAGCCGTTCGGCGGGTGGCGGCGGTCGGCCGTCGGCCCCGGTGCCAAGGCGGGTGGCCCGAGCTACCTCCTGTCGCTCGGCTCGTGGGAGTCGGCGCCGGCGACCGTCGGCGCCGACGTGGTCGCCCTCGCCGTGGCCGCGCTCGTCACCGCAGCACGCGGCGAGCTGCCCGCCGCGGACGCCGACCGCGTCGAGCGGGCGACCCGCAGCGACGCGGCCGCGGTGCGGGACGTGTTCGCGGCGCACGACGTCAGCGCGTTGGCCTGCGAGCGCGACGTGCTGCGACACGTGCCCGTGGTGGCGCCCGTGCTGGTCCGCCAGGACGCCGGCGCTCCCGTCGCGGACCTCGTGCGCGTGGTCGCCGCCGCGGCGTGCGCGACGGCACCCGTCGTCGTCTCGGTGCCGGCGCAGCTGCCCGAGCGGATCGCTGCCGCCGTCGAGGCCGTCGGGCCGGTGCACGTGGAGGACGCCGACGCCTGGGCCGCCCGGGGGCGGGCGCTCGACGGCGGGCGCGTTCGCCTCGTCGGGGCCGCGGCCGGCCCGGCGGTGACGGCCGGACGGCCCGACGTCGCCGTGTGGGACCACCCCGTCACCGAGGCAGGCCGCGTGGAGCTGCTGCCCTTCCTGCGGGAGCAGGCGGTCAGCGTCACGGCCCACCGCTTCGGCACGCCGCATCCCCTGACGGACGACGTGCTGCCCCTGTCGCCGGACGTCGCCGAGCGGCGGCTGCACCCGGTCACGCCCTGAGGACGCGTCAGGCGTCGTCGCCCTTGGCCACGAGGTACACGCGGCCGGACGCGTCGCGCACGCGCTCGAAGCCGTCGTGCAGCGCCCCCTCGCGCTGCCGCTCGGCCTCGGTGGTGTCGCGTCCGGTGCGGCGCGGGTCGCTGACCTGCGCCGGGCCCACCAGATAGCGCGCGAGCCAGGCGGTCGCGTCCAGCCGTTCGCGGGGCTGCTTCGTCACGTCCGCTCCTTCGATGCTCCGACCACTGCCACGGTACCTCGCCCTCCTGGTCCTGTGGCGGCACGCCCGCCGGCCGGTCAGGGGCTGTCGCCACGAAGCACCGCGGGTGTTTCATGGTCGCGTGACGCCGAGCGACGCACCGAGCGCCGAGCCGCCCGCCCTGACGCCGGGCTTCCGCGGCCGGCCCCGCACGTCGGGCGTCGCGCTGCCACCGGGGCAGTACCAGGTCCACGACTTCCCGGTCCTGTCCGCGGGCCCGACCCCGAACGTCGACAGCAGGACCTGGCAGCTCGAGGTCAGCACCGAGGACCGCACGACCTTCCGCTGGACGTGGTCCGACCTCATGGCGCTGCCCCAGCAGGACACGCTCGTCGACCTGCACTGCGTGACCCGCTGGTCGAAGTTCGGGACCCGGTGGCGCGGCGTCAGCCTGGACGTGCTGCTGGCCGACGTCCCGTCCGCCGCGCAGTACGCGCTCGTCGGGTGCTACGGCGGCTACACCACCAACCTGCCCGTCGCGGACCTCCTGGGCGGCAAGGCGTGGGTCGCTCACACCTACGACGGCCGCCCGCTCGACCCGGTGCACGGCGGCCCCGCGCGGCTCCTGGTCCCGCACCTGTACCTGTGGAAGTCCGCCAAGTGGGTTCGCTCCATCACGCTGCTCGACGCCGAGCAGCAGGGGTTCTGGGAGCGCAACGGCTACCACGACTACGGCGACCCGTGGCGCGAGCAGCGCTACCAGGGCGACCCGTGACGGCCGCCGTCACCGCCGACGAGGCCCCCGACGCCGCACCGCGCGCCGCCCGCCTGGGCGACCGCTTCGCCACCACCGCGGGGTGGCGCGTCGCGCGCGTCGTCGACGCATGGCACGAGACGCCGAGCGCCCGCACGCTCGTCCTGGAGGCGCCCGGCTGGCCCGGCCACCGCGCCGGGCAGCACGTCGACCTGCGACTGACGGCCGACGACGGCTACACCGCGTCGCGCGCCTACTCGGTCAGCGCCCCGACCGACTCCGCGCACCCGGGCCACGTGCACGTGACCGTCCAGCGCGTCATGGGCGGCGAGGTCTCGACCTACCTCGTCGACGACCTGCCGGTGGGCGCCGGGATCGAGGTCCGCGGCCCCGTGGGCGGCTGGTTCGTCTGGGAGCCCGGCACCGCGCAGGGTGCGCCCGTCCTGCTGCTCGCCGGGGGGTCGGGGGTCACGCCCCTCGTCGCCATGGTGCGAGCGCGTCGTGCCGCGGGCGACCGGACCCCGTTCCGCGTCCTGTACTCGGTGCGCATGCCGACCGACGCGCTGTTCCTCGACGAGCTCACGCGCGGGCCCCTCGACGGCGTCGACGCCGACGTGTGGTTCACGCGCGCGGCTCCCCCGGACGCAGCGCGCCCACCCGCCCGCATCGGGCTGCGGGACCTCGCGCACCACGGCTGGCCGGCCGCGCTGGAGCCGGTCTGCTACGTGTGCGGACCCACCGGCTTCGTCGAGGCCATGACGCGGATGCTGCTGGTCCTCGGGCACGACGCGCGCGCGATCCGTGCCGAGAGGTTCGGACCCTCGACGGACTGAGCCCCAGGACGGCCTGCGGCGTCAGTGCGTCGCGGGCGCCGCGTCAGCGTCACCGTCGGGGTGCGGGTGCCGACGCTTGTGCACCTGGTGCATGACGAGCACGACGACAGCACCGACGACCACGCCGATGAGCGCCGAGGCGAGCGTGTTGACGAGCCACGCGAGGAACCCGCCGACACCGGCGACCCCGTGCACGGCCTCCTCGAGGTGGTGCACGACGTCGTACAGGCCGTGCCACCCGAGCTCGTCGACACCGACGAGCAGGATGTGACCGCCGACCCAGAGCATCGCCGCGATGCCCACGGTCGACAGGACCGCCAGCACCTTCGGCATGGCGTTGACCAGGCCGCGGCCGAAGCCGGCGACGAGCCCGTGGCGGGTCGCCGCGAGCCGCACACCGACGTCGTCCATCTTCACGATGAGCGCGACGATGCCGTAGACGACGGCCGTGATCGCCAGCGCGACGACCACGAGGATGATCGCGCGCGCCACCAGCTCCTCGTCGGCGACCTCGTTGAGTGCGATCACCATGATCTCGGCCGACAGGATGAAGTCCGTGCGGATCGCGCTGGAGACCATGCGCGTCTCGGCCTCGGGGCCCTGCTCGGGCGCGGGGACCGCGGGCTTGTCGTGCTGCTTGCCGCTGACGGCCTCCCACAGCTTCTCGGCACCCTCGAACGCGAGGTACGTGCCGCCGACCATGAGGATCGGCGTCAGCAGCCACGGCAGGAACTGGCTCAGCAGCAGGATCGCCGGGAGGATGAACAGCAGCTTGTTGCGCAGCGAACCGCGGGCGATCCGCCAGATCATCGGCAGCTCGCGGTTCGCCGCCGCGCCCGCCACGTAGCGCGGCGTCACCGCGGTGTCGTCGATGACGACGCCCGCAGCCTTCGCGCTCGCACGGCCCGCGGCCGCGCTGACGTCGTCGACCGACGCCGCCGCCAGCTTCGCGAGCGTCGCGATGTCGTCCAGGAGCGCAGCCAGACCGCCTGCCATGAGCCACCTTCGTCCGTGCCGGAGCGCCGGGCCGGACCGGACCGCGCAAGGAAAGGGTAGGGCCATGCGCGAGGCCTGCGCCCGACGGTCAGGCGGTGAGGTCCCGCCGCCGCAGCGCCGCCGTCGCCGCGGCGGCGAGCACCCCGGCCACCGCGGTCGTCGCGACGAGCGGCAGCACCGTGACCGCCTCGTGCGGTGCCTGCGGCGCCAGCGCGAAGGGGGCGGCGTCGACGACCGCGTCCGGCAGACCCAGCAGCGGCCCGTACAGGCCGACGAGGATCGAGGCCACGAGCAGCAGCCAGACCCACCACGCTCCCGTCCGCAGGCCGTGCGCGACGGCTGCGAGGCCGACGAAGCACAGGACGACCGGCAGGTGGACGAGGCTCGCGACCGCGAGCTCGGCGACCAGACCGGCGTCCCCCGTCGCGGTCGCCGCCCCCAGTCCCAGACCGAGGCCCGAGGCGACCAGCAGCGCGGCGGTGCCTGCGACCGTCACCAGGAGCCTCCCCCACAACCAGGCGGAGCGACTCACGGATGCCGACAGGACGACGCCCGTCCGCCCCTCGGTCTCCTCCCGCGTGAGGCGGTTGACGGAGACGACGCCGTACACCGCGACAGCCATCGCGAAGAACCCGAGGAACGCCGACAGCGTCGACCCCAGGACGTCGCCGCTGCTCGCCCCGCCGATGACCGCGGCGAGCTCGGGCTGCGACTCGAAGGCGTCGACGATGCCCTGTCCCATCGACCCTGTCAGGACGGCGAACACCAGCAGCCCGACGGCCCACCACGCGATCGAGGCCCGCTCGAGCCGCAGGGTCAGTCCCGCGGGGCTCAGCAGCCCGCGCCGGGCGTCAGGGCGGCCGCGCCGTGCCGGCAGGAGCCCGGCGCCCACGTCGCGCCGCGCCGCGAGCGAGAAGCCCACGACGACCAGGACCCCGGCCAGCGCGACCCCGAGCAGCAGCGGCCACCACCGCAGGTCGACGAACGCCCGGGTCTGCTGCGCCCACCCGACGGGCGACGCCCACGACAGCGCGTTGCCACCCGGTTGCGTCGCGTCGCCGACGCCGCGCAGCACGTAGGCGAGCCCGAGCAGGCCACCGGCCGCACCGGACGCGGTCCGGGCGTGCTCGCTCAGCTGCGCGGTCACGCCGGCCACGGCCCCGAACACCACGCCCACCACGGCGCAGCCGACCGCGACGGCCAGGGAGTCGGGCAGTGCGAGACCTGCTGCGAGCTGGGCCGCGAGCAGCACGAGCGCGACCACCGCGTTCGCCACGACGAGGACGACGAGGGCCGCCGCCAGTGGGGCGCCCCGTCCCACCGCTCCGGCGCGCAGCAGCTCCGCACGTCCCGCCTCCTCGTCGGCGCGGGTGTGCCGGACGACCGCGAGGATCGACATCACGGCGACCGCGACCGCGACCATCCCGAGGAGCTCGTTGGCGAGCAGGGCGCCGAACGTGTAGTCGTCCAGGCCGTACCCCGGGCCGGTCATGAACGCGCCCGACGGCTCCTTCATGATCGCCGCGCGCGTCTGCAGCGCGGCGGCGTCGGGGTACGCGACCGGGATGGCTGCGGCGAGGTACCCGACGAGCCCACCGACGGCGAGCGCCCACACCACGATCCGCAGCCGGTCGCGCCGCAGCGCCAGCCGCACGAGCCGCGCGGTCCCCGCCCACGCGGTGCTCGGCCCGGTGGCGCTCGGCGCCCCTTCCCCGGGCACGCGGTCCGCGCGCGCCCGGGTGGTCGTCGTCATCGCGCACCGCCCGCGGCGCTCGTCGCGGCGACGGCAGCGGCGGGTGTCCCGTAGTGGTGCACGAACAGCTCCTCGAGCGTGGGAGGCGTGACGACGAGGTCGCTGATCCCGGCCGCACCGAGCACCGCCATGACCTGCGACAACGCCCCGTCGTCGACCGTGAAGGTCAGCCGCCCGCCGTCCGACGCGACGTCGTGCACGCCCGCGACGCCGGCGAGGACCGCCGGCCCCTGCGGGGTCGTGACCCGCACCGTGCTGCGTGTGAGCTGGCGCAGCTCGTGCAGCGTGCCGCTCTGCACGGTCCGACCGGCGCGGACGATCGTGACGCGGTCGCAGAGCTTCTCGACCTCGGCGAGGATGTGGCTCGAGAGGAGCACGGTCGTGCCGCGGGCGACCGCCTCGCGGACGCACTGCTGGAACACGAGCTCCATGAGCGGGTCCAGGCCCGACGTCGGCTCGTCCAGGACGAGCAGCTCGACGTCGCACGCCAGCGCCGCCACCAGCGCGACCTTCTGCCGGTTGCCCTTGGAGTACGTCCGCGCCCGCTTGCCGGGGTCGAGGTCGAATCGCTCGAGCAGCTCGGCCCTGCGGGAGCGGTCGACTGGGCCGCGCAGGCTCGCCAGCAAGTCGATGACCTCGCCGCCCGTGAGTCTGGGCCACAGGTTGACGTCGCCCGGGACGTACGCGAGGCGCCGGTGCAGCGCCACCGCGTCGGACCACGGGTCGCCGCCCAGCAGCCGCACGGTCCCGGCGTCGGCGCGCAGCAGGCCGAGCAGGACGCGGATCGTCGTGGACTTCCCCGAGCCGTTGGGCCCGAGGAACCCGTGGACCTCGCCGGGCGCGACCTCCAGGTCGAGCTCGTCCAGCGCCCGCACGGCGCCGAACGACTTGGTGAGTCCCCGCACCTCGATGACGGGGGACGTGGTGTGGTCGGTTGCCATGGCTGCACCCTCTCGGGAGTGATCGGCGGTGGGCTCGGACGGTCAGGCGCGGTCGGCGGCCCCCTGCCCTTCGGGGGCGTCGTCGACGTAGCGCAGGTACGCGTCGAGGATGCGGTCGTCGGTCATGAGGCCGTGGGTGAACAGCTCCATCGCGGGCAGCATCATCCGGTCGCGGTACCGGTGGAGGACGCCGACGACGTCGGTGGGGTCGTCCGGCGGGTGCAGCGTCATGTCCAGGAGCAGCGCACCCAGGCCCTGCACGGTGAGGTAGCGGGCGCGCGCCTTCTCGTCGCGGCTGGGTCGCATGGAGCCGGCGGCGACCGCCGCGGCGATGTAGACCTCGGCATCGGCCACGAAGTGCTCGACGAACTCGCGCGCGGGCGCTCCCCCGGCCTGCATGCTGCGCAGCGCGTACCCGACCAGCGGCGCGTACTGGTCCATCGACGCGAGCTGCAGGAGCAGGTCCTGCACCCCGCCCGTGACGAGCGCCTGCTCCTTCCCCTCCCGGACGAGGCGCAGGACGTGCGCGTCGCACGCGGCGCGCAACCCGTCCTTGGAGCCGAAGTGGTGGAGGATCAGCGCCGCGCTCACGCCGGCGTCCTCGGCGATCGCCCGCAGCCCGACGCCGAACCCCTCCCGCGCGTACCGGGCGACCGCCGCGTCGCGGATGCGCGCGCGGGTCGTCAGGTCGCGGTGCGGCGCGAGCTCCGCCGGCGGCGTTGAACCCATGTTCAACACACTAAACGCATGTTCAGCCCTCGACAAGGGGTGCGTCGACCACTCTTCCGTTGCGGTAGATTTGGTCCCATGACCACGACCGAGGGCACTGCGTGAGCGCCGCCCACAAGCAGATCGGCGAGGTCGCCGAACGGACGCGGTTGTCGCTGCGCACCATCCGCTACTACGAGGAGGTCGGGCTGGTCGTCCCGTCGGCACGCTCCCAGGGCGGGTTCCGGCTGTACTCCGAGGCCGACATCACCCGGCTGCAGCTCGTCCGCCGGATGAAGCCGCTGGACTTCTCCCTCGAGGAGATGCGCGAGCTGCTGGAGACGATCGACGCGCTCGCCGACACCGCGACGCCCGCACCGGAACGCAGCACGCTGGTCGACCGGCTGGACACGTTCCGCATCGCCGTCGACGAGCGCTGCGCGAGCCTGCGACAGCAGCTCGAGAACGCCGAGGCCTTCGCGGACGAGCTGCGCACGGAGCACGCACGCCACGAGGTCGGGACGGAACCGAAGCAGTGAGCACCGATCCTCAGGACGTCGCACCTGCGCCCCGTCGCAGCATCGCCGTCATCTCCCACCCCGACGCGGGCAAGTCCACCCTCACCGAGGCGCTCGCGCTGCACTCGCACGCCATCGCGCGCGCGGGTGCGGTGCACGGCAAGGCCGGCCGCGGCGGGGTCGTGTCCGACTGGCAGGAGATCGAGCAGAAGCGCGGGATCTCGATCTCGTCGGCCGCCCTGCAGCTGCGCTACGGCGACACGGTGATCAACCTGCTGGACACCCCCGGGCACGCCGACTTCTCCGAGGACACGTACCGGGTCCTCACCGCGGTGGACTGCGCCGTCATGCTGCTGGACGCGGCGAAGGGCCTGGAGCCCCAGACCCTCAAGCTGTTCGAGGTGTGCCGCACGCGCGGCGTCCCGGTGCTGACGTTCGTCAACAAGTGGGACCGGCCCGGCAAGGACGCCCTGGAGCTCTGCGACGAGCTCGAGCAGCGGATCGGCCTGGTCGCAGCGCCCGTGACGTGGCCCGTCGGCGAGTCCGGCAACCTCCGCGGCCTGCTCGACCCCCGCACGGGGGCCGTGACGACGTACCACCGCGCCCCCGGCGGGGCCACCCTCGCGCAGGAGGAGCACCTCGCACCGGACGAGGCGGTCGACGTCCTCGGTGCCGACGCGGCCGACGCGATCGACCAGGCCGGGCTGCTGCCCGCGCCCGACGTCGCGTCCTTCCTCGCCGGGCGCACGACCCCCCTGCTGTTCGGCGTGGCGCTGACGAACATCGGCGTGCGTGAGCTGCTCGACGCCGTCCTGCGGTTCGCGCCCGCACCGGGCCCGCGCGAGACCGCCGACGGCAGCGAGCGCGCGGTCGACGACCCGTTCAGCGCGGTGGTGTTCAAGGTGCAGGCGGGCATGGACCGCCAGCACCGCGACCAGGTCGCGTTCGTCCGCGTCGTGTCCGGCGTCTTCGAGCGCGGCATGCCGGTCGTGCACGCGCAGACCGGACGCTCCTTCGCCACCAAGCACGCGGCCACCGTCTTCGGACGCGACCGCGAGATCGTCGAGACGGCGTACCCCGGCGACGTCGTGGGGCTCGTCAACGCCACCGCCCTGGCGGTCGGCGACACCCTGTACGACCCGGAGGGACCCGCGACGCGGTTCCCGGCCATGCCGTCGTTCCCGCCCGAGCACTTCGTCACCGCGCGTGCTGCCGACCCCGGACGCTCCAAGCAGTTCCGCAAGGGGATCGCCCAGCTCGCCCACGAGGGCGTCGTCCAGCTGCTGATCTCGGCCGACCGGGGCGACGGCGAGCCGATCCTCGGCGCCGTCGGGCCGCTGCAGTTCGAGGTCGTGACGTTCCGCATGGAGCACGAGTTCGGTGCGCCCGTGCGCACCCAGTCCCTGTCGTACGGACTCGCCCGCCTCGCCACCGACGAGGACGTCGCCGCGCTGGCCGGCGCCCGTGGTGTCGAGCTCGTCACCCGCACCGACGGCACGCGGCTCGCGCTCATGCGCGACCGCTGGGTGCTGCAGGCGCTGCGGCGGGACCGTCCGACGCTCACCCTGCCCGAGCTGCTCGTCGGCGCCGCCTGACCTGTCGTCACCCGATGCGCGCACCGTCGCGCCCTGACCTTCCCGTGGCCGTGTCGGCCACCGCTGTGTAGAGGAGAACCATGAAGCGAACACCTCAGAACCGGCTGCCCGCCCTGCCGCCGCGCGGACTGCGCATCACGCCGCTCGGCGGCCTGGGCGAGATCGGACGGAACATGACCGTCCTCGAGCACGCCGGCCGGCTGCTCGTCATCGACTGCGGCGTGCTCTTCCCCGAGGAGGACCACCCCGGGGTCGACGTGATCCTGCCGGACTTCACCTCGCTGGCCGACCGCTGGCAGGACATCGACGCCATCGTGCTCACGCACGGGCACGAGGACCACATCGGCGGCGTGCCGTACCTCCTGCGGGAGCGCAGGGACATCCCGGTCCTGGGGTCCCGGCTCACCCTGGCGTTCCTGGGCGCGAAGCTCACGGAGCACAAGATCACTCCGGCGACCGTCGAGGTCGCGGCCGGTGACCGGCTCACGATCGGCGGCTTCGACCTCGAGTTCGTCGCGGTGAACCACTCGATCCCCGACAGCCTCGCCGTCGCCGTCCGGACGCCCGCCGGCATGCTGGTGAACACGGGCGACTTCAAGATGGACCAGTTCCCGCTCGACGGGCGTCTCACCGACGTCCGCCACCTGGCCCGGCTGTCGGACGAGGGCATCGACATGTTCCTCGTCGACTCCACCAACGCCGAGGTGCCCGGGTTCACCATCTCCGAGCGCGACCTGACGCCCGCGATCGGCGAGGTGTTCGCCAACACGCCGCGCCGCGTCGTCGTGTCCAGCTTCGCCAGCCACGTGCACCGGATCCAGCAGGTCGTCGACGCCGCCGTCGAGCACGGCCGCAAGGTCGGCTTCGTCGGCCGGTCGATGGTGCGCAACATGAAGATCGCGCAGGACCTCGGCTACCTGACGATCCCCGACGGGGTCGTCGTGGACACCAAGCAGCTCGAGCGCATGCCCGACCACAAGGTCACCTACGTGTGCACCGGGTCGCAGGGCGAGCCGCTCGCGGCGCTGTCCCGCATGGCCCGCGGCGAGCACCAGATCGAGGTCGGCGAGGGTGACACCGTCCTGCTGGCCTCGTCCCTGATCCCGGGCAACGAGACGGCGATCTACCGCGTCATCAACAGCCTCACGGACCGCGGCGCGCGCGTCGTGCACAAGGGCAACGCCCGCGTCCACGTCTCCGGGCACGCGAGCGCGGGTGAGCTGGTGTACCTGTACAACACGCTGCGCCCGCGCAACGTCATGCCGATCCACGGCGAGTCGAAGCACCTGCGCGCGAACGCGGACCTCGCCGTGCGCACCGGCATGGACGCGGCGAACGTCGTGGTGGCGCGTGACGGCGACGTCATCGACATGGTCGACGGCCGCGCGACGATCGTCGGCCGCGTGGCTGCGGCCGAGGTGTTCGTCGAGGACGGGGTCGTCGGACGCACCGACGAGCGGCTGCTCGCGCAGCGCCGCGAGCTGCGTGACGGCGGTGTGGTGACCGTCGTCGCAGTGGTCGACTCCGACGCTGCGACGCTGGCCGAGCCGGTCGAGCTCATCTCGACGGGTGTCGCGCACGCGACGGCCTCCCAGGAGGCGGTCGACGGCGCGATCCGCCAGGCACTCTCGCAGGCGCCCGCCTCCACGTTCACGGACCCCGACGCCCTCGACGCCGTGGTGCGCCGCGCGGCGGAGCGGGTGCTGCGCCGCCGGGGCGGCCCGCAGCCCGTGGTCGTCGCGGTCACCGTCGAGGCCTGACACCAGGCGAGGAAGGGCTCCGCGACACCGTCGCGGGGCCCTTCCTCACGTCACGGCGGGCGCACGATCGAGGTGGGCCACGCCGGCTGCGCGGTGCCGTGCCGTTCAGCACGACGGACGCCAGCCCGACCTGCGTCACGACGCTCCAGCTGACCTGACGCGGCGCCGCGCATCCTCACAGTCAGCCCACGAGCCCGAGGACCCCTGCCGACGCCCCGAGGGCCGCGCACACCCCCAGCGTGCGCAGCACCGACCAGCGCAGCCGGAAGACGAGCACGGCCGCGACCAGCGCGATCACGACCGCCACCGGCTGCACGGACGCCAGGTCCGGCACCTCGAGCCGCAGGCCGCCGAGCGACACCTGCGAGCTCGACGCGAACAGCGTGTGCAACGCGAAGTACACCGCGAGGTTCGCGATGACGCCGACCACCGCGGCGGTGATGCCCGTGAGCGCGGCGCCGAGCGGTGCGTTGCCGCGCAACCGCTCGACGTACGGCGCACCGAGGAAGATGAACAGGAAGCTGGGCACGAACGTCACCCAGGTGGTCAGCAGCGCCGCGACCGTCGCCGCGAGCCACGGGTCCAGCGCCCCCGGGTCGCGGAAGGCGCCGACGAACGCGACGAACTGCACGACCATGATCAGCGGTCCGGGCGTGGTCTCCGCGAGCGCGAGACCGCGCACCATCTCCCCCGGGGCCAGCCAGCCGTACGTCTCGACGGCGCGCTGCGCGACGTACGCGAGCACCGCGTACGCACCGCCGAACGTGACCAGCGCCGTCCCGGAGAAGAACACGCCCTGCTGCGACAGCACGCTGTCGGAGCCCGTGAGCAGCACGACCGCGAGCACCGGCAGCAGCCACACGGTGATCCCGACGACGAGGGTCAGGGCGGTGCGCCGCCCCGAGGGGACCGCGGCGTGCAGCGCGTCGTCGGCGATGAGCGGCGGCGGCCCGTCGTCCTGCGTCCCGTGGCCCGCACGAGCGGTCAGCAGGTGCGCCGCGACGCGGTGCAGCGCCCAACCGACGAGGCCCGCCGCGACGATGACCAGCGGGAACGGCACGCCGAGCACGGTCAGCGCGACGAAGGACGCGACCGCCAGCGCCACGAGGGCCGGGCCCGCGAGCGCCCGGCGCCCCAGGCGCACCACCGCCTGCACGACGATCGCCAGCACGGCGGGCGCGAGCCCGGCGAACAGCGCCGTGACGGCCCTGGTCTCGCCGAACGCCACGTAGACCGCGGACAGCACCAGCAGCGCCACGACGCCCGGCAGGACGAACAGGGTGCCGGCGACGAGCCCGCCGCGGAACCCGTTGAGCAGCCACCCGGTGTACACGGCGAGCTGGTGCGCCTCGGGGCCGGGCAGGAGCATGCAGTAGTTCAGGGCGTGCAGGAACCGCCGCTGCCCGATCCACCGCTTCTCGTCGACGAGCGTGCGCTGCATGACGGCGATCTGACCCGCCGGGCCGCCGAACGTCTGCAGGGAGATCGTGAACCAGGCACGGACCGCGGTCCGGAAGGGGACCAGGTCACCGCTCGTCGTGCCGGGCGGGCTGGTGGCCTGCGTGGGGTCGGTGCTCATCAGGGCGTGCCTCTCGGTCCGTCGAGGAGAGCTGGGGTCAGGCGGGTTCGCGGCTGAGCAGCAGCTCGCGGCGGAAGAACTCGTACAGGCCGTCGAACACCGGGCCGGTGAGCGCGAGGGTCCGCTCGTCGTCACCGGTCATCGACAGGCCCCGGAGGACCGTGTCGAGGCCGGCGGCCTCGGGCGCGTCGTACCGGCCGTCGTCGAGGTCGGCCTCGTGGACGATCTGCCCGATGCGCACCAGGACCGGGTCGACGAGGTCGTGGCGCCGCACGATCGTCTCGAACGTGCACTCCCCGCCGTGGTGGCCGAGGTCGACGCCACGCATGTCGAAGGGCGTCGCGTCGGGCGGAACTTGGTCCGCGTCGGTGACGAAGACGAACTGTGCGTCCGGGTCGACGAACCGCCGGATGAGCCACGCGCTCGCCGCACGGTCGATGTGCACGCCCGCGCGCGTCGCCCACCTCATGACACGGCCCCCCGCTCCGTCCGGACCCGACCGGTCGCGACCACCGCCTCGTCGTCGGCGACACCCTCCGCGAGGTCGTCCAGCGCCCGGGCCGCATGCTCACGCTCCGGCGGGGGGAAGAAGTCACGTCGCGCGATCTCGCGACGCACGCGCCGCAGCCGCTCGAGCGTGCGGCGGCGCTCAGTCGGGGCGGCGTCGAGCGCAGCGACGGCGGCCTCCGCCAGGGCGACGTACTCCTGCGCGCGCGCGGCGGCCATGGCGGCGGCCAGCCGGCGCCCGTGCGCGTGCGCCGTCGGCCGGGCCATCCAGACGCTCGCGTCGCCGCCGTGCTCGACGACCTCCTCGGCGACCCACTCCAGCTGCTCGCGCGTGCGCGCGTCGGCGGGCAGTGCGACCAGGCCGTCGGCGACCTGCGCGACTCCGAGCTTCTTGAGCCGCCGCCACACCGCGATGCGCGGGGTGGACGGCTCGCGCGGTAGTCGGTGGCTGAGCACGACCCACTCGTCGGCGGGCGGCGGCGGATGATCCTGCGACACAGGTCGATGTAACCACGGTTACGCAGCTGGGAGAAGATCCCCTCTGCGGGTATTTTGTCAACGTGATGTCGACAACTTATCGTCGAAGCAGGCCGAGCAGACCCCCATCACCCGCCGTCAGTGGCTCGCCATGGCCACCCTGTCGCTGAGCCCGAGCCGCCGCCGCGCGGCCACGGCACCCCCGGTGGCTACGCTCGACGCGTGAGCCGCATCTTCACCACCGCATTCGGCGCCGTGTACCCCCTCTACGTCGCCAAGGCGGAGAGGAAGGGCCGCACGCGCGCCGAGGTCGACGAGGTCGTCACGTGGCTCACCGGCTTCGACGAGCCGACGCTGCGCGAGCACGTCGAGGCGGGCACGACCTTCGCGGACTTCTTCGCCGCCGCACACCTGAACCCGAACGCCACGCTCATCACCGGGTCGGTGTGCGGCGTGCGCGTGCAGGACGTCGAGGACCCGCTCATGCGGCAGATCCGCTACCTCGACAAGCTCGTCGACGAGCTGGCCAAGGGGCGACCGATGGAGAAGATCCTGCGCGGGTGACGCGGTGGGGCGCGGGCCCCACGATGAGTGCATGGAGCAGAGCGTCACCGTCGACGTCGCGGCACCGCCGGAGCGGGTGTGGCAGGTGGTGAGCGACGTGGAGCGCTGGCCGGCGTGGACTCCCAGCGTCACGACGGTGCACCGGAGCGACGACGGGCCGCTGCGGATCGGCAGCCGGGCGACGGTCCGCCAACCGCGCCTCCCGGAGTCGCGGTACGTCGTCACCGAGGTCACGCCGGGACGCTCGTTCACGTGGGTCGCGAGCGCGCCGGGCGTGCGGACGACCGCCCGGCACGACGTCGAGCCGCTCGGCGACGGAGCACGCGTGCGGCTGTCCGTGACGCAGTCCGGCCCGCTGGGGCCGGTGATGGCGCGCCTCTACCGCGGGCTGACCGATCGCTACCTCGCCGAGGAGGCCGGCGGCCTGAAGGCCTGGTGCGAGGGGCGCCCGGCGCCCTCCTGATCGCCTGGCCGCGACGGTCGGACCACCCCGCGATGTCGACGGCCCGGAGGCCGACCCCCGGCCTGCGGGCCCGCGCGCCCTGGTGCTGCGGCGCGCGGTGCGGCACGGTGGTCGCTCACCCCACCGCCCCGCTGGAGGCCCCGCATGTCCACCACCGTGAGCGACCCGACCGTCGCGGCCTTCGTCGCCGCCACCAACGCCGCGGACGCCGCGGGCCTCGTGGCCCTCTTCCTGCCCGGCGCCGTCGTGACCGACAACGGTGTGGAGTTCACCGACCCCGCCGCGATCGCCACGTGGATCGCCGACGACGTCGTGGGCTCACGCATCACCCTCCAGCCCGTCGACTTCACGGGCGGCGCCGCCCCCGTGCTGGTCGCGGACGGCGACGGCGAGTTCCCCGGCGGCGTGCGTGGACCGATCCGGTTCGAGCTGAAGTTCCTGCCGCAGGACGGCCGCATCGCACGCCTGGACATCCGGCCGCTGCGCTGAGCCCATGACGGGGCGCCCCGCCGTACCGGACCGCTCGTGACGGCACCCGGACGTCAGACGCCCGGCACCTCGAGGGAGTCATCCGCGTCCGGAGACCCCGCCCCCGCGCGTTCATCCGGAGCGGACCCGGCACCTGTGCCGGACGCAGCGCCGCCCTTCTGCCGGAACGGGCCGCCGAGCGCTCCCGTCAGCCTGCCTGTCGCGCCGGCCACCCCTGTCCGGGCTCGCCTGCCGGCGGCGCGGGCCAGGTCCGGCGCGGCGTCGAGGTCGACCGAACGCACCGTCTCCGTCACGAGGCCCAACGCGTCTTCGCCGGCGCGCCGGACGGCCGCAGCACCTCTGCCACCCGTGGCCCTCATCTCGTCGACCACCTCACCGGCGGCCCGGCCCCACCGCTTGGCGTCGCCGACCTCGTGGCCGGACTCGATCCCGAGACGTCGGTGGAAGTCGAGGACCCCACTGGTGACGCGATTGCTCGAGAGTACGGCTGCCGGAGAGTCGATGGGGTTGAACAGCACCTTCGAGTTCGCCGCCCGGACCGTGGCGTCCATCCGCGCGAGCAACGCCGACGTGCTTCGAGCGATGACGTCGCGGCGGTGACGACGCGCAGCGGTCAGCCCCACGCGGTGGGCGTCGAGGAGCTCGGGCGAGGCGTCGCGCACGCGGTCGAGCTCGAGCACGGCCAGACCCTCCTGGAGCTGGAAGGTGCGGGCGATGACGGCGAGCCACTCAGCGACTCTCGGTTCAGACTCCTGCGTCGCCCTGGCGATCTTGCCGGGGTCCGCGTTCCTCGCCAGCCTCTCGGCGATGCCGTCGAGCTGGCGAATCGCGTAGCCCTGGGTCCGGGCGATCGGCAGCGCGGCGCCCTGCACCTTGGACCACGTCACCTCCGAGACGTGTCCCACCTGGTCGCGGACGGTGAGGGCGTCCTCGATGACCAGGTCCACGCCGATCACGTCCGCGAGCACGGCGTCCTGCTGGTTCCGGAGGATGTCGTCGACCTTCTCGGTGATCTCCCGCAGGTAGTCGACGATCTCGTCCATCTGCTGTTGCATGGCGCGCTGCTGCATCATCGTGGACAACGCGGTCAGCGCGAACGGACCGCTGAGCAGCGCCGTCGGCGCCTGCGCGACCTGGAGCCACTGCTTGACGTCACCGGGGTTGCCGATCATCGCGTGACTCACGCCCGCCGTCTTCGTCGGCATCAGGCCGAACTTGCGGACGGCCTCGGCGGACTCGGCAGTCAGCTTCACCCACCGCCCGGAGTTCATCGCGATGTCCGCGGCAACTCCCGCCGCAGCACCGGCAGTGCTCGAGAGCGACCAGATGCGATGAAGGTCGAGGCCCTTCGACGGCACCTTGTCGAGGCCGGACGCCAGGAGGAAGCGATCGACGTCCGTCGCAGCGCCGACGATCGCCAGACCTTCTCCGTCACTCACGAGCTCGATCTCGGCGCCCACGACTGCTCCTCCGGCCTGCGTCGTCCTGCCTCCCCCGCTCGAGCGTGGGCGTGAGGCGAACGGTACCGGGAAGCACCGACGCCCCGGCGTGGCGCCACGGCGTGAATCAATGACGAAGGCCCGGACCATCAGGTCCGGGCCTTCGTCATTTGTAGCGGGGGCAGGATTTGAACCTGCGACCTCTGGGTTATGAGCCCAGCGAGCTACCGAGCTGCTCCACCCCGCGTCGGTGGTTCAACAGTACGTCAGGTCGGCCGAGCGTCCAAATCGGATCCTTCGTCAGGTGTCGTGACGGTCGTCACGGCGGCTGCGGGAAGGGCCGGCGGGTCGGCCGGGGAGGGCGCGTGACGGCGTCCGCCGCGCTGCGCGACGACGACCCCCAGGACCACGACCAGGCCGCCGACCGGCTCGTACCAGTGCAGCTGCTCCCCCAGCACGAGGATCCCGAGCAGCACCCCGACCAGCGGCGTCAGGTACGTGACGGTCGAGGCCCGCTGCGGACCCCAGGCGTCGATGATCCGCGCCATCCACACGTACGCCAGACCCGTCCCGAACGCCCCGAGCCCGAGCATGGAGAGCACCACGGGCCACGACAGGTGCACGGGGCCGGTCGCGACCAGCGGAGCGGCGAGCGTCAGCAGCAGCGCACCGGCGCCGACCTGGCCGGCCGCCACCGTCTCGGGCGGCAGCCGCAGCGGCACGACGAAGCGCCGCTGGTACGTCGTGCCCAGCCCGTAGCAGGCGGTCGCGCCCAGGCACGCGAGCACCGCGGGCAGGGGCGCGGCCGCGGTGACGTCCGCCAGGTACGCCCACGGCCCCACGACCACCACCACGCCGACCGCACCCACCGCCAGGCCGACGCGCTGCACGGCCGTGAGCCGCTCGACGGGCAGCAGCACCGCGACGGCCGCGGCCGTCATGAGGGGCGTCGTCGCGTTGAAGATGCTCGACAGCCCCGACGCGAGGTGCTGGCCCGCCCAGGCGAACAGCAGGTACGGGACCATGCAGAGCAGCACGCCGAGCACCGTGAGGTGCCCCCACGTGCGGGCGTCCCGCGGCCACGCGCGGCGTGCCACGGTCATGACGACGACGAGGGTCACCGCCCCCAGCAGCAGGCGCGACAGCGCGACCTGCGCGGGTGAGAGGCCCTCGAGACCCACCTTCATGAACAGGAAGCTCGAGCCCCACACCAGGGCAGCGGCCAGGTACTGGGCGACGACGCGGTTGTCGGCGGTCACATCCCTGAGGGTCCCCTACGGCACTGACACGCGACAAACGAGTTGTCGTCGCCAGGGACGACGCCGGGTACGACGACGCCCGCCACCAGCACCCGTGAGGGGCCGGTGGCGGGCGACGAGGGTGGGTCAGCCCGCGAGCCGCTCCTCCGCGGCGATCGCGTCGGCGATCGCCTGGTCGAGGCGGTCCTGCGCCTCGCCGTACGCGGCGAAGTCGCGCTCGGCGAGCGCCGCCTGACCCTCGGTGATGGCCTGCTGCGCACGCTGCAGCGCCGCGTCGAGCGCCGCCCGCGCGTCGGGGTCGGCCGATGCGGCCGGATCCGGCGTCGCCTCGTCCGTCGGGGCAGTGGTCGGCGCGTCGGTCGGCTCGTCACCGGGTTCCTCGGCGCCCGGGCTGGGCACCGGTTCCGCTCCGGCGTCGCCGGCGTCCGCACCCGAGTCACCGCCGAACACCTGGTCGAGCGCACCGTCCAGCGTCTCGGCGAACCCGATCTCGTCACCGAACGACACGAGCACGCGCTGCAGGAGCGGGAACGTGGTGCCGCTGGCCGCCTGCACGTACACGGGCTGCACGTAGAGCAGCCCGCCGCCCACGGGGAGCGTGAGCAGGTTGCCGCGCCGCACGGTCGAGTCACCGCGCTGCAGGATGTTCAACTCGTTCGACACCCGCGGGTCGGCCGTGAAGTTGGCGCTGGCCTGGCCCGGTCCGGGCACCGTGGAGTCACGCGGCAGCTCGAGGAGTCGCATCTTCCCGTACGACTCGGAGACCTTGCCCGGGGTGTTCCCCGCCTCGGCGTCCACCGCGAGGTATCCGGTCAGGACGTTGCGGGCGTTGCCACCGCCGGGGATGAAGGTGGACATCAGCGAGAACGTCGCCTGGTCCTCCCCCGGCATCTGCAGCGTCAGGTAGTACGGCGGCTGCGGCACGTCGGAGTTCGTCGCCGTCGGGTCGGCCGGGTTCTGCCAGAAGTCGTTCCCGGAGAAGAAGCCCGCGGCGTTGGTGACGTGGTACTGCCCCAGCAGGGCCCGCTGGACCTTGAACAGGTCCTCCGGGTACCGGATGTGGCTCATGAGGTCACCCGAGATGTCGGACATGGGCTGCAGGGACGTCGGGAAGACCTTCGTCCACGCCTGCAGGATCGGGTCCTCGGTGTCCCACGCGTAGAGGTCGACCGACCCGTCGTACGCGTCCACCGTGGCCTTCACGGAGTTGCGGATGTAGTTGACCTGCTTGGGCAGCAGCGCCTGCACGGTGCTGCTGCGCTCGGTGAGCGAGTCCGTCGTCGCGTCCTCGAGGGAGCGGACGGCGGCGTAGGGGTACTGGTCGGACGTCGTGTAGCCGTCGATGATCCACTTCACACGGCCGTCGACCACCGCCGGGTACACCCGCCCGTCGAGGTCGAGGTACGGCGCGACCTTCGCGACACGGTCGCGGGGGTTGCGGTCGTACAGGATCTGCGAGTCGTCGTTCACGCGCTCGGAGAACAGGATCTGCTCGTCGCCGAACTTCAGGGCGTACAGGACCTTGTTCCACAGCCCGCCGACGCTCGGACCGGCCGAGTCCTCCTCGGTCGGGAAGCGGAACGGCACGGAGCCGGTGCCCGTCTCGTCGTCCGGGTAGTCGAACTCCCAGCCGTCCGTGCCCGCGGGCCCGCCCACGATCGAGTACTCCGGGGACGACTGCCCGAAGTAGATCCGCGGCTCGTACTCACCCAGCTGCCCCGTCGAGGGGATGCCGCCCTCCCAGAAGGCCGGCGCACCGCGTGCGCCGCGCGTGTTGCCGTACGCGGCGACGACGCCGAAGCCGTGGGTGTACACCGTGGTGTCGTTGGTCCAGTTGCGCTGCCCGGCGTTCAGACCGTTGAGGTCGAGCTCGCGGACCGCGATGACCGTGTCGCGGCTCTCGCCGTCGATCGTGTACCGGTCGACGGACAGCGAGTCCGGGAAGTCGTAGAAGCCGCGGATCTGCTGCAGCTGCTTGAACGAGGGCGAGACGATGTTCGGGTCGAGGAGCCGGATCGACGCGGTCGTCTCGGCGTTCTCACGCAACGCGCCCGGCTCGGCGGTGACGTTCGCGTCGTAGTCGCTGAACTCCACGTCGTCCAGGCCGTACGCCGCGAGTGTCGCGTCGATGTTGCGCTGGATGTACTCCGACTCCGCGTCCTGCTGGTTCGGCTGCACCTGGAAGCGCTGCACGATCGCGGGGTACACGCCGCCGACGACGATGGCGGCGACGACCATGAGGCCCACGCCGATCGCCGGCAGGCGCCAGTTGCCGCTGAACGCGGTCGCGATGAACGCGCCGGCCACGACGACGGCCGCCACGGCGAGGATCGCCTTCGACGGGATCACGGCGTGCACGTCGGTGAAGCCGGCGCCCTGCCACCGCTGCTCACCGGTCTGCTGCTTGGTGAGGATCGAGTACCGGTCGAGCCAGTAGCTGGCCGCGACCAGCAGCAGCACCAGCGCGCCCAGCACGGACAGGTGCACGCGTGCCGCGCGCGTGGTGCGCGGCCCGCCGGCCCCGCCCCCGATCCGCAGCCCCCCGTAGAGGTAGTGCGTGGCCACCGCGGCCACGGTCGACAGCACCAGCACCGCCATCAGGAAGGACACCACGAAGCGCAGGCCCGGCAGCGTGAAGAGGTAGAAGCCGAGGTCGACGCCCCACTGGGGGTCCTTCACGCCGACCGACTCGCCGTTCAGCCACAGCTGCACGGTGCTCCACTGCTGGGACGCGGCGCCGCCCGCGAACAGCCCGAGGACGACCGGCGCGACCACGAGCACGAGGCGGCGCAGCGGCTCGATGGCCTCGCGGTACTGGTCGAGGTTGGCCTGCTCCGGCGTCGACGGCGCGTACACCGGGCGGGCACGGTAGCCGTAGCTGAGCGAGAACCCGACGCTCGCGGCCATGACGGCGAACCCGAGGACGAACAGCAGGCCGCGCGTGACCCACTCGGTGCGCAGGACCTCGGTGAACCCGAGCTGGGAGAACCACAGCACCTCGGTCCAGACCTGCGCGAGGACGAGCAGCAGGACCACGAGCACGGCCAACGTGATCAGCGTCGGGACCAGAGGGCCGCGGCGGCGCGGCGCGACGGGTCGAGGGCGGGGCGGGGAGGCGAAGGTCACGGCGTTGCGGTCCTCGAGTTTCGGCTGGCGGCGGGCGCGACGTGCGCCCTCGTGCTGACGAACGGGCGCGACGGGTCCCAGGTTCCCACACGGGTGGGACGATGGGGCCCGTGAGCACGACTCCCACCCCGCCCCCGCTCCCCGACGACCGCACGCCGGAGGCACGCGCGCGCCGCGCCCTGGCCGACGCCGTCCGCGAGGTCGAGCACCACGTCGCCGCCGCCGGCTGGGACGCACCCGTCCGGGTGTTCGCCCTGGTGCGCACGCAGGCGGCACTGGCCGCCGAGCCGGGCCTCGCCGACCAGCTCGCGCCCGAGGTCCTGGCGGCCGCGCTCGCCGACGACCAGCACCTGACGTCCGTGGAGCAGGAGGGCCTGCCGTCCGCCGACGACCTCGAGGCGCTGCTCGGAGCCCTGACGTGGCCGCCCACGGTGGACGGCGCCGCGGTCACCGTCGAGCGCGTCGTCCTGCCGCCGGGCGCGGAGGACGACCTGCCGGACGACCCCGAGGCAGCGCTCGCGGCGCTGCTGGCGCACCCGCAGCGCCAGGACGTGCGGCTCGCCGTGGCCGTTCTGCGCGACGGCCCGTCGTGGTGTGCAGTCCGCACCCGCGCGAACGACAGCGACGACGCCGTCGGCCTGGGCCCGGACCTCGTGCCGGGGCTCGTCGACGCGGTGCGCGCGACCCTGGAGTGACCGGCCGCGTCAGTCGGCCGTGCAGGTGGGCAGGCTCTGGCCCTCACCCGCGCCGATCGCGACCATCGCCTCGCGCGCCTCGCTCAGCGTCCCGACCTTGACGACCCGCAGACCGTCCGGGACGTGCCCGACGACCTCGTCGCAGTTGTCCTCAGGCGCGAGGAACCACGCCGCCCCGTCGCGCGCGGCGCCCGCGAGCTTCTGGCGGATCCCGCCGATCGGCCCGACGGCGCCCGTCACGTCGATCGTCCCCGTGCCCGCGATGACCTGCCCCGCCGCCTCGTCCTGCGGCGTCAGCAGGTCGACGAGACCGAGCGCGAACATCGTCCCGGCGCTGGGTCCGCCGATGCCCTCGATGTTGATGCTCACGTCGACGGGCATGTCGAAGGACGGGTCGACGAAGACACCGATCTGCGCACCGCCCCCCTCGCGCTCGCCCGTCACGACGGGCACGTCCAGGCTGCGCGAGTGGCGCGTGACCGACAACGTCACCGTGTCACCCGGCTCGACCTCCGCCAGGCGCGACACCAGCGACTGGTAGTCCGGCAGCGGGACGCCGTCGATCGCCGTGAGCACGTCCCCCTCCTCCAGCTTGCCCTCGGCGTCCGTGCCCTCGACCGTCCCGGCCACGACCAGGGTCGCCGGGACGTCGTAACCGAGCTCCGTCAGCGCCGCGACCGTCGCGTTCTCCTGCGACGAGACCATGAGCCCGGCGTTCGACTCGTCGATCTCCTCGCGCGAGACGCCCTGGGGGTAGACGTCCTCCGCAGGACGGACGACCGACGACGGGGACAGCCAGCCACGCAGCACGTTGAGCAGGTACGCCGGGTAGCCGGGACCGCCGACCCCGGAGATCGTGGTCAGGCGCAGCTCGCCGCTCGACGGGTACGTGGGCGCGCCCTCGACCTCGATGAGCGGGTCGCCGTCGACCTCGCCCAGCACGTCCGCCGTGGGACCGGGACCGTTGACGGCGTACGGCGCGGGCATGACGGCCAGCACGCCGACGAGCACGGACGCGGCGAGCATGCCGAACGACTGGACGACCGCACGCGGCGTCGGGCGCGGCACGGGTGAGCCGTCGGCCGTGCCCTCGTCGTCGCGCTCCTCGGGGTGGTGCTCCTCGGGGTCGCGCGGGCGCGGGTCGTCGGCGCTGTCGTCCGCCGGGATCTCGTCGAGCACGCGAACGATCATCCCTCACCGGCGCGGGCGACCACGCACACCCCTGTGCGCCGTGAGCGAACCGGGGCCGCCCGTCCGTCGGACCGCGTCCGGACCTGGTTACCGTGGAGCCCCCCGGCCACCCAGGAGGCCCGCATGACTCCCGACGTCCCGCCCACCGACGGTCCCGGCGGAAGCCCGCAGTGGGAGCAGATGCTCCGCGCCATGCTCGGCCCCGCAGCCGACGACGCGATCCGCGAGATGCGCGAGATGGGCGTCGACCCCGCGGCGATGGCCGCCGCGTCGGGCCTGCCCGCGGACCCGGTCGCGCTGCAGCAGGCACTCGCCCAGGTGCAGCAGATGCTCGCGAGCTCCGGGGACGAGACGGTCAACTGGCAGATGGCCCACGACCTGGCCCGCCAGCAGGCTGCCGTGGGCGGCGACCCCGCCCTGTCACCGGGGCGCGTCAAGGAGGTCCGCGACGCGTTGTCCGTGGCCGAGCTGTGGCTCGACGCGGCGACCGATCTCCCGCCGGCGGTCGGCACCTCGCACGCCTGGAGCCGCGCCGAGTGGGTGGAGGCGACCCTGCCGACGTGGCGCACGCTCACGGAGCCGGTCGCGTCGTCGCTCGCGACGGCGTTGGCCGACGCGCTCGGGCCGGCGATGGGCGAGATCGGTGGCGCGTTCCCCGGCGGGTCACCCGCAGGCGGCCTCGGGGGCGACCCGGCGCAGCTCCTGCGCGGCCTGGGCTCCGCGGTGTTCGGGCTGCAGGTCGGGCAGGCCGCGGGCACGCTCGCACGCGAGGTCTTCGGCACCACCGACATCGGTCTGCCGCTGCTCGAGCGGCCGGTGCCGGCGCTCGTCGCCGCCAACGTCGACGCGTTCGCCGAGGGGCTCGACGCCCCCCTCGAGGAGGTACGGCTCTACCTCGCGCTGCGGGAGGCGGCCGCCAGCCGGCTGTTCGCCCACGTGCCGTGGCTGCGCGCCCACCTGCTCGACGCGGTCGCGGAGTACGCCCGCGGCATCGCGATCGACGTGGAGCACCTCGAGGAGGCCGTCTCGGCGATCGACCCGACGGATCCTGCCGCACTGCAGGAGGCGCTCTCCGGCGGGGTGTTCGCCCCGCAGACGACGCCCGCGCAGCAGGCGGCGCTCGCGCGGCTGGAGCACGCGCTCGCGTTGGTCGAGGGGTGGGTCGACGAGGTCGCGACGACGGCCGCGGCGCCTCACCTCCCCCACGCCGCGCCCCTGCGCGAGATGGTGCGCCGGCGCCGCGCCGCGGGCGGTCCCGCCGAGCAGACCTTCGCCAGCCTCGTCGGACTCGAGCTGCGCCCCCGCCGGCTGCGCGACGCCGCGACCGTCTGGGCGCACCTGACGAGCACGCGTGACGTCGCCGGGCGCGACGCCGTGTGGGCGCACCCGGACCTCGTACCCACGCCCGAGGACCTGGACGACCCCGCCGGCTTCGACGCGCGGCGCCAGGCGCAGGTCGACGAGTCCGCAGACCTGGACCGCGCACTGGCACAGATCCTGGACGGTGCCGGGGCGGCCGACGGTGCGACCGGCACCACGGGGACGACCGACGACACGACCGACGACGAGGGCACCTCGGGGGCACCGACGGGCTGACCACCCGACCGGCCGGGGCGACGGCAACGGCTCAGTCCTCCGGGTCGGCCGGCTCCACGTCGTCCACGGCGGGCTCGTCGGGCAGGTCGCCGTCCTCGGTGCCGTCACGCGCGAACGCGTACCCCTCGAGGAAGCCCCGGGCGCGCTGCGTGTGCGGGTAGGTGGCCATCTCGGCCCAGAAGGCCTCGCCGTGCCCGGGTTGGAGCAGGTGCGTGAGCTCGTGCAGCAGCACGTAGTCGAGCACCCACCGCGGCATGCCCTGCACACGGTCGGAGATGCGGATCGTCCCCTCCGCGGGAGTGCACGAGCCCCAGCGCCGCCCCTGGTTGGACGACCACCGCACACTCGTCGGCACGGCCCTCCCGCCGAGGTACCTGCGGGACAGCTCGGTGGCGCGCGCGACGAGCTGCGTGTCGGACGGACGGCGACGACGCTCCTGCGCGGCCAGCCGCTCGACCATGCGTCCCACCCACTCGCGCTCCTGCGCCCGGGTGAACCGCGCGGGGATCGCCACGATCGTCCGTTGGCCCTCACGCCACGCGCTGACGGTGCGGGCACGGCGCCGCGAGCGCCGCACCTCCACGACGGCGTCGGCGCCCCCCGTGTCGTCGCGCGGCAGCGCCCGCAGGGCCGATTCGTCCGGGCGTGCAGGACCGCGCGGCGTCGCCTCGTGCGAAGTCGGCACCTTCGCACGCTAGCGCGCCGACCGTTCGGCTGCGCGCAGGACACCCCGCTTCACCCGCTCGAGCAGCACGACGCGGGGCGGCGGAGCCGATGCGCAGGCGGAGCGCGCACTACTGTGTGACCGCACGGAGGCCGTCATGGTCCCTGCCCCGGGCGCGATGCCACCGCCCGGTGAGGAGCACGAGGAGGGACCACATGGCCGACACCTGGGCAGGCGAGTTCTACTGCGTCAAGTGCAAGGAGAAGCGGGAGACGGAGGGCGAGGTCGTCGTCTCGGAGTCCGGTCGACGGATGGCCAAGGCCGTCTGCCCGGTCTGCGGCACCAAGCTCAACCGGATCCTCGGCAAGGCCTGAGACTCGGGTCCGGCCCGTTCCGCGGGCCGACCACGATGTTCCACGAGGGCACCGTCGCACGCGACGGTGCCCTCGGCGCGTCCGGGGCGCCCACGGTGGCCCCGATGGCAGGCGCGGGGGCCTGTGGACGACGCCCGACGCCACCCGCGGCGCGATGTCATCGTGGCGCGATGACCGCACCGACCCGCGAGCCCGTGCTGCTGCGACCCGGTCTGCTCGTCCTGCCGCGTGCGGACGACGAGGTGCAGGTGGGCACCGACCCGCGCTGGGCGGTGCGCCTCGTCGGCCTCGCACCGGCGGAGGTGGCCCTGTGGGCGCAGGTCGACGACGCGACGGACCTCACGCTGCTGCCGGCTCGGGCGCGTGCTGCAGGCCTGGACGCGACGGCGGTAGCCACGACGGTCGACGACCTGCGCCGGGCAGGGCTGACGCGGCCCCGCCCCGGGGGTGCGACGGCGGTCCACGGCCCGACCGCGGCCGACGCCGCCGCGTGGTCGCTGCTGCGGGCGGACGCGACGGGCGACGCCGTGGTCGCCGACCGGGCGGACGCCGTGGTGGGGGTCGTCGGAGTCGGGCCGACCGGCCTGGGCGTCGCCCGCCAGCTGGCGGTCGCCGGCGTCGGCACCCTGCTGCTCGACGACGACGCCCCCGTGCGCTCCCCCGACGTCGCCGCCGGGACGCACCGCTGGGCGGACGTCGGGACCGCACGCGCGGTGGCCGCGCGGCGGTTGCTGCGCGAGGCGGCCCCGGGCGTGCAGACGGACACCGACGACACCCCGCACGTGGTCGTCGTCGTGGAGCGCGAGGCTGCGGACCCGCTGCGCGCCGTGCGGCTGATGGGCGACGACGTCCCGCACCTGTCGGTCGTCGTGCGCGCGGCCGACGCGCTCGTCGGTCCCTTCGTGCGTCCCGGCACCGATCCGTGCCTGCGCTGCCTGGACCTGCACCGCACCGACGCCGACCCGGCCTGGCCGACGGTGCTGGGCGCGCTGACGCGCCGCGCCGGACGCGGCGCGACCGCGCCCGGCGAGGTGGGCGTGCTCGCAGGCGCGTGCGCCGCGCTCGCGGCGGCCCAGGTGCTGGCGTTCCTCGCCAAGACGACACCGTCGCTGTGCGGGACCACCGTCGAGATCGCACTACCAGGTCTCGCCGCACGGCAGCGGCGCTGGTCCGCCCACCCCGCGTGCGGCTGCCGCGTGCCGCCCAGGACGACGGGGTCCGGGCCGCGCGAGGGGTGACCTCGCGCGACCCGGCCGACGCGTCAGGCGGCGGTCGCGTCCTTCCGCGGCCGGCCACGGCCACGCTTGGTCGCGACGACCGCACCTCCGACGAAGACCTGACCTCCCCAGACACCCCACGGCTCGGCCCGCTCGACGGCGCCGGCGAGGCAGCCGTCGATGATCGGGCACTCGCGGCACAGGGCCTTGGCCCGCTCCACGTCGGCCTGGCGCTCGGCGAACCACAGCTCGGCGTCGTGGGACCGGCACGGGATGAGGTCCGCGACCATCCGGTCGAACTGGTCGTTCGTCGTGGCGGTGCTGCTGGTGGGCCAGGCGCCGGATCCGCCCTGGTTCACGTTGTCGAGCAGCGTCGTGAGCCGCACGATGTCCTCCTGGTGTCCTTGCGAGGGTGAGCTGTGATGCCGGATCGGGCCGCTCGCCCCCGGTGGACACCGGAGAAATGAGAGAGGCCGCGGATCCGAGTTCGGACTCCGCGGCCTGCCTGCGTGATGAGGCTGGTGCTACGGAGTCCTGTGACCGAGATCGATGCCGAACGTCACGGGACGCGGGCGCCGCTTGAGCCCGGACATGGGCACAGCGGTCCCCTGGAAGGTGCCGCCGGCGGGTGCGAGGGCGCACATGTACTCATGACGCCACGACGACTTCACGATCGAGTTGCTCTCCACGGTTCAGCACCTCCTCTCCAGGGACGGGTCCCGCCTCTTCGGCAGCACCCCGCGAACAAGGACATGACCACCCTAGGGCGGCCCGTCACGACGTCACAAGCAATTAATGGAACTTCGTCCGGGTGGCTCTGCCGGGCGGTCGCGGACCCTCCCCTGCGACGACGCGCAGGAGGTCGTCGCCGTACTCCCGCAGGCGCGTCTGGCCGAGTCCCTGCACGTACCGCAGGTCCGCGGCCTGCGCGGGCATCGCCGCCGCGACGGCCTCGAGCGCCACGTCGGGAAGGACACGGAACGCCGGGACGCCACGGTCCTCGGCGACCTGCGTGCGCCACTGCCGCAACCGTTCGAGCACGGCGGGGTCGGCCGCCGCCGACGCACGGCGGCCCGCCCCGCGGCCGGCGTCCTCACCGGGCCACAGGCCCGCGAGGAACCGCGAGCGGGAGCGCGAGGCCCGCGACCCGGGGGTACGGGCTGCCGCGAACGACATCTCCAGGTTCCGGCGGGCGCGCGTCACACCCACGTACAACAGGCGCCGCTCCTCGGACACGGCCGCCTCCGTCTGCGCCAGGGAGATGGGCAGGAGGCCGTCGGAGAGCCCCGCGAGGAAGACCGCGTCCCACTCCAGGCCCTTCGCCGCGTGCAGCGACGCCAGGGTCACGCCGTCGACCGTGGGGGCGTGCTGCGCGGACGCGCGGTCGTCGAGCTCGGCGACCAGATCCGGGAGCGTGGCCTCCGCGCGCAGCGCGACCATGTCGTCGGCGAGCCCGACGAGCGCCTGCATGGCGTCCCACCGCTCCCGCGCCGCGCCCCGCGCGGAGGGCGGCTGCGGCGACCAGCCGACGGAGGTGAGGATGTCGCGGACGGTCTGCCCCAGGGGCACGTCCGGGTCTGCGGACCGCGCGCCGCCGCGCAGCAGCACGAGCGCGTCGCGCACGTCGCGGCGGGCGAAGAACCGGGTACCGCCTCGCACCTGGTACCCGACGCCGGCCGCGGCGAGCGCCTGCTCGAACGCCTCCGACTGCACGTTGGTGCGGTAGAGGACGGCGATCTCGCTCGCGGGGACGCCCGCGGCGACGAGCCGTGCCGCGCGCGCTGCGATCCCCGCGGCCTCCGCCTCGTCGTCGTCGTACGCGGTGAACCGCACCTCCGGGCCGTCCGGCTGCTGGGCGACCAGGTGCAGCGGCACGGGGTCGCCGGGACGGCGCGTGGCCGTGAGCACGCGGTTCGCCAGCGCCACGACCTGCGGTGTCGAGCGGTAGTCGCGCACCAGACGCACGACCCGCGTGCCCGGGTGCTTCGACGCGAACGTCAGCAGGTGGTGGGGCGAGGCACCCGCGAACGAGTAGATCGTCTGGCTCGGGTCGCCCACGACGCACACGTCATGCCGGCCTCCCAGCCACTGGTCGAGCAGGTACTGCTGCAGCGGGCTGACGTCCTGGTACTCGTCCACCACGAAGTGCCGGTACTGCGCCCGGACCTCGTCCGCGACCTCGCCGCGCTGCGCGAGCATGGCCGCGAGCAGCAGCAGCACGTCCTCGAAGTCGATGACGCCGCGCTCCGTCTTGACGTCCTCGTACGCCGTCAGCAGCCGTGCGACCGCCTGCGCGTCCTGGCCCGCCGGAGCCGGGCGACGCACCGCCTCGGCGGCCCGCTCGTAGTCCTCCGCAGTGACGAGCGACACCTTGGACCACTCGATCTCCGCTGCGAGGTCCCGCACCGTGATCCGGTCCACCCCGACGCCGACCCGGCGCCCCGCCTCGGCGACGAGCGTCGCCTTCTGCTCGACCAGCCGGGGAGGCGCGCCGCCGACGACCCGGGGCCAGAAGTGCCCGAGCTGGCGCAGCGCCGCGGCGTGGAACGTCCTGGCCTGCACGCCGGTCGCGCCCAGGTCGCGCAGCCGCACCCGCATCTCCCCCGCGGCGCGGGCGGTGAACGTCACCGCCAGCACGGAGGCCGGACGGTAGACGCCGGTGCGCACGCCGTAGGCGATGCGGTGCGTGATCGCCCGGGTCTTGCCGGTACCCGCACCCGCGAGCACGCAGACGGGACCCGTGAGAGTGGTCGCGACGGCGCGCTGCTCGGGATCGAGCGCGTCGAGGAGGGAGTCGGCGGACATCGGGAACAGTCTCCCAGCCCGCACCGACAGCGCGTGCGAGGATCTGTGGAAGGAACCACGGCGAGCACCCTGCGAGGAACGATGACGACCCCCACGCCCGCACCGGGCAGCGTGACGATGTACTCCACGACGTGGTGCGGGTACTGCCACCGCCTGCGCAAGCAGCTGGACTCCGCGGGCATCGCCTACGACGTCGTCGACATCGAGCAGCAGCCGGAGGCCGCTCAGCTCGTCGAGACGCTCAACGGCGGCAACCAGACCGTTCCGACGATCGTCTTCCCCGACGGGTCCGCCGCGACCAACCCGTCCCTCGCGCAGGTGCGCGAACGCCTCGGGGTCTGACACCGACGCGGGCGAGGCGCCTCACGCCGGCGGTCGCCGCCACCACTGCTCGACGAGTGCCAGCGCGATCGACGCCCCGCCCGGCAGCAGCACCTGCCCCGACGCGGTCGCCGCGGTGAGCTCGTCGCGCGTGAACCACCGGGCATCGGCCATCTCGACGCCGTCGACCCGGATGCGGGTGCTCGTCGCGTGCGCCCGGAACCCGAGCATCAGCGAGGCCGGGAACGGCCACGGCTGGCTGCCCACGTACTCGACGTCGTCCACCACGACACCGGTCTCCTCGAGAACCTCGCGCCGCACCGCCTGCTCCGCCGACTCACCCGCCTCGACGAAGCCCGCGAGCGTCGACCAGCGCCCCGCCGGCCACGCCGTCGCGTGCCCCAGCAGCAGCCGGTCCGCGTCGTCGACCACGGCCATGATCACCGCGGGGTCTGTGCGCGGGTAGTGCTCCGAGCCGTCGACGTCGCACACCCGCGACCACCCCGCCTGGGCGACACGCGTCGTCGCCCCGCACCGCGGGCAACGCGGGTGGCGGTCGTGCCACGCGTCCAGCGCGACCGCCGCCGTCGCCAGCCCGGCGTCGTGCGCGTCGAGCGCCGCACCGACCGCTCGCAGCGACCCCCACCCGCCGCGCCCGACCGGGCCGTCCGGGAGGTGGACCAGCACGTCCGCCGGCTCACCGCCGGTCGTCAGCGGGTGCTCGTCCGGCAGGCGTACCGCCAGGACCCGCGTCCCGTCGTCACGCGCACCCAGCAGGAGCCAGACGTCGGACGTGGGATCGGCCGTCGCGGCGCCGTCCGTGGCGCCGCCCGCCGCCAGCAGGGCGCCCGCCGACCGGGGGTCGAGCCATCGGACGCCACCGCCGTCCGTGAGCAGCAGCCCGCCGTCGCGCACCGCGAGCACACGCGTCGCCGGGTCTGCCAGCGCGTCGGCGATCACGTGCGGCACGTCACGCAGCTCCGCCGCGCGCGGCACGGTCGATCGGGCGAGCGGCAGGTCGGCCAGGACGTGGGGGGTCACGTGCGCCACGCTACGCGGCGACCGTGCGGAGCGGCCCCGGCCGGGTGTGCGGGCGGCATCGCAGGACGAACCGGACGCCGACACGCCGCCCGACGCGTCGGCGACGGGCGGCCTTGGACCTACGCTGGCGATCGTGAACCGTTCGCCGCTCGCGCTCGCCGCCCTCGCGACCGTCGCCGTCCCCGGTCTCGACGCGTACGACGTGCGGCGCCCTGTGCACCCGGGCTCGGACTTCGACGTCGCCGTGGTCGTCGACTCCGTGCGGCAGCGCTGGGTCGTCCGCGCACCGCAGCACCCCGCCGCGGGTGCCGCGCTCGAGGCCGAGGTCGCGCTCCTCGAGACGCTCGGGCCGTTCGTCGACGACGGCAGGCTGCCGTTCTCGATCCCGCGGCCCGCAGGGTTCGCCCATCTCCCGGAGGGGGGACGCGCGAGCGTCCACCGCGAGGTCCCCGGCCGCCCGCTGCAGCTCGAGACGCTGCGCCCGGGCCCCGGGCTCGCGGCCGCCGTGGGTCGTGCCGTCGCCGCCATCCACGAGCTGCCGACGTCGGTCGTCGAGAACGCGGGTCTCCCCGTGTACGACGCCGCCGGGTACCGGGAGCGTCGGCAGGCGGAGGTCGACGAGGCGGCCCGGACAGGGCTGGTCCCGCCGCCGCTGCTGCGCCGCTGGGAGGAGCTCCTGGAGGACGTCGCGATGTGGCGGTTCCGCCCGACGGTGGTCCACGGCGACCTGTCGAGCAACCACCTGCTCGTCGCCGACGGCGCGGTGAGCGGCGTTCTCGACTGGGGGTCGACGATGGTGGCGGACCCGGCCGACGACCTGTCGTGGCTACTGGTAGCAGCACCGCAGGACGCCGTCGACGCCATCCTCGAGGCGTACCTGCTGCGCCGCACCGAGCTCACGGACCCGCACCTGGCCGACCGCGCCCTGCTCGCGGGTGAGCTGGCGCTCGCGCGGTGGCTGCTGCACGGCGTGCGCGCGCAGCGCCAGGACGTCGTCGACGACGCGGTCCAGATGCTCCGCGACCTCGAGGAGCACACCCTGGTGGACGAGGCCGCGGGCCAGTACAGCTAGGGCGTGTCTGACAATCGTCGCGCCCGGTGGCCCTTTTGGTCATCGGGCTCGGGGATGACCGCCGTGATGCCACGTGCGCGTGGGTGCGCGCGGATCGCCCGCGAGGAGTACGCCTTGTGTGCGCGCACCGCGTCGGGGCGGGTGCGTGGTCGCCCGATCGGACGTGCCACGCGCAGGTGGCCCATCAGCGGCAGGAACGTCGGTGAGACCCCGGCCTGGCCGGCGGTCAGCAGGACGACCAGGGGCAGGCCGTTGCCGTCGACGAGCTGGTGGACCTTGGTCGACAGCCCACCGCGGGAGCGTCCGAGCGCGTGATCAGGCGGCTCGGTCGCCCGATTCATGCAACTCGATCCAGCCCCCTGTGAGGCGCGTGGTGTTCGTCGCGTGCTGGTGCGCGCGGGCGATCGTGCAGTCCACCGCCAGCGACCAGTCGACCAACCCGGCGGCGTCGGCCGCGGCCGTCAGCCGCACCAAGACCTTGTCGCAGGTCCCGTCACCGGCCATGCGCCGGTGCCAGGTCCACACCGTCTGCTACGGGCCGAACACCGCCGGCAGATCACGCCAGGCGATCCCGCACCGGTACCGGCACACGATGCCCTCGACCATCACCCGGGCCGGATCGCGGCGGGGCTCGGCATCGACGGTGACGCGCTCGAGGCGTGCCGGGCGCGCGGTACCGCGAGCGCCTCGACCGGCTCGACGGTGGCCGGCCGGGTGGCTCGGAGTGGTCGGGGCCGGGGGACCCGGTCGTCGACCTGCGGCTCGCGATGCTCGCCCGCAAACGCTCCACCCCCGTGCGGCTGCGCGACGAGCGCCGCATCGCCGACTCGGTGTTCCGCACGGTGCAGGTCCGTCTCGACCTCGAGGAGCTGCGGTTGTCCCGAGACGGCGTCGAGCTCGAGAGCGACTGACGGGCCTGGCCCCGACGCCGGCGTACCGCAAGGCCACCGGCGTCGCGACGGGCGACCGTCCGCGCACCGGCTGCGAAGGCCGCGCCGGACTGCGTCGGACCCGCCTCCGGCGGACGCGGGGGCCGCGGGGCCCGCGGCCCGGTGGCGCAGGTGTATCTTGCACAATTCGCACCAGACGCGCGGTGCAGTTCCACGCCCCCACCCCTGGAGCCGCCATGACCTTGCCCGTGGTCATCGACCGGTCGCCCGACCCCGAGGTGCTGGACGGCGCCGGCCCCGGCGAGCCGTCGATCGCCGCTCGCGTGCGTGACATGGGACCGGCACGGACCGGTGCCGTGCTGCTCATCCTCGGCACCCTGCTCGCCATCGTCTGGGCGAACGCCTCCCACGAGACCTACGAGTCGTTCTGGAGCACCCGGCTGACCGTCGGTGTCGCCGACCTCAGTCTGGAGTTCACGCTCCACGCCCTGGTCAACGACGCGCTCATGGCGATCTTCTTCTTCACCGTCGGGCTCGAGGTGCGTCGGGAGTTCGCGATCGGGGAGCTCACCAGCATGTCGCGAGCGGTCGTCCCGGTCGTGGCCGCGGCGTGCGGGCTGCTCGTGCCGAGCCTGCTGTACGCGCTGGTCGCCCGTGGGTCCGGCTGGGAGAGCGCGTGGGGCGTCGTCATCTCGACCGACACCGCGTTCCTCGTGGGCGGTCTGGCACTCGTCGGACCGCGCGCCTCCGGTCGGCTGCGGACGTTCCTGCTCGCGCTCGCCGTCGCCGACGACATCGGCGCGCTGACGATCATCGCGCTCGTCTACAGCGACGACGTCACGCTGCTGCCCCTGCTGGTCGCGGTGGTCGGCCTCGTCCTGATCTGGTTCACACGCTACGTGCCCAGCGGCCGCGGTCCGATCTACGCGACGCTGGCCATCATCGTGTGGTTCGCGTTCCTGGCGTCGGGCGTGCACCCCACGCTCGCCGGCGTGGCCGTCGCCCTCATGGTCCCGGTCTACCGGCCGAGCCGGACCGAGGTCGAGCACGCGCTGACGCTGGCGCGCACGTTCCGGCAGTCCCCGACGAGCGAGTACGCGCGTGCGGCGGCCAACAGCCTGCGTGAGTCCATCTCGGTGAACGAGCGCCTGCAGTCCGCCTACAGCCCGTACGTGGCGTACGTCATCCTGCCGCTGTTCGCGCTCGCCAACGCGGGGGTGCAGATCTCGCCGGCCGTGCTCGGCGCTGCCGTGCGGTCGCCGGTGGCGTGGGGCATCGTCGTCGGGCTCGTCGTCGGCAAGCTCATCGGCGTGCTCGTGCCGACGACCGTGATGCGCCGCATGGGCCTCGACCTCGGCCCCGGTCTCACGCAGGCGCGGCTGGCCGGCGGTGCGGCGCTGTGCGGCGTCGGGTTCACCCTCTCGCTGTTCATCGTCGACCTGGCCATCGACGACCCCGTCGTGCAGAACGAGGCCCGCGTCGGCGTGCTCGCCGCCTCGGTGCTGGCGTTCCTGCTCGCGACCGTCATCTTCCGCACCACCGAGCGGCGGGCGCGTGACCCCGAGGTCGGGCAGGTCCTGCAGCGGCCCGTGGACCCCACGCGCGACCACGTCTACGGCCCGGTGGACGCGCCGCTCACGCTCGTCGAGTACGGCGACTTCCAGTGCGGGTTCTGCCTCAAGACGGCCGGCACGATCCAGGACGTGGTCGGCGAGCTCGGCGGCCGGCTGCGGTACGTGTGGCGGCACGCCCCGCTCGTGCGCTACCACCCCAACGCCGTGGCTGCGGCCGAGGCGTCGGAGGCGGCGGCGCTGCAGGGCAAGTTCTTCGAGTTCGAGCGGGCGCTGTTCACCGACCAGGAGCACCAGGCGCCCGCGGACATCCTGCGCCGCGCCGAGGAGCTGGGGCTCGACCTCGAACGGTTCGAGAAGGACCTCACCTCGGCCGCCGTGACCCAGCGCGTGCGCGACGACATGCTCGACGCCGAGGCGATGGAGATCACCGCCGTGCCCACTCTGTTCGTCAACGGCCGCCGACACACCGGACCGCACGACGCGCGGTCGCTGCTCCTCGCGCTGGAGGCGACGGCGCCGGCGCCCGTGCCGGTACCCGCCGAGCCGGCCGACGTCGACGACGAGGTCCGCGCCTAGCTGCCGGGTCGCGGCGTCGACCTGCCCGTCCGTCGTCCGCGTGACCGGCGGACCGTCGGCGGTGCGGCGCGTGCGGGTGACCTGCCCGTCGCACCGTCCGCCGCGCTCGAGGCTCCCGGCGCCGCGTCCGCCAGCAGCCGCGCCACCTCCTCCTCCCCCGGCAGGCGCTCGGGCAGGACCGTGACGCCGGACCCGACGTAGCAGAACGCCGCCCGGACCAGGTCGGGGTCGGTCCCCGTCAGCCGCGCCCACGCGATGCGGTAGACCGCGAGCTGGAGGTCGCGCGAGGCGCGCTGCGCCGTGTCCCGCGGCGGCGAGCCCGTCTTCCAGTCGACGACGACGACGGCGCCGGGAACGTCGGGCCGGTCAGGGTCCGCGAACACCGCGTCGATGCGCGACCGCAGGACGTACCCGCCGATCGTGGTCTCGACGTCGACCTCCACGGCCACGGGTGACCGGTGCGCCCAGGGGGTGCGCAGGAAGGCGGCGCGCAGCTCGGCCTGGTCCGGGTCGCCGGGCAGCACGTCGTCGTCCGCCCCGGGCAGGTCGTCGACGTCGACGAGCGTCGCCTGCCCGTACCAGGCCTCGACCCAGGCGTGGAAGGCCGTGCCGCGACGCGCCTGGGGTGACGGTTCGCGCGGGACGGGCCGCCGCAGGCCGAGAGCGAACTGGTCCGGCTGGGCATCCAGACGCACGAGGGACGACGCCGACAGGTGGGCCGGCAACGCGACCCGCGCGTCGCCCCGCCGGCGCGCGGCCTGCTCCGCGAGCAGCCTGTCCGCGAGCACGTCCCAGTCCTCGCCGTCGCGCGGGGCGGCCATGCCGTCAGGTGCCTCTCCGGTGGACCCCCCGACCTGCGGGCGCGCCCCCTGACCGTCGACGGCAACGGCCGGTGTGGCTGCCGGAAGGTCCGCCAGAGCGGCGTGCACGGCCTCGGCGGCCGCGACGACCGCCGCGCGTCGGGGTGCGGAACCGTCCCGGGTGAACGGGTCGACCGGCCAGACCGCGGTCGGCGTCAACGCCGCCCGGGGGTTCGGGCTGCCCGGCTCGGGCTCGTCGGCACGTCCGATCACGTCCACGAGCCCGGCGTCGACGAGCTCGGTGAGGAACGGCGAGAGCTTGCGCGGCGCCTTCGGCTCCCCCCAGTACGCCGCCGACAGCAGGAGCGCCTCGCGTGCCCGGGTCAGCGCGACGTAGGCCAGCCGACGCTCCTCGGCGACCTCGTGGTCACCGGCGTCCAGACGGAACCGCTCGAGGCGGTCCGCGAGCTCCTTCGGCGACTCCGCGCCCGCGCACTCGAGACGCGGCAGGTCGTCGGCGTCGCCGCGCAACGGGTACGGCAGGACGCCGAGTCCCGTGAGCCACGCGGAGTCCTTGGGGCCGTCCTTGCCGAGCATCGCGGTCGCGGGTAGTCCGCCGTCGACCATGCCCGCGACCGCGACCGCGTCCCACTCCAGCCCCTTCGCGGCGTGCACGGTCGTGACCTGCACGGCGTCGGGGTCGGGCTCGGTCACGGGGAGCTCGAGCCCGTCCTCGCGGGCGTCCGCGGCCTCGAGCCACGCGAGGAACGCGCCCAGCGTGGGGCGGTCCGCGCCGCGGGCGAACTCCGCGGCCACGTCCGCGAACGCATCCAGGTGGGCGCGCGCCCGCCCCGGTGGGACGTCGGCGCGGGCCTGCACCTCGATGTCGAGACCGAAGAGCCGCTCCGCCTCCCCGACGAGCTCGGGCAGCGACAGTCCCTGGTGCGCACGCACGGCCCGCAGGACGGCGGCCAGGTCCACGAGGCGACGTCGACCCTCGGGCGTCACGACGCGCCCGGCCGGGCTGCGCCACCCGGGCGGCGGCGGGTCGTCCAGCGCGTCGACCAGGCTGCGCTCGTCCACGACGTCCGCCTCGACGCCGTCGCGCCCCGCCACCCGTCCCGCCGCCGGGCGCGCCCCCTGACGCGCCCACTCGCCCAGCGCGTGCAGGTCGGACGCGCCGAGCCGCGTGCGGGCACCCGTCAGCAGCCGGACGACGGCGTCGCCCCGGGTCGGGTCGTGCGCGGCCTGCAGCACGGCGACGAGGTCGACGACCTCCGGGGTCGCGAGCAGACCACCCAGACCGACGACCTCGACCGGCAGACCGGCCGCGCGCAGGGCACGACGCAGCGGCTCGAACTGCGAGCGCTTGCGGCACAGGACGGCGGCCGTGCGCCGCCCGGCGGGATGCAGCCCCGGACGCCACCGCTGCGCGACCCACGCGGCGACGTGCTCGGCCTCGTCCTCGACGGTCGCGGCCACGAGCGCCTGGACGGCACCGGCACCGGCACCGGGACGTGGCGCGAGCCGCGGGACGTCGACCCGCGCGGCACCGGTGCGCAGGGGCGAGGCGACCGCGTTGGCGGCGTCGAGGACCGCCACGTCGTTGCGCCAGGACGTCGACAGCGGGACGACGTCGGCGGGCCGTCGGCGCCGCTCGCGGCCGTCACCGTCCCGCTCGACGACCGGGAACGCCGCGGGGAAGCGCGCGAGACCGCCCGGGCTCGCGCCGCGCCAGCCGTAGATCGACTGGTGCGGGTCACCCACCGCGGTCACCGGGTGACCCGCCGTGAAGAGCGCCTGCAGCAGGACCAGCTGGGCGTACGACGTGTCCTGGTACTCGTCGAGCAGCACGACGCGGAACCGGTCCCGCTCGCCGGCGCCCACCTCCGGGACGTCCCGTGCGATGCGCGCCGCGAGCGCCACCTGGTCACCGAAGTCGAGGCTGTCGGCCGCCCTCTTGCGCGCGCGGTAGTCCGCGACGAGGTCGAGGACGCGCGAACGCTCGCCGAGGGACGCGACCAGCTCGCGGACCTTGGCGTACGGGGCGCGCGGCGGCTCGCCGGCCGGTGTGGACACGAGGCTCTCGACGAGCGCCTCGATGCCGTGGCGCGCGGCCGCCGGGTCGAGCAGGTGCTCGTCCAGAGCCCCCGACAGCGCCAGCACCGCGTCGACGACGGTCGACGTCGCCGCCGACGTGTCCAGGTCCCCGGCCCACGACTCCACGACCTCCGACGCCAGCTGCCACTGCGCCGCCTCACCGAGCAGCCGCGCACCGGGCTCGACACCGAGGCGCAGCGCGTGGTCGGTCACGAGGGACGCCGCGTACGCGTGGTAGGTCGACACGTGCGGTCGCGCGAGCTCGTCGACGACGTCCGCGCCGGTCGGCAGCGCGACGCCCTCGGCCGCGGCGGCGCGCACCAGCCCCCGCAGCCGGCGCCTCACCCGCTCGGAGAGCTCGCCGGCGGCCTTGCGCGTGAAGGTCAGGCCGAGCACCTGGTCGGGCGCGACCAGCCCGTTGGCCACGAGCCAGACCACGCGCGCCGCCATCGTCTCGGTCTTGCCCGAGCCGGCACCGGCGACGACGAGTGACGGCCGCAGCGGGGCCTCGATCACCGCGCGCTGCTCGTCCGTCGGTGGGTGCTGCCCGACGAGCTGGGCGATCCGCACGGCCGACAGGGCCGCCACGACCGGGGCGGCGGTCACGCGACCACCTGCCCGCCCTCGCCGCGCAGCGGGCACGAGCGGCGCACCGGGCAGCGGCTGCACAAGTCGTTCGCGCGCGCCTCGAAGCTCGACGCCGCCATGCGGTCCGCGACGTCGTCGACGAGGGCACGCGCCCAGCTCGGGGCGCCGTCCTCCGGCCCCAGCGCCTCCTGGCGACGTTGCGTCGCGCCTCCCGAACCCTGGGCCAGGTGCACGAGCCGGGCCGCGACGCTGTGCGTCCCCGGCTCGAGCCCCGGCACCGCGCCGGCGTCGACCGCGAGCTGGTACGCACCGAGCTGGGCGTGCTCCGCGGCCTGTGCGAGGGTCGGCACGCGAGAGCCGGTCTTGAGGTCCACGACCTCGACGGCTCCGCCGGCGCCCTCACCCTCGACGACCGCGCGCTCGACGCGGTCGATCGAGCCCCGCACGACCGCGCGGTCCGTCTCGAGCGAGAACGGCGCCTCGACGAGCAGCGGCTCTCCCGCGTCGCGCAGGTACGCCGCGAGCCGCTCGACCATCGCGTCGGCCTTGCGGCGAGCGGAGACCGAGGGCCAGCCCTCGCCGAGCCCCAGCTCGTGCCAACGACGGTCGAGCTCCGCACGCAACGTCGGCAGGTCGGCCGTCGGGTGCTCCTGGGCGATGGCGTGCACGAGCGTGCCGAGGGACTGCTGGGCGGAGGACGCGGGCGTGCCGCCGGCCGACTCGAGCGCCCAGCGCAGGGCGCACCGCTGGGCGGTCTCCAGCCGCGAGGGCGAGACCGGGACCTTCGCGTCAGCCGGCCACAACGGCGCGTCGCTCGACGGCTCCGGGAGTCCGAACCAGGACGCCGGGTCCGCACCCGGGACGCCGGCGGCGGCCAGTCGCGCCAGCGTGCGGGCGGCCGCGGCGTCCGTCCCGCCCTGCGCCGCCGCGCGTTCGAGCGCGGACCGCAGGCGGGCGACGAGCCCGCGCAGGTCCAGCGGTGCGGGGGCGCTCGTCCGGCGCGGGTCGGGCCCGTCGTCGTCGGAGCCCGGCTGCACGAGGTCGAGGAACGGCGACGGTGTCGTGTCCTGGTCGTCCACGGCCGTGACCAGCAGGAGCGTGCGGGCACGCGAGCACGCGAGGGCGAACGCACGCAGCTCGTCGGCCAGCACGGCCGCCCGCGCCGCCCGCGCGTGCTCCTCCCCCGGCCCCCCGGTGGTCTCGCGCCCGGCCAGGAGGTCGACGAGCGACTGCGCGCCCAGCAGGGAGTCCCGCAGCCGCAGGTCGGGCCAGACGCCCTCCTGCACGCCGACGACCGCCACGACCTCCCACGACCCGCCGGCGGCACCGGCCGGGGTGAGCACGCTGACGCCGGCGGCCCGCGACGCCGGTGCCAGGGAGTCTGCCGGGAGGTCCTGCGCCATCACCCAGTCGACGAACGCGCGCGGTGTCGCCTGGGGCACGCGCTCGACGAAGGTCTCGGCGGCCTTGAAGAGTGCCAGCACCGCATCGAGGTCGCGGTCGGCGCGCTCGCCACCCGACCCGCCGGCGAGAGCGGCCTGTCGCCACGGCTCGGCGAGCCCGGCGCGGTCCCACACCGCCCACAGCACGGCCTGCACGTCGGCACCCGGGGTCGCCGCGGCGTCCCGACCCGCCTGCAGCAGCCGGGCGAGGCGCTGCACCGGACGCCCCACGTGCGGCTCGAGCGTCCCGGCCCGGTCCGGCGCGGCCAGCGCCTCGACCAGGAGCACGTCGCTGGACCGGCCACCGCCGCCCGCGAGCTCCTCGGCGCGCAGCGCCCGCCGCACCCGACGCAGACCCACCGCGTCGAGGCCGCCGAGCGGTGAGCAGGCGAGCCGGCCCGCGACGTCGGCGTCCAGCTCGTCGGGCTGCAGCGCGACGCGCACCGCGTCGAGCAGCGGCCGGACCGCGGGCTCGTCGCGCAACGGCACGTCGCTCCCGACGACCCTGACGGGCACGCCGGCCTGCGCGAGCGCCCGGCGCACCGCCGTCACGCGGCCACCGGCGCGCGCGAGCACGGCCATCTCGTCCCAGGGGACGCCGCCCTGCAGGTGGGCGCGCCGCAGCCGGTGCGCCACCCAGGCGGCCTCCTGCGCGGCGCTGGGCAGCACCGCGACACGGGGCGCCGGCCCCTCCGCCCGGTCCTGCGGGACCGCGGCCCGGCGGTGCGCGACCGTGCCGGACGCGGCCACCCGCTCGGTGATCCTCGCCGTCACCTCGCGCAGGGCCCCGCTCTGCCGCCACACCGTGCGCAGCACGACGTGCTCGGCCGCCAGCTCCCCCGGACCAGCCGCGGTCGCCCGTGCGACGTGCGACGGCTGGGCGCCGCGGAAGGTCTGCACCGCGACGTCCGGGTCGCCCAGCAGCAGCAGGCGGGCACCGCCGTCGGCGAAGGCGCGCAGCAGCCGGGCGGTGGCGGCCGTGCTCTCCTGGTGGTCGTCGACCACCACGAGCCGCCGGCGCGGGCACGGCACCCCCGGGACCTCGTCGTCCCAGCCGCGCAGCGCCGCGACGGCGGCGTCCACCACGACCGCCGGGTCCAGCCGCTCACCCGCGTCCGGTGTGCCCGCGGCGAGCGCCATGACGTCCAGGTACTCCTCGTAGACCCGGGCCGCGGCGACCCAGGCGGGGCGGTGCTCGCGCCGGCCGAGGGCCGCGAGGTCCGTCGGGGCCAGCCCGCGCTCGGCCGCTCGCATCAGCAGGTCGCGCAGCTCGTCACGGAACGCACGCGTCCCCAGGGCCGCCTCGGGGACGCCGGGCGGCCACCGGGGCCCCGGAACCTCCCCCGAGGCGTGCCCGGCCAACAGCTCGGCCAAGGCCAGGTCCTGCTCGGGTCCGGACACGAGCACCGGTGACGGCTCACCGAGCGCACCCGCGCGCGCCCGGAGCACCGCGAACGCGACCGCGGCCGCCGTCTGGACCAGCGGCCGACCCGCCGTGCGTCCCAGGCGCACCGCCAGCCGGTCGCGCAGGTCGGCTGCGGCCCGGCGGCTCGCCGCCAGCACGAGCACGTCGTCCGGTGCGAGACCCGCCGCCACCGCGGCGGCCGCCGCCTCCAGCGCCACGGTCGTGCGACCCGTCCCGGGCGCTCCCGTGACGAGCAGCGCGCGGTCGGCCCCGGAGGCCACCCGTTCGACCACCTCGCGCTGCCGGTCGTCGAGCACGGGACGGGCCGCTGCGCCGAGCGCCGCACGCTCGACGAGGGGCGCCGCCACGAGCCGGGTGGTCGGTGCCGTCGTCACGAGTCAGATCAGATCACGTGCCACCGACATCCCCGGTCGAGAACGCACCGTCGGGCGTGAGTGCCCCGTCACGCCGCGGACCCGACCCCTGCCGGCAACACACCCTGGCTACGATCTGCGGGTGACCGACGCCCAGGACACCTCCGGCCCCCGTGCCCGCGGGCCACGGATGGCGCGCGCCGAGCGCAGGTCGCAGCTCCTCGCGGTCGCGCTCGACCTGTTCTCCACCGAGGGCTTCCACCACGTCTCGATGGACGACATCGCCGACCGGGCGGAGGTCAGCAAGCCCGTCCTGTACCGGCACTTCCCGTCGAAGCTCGACCTCTACCTCGCCGTCGTCGACGAGCAGGGTGCCGCGCTCCTCTCCGCCGTGGAGCGCGCCGTCGCGCCGATCGAGGCGGGTCCGGTCGCCCGCGGCGAGGGCCGCGCGGTCGTGGCCGCCGTGGTGCACGCGTACCTCGCGTTCGTCCAGGTGGCAGGCGAGTCGTCCACGCTCCTGTTCGAGTCCGACGTCACGCACGACGCGCAGGTCCGCGTCCGCGTCGAGCACGCGGCCGCCGAGGCGACCCGTCGCATCGCCGACGTGCTCGCGGCCGTCACCGGCCGGGACCGCGCCGACGCCGACGTGCTCGCCGCCGCGCTCGTCGCCACCGCCCAGGGTGCCGCGACCTACTGGCTGCGCCGCGGCGACGGCCAGGGCGTCGAGCGCGTCGTCGAGCTGGTGACGGACCTGCAGTGGCGGGGCCTCGCCGACCTGGTGCGGCCCGACTTCCCGTACGGGGACGCCTAGGATCGGTGGCGACCAGCCCGGCGCCGTGCGCCGGGTCCCGTCCGATGAGGAGTGCCCGTGGAGATCACGATCGGCGTGCAGCACCACTCGCGCGAGCTGACGCTCGAGTCCGACCAGTCCGCGGACGAGATCGTCGCGGCCGTGCAGGCAGCGATCGACGGCAGGACGACGACGCTGGACCTGACCGACGTCCGCGGACGTCGGGTCGTCGTGCCCGCCGCGGTCCTCGGCTTCGTGGAGATCGGCGCCGAGACCAAGGGGCGCGTGGGCTTCGGCCAGCTGTGAACCCGTCCCGGCGTCCGGCCCGTGCCGGACGCCGGGGCGCGTCTCCGCTGACCGCGGCCCGGTGGCGGCGCTCCGGCTGCGAGGCGGTCAGGCCGTCAGGTGCAGACGCGACATGCGGCGCGTGTGCGCGGCGGTCAGCTCGGTGAAGACGCCGGGGGGAGCCTGCGTCCCACGGCCCCCGGCAGGCGCACCGTCAGGCGTCGCCGACGCGAGCCCCGCCCGGTCGAGCACACGTGCGACCTCGGGACGCTGCGCCACGCGCTGCACGACGCCCAGCGCCTCCCCGACCAGCCGTCGCCCCCACAGCGCCAGCCGCGAGGACAGGACGTCGTCGCCCGCGCACGCCCGGTCGAGCTCGCGCAGGGCCAGCTCGCTGCGCGACACGTCGTCGAGGACGTCGGCCACCAGCCGCGCCGACTGCTCGTCGAGACCGCGCGCGGCCAGCCGGCAGAAGTCGTCGGCCACGCCGTAACCCACGTACGCCTTGAGCTGCCGCTCCGCCCACGTGCTCGAGGGTGTGCGCGCGTCGAAGTCGGCCAGCACGCCGTCGAACCGCGCGAGCGCCGCGGGGCCGTCCGCGCCCAGCTCGTCGATGCGGGCGAGCACGCGGTCACGGCGCTCCGTGCACCGCGCGGCCAGACGGCTCAGCGCGAGCGACTGCTCGAGGCGCGGTGCCTGGCGGCTGTCGTCCGCGAGCCGCGCGAACGCCTGGTGCTCCAGGCTCGCGACGAGACCGAGGACCTCGACCGCGTCGCCGACCGCGAGCTCCGCCACGGCCCCGACGTCCTGGCCGACGCGCTCGGTCGACGGCTCGTCGACGGCGAGGTGCTCGGGACGCAGGGGGCGGGCGCTGCCGGCGCTGGAGGTCATCCGGCGATGGTAGCGCCGGCAGGCGCGCCGACCTCCGGACGACCAGGGGTCCGGGACGTGCGTCCGATAGACTGGGCGCGTACATCCCGTACATCGGTTGCCCGTTCGTCTCGGTTTCCCGGTCCGGCACCATGCCAGACCCTCCCCGCACGACGCGCACCGGCCGCCGTCCGCAGGGCTCGACGCCCGCAGACGCGCCGGCAGGGTGCGCCGCGCGGGGTGACTTCTACGATCGGCTGCCGGCCAACCCGCGTGGCGCAGCCCGCTGTCGCCCGGGGCGGACGAGCGCACGCCGCGCCGCCGGCCCCCGGCCGCACCGTGAGCCGCCACCCTGGCAGTGAAGAGCCGCCCGTGACCACCGACCAGACCGTCGACCAGGAGCAGCGCACCGACGCCGCCGTCGACACCCCCGCCCTCGACACCTCGGACATCCGTACCGCCGCCGACGCCGTGCCGACCGAGTCGCCGACCGGCTCACGTCGCGCCGCCTCGGTGCAGGCCGTCGACGCCTCGTTCGCGGACTTCGACGTCCGGCCCGAGATCGTGGCCGCGCTCGCCGCGGCAGGGATCTCGCAGCCGTTCCCCATCCAGGCGATGACCCTGCCGGTCGCGCTGGCGGGCCACGACATCATCGGCCAGGCCAAGACGGGCACGGGCAAGACGCTCGGCTTCGGCGTCCCGCTGCTGCACCGCGTCATCGCGCCGGGCGAGGAGGGCTACGAGCGGCTCGCAGCGCCCGGTGAGCCCCAGGCGCTCGTCGTGGTGCCCACGCGCGAGCTCGCCGTGCAGGTCGCGGGCGACCTCGCGATGGCCTCGACCGGCCGCAAGGTCCGCATCGTCCAGGTGTACGGCGGACGCGCGTACGAGCCGCAGGTGGAGGCGCTCAAGCGGGGCGCCGACGTCGTCGTCGGTACGCCGGGCCGCATGATCGACCTGCTGAACCAGCGCCACCTGCGCCTGAACCACGCCACCGAGGTCGTGCTCGACGAGGCCGACGAGATGCTCGACCTCGGCTTCCTGCCCGACGTCGAGAAGCTGCTCGCCGCGACCCCCGCGAACCGCCACACGATGCTGTTCTCGGCGACGATGCCCGGCGCCGTCGTCGCGATGGCGCGCCGCTACATGTCGCAGCCCACGCACATCCGGGCGTCCGCCCCGGACGACGAGGGCCAGACGGTCAAGAACATCAAGCAGGTCGCCTACCGGGCGCACGCCCTGGACAAGGTCGAGCTGCTCGCGCGCATCCTGCAGGCGCGGGGCCGCGGGCTGACCATCGTCTTCGCACGCACCAAGCGCACCGCCGCCAAGGTCGCGGACGACCTGGTCGAGCGCGGGTTCGCCGCCGGCGCGATCCACGGCGACCTCGGCCAGGGCGCGCGCGAGCAGGCGCTGCGTGCCTTCCGGCACGGCAAGGTCGACGTGCTCGTCGCCACCGACGTCGCGGCCCGCGGCATCGACGTCGAGGACGTCACGCATGTCATCAACTACCAGTGCCCCGAGGACGAGAAGACGTACCTGCACCGCACCGGCCGCACCGGCCGCGCGGGCAACAAGGGCACGGCCGTCACGTTCGTCGACTGGGACGACCTGCCGCGCTGGGGCCTGATCGACAAGGCCCTCGGCCTGGGCATCCCGGCCCCCGTCGAGACGTACTCGTCGTCCCCGCACGTCTACGCGGACCTCGACATCCCCGAGGGCACCAAGGGCCGGCTGCCGAAGTCGCAGCAGACCCGTGCCGGCCTCGGTGCCGAGGTCCTCGAGGACCTGGGCGAGACCGGCAAGCGCGGCGGCGGAGCACGTCCCGCGCGCTCCGACGAGCGGCCCGCGGGACGCCGCGAGGGATCGCGCGACGCCGGCCGCGGGGCTGTGCGGGACACCGGCGCGCGTGCCGGCGGCGCCCGCAGCGCGCCCGCGGACGACGCGACCTCCGACGCCGACAGCGAGGGCCGTCGCCGGCGTCGCGGTGGACGGGGCCGCTCCGGTGGGGACAGCGCCGCGCGCACCGAGCAGGCGCCGCGCACCGAGCAGCCGGCCGCGCCGCGCGCGGAGCAGCCGTCGGCGGCAGCCGCAGCACCCGGTGCGGACGCACCCGCGGGCGGGGAGTCCGACGGCACCGCGCGTCGCCGTCGCCGTCGCCGCTCCCGCGGTGGCGCGGCGGGCGCTCCGTCCGACGCCGCACCCGCCACCACGGACGCCTGACAGCCACGTCGTACGAACTGGATTGCCCTCTCACCACCTGGTGAGAGGGCAATCCAGTTCCACCCCCACCCGGCGAGAGGGCAATCCAGTCACCCCCCACCCGGCGAGAAGGCAATCCAGTCACCCCCCCACCCGGTGAGAGGGCAATCCAGTCACCCTCACCCCTCGGTGAGAAGGCGATCCAAGCGCGCCCCCACCACCCGACGAGCCGGCATCGGAGCGAGGCAGGGCCGGACCGCCCGGGGGTCGCTGGGTCAGATCTCGCGTGCGAAGGCCAGCACGGCGTCGGCGAGCAGCTGCACCGCGATCGCGGCGAGCAGCAGACCGGCGATGCGGCTGACGAGCATCGTCCCGGAGTCCTTGAGCACGCGGTGGATCGCGCCGGCGAACCGCATCGACAACCACAGGCACACGTGCACCAGCACGATGCCGAGCGCGAGGGCCACCCAGTCGGACGGCTCGGTGGACTGCTGGACGTAGACCATCGTGGCGACGATCGCGCCCGGTCCGGCGAGCAACGGGGTCCCCAGCGGGACGAGCGCGACGTTGCCCTGCGTGCCCTCGTAGCCCTCGTTGCTGTCCATCTTGCCGGTCAGCAGCTCCATCGCGACGAGCAGCAGCAGCAGACCACCCGCGCCCTGCAGCGCCTGGACGGACACGTGCAGGTAGTTGAGGAGCGACTGGCCGAAGAGCGCGAAGCCGACGATGACGCCGAACGCGACGAGGATCGCCTGCCGGGCGGCGCGCGCCCGCTGCTGGCGGGTCATGGACCCGGTCAGGGCGAGGAACAGCGGAACCGTCCCGGGCGGGTCCATGATGACGAACAGGGTCACGAAGACCGAGAGGAACAGCTGGACGTCAAGGGCGTTGCTCACGCCGTCACCACCTCCGTCGTCCCCTGACGGACGATCTCGTCGAGCACGTCCGGGGCAGTCAGGTTCTCGCCCAGAAGGTTGACCTTGCCGGCCCCGTGGTAGTCGCTCGAGCCCGTGACCAGCAGGTCGAGCCGGTCCGCGATCTCCAGCAGCCGCTCGCGCTGCGCCGGCGAGTGGTCGCGGTGGTGCACCTCGAGACCGGCCAGGCCGGCCTCCGCGAGCTCGTCGAACACCCGGTCCGGGACGATCCGGCCGCGCGCGTCGGCGGCCGGGTGCGCGAACACCGGGACGCCACCGGACGCGCGGATCGCGGCGACCGCGACCGGGGCCTCGGGTGCGTAGTGGTCCACGTGGTACGGCCCGTCCGACGCCAGCAGGTGCGCGAAGGCCGCGTCCCGGTCCGGGACGACGCCGCGCGCCACCAGGGCGTCCGCGATGTGGGGGCGCCCGACGACGACCGCGTCGCGCGCCTGGTCGAGCACGTCCTGCCAGGTGATCGGCACGTCGCGCGCGAGCCGCTCGACGATGCGCCGTGCGCGGTGGACCCGGGACTCACGGGCGCGCGCGAGCTCGTCGGCGAGCGCGGGGTGCTCGGGGTCCTGCAGGTAGCTGAGCAGGTGGACGCTGACGCCCCCGGCACGCGCGGAGACCTCGGTGCCGCGCACGAGCGCCGTCCCGACCTCACGCGCGGCGTTCGCCGCCTCGTCCCAGCCGGCCGTGGTGTCGTGGTCGGTCAGGGCCACCACGTCGAGGCCTGCGGCACGCGCGGCGGTGACGAGCTCCGCGGGGGTCTGCGTGCCGTCCGACGCTCGGGAGTGCGTGTGGAGGTCGATGCGCACCCGACCACGCTAGCCGTTCCGCACACCCGGGCCCGCCACGCGATGTGCAGTCGGTGCCAGACTGGAGCGGTGAGCACCGACGACGACCTCCAGAACCTCACCTCCGAGACCGTGACCCCGGCCGTGGCCGAGGGCGACGAGCAGCCCCTCGACGAGCGCGGATCGAACCGGTCGCACCGGCCGCAGTCGCGCCGGTTCGTGGAGTTCGTGACGTCGGGGTGGGGCGAGCGTCCCGCGTCGACGGCGGCGCGCGCGCCCGTGGCGGACCGGACCGCGGAGCGCCGCAGCGCGCTGTCGGCCCAGTTCCCGGGTGTGCGGCTCGTCGTCCCGGCCGGCTCGTTCAAGGTCCGCTCCAACGACACCGACTTCCGGTTCCGACCGCACGCGGCGTTCGCCCACCTCACCGGGCTCGGCACCGAGCAGGAGCCCGACGCGGTCCTGGTGCTGCACCCGGTGGCGGACGGCACGGGCGACGACGGCAGCGCGCACCGGGCGGTGCTGTACATGAACCCGCTCGCGGGCCGCGACACCCCCGAGTTCTTCTCCGACGCGCGGTACGGCGAGTTCTGGGTCGGCGCGCGCCCCACGCTCGACGAGGTCGCGACGACGACCGGGATCACCACGGCGCACGTGGCGGACCTGCGTGACGCGCTCGCGAAGGACGTCGGCGAGGGCGGGGTCCAGGTCCTCGTGGTCCCGGGTGCGGACCTCGCGGTCGAGGAGGTCGTCGAGCAGATCCGCGGCGAGGAGGATTCGGGCGAGGCCGACGCGCGTCTCGCGGAGGCGCTCTCCGAGCTGCGGCTGCTGAAGGACGCGTACGAGGTCGAGCAGATGCGGCTCGCGGTGGACGCGACGATCGCCGGGTTCGAGAAGGTCGTGCGCGCGTTGCCGCGTGCCGTCGCGCACCGGCGCGGCGAGCGGGTCGTCGAGGGCACGTTCATCGGGCACGCGCGTGAGGAGGGCAACGACGTCGGGTACACGACGATCGCCGCGGCCGGCGAGCACGCCACGACCCTGCACTGGACCGACAACGACGGTCCGGTGCGCCCGGGCGAGCTCGTGCTCGTCGACGCGGGCGTGGAGGTCGACTCCCTGTACACCGCGGACGTGACGCGCACGCTGCCGGTCGACGGCACGTTCACCGACGTCCAGCGCCGCGTCTACCAGGCGGTGCTCGACGCCGCCGACGCGGGCTTCGCCGCGGCCGTCCCCGGCGCACGGTTCCGCGACGTGCACGACGCCGCGATGCGCGTCCTGGCGGCGCGGCTCGAGGAGTGGGGCCTGCTGCCGGTCACTGCCGAGGAGTCCCTCGCACCGGACAACCAGCACCACCGGCGCTGGATGGTCCACGGCACGTCGCACCACCTGGGCCTGGACGTGCACGACTGCGCGCAGGCGCGCGCCGAGCTGTACCTGGACGGTGTGCTGCAGCCCGGCATGGTGTTCACCATCGAGCCGGGGCTGTACTTCAAGTCGGACGACCTGCTGGTCCCGGCCGAGTACCGCGGCATCGGCGTGCGTATCGAGGACGACGTCCTGGTGACCGCCGACGGGAACGAGAACCTGTCGGCCGCGCTACCGCGGGACCCCGACGCGGTCGAGTCCTGGATGGCGGCGCTGCGCGAGGGCTGACCCGCGCTCTCGACCTCAGAGTGCCGGCGGCGCAGGGGGCGCCGGCGGCGCAGGGGGCGCCGGCGGCTCGGTGGCCGCGGGCCGGACCGGCTCGGGCCAGCCCGACACGACGCCGCCGGTCTCCGCGAGGAGGTGGCGCGCCTTGTTGGCGTGCTCCGCCAGGCACAGCACCGAGTAGGACGTCGCGACGATCTGGCTCGACGACGCGAAGTCACGCCGTCCGCGGGTCAGGGAGTACCCGATGACGGAGAAGAGCAGCCCGAACGCTCCGCCGAACAGCACGGTGGGCAGCATGATGCCCGCGCCACCGGACGAGAACATGGTGAGGATCAGTCCCACGAAGAGCCCGAACCAGGCGCCGGACAGGAACCCCCCGAGCGCGGCGCTCGGGTACGAGAGCCGCCGCAGCACCCGCTCCACCATCCGCAGGTCGGTGCCCACGATCGTCACCGCCCGCACGGGGAACTGCTGCTCGGCCAGGAGCTCGACGGCCTTCTGCGCCTGCAGGTAGGTGCCGTAGGTCGCCACCGTCTCCCCCGTCGGCAGCGTGGGGGTGGTGGGGATCCGCTCGGACTGCTTGAACGACATGACCTGATCCTCCCGCACACCACCGACCACCGCCAGGCTGGGTTCCGGCCCACCCGCACGACCGGTCCCCGCGATTCGCACCGGGCCCCGCCGCCGACCGCCGTCTAGGCTGACCGGCGTGAGCAGCGTCGGGGCCAGGGTGTTCGTCGCGCGCCTCGCCGGCACCGCCGTCTTCGACCCCATCGGCGACGAGGTCGGCAGGGTGCGGGACGTCGTCGTGCTCGTGCGCCTCAAAGGTGCGCCGCGCGCGGTGGGCCTCGTGGTCGAGGTCCCCGGCCGACGACGGGTGTTCCTGCCGCTGACGAGGGTGACGGCGGTCGACGCCGGCCAGGTCATCTCGACCGGCCTGGTCAACATGCGGCGCTTCGAGCAGCGGGTCTCCGAGACGCTCGTGATGGGCGAGCTGCTGGACCGGACGGTCGAGCTCGCGGACGGCTCCGGCACCGCGCGCGTCGAGGACGTCGCGATCGAGCTGCAGCGCAACGGCGACTGGCTCGTCACCAAGGTGTTCGTGCGGCGCACCGACCAGCGCGGCGGGCTGCTGCGGCGCCGTGGGGAGACGCTGCTGGTGTCGGTCGAGGACGTCCGGGGCCTGAGCCTGCCGACCGCGGCGCAGGGCGCCCGGCTGCTGCTCGCCCAGTACGAGGACCTCAAGCCCGCGGACCTGGCCGACGTCCTGCACGACATGGGGGTCACACGCCGTCTCCAGGTCGCCACCGCACTCGACGACGAGCGCCTCGCGGACGTGCTCGAGGAGCTGCCCGAGGACGACCAGGTCGAGATCCTCGGCGGCCTGGAGCGTGCGCGCGCGGCCGACGTCCTGGAGGCCATGCAGCCGGACGACGCCGCCGACCTGCTGGGTGAGCTGACCGCCGAGCAGGCGGCGGAGCTCCTCGCCCTCATGGAGCCCGAGGAGGCCAAGGACGTGCGCCGCCTGCTGGCGTACGCGGACAACACGGCCGGCGGCCTGATGACGACGGAGCCGGTGATCCTGGGGCCCGAGACGTCGATCGCGGCCGCGCTCGCGCACGTCCGCCGTCAGGACCTCAACCCGGCGCTCGCGTCGGTGGTGTTCGTCGCGCGACCCCCGCTGGAGACGCCGACGGGCCGGTACATCGGCATCGTCCACCTGCAGCGGATGCTGCGGGAGCCGCCGCACGAGTCGATCGGGCAGATCGTCGACACCGACCTCGAGCCCGTCGCCGTCGACGCCCCGCTGCTGACGGTGACCCGCCAGCTCGCGACGTACAACCTGCTGGCGCTGCCCGTGGTCGACGAGCAGCGCCGCCTGCTCGGCGCGGTGTCGGTCGACGACGTCCTGGACCACCTGCTGCCCGACGACTGGCGCGAGACGGACGACGTGCACGCCGGCCCGCCGACGCGACCCACGCCGCTCGTCCGCGCCCCCCACGGGGTGGACCGTGGCTGACCGCCTGGACCAGCCCCGTGCCCGCGGGCGCTCGCTGCTGCCCCGCATGCAGGTGGAGGCGGACGCGTCGGGCCGGGCGTCGGAGTCCATCGCCCGCTTCCTGGGGACTCCGCGGTTCATCGTGTGGCTCACGATCTTCTGCGTCGTCTGGCTCGGGTGGAACGCGTGGGGGCCCGTCGAGCTGCGGTTCGACAAGGCGGCGAACGGGTTCACCGCACTCACCCTCATGCTGTCCCTGCAGGCCTCGTACGCCGCCCCGCTGATCCTGCTCGCCCAGAGCCGCCAGGCGGACCGGGACCGGGTCGCCGCCGAGCAGGACCGTCAGCGCGCCGAGCGGAACCTGGCCGACACGGAGTTCCTCGCCCGGGAGATGGCGTCGCTGCGCATCGCGCTGTCCGAGGTCGCGACCCGCGACTTCGTCCGCTCCGAGCTGCGCAGCCTCCTCGAGGACCTGCAGGCCGAGCCGACGGACGACGAGGACGGGACCGGTCGTCGCGCCGACGTCGGACGGCGGGAGGGCGGGGCACGCTGACGTCCCGCGGAGGTGCTCCGGCGCCCGCCTACGATGGTCGCGTGCCCTCTGTCGACGCCCCCGCCCCCGACCCGCTCCTCGAGGCCGTCCGCACCGCGCTGGCAGCCGTGCAGGACCCGGAGATCCGCCGCCCGATCACGGAGCTCGGGATGGTGCGCTCGGTGGCGGTCGAACCGCGGGACGGCGGGTCGTTCGTGGTCGTCGGTCTGGATCTGACCACGCCGGGCTGCCCGATGAAGGAGACCCTGACGCGGGACATCACGGCGGCGGTCGCCCCGCTCGACGGTGTCGCCGGCGTCCGCGTCGACCTCGGTGTCATGTCGGCGGAGCAGCGTGCCGGCCTGCGCACGATGCTGCGCGGCACGGACGCCGAGCCGCAGATCCCGTTCGCGCTCCCTGGGTCGTTGACCAAGGTGATCGCCGTGGCGTCCGGCAAGGGCGGCGTGGGCAAGTCGACCGTGACGGCGAACCTCGCGGTGGCGATGGCGGCCGACGGGCTGCGCGTCGGCGTCGTGGACGCGGACATCTACGGCTTCTCGATCCCCCGCATGCTGGGGGTCGACCGGGCGCCGACCAAGGTCGACGACATGCTGCTGCCGCCCGTGGCGCACGACGTGAAGGTCGTGTCCATCGGCATGTTCGTGCCGGCGGGTCAGCCGGTGGTGTGGCGCGGTCCGATGCTGCACCGGGCGCTGCAGCAGTTCCTGGCCGACGTGTTCTGGGGTGACCTCGACGTCCTCCTGCTGGACCTGCCCCCGGGGACCGGGGACATCGCGATCTCGGTGGCCCAGCTGCTGCCGGGCTCGGAGATCGTGGTCGTCACGACGCCGCAGGTGGCCGCGGCGGAGGTCGCCGAGCGCGCGGGTGCGGTGGCGGCGCAGACGCGCCAGCGCGTCGTGGGTGTCGTCGAGAACATGGCGTGGCTCGAGCAGGCGGACGGGTCGCGCCTCGAGCTGTTCGGGTCCGGCGGTGGCCGGCGCGTGGCGGAGAACCTGACGCGCCTGACGGGCGCGGAGGTGCCGCTGCTGGGGCAGGTCCCGCTCGACGTGGAGCTGCGCGAGGCGAGCGACGGGGGCACCCCCGTGGTGCTGAGCGCCCCGACGTCGCCGGGCGCGGTCGCGCTGCGGGGCATCGCCCGGTCGCTGGCCGCGCGACCCCGCAACCTCGCGGGTCGCGCCCTCGACCTCTCGCCGGTGACGCGCTGACGCGCTGACGACGCCCGAAATTATCGGAGAGCGCCCCACAGCCCTACGGGCGGTGGGGCGCTGCTGTGCCATCCTCGGACCCGCTTTAACGATACAAGTGCGCCCCCTCGGAGCGGATAGACCTACTTAAACGATTACGAGTCGTCCGAAACACCGCGGAACGGGGCATCTCGCATTGACGTTAAACCTGTCCTGACGAGACGGTGTGCCTGCCGGCTTTCTCCGGCGAACCACCCTTGAGGAGGGATCGATGACGATCACACGTCACCGGCGCCGCGCCAGCGTCGTCAGCGCCGTCGCCGTGGCCACACTGGCCGCCGGGATGGCCGTTCCGCTGGCACTGCCGGCCGCCGCTGCCGGCAGCACGCTGCAGGCAGCAGCCGCCGAGTCCAACCGGTACTACGGCGCCGCGATGGCCGGCAGCTACCTGAACAACTCGCAGGTCACCGGCATCTTGAACCGTGAGTTCAACATGATCACGGCCGAGAACGAGATGAAGATGGACGCCACCGAGCCGAACCAGAACCAGTTCAGCTACGGCAACGGCGACCGCATCGTCAACTGGGCCCTGCAGAACGGCAAGAAGGTCCGTGGGCACGCCCTGGCGTGGCACTCCCAGCAGCCCGGCTGGATGCAGAACATGTCCGGCACCCAGCTGCGCAACGCGATGCTCAACCACGTCACGCAGGTCGCCACGCACTACAAGGGCAAGATCCACAGCTGGGACGTCGTCAACGAGGCCTACGCCGACGGGAACTCCGGCGGACGGCGCGACTCCAACCTGCAGCGCACGGGCAACGACTGGATCGAGGCGGCCTTCCGCGCCGCCCGCGCCGCCGACCCGGGCGCCAAGCTCTGCTACAACGACTACAACACCGACAACTGGTCCCACGCCAAGACGCAGGGCGTCTACAACATGGTCAAGGACTTCAAGGCCCGCGGCGTGCCGATCGACTGCGTCGGCTTCCAGGCGCACTTCAACTCCGGCAACCCGGTCCCCTCGAACTACCACACCACGCTCGGCAACTTCGCCGCGCTCGGTGTCGACGTGCAGATCACCGAGCTCGACATCGAGGGCTCCGGCACCAGCCAGGCCGAGCAGTTCCGCGGCGTGCACCAGGCCTGCCTCTCGGTCGCCCGCTGCACCGGCATCACCGTGTGGGGCGTGCGCGACAGCGAGTCCTGGCGCTCCTCGGGCACCCCGCTGCTGTTCGACGGCAACGGCAACAAGAAGGCCGCGTACAACTACTCCCTCGACGCCCTCAACCAGACGAGCGGCACCGTGCGCGCCACCCCGGGCGGTCAGGACGGCGGCCAGCAGCCGACTCAGCAGCCCACCCAGCAGCCGACTCAGCAGCCCACCCAGCAGCCCACCCAGCAGCCGACGTCGAACCCGACGAACGCCCCGGCCGGCAGCACGCTGCAGGCCGCAGCTGCCCGCACGGGCCGGTACTACGGCGCGGCGATGGCCGGCAGCTACCTGAACAACTCCCAGATCACCGGCATCTTGCAGCGTGAGTTCAACATGATCACGGCTGAGAACGAGATGAAGATGGACGCCACCGAGCCGAACCAGAACCAGTTCAACTACACCAACGGTGACCGGATCGTGAACTGGGCGCTGCAGAACGGCAAGCAGGTCCGTGGGCACGCCCTGGCGTGGCACTCCCAGCAGCCCGGCTGGATGCAGAACATGTCCGGCACCCAGCTGCGCAACGCGATGCTCAACCACGTCACGCAGGTCGCCACGCACTACAAGGGCAAGATCCACAGCTGGGACGTCGTCAACGAGGCCTACGCCGACGGGAACTCCGGCGGACGGCGCGACTCCAACCTGCAGCGCACGGGCAACGACTGGATCGAGGCGGCCTTCCGCGCCGCCCGCGCCGCCGACCCGGGCGCCAAGCTCTGCTACAACGACTACAACACCGACAACTGGTCCCACGCCAAGACGCAGGGCGTCTACAACATGGTCAAGGACTTCAAGGCCCGCGGCGTGCCGATCGACTGCGTCGGCTTCCAGGCGCACTTCAACTCCGGCAACCCGGTCCCCTCGAACTACCACACCACGCTCGGCAACTTCGCCGCGCTCGGTGTCGACGTGCAGATCACCGAGCTCGACATCGAGGGCTCCGGCACCAGCCAGGCCGAGCAGTTCCGCGGCGTGCACCAGGCCTGCCTCTCGGTCGCCCGCTGCACCGGCATCACCGTGTGGGGCGTGCGCGACAGCGAGTCCTGGCGCTCCTCGGGCACCCCGCTGCTGTTCGACGGCAACGGCAACAAGAAGGCGGCGTACAACTACTCCCTCGACGCCCTCAACGCCGGCGGCACCACCACCGACCCGGGTCAGCAGCCGACGTCGAACCCGACGCAGGACCCGGGCAACGGCGGCACCGGCAGCTGCACGGCGACGTACTCCGAGGGCGAGAAGTGGAACGACCGCTTCAACGGGGTCGTGACGATCCGCGCCAACGGCAACATCAGCAGCTGGACCTCCACGGTCACGCTGCAGAACCCGCAGCGCGTCATCGCGGCCTGGAGCGGGTCGCCGACGTGGCCCTCGGCCAACGTCATGGTGATGCGTCCGAACGACGGCGGCGCGCTGTCGAACGGGCAGACCGTGTCGTTCGGCTTCACGGTCCAGCACGGCGGCAACTGGACGTGGCCGTCCGTGAGCTGCGCAGCGTCGTGACGACCTGATCGTCCACGGCTGATCGGCGCCCCGACGGGCCGGTCGCAGTGACACAGCGGGCGTGGTGCCTCACGGCACCACGCCCGCTGTGCTCGTCGGGGGCCCGCCGTGCCGGTCGGCGACGGCGCGGGTCGCGCCGACCGGTGGTGGATACTGTCGCCGTGCTCGCGTCCCGGAGGCAGCAGCGAACCCCCACCGAGGTGCGCACGGACGGCCCAGCGCGCGTGGCCGACCTCGACACCGCCACCGGAGGCCACCGGTGAGCCGCTCCGAACGGGACGTCGCCGCACGCGTGCGCCGCACGTCCACCCGCCTGGCCGACGGCCGCGAGCTGATCTACTTCGACGACTCCGAGCCCTACGTCTCGGGTGCGGCCACGCGCCGGCTCGACGACCCGCGCCCCCTCCCCGACCGCTTCGCCCCCGTGGTCGACGCGCACGGGGTCGCGCACGCCGTCACCGGCCCCGAGCTGCGGTTCGACGCGCTGACGGGCGAGTGGATCCCGATGGCCGCGCACCGCATGAACCGCACGTTCCTGCCGCCCGCCGACTCCAACCCGCTGGCGCCCGCCAAGCCCGGTGCGACGTACCAGGACGGCGAGATCCCGGACACCGACTACGACGTCGTGGTGTTCGAGAACCGGTTCCCCTCGTTGCTCGACGTCCCGGGCGCCGACCGCACGACCCGGCTCGTCGCGGGCGAGCCGCTGTGGCAGCAGCGCCCCGCGGTCGGACGCTGCGAGGTCATCTGCTTCTCGTCCGACCCCACGGCGTCGCTGGCCACGGTGAGCCCGCGGCGCATGCGCACCGTCGTCGAGGCCTGGACCGACCGCACGCGCGAGCTGTCGCTGCTCCCCGGGGTCGAGCAGGTGTTCTGCTTCGAGAACCGGGGCAAGGAGATCGGGGTGACGCTCCACCACCCGCACGGGCAGATCTACGCGTTCCCCTACGTGACCCCCCGGACCCGGACGATGCTGGAGCAGGCGCGCGCCCACCAGCGCAGGACGGGGCGCGTGCTGCTGCGGGACCTGCTCGACGCCGAGCTCCGGCACCGCGAGCGCGTGGTCCTGGAGTCGGAGCACTGGGTCGCCTACGTGCCGTACGCGGCGCGCTGGCCGGTCGAGGTGCACCTCGCGCCACGCCGCGACGTGCCGGACCTCCCGGCGCTGACGGACGCCGAGAAGGCCGACCTGTCGACCACCTACCTCACCCTGCTGCGACGCCTCGACCAGTTCTTCGTCGACGGGGACGGCGGCGCGATCCCCCTGCCGTACATCAGCGGCTGGCACCAGGCACCCGTGCGCGAAGGACGTGACGTGTCACGGCTGCACCTGCAGCTGTTCTCCGTCCTGCGCGCACCGGGCAGGCTCAAGTACCTCGCCGGCGTGGAGTCCGCGATGGCGTCCTGGATCTCGGACACCACGCCCGAGCGCATCGCCCACCGACTGCAGGAGCTCGCATGACCGCCGTGTGGACCGAGGCGTGGGGGCGCGCGGACGGCACCCAGCGGGTCCGCGACCTGTTCGCGACGACGTACGGGTCAGCGTCCCAGCTCGTCCGGTCGGCCCCCGGCCGCGTCAACCTCATCGGTGAGCACACGGACTACAACGGTGGCCTCGCCCTGCCGATCGCGCTGCCGCACCGCACCTACGCCGCGGTCTCACCCCGCGACGACGACGTCGTGCGTCTCGTGTCGGCGCAGGAGCGGTCCGAGGTGCGCGAGGTGCGGCTGGCCGACGTCGCGCCCGGGACGGTGGGCGGCTGGCCGGCGTACGTCGCGGGGGTCGCGTGGGCGCTGCGCGAGGCGGGGCACGACGTGGGCGGCTTCGACGTCGCGATCGACTCGTGCGTGCCGTCCGGCGCGGGCCTGTCGTCGTCGGCGGCGCTCGAGGCGTCCGTCGCCGTCGCCCTCGACGCGACGCACGGCCTGGGGCTGGCCGGTGACGTGGACCCGGCCGGCGCACCGAGCGACGACGCGAACCGTGCGGTCCTGGCCGGCGTGTGCGTGCGGGCCGAGAACGCGATCGCGGGCGCACCGACGGGCGGCATGGACCAGGCGGCGTCGCTGCGTGCCCGGGCAGGTCACGCGCTGCTGCTGGACTGCCGCGACGGGTCCGTGCGCCACGTCCCCTTCGACCTCGCGACGCACGGCCTCGCGCTGCTGGTCGTCGACACGCGTGCCGCGCACTCGCACGTCGACGGCGAGTACGCACAGCGTCGGGCGGCGTGCGAGCAGGCGGCACGACGTCTGGGGGTCGCGTCGCTGCGGGACGTCGCCGACGACCCGCGCGGTGACCGCCCTGCGCTCGCGTCGCTCGCCGGCGACCCGGACGGTGAGGTGCTCGTCCGACGCGTGCGGCACGTGACCTCCGAGATCGCACGCGTGCGGGCGTTCGTCGACGTGCTCGGCACCGGCGACGTGGCAGCCGTGGGCCCGCTCATGGACGCGTCCCACACGTCGTTGCGCGACGACTACGAGGTCTCCTGCCCGGAGCTGGACCTGGCCGTGGAGGCGGCGCGCGCCGCCGGCGCGCTGGGTGCACGCATGACCGGCGGCGGGTTCGGCGGGTCGGCGATCGCCCTGGTCGAGGCACCCGCCGTCCAGCACGTCGCCACCGCCGTCGCCGGCGCCTTCGCCGCCCAGGGTCTCGCCGCACCCGCGTTCGCCGTGGCCGTCGCGGGACCACCCGCAGGCTGACGCCGAGGGACGACGCGTGACCGGTACCCCGGTACCGGGCCGGAGACACCGGGTACGACTGCGGTCTGACGCGGTTCGGTGACGGGCAGCGCTAACGTCCCCCTCGTCAGCCGATCCGCGACCCGCGGCCGCTGTCGTCCCATCGACACGAGGAGCAGGCGCAGTGGTACGTCGTTACGTCTTTCCGGCACTGCGCATCCTCATCTGGGCCGTCATCGCGGTCGCGCTCGTCCGCATCGCGTTCGCGGGTGCGGACGTGAGCGCCGAGGCGACCGGCGCAGTCCCGACCGGCGAGGTCGTCGAGCCGACCGTCGAGGCCACGGCGACGACGATCACGAACGCCGTCACGGTCCGCGCATCGGTCGTCGCGGACCCCGCGGTCCCGGTGCGCGCGACGCTGGCCGGCACCGTGTCGAAGCTGCTGGTGGAGAACGGGGCCCGTGTCGAGGTGGGCACGCCCGTCCTGGAGATCCGCCAGGAGACGCCGCAGGACCCGCTGACGAAGACCGACCCGGAGACCGGTGAGGTCACGGTGACCGAACGCAAGCCAAAGGTCGTGGTCGAGACCGTGAAGGCCCCCGTCGGCGGGACGCTGAGCCTGCCGACCCTCAAGGACCAGATCCTCTCCGTGGGTGACACGGTCGGACAGGTCTCCCCCGGCACGCTGTCGGTCTCGGGGAACCTGACGCCCGACCAGCAGTACCGGCTCGTCGGCGCGCCCACCGAGGCGCAGGTGACGCTCAAGGGCGGGCCGGCACCGTTCACCTGCACCGGGCTGCGGATCGGTGCCGCGGCACAGCCGGCCGCGCCGGCCGAGCCGGAGCAGGAGGGCGCCACCGCCCCGTCCGGCACCGTCGTGTGCGCCCTGCCCGGCGACGTCACGGCGTTCCCCGGGCTGGGCGCGGACCTCGAGATCGTCAACGGCACGGCCGCCGACGCGGTCGTCGTCCCCGTGACGGCGGTCCAGGGGACGGTGCAGCGCGGCAACGTCTGGGTCGTGGCGTCCGAGGGCGCCGAGCCCGAGCAGCGCGAGGTCGGGCTCGGCCTGACGGACGGCGAGGTCGTGCAGATCACGGAGGGGCTCGCGCTCGGGGACCAGGTGCTCGAGTTCATCCCCGTGCCCGACGACGACGGCAAGGTCGACTGCGAGGACCCGGCGACGTACGACCCGGCGGTGTGCGGCGGATGAACCTGCTCGAGCTGACCGGCGTCACGCGGTCGGTACGCCTCCCGGACGACCGGCTGCTGGAGATCCTGCGGGGGGTGACGCTGAGCGTCGACACCGGGGAGCACGTCGCGGTGGTGGGTCGTTCCGGCACCGGAAAGTCCACCCTGCTGAACATCCTCGGCCTGCTGGACGCCCCCACCGACGGCGAGTACCTGCTGGAGGGCGTGCCGATCGGGCGCCTGTCGGCGCGTGAGCGGACCCGGCGCCGTGGTCGCGACTTCGGGTTCGTGTTCCAGCAGTTCAACCTGCTGCCCGGCCGGACCGCGCTCGAGAACGTGGCGGCTCCCCTGATGTACGCGTCGGGCCGGCAGTTCTGGCGCCGCCGCGCGCTCGCGACGGACATGCTCGCCCGGGTCGGGCTCGGCGACCGGCTCGACACGATGCCCGAGAAGCTGTCGGGCGGCGAGCAGCAGCGGGTCGCGATCGCACGTGCGCTCGTCCGCGGGCCGCGGGTGATCCTCGCGGACGAGCCGACGGGCGCCCTGGACGTCGAGACGGGGCAGGAGGTCATGGGGCTGCTCGACGAGATCGCGTCGATCACCGGGGCCGCTCTCGTGACCATCACCCACGACCTGGCCGTGGCCGCGCGCGCGCAACGGCACTACCGGCTCGCCGACGGTGTGCTCGTCCCCGTCGACCTCGGCGGTGCCGGGCACGAGTGGGTGGGCGACGTGCCGACCCTGCCCGGTGCCCGACAGCTCCCCGCCGTCGCGGGCGGGGTCGCCGGGGTGCCGGAGCTCAGCCGGCCCGTCCCCGCGCGGGCCGAGCCGTGACCGGCGTGGTCGGCGCCCTCGTCGAGGCGTGGGACGAGCTGCGGCTGCACAAGATGCGCGTCCTGCTCGCGCTGATCGGCGTCGCCGCGGCGGTGATGGCCATCACCGCCGTCACGGCGGCCGTGCAGATGCTGACACAGGCGTACACCGAGATGACCGAGCGCCAGATGGGCCGACAGATCACGTTGGCCATCGACGCGTACCCGATGAGCGAGCAGGCCGGTCCAGCCACCACCGAGCTCGACGCCACCTTCGAACGGGCCCTCCAGCGGTACGGCATCACCTGGGCCACCCGCGACTGGTACACGCAGGTGCCGTTCCGCTTCACCGACGGCACCCGTCTCACCGAGGTCCGCGCTGTCGACCCCGACCTGGGGACCATGCAACGCGTGGACGTCGTCGAGGGCCGGTGGTTCACGGACGCCGACACCGACGCGTTCGCGCCGCTCGTCATCGTGAACGAGGTGTTCCTGGAGCAGCTGGGGTCCACCGGGCTGGACTCGCACCCCACCGTCCTGCTGGGGGACCAGGCCCCGGTGCGGGCCACGATCGTCGGGGTCACCCAGAAGACCTGGCCCGACGAGGGGCCCACGGCGATGGTGCTCTACGACCAGCTCGCCCGCTGGTACACGCCCGAGGGGGTCGGCTGGGGGGCGCCCGTGCCGACCCTCAAGGTGTGGGTCCCCCCCGACGCCGCGTCCGACCTGGCGGTCCGCCTCGAGCGCGACGTGGCAGCCGCGCTCCCGGGATGGGAGGTCCACTCCTACGACAACCGCAACAACGGTCTCGGCGCGATGGACGGCGCCGCGCGCTGGGTGGCGTTCGGCGTGGGCGGCTTCGCGCTGCTGCTGGGCGGCCTGGGGCTCGTGAACATCGCGCTCGTGACCGTGCGCCACCGCATCCGGGAGATCGGCATCCGACGGTCCTTCGGCGCCACGTCGAGCCGGATCTTCTTCGGCGTGCTCATGGAGTCCGTGGTCGCGACCGCGGTCGCCGGCCTCGTCGGGGTGGTGCTCGCGGTGGCGGTCATCAAGAACATCCCGATCGACCTCCTGTTCGGCAGCGGCCTGCAGGACCGGCCACCGTTCCCGGTGTCCGCCGCAGTGGTGGGGATGGCGTGCGCGACCGCCGTCGGAGCACTCGCCGGGGCCATCCCCGCGACCGTCGCCGTCCGGGTGAAGGTCATCGACGCCATCCGCTACTGAGGGGTGCCCCAGGCGGTCCGCGGATCTCGCGCGATTCCCTCCCTGGGTACCCCAACCATCGCCGTGGGGTCATCCTGAAGTCGGACCCGGGGCGTGACCGCCTTTCGCTATCGTCACGTCTGCGCCGGTCGAAGGCGTGCTGACTTCTGTCATCGACATCCCAGAAAGGCACGCTGATGCGCCGTTCCCCCGCGCTGCCCTTGCTCGCCGCCACCGTCGTGGCGCTCGTCCTGGCGGGGTGCTCCGGTGACGGCACGTCGTCGACCTCGGACGAGGAGACCGGCCCGATGTCCGCGTTCTTCGAGAAGGTCGGCGGCTCGTTCGACGAGGGGGACGCCGAGAAGCAGCAGCGCGAGCACGGTGAGCTCGTCGCCGCCTGCATGGCCGAGCAGGGCTTCGAGTACACCGCGCCCGAGCCGATGGGCATGACGGAGTCCGAGGACATGCCCGAGTGGAACTCGAAGGAGTACGCCGAGCAGTTCGGCTACGGCGCCACCACGAGTCAGGACATGAACGGCGGCGAGGAGTGGGTCGACCCCAACGCCGACTACCTCGCCACCATGTCCGAGGGCGAGCAGACGGCGTTCTACGAGGCCCTCTACGGCGTCCAGCCCGAGGTCGACCCCGAGGCCGACCCCGAGGAGTACGAGTACAACTGGGAAGAGGGCGGCTGCGAGGGCAAGGCCTCGCACGAGGTGTACGAGCAGGGCCAGATCTGGGACGACCCCGCCCTCCAGGACTTCCGCGACGAGATGACGAACTCGTGGGACTCCTTGGCGGACGAGCCGGTCCTGCAGGAGGCGCAGGCCAAGTGGTCCGCCTGCATGACCGAGGCCGGCTTCGACTTCGCGAGCCCGCAGGAGGCGCAGGACAGCATCTACGACCAGATGAACGTCATCTGGGAGGCCTCGGTCCCGGAGGACCCGGAGGCGGAGGTGGACCCCGAGGCGTTCGAGCTCGACGAGACGGCGATGGCCGAGCTGAAGAAGGAGGAGCTCGCCGTGGCGGCCGCGGACTACACGTGCAAGGAGTCGTCGGGCTACGTGAAGGCGGAGAAGGCTGCCTACCTCGCCGTCGAGGAGCGCCTGTGGGAGAAGTACGGCGACCAGCTCGAGGCGGCTGCCGCGAAGCAGACGCCGGCCAAGTGACGCAGGGGCCGGGGACGAGGACGACACCGTGAGCAGGATCTCCACCCACGTCAGCGGCGGGCGCCGCACCATCGGCGTCATGGCCGTCGTCGCGGTCGTCTGCCTGGCGGTGGGACTGCTGCTGTCGCGGCTCATCGTCTCCCCCGGGCAGGCGGCGGCGAACGCGGCTCCGCCGACCGCAGGCCCGATCACGGTGCCCGTCGAGAGCCGGGTCATCGGCAACGAGGTCGTGCTGCGCGGTGACGTCGGCTACGACGACGCCGTCGCGCTCTCGATCGAGACCGGCGACCTCGGCGGCCCTGCGGTCGTCACCGGCCAGGTCAAGGAGGTCGGTGCGACGGTCGACGCGGCGTCGGTGGTCCTCGAGGTCGTGGGGCGGCCGGTCATCGCGCTGCCGGGCGACCTGCCGACCTACCGGACCCTGCGCGCCGGCGTGTCCGGACCCGACGTGCAGCAGCTGAAGGCCGCGCTGCGTGCCGTCGGCCTGGACGGCGGCGACCCCGCCGGCGCGACGTACGACGCCGCGACGGCCGCCGGTGTCCGCGCCCTGTACCAGAAGGTCGGGTACGAGCCGCCCACCGGTGGCGAGGAGGTCAAGGAGGCGGTGAAGATCGCCCAGGAGTCCGTGGCCGCAGCCCAGACGGAGGTCGGCACGGCCGAGGCTGCGCTCGGCAGCGCCGGACGGGCGTCCGGCGGAGCGTCAGTGACGGAGCTGGACGGCCAGGTCCGGGTCGCCGAGGCCCAGCTCGCCTTCCTCGCGGAGCAGTGCGCGAAGCCCGTCGACCCGGACGCGGGGCCGACGGTCGACTGCACGCCGCCCGCACGGGTGCAGGCCGAGACGCAGCTCGCCACCGCCCGTGCCGCACGGGCCGCGGCGGACGTCGCACCTGACACGAGCGCGGAGCGCGCGAGCATCCGGGCGGCCAAGGACCGGCTGACCGCCGCCCGGCAGGCGCTCAGCGAGGCCCAGGCCGCGGCGATGACTCCCCTGCCCGCCACCGAGATCGTGTACCTGCCGTCCTTGCCGCGGCGCGTCGACGCCGTGTCGGTCGAGCGCGGCGGGACCGTGCAGAGCAAGTTCATGAGCGTCTCCGGTGCGACGGTCCAGATCACGGCGTCGGCGTCACGCGCCGACGCGGAGCTCATGGCGCCCGGCACGGTCGGCCAGATCAGCGTGGACGGCACGGACGTGCCGGTCACGGTGGCGGAGGTCACCGAGCCGGACGCCGCGGCAGCCGACGCGGCCGGTGACTCCGAGGACGCGAAGAAGCCCACGGGCGAGCGACGCAAGGTCGTCTTCACCGTCGGGGAGCTCACGCCCGAGCAGATCGCGGCGCTCCAGGGCAGCAACGTGCGGGTGCGCGTCCCGGTCAGCTCCACCGACGGCGAGGTGCTCGCCGTGCCGCTGGCAGCGTTGACCGCGGGGCCGGGTGGTGAGAGCCGGGTCGAGCTGGTGGCCGACGGGCAGAGCCACCTCGTGGAGGTCACGACGGGCCTGGCCGCGTCGGGCTTCGTCGAGATCACCGGCTCCAAGCAGCCGCTGAAGGCAGGCGACCTGGTCGTCGTCGGCATCGCGTCGACGGAGGAGGAGGGCGCCGAGGACGCGGCGACCGACGACGCGGAGGAACCCGCGACGGACGAGTCGACGGAGGCAGGCGAGTGACCGTGCTCGACCTGCTCGATGCGCCGCAGGGGGGCGCACCGACGGACCCCGAGCAGGTCCCTCCGGTCGTCGAGCTCCGGGCTGCCGAACGACAGTTCCCCGGTGAGCCGCCCGTGCACGCCCTGTACCCGGCGGACCTGCAGGTGCGTGCCGGCGAGTACCTGTCCGTCGTCGGGCCCTCCGGCTCCGGCAAGTCGACGCTGCTGAACCTGCTCGGCCTGCTCGACCGGCCGTCGGACGGCGAGTACCTCCTCGACGGGATCCCCACCGCGCGTGCGGGCGAACGGGAGCGTGCCGCGCTGCGGGCCCGTCACATCGGGTTCGTGTTCCAGGCGTTCCACCTGCTGCCGCACCGTACCGTGCTGGAGAACGTGCTGCTCGCGACCATCTACAGCGGCGTGCCACGCACCGAGCGACGCGACCGCGCGGTGGAGGCGCTCGACCGCGTGGGCCTGACGCACCGGCTCGACTTCCGGCCCACCGTGCTGTCCGGCGGCGAGCGCCAGCGCACGGCCATCGCGCGTGCCGTCGTCTCCCAGCCACGCGTGCTCCTGGCCGACGAGCCGACGGGCAACCTCGACTCGGAGAGCTCGGCCGCGGTCCTGGAGCTCTTCGACGAGCTGCATGCCGGCGGGCTCACGCTCCTGGTGATCACGCACGAGGACGACGTCTCGGCACGCGCCCAGCGGCGCGTGCGGATCATCGACGGCCACCTGCGGGAGATCGCGTGACCGCCGTCGCGCAGCACGTGCCGCGCGCTGACAGGTTCGGCCCGGCCGACCTGCTCGCCGAGGCGGCGGCGGGCATCGGGGCTCGCCCTGGCAGGCTCGTGCTCACGATCCTCGGGACCGTCCTCGGCATCGCGTCCGTCGTCGTGACCATCGGCCTCGCACAGACCGCTGCCGGGCAGATCAACAAGCAGTTCGACGCGGTCGCCGCGACGCAGGGCGTCGCGAAGCCCGCGAAGAGCAACAGCTTCGGCGGCACGGACCGGGTCCTGGGCACGCTGCCGTGGGACGCCCCCGCGCGCGCCGAGCGACTCAGCGGGGTCGCGGCCGCCGCGCTGGTCTCCGAGGTCGACGTGGGCGACCTCGACGTGACGGCGGTGCCCGTCCACGACCCGTCGGCGCCCCGCCTCGCCCGGCCTGACGTCGTCGCGACCAGCCCTCACGCCCTGGAGGCGCTGGACGGGCGCGTCACCCAGGGTCGGTACTTCGACGCGGGACACGACGAGCGGGGCGACCGCGTCGTGGTCCTCGGCGCGGACGCGGCCCGTCGCCTCGGCGTCACCCGCGTCGACCGGCAGCCGTCGATCTTCATCGGCGACCGCGCCTACCAGGTCATCGGTGTGATCGACGACGTGGTGCGGCGCACGGACCTGCTCTCCTCGGTGCTCATGCCGAACGGGACCGCGCGCGCCGACCACGGCCTGACGACGCCGCAGGAGCTCCACCTGCACCTCCAGGTCAACGCCGGGCCGGTGGTGGGCTCACAGCTGCCCACCGCGCTGTCGCCGAACAGCCCGGAGACGGTGGACGTCCAGGTGCCGGCGGGACGCTCGTCGGTGCGGGAGAACGTCCAGGCGGACATCAACGCGATCTTCCTGGCCCTCGGGGGTGTCGCGCTCCTCATCGGCGGCGTCGGCATCGCCAACGTCACGCTGCTGTCGGTGCTCGAGCGGGTCGGGGAGATCGGCCTGCGGCGGGCCCTCGGCGCGACACGACGGCAGATCGCCGCCCAGTTCATGGTCGAGTCGGTGGTCGTCGGCATGCTCGGCGGCCTCGTCGGTGCGGCTCTCGGCGTCGCGGTCGTGACGATCGTCTCGGCGGCGTCGGACTGGACGCCGATCCTCGACCTGCGGATGGTCGCCGTCGCGGCCATGTCGGGAGGACTCATCGGACTGCTCGCGGGCCTCTACCCGTCGCTGAAGGCGGCGTCGATCGAGCCCATCTCTGCCCTGCGCGGCGGCGTCTGAGCACGGTCGACGGACCGCGCACGCCCGTGCGGGCACGCGGCCCGGTCGTGCCGGGCGACCGCTCGGTCAGAGGTCGTACTCGACGACCAGCGGCGCGTGGTCGCTGAACCGCGCGTCGTAGGTGGCGGCGCGGTCGACGGTCGCCGAGCCCGCCAGCTCCGCCAGGGGCGGGCTGGCGAGCTGGTAGTCGATGCGCCAGCCGGCGTCGTTGTCGAACGCCTTGCCGCGCCACGACCACCACGTGAACGGCCCCGGCCCGGGACCGCCCAGCTCACGCCCGAGGTCGCGCCACCCGAGCTCGTCGAACCACCGGTCCAGGTACGCGCGCTCCTGCGGCAGGAAGCCGGCCTTCGTGAGGTTGCCCTTCCAGTTCTTGATGTCGGCCTCGCGGTGGGCGATGTTCAGGTCCCCGGCGACGACGACCAGGCCGCCGGACGCGACGAGCGCGGCCAGCCGGTCGGTGACGTGGGCGAGGAAGGCGTACTTCTCGTCCATCGAGGGTGTGCCCACCGTGCCGGAGTGCAGGTACGCCGACACGACCGTCAGCGTCCGCGCGGGGCCGTCACCGTCCGAGGGCACCTCCAGATCGCCCTCGACCCAGCGCCCGGCATCCCCCGTGACGCCCGTGCCGAGCCCGATCCGCACCGCGCTCATCGGCAGGCGGGACGCGATCGCCACGCCCGCCCGGCCCTTCGCGTGCCCGGCCTCGTGCGCCAGGTGCCAGCCGCCCGGCGGCAGGTGGTCGGCGAGGATCTCGTCCGACGCCCGCACCTCCTGCAGCAGCAGGACGTCCGGCTTGCGGACGTCCAGCCACTCCCCCATGCCGCGGCGGAAGGCGGCGCGGATCCCGTTGACGTTGACGGTGGCGACTCGAAGCACCGAGCCATCTTGCCGCACACCGCCGACACCACCGCGCCACGGTCCGCACCGCCGGCCGGGCGGCGCCCGCCTCACTCCCCCGCGTACGCGGCCTCGAGCGGGGCGATCTCGAGCTTGCGCATCTGCAGCATCGCCTGGGTCGCGCGGGCGACCCCGGCGGCGTCCGGGCGCGACATGATGTCGTCGAGCGCCTTCGGCACGACCTGCCACGACACGCCGTACCGGTCCTTCAGCCAGCCGCACTGGCTGGGCTCGCCGCCGTCGGCGATCAGCGTCTGCCAGTAGTGGTCGACCTCCTCCTGGCCGTCGACGCTCAGGTAGAACGAGAACGCCTCGTCCAGCGTGAACGCCGGGCCGGCCGTGAGGATCGTCACGGCGTGCCCGTCGAGCTCGAGCTCGATGATGAACGGCGTCCCCTCGGGGACGTCGGGCACCCCGGGACCCGCGTCCACGACCTTCGTGATGCGCGAGTTCGGCACGACGGACACGTAGAACTGCGCGGCCTCGTGGCCGTCCCTGGCGAACCACAGGTGCGTACGGACCATGCCCATGGTGGGCTCCTCTCCTCGGTGGTCCCCCGTACGGACCGCCGACCCACCGCGAACTCACCGGGCGGACGCGCGAGGGCCCCGGGTCGCGCGACCCGGGGCCCTCGTGGTGCCCGGCGTCAGCCGGCCTGGAGCTCCGCCGTGCGGACCACGTTGCTCAGCAGCATCGCGCGCGTCATCGGTCCCACGCCACCGGGGTTGGGTGACACCCAGGACGCGACGTCCCAGACGTTGGGGTGGACGTCGCCGACGACGCGGCTCTTGCCCGTCACGGCGTCCAGCTCCCGGGAGACGCCGACGTCGACGACGACAGCACCGGGCTTGACGATCTCGGCCGTCACGACACCGGGCACACCGGCTGCGGCGATGATGACGTCGGCGTTGCGGGTGTGCTCCGCCAGGTCGACCGTGCCCGTGTGCGTGAGCGTGACCGTGGCGTTGACCTCGCGCCGCGTGAGCAGCAGGCCGATCGAGCGGCCCACGGTGACACCGCGCCCGACGACGACCACGTCGGCGCCCTGGAGCGGGACACCGTGCCGCTCGAGCAGCTCGATGATGCCCGCCGGGGTGCACGGCAGCGGCGACGTGACGGGGTCGTTGACCCGCAGCACGAGGCGCCCGAGGTTGGTCGGGTGCAGACCGTCCGCGTCCTTGTCCGGGTCGATCAGCTCGAGGATGCGGTGCGGGTCGATGCCCTTCGGCAGCGGCAGCTGGACGATGTACCCGGTGCACGCCGGGTCGTCGTTCAGCCGCTGCACCGCAGCCTCGATGTCGGCCTGCGAGGCGTCGGCGGGCAGCTCCTCACGGATCGAGGCGATGCCGACCTCGGCGCAGTCCTTGTGCTTGCCGTTGACGTACGAGCGTGAGGCAGGGCTGTCGCCGACGAGCAGCGTGCCGAGCCCCGGCACGACGCCGCGCGCGGCGAGCGCGGCGACGCGGGTCGTGAGCTCGGCCTTGATGGCAGCCGCCGTGGCGGTGCCGTCCAGCTTCTGGGCGGTCATCGGTTCCTCTCCGCTCAGTACTGCTGCAGGCCGGGGTACAGCGGGAACGCCTCGGTGAGCTTGCGCACGCGCGCACCCAGCGCCTCGACGTCCGCCGACGTGCCCTCGACCAGCGCGGTGGCGATGATGTCGGCCACCTCGGTGAACTCCGCGTCGCCGAAGCCTCGCGTCGCCAGGGCGGGCGTGCCGATGCGCAGGCCGGACGTGACGCGCGGGGGGCGCGGGTCGAACGGCACGGCGTTGCGGTTCACCGTGACGCCGGCGGAGTGCAGGAGGTCCTCGGCCTGCTGGCCGTCGAGCGTCGAGTGCCGCAGGTCGACCAGCACGAGGTGCACGTCGGTGCCGCCCGTCAGCACGGAGACGCCGGCCGCGGCCACGTCGGGCGCGGTGAGGCGGTCGGCGATGATGCGTGCGCCGTCGATCGTGCGCTGCTGACGGGCGACGAACTCCTCGCTCGCGGCGACCTTGAACGCGACGGCCTTGGCGGCGATGACGTGCATGAGCGGGCCGCCCTGCTGGCCCGGGAACACCGCCGAGTCGATCTTCTTGGCGTACTGCTCCTTGCTCAGGATGAAGCCCGAGCGCGGGCCGCCGATCGTCTTGTGCACGGTGGACGACACGACGTCGGAGTCGGGCACCGGGTTCGGGTGCAGGCCCGCGGCGACGAGGCCCGCGAAGTGCGCCATGTCGACCCACAGCTTCGCGCCCACCTCGTCGGCGATCTCGCGGAACGCCGCGAAGTCGAGGTGGCGCGGGTACGCCGACCAGCCGCCGATGATGACGTCGGGACGGTGCTCGAGCGCGGCCTTGCGGACGGCGTCGTAGTCGACGCGGAACGTGTGCGGGTCCACGCCGTACGCGGCGACGTCGTAGAGCTTGCCCGAGAAGTTGATCTTCATGCCGTGCGTGAGGTGGCCGCCGTGCGCGAGGTCGAGGCCGAGGATCTTGTCGCCCGCGTTGATCAGCGCGTGCAGCACCGCGGCGTTGGCCGTGGCACCGGAGTGCGGCTGGACGTTGGCGTGCTCGGCGCCGAACAGGGCCTTGGCGCGGTCGATCGCGATGGTCTCGGCGATGTCGACCTGCTCGCAGCCGCCGTAGTAGCGGCGGCCCGGGTAGCCCTCGGCGTACTTGTTGGTGAGCACGGAGCCCTGCGCTTGCAGGACCGCGCGCGGCACGAAGTTCTCGGAGGCGATCATCTCGAGGGTGTTCTGCTGGCGGGCCAGCTCGCCGTCGAGCACGGCGGCGATCTCGGGATCGAGGTCGGAGATGTTCTGGTCGAGCACGTTCTCGGTCATGCGGGGACTCCTGTCGCAGTCAACTGTGCGGGCGGCGTCCGGCGCACCGCACACGTCGGGTGTGGGGCGACCGAGGGCCCAGGCGTCCGACCCGTTGGTCCAGCTGCTGCGTCGCTCCCCGGTGGTGACCCACCCTGCTGCGCCAGTCGCGACCAGCACAGCCTAGCAACCGTGACCGCCCGGACCGTGCGGTCTTTCGGTCCCTGGTCGCGCGGGGCGGTCAGTCGGTCGTCGGCGGCTCCTCCAGCGCGGGGAGCCAGGCGCGCAGCACCCGCTCGAGCGCCGCCTGGTCCGCCGGGTCGAGCGCGTCGAGCAGCCGACGCTCGTTGGCCATGTGGTCGGTGAACGCGGCGTCGACGACCTGCCGCCCGCGGTCGGTCAGCGCGACGACGCGCGCCCGGGCGTCGGTGTCGCTCACGCGTCGCGTCACCAGGCCCCCACGTTCGAGCCGGTCGATGCGCTTGGTCATGCCGCCGCTGGTGACGAGGGTGTGGGCGGCGAGGTCGCCGGGCGAGCGGGCGTACGGGGGGCCGGTGCGTCGCAGCGTGGCGAGCACGTCGAACTCCCCCTCCGTCAGGCCGTGCCGCGCGAAGACGGGGACGAGCTCGTCGGTGAGGTGGTTCGCCACCCGGTGCAGCCGGCCGATGACCTGCTGCGGCGAGACGTCGAGGTCGGGGCGTTCACGCCGCCACGCCTGGACGACGAGGTCGATCCTGTCGGGCCGGGGCTGAGGTCGTGGCACGCGGAGGAATATATCTTCCTCGTCAGGTATTTTGTCTTCCGTGGAAACTACCTGGCGCTGGTCCCTGCTCGCCGCCGTCGCTCCCGTCACCTGGGGCGCCGCCTACTTCGTCACGGCGCAGACCCTGCCCGCCTCGCACCCGCTGTGGGGCTCCGTGCTGCGCGCGCTGCCGGCCGGCCTCGTGCTGCTCGCCGTCGCGCGCCGCGCACCGCACGGGA